>Ga0157372_10008660_pt1 | contig 10805 bp, 9 predicted proteins | sample C55metaG_FD_115307 | JGI IMG/M metagenome (GOLD analysis project Ga0157372, IMG submission 115307) | Corn rhizosphere microbial communities from Kellogg Biological Station, Michigan, USA - C5-5 metaG | ecosystem: Host-associated > Plants > Roots > Rhizosphere > Soil | place: USA: Michigan...
ATGCTCTGGGCGAAGCGGGCCTTCAGCCCATCTTCCTCCACTTCCCAGCCCATCACATCGAGTGAGTTGGGCCAGGTGTAGCTGCCGCTGGCGCCCAGCGCCGGACCGTCGCCGGACGAGGAAACGATTGCGCCGGCCGCGCCGTCGCCGAACAGCGCTGCGGCCACGATGTTGCTCTTGGAAAGATCGTCTTTCCGAAAGGTGAGGGCGCAAAGTTCGACGACCAGAAACAAGATGCGGGCACCCGGCATCGCGCGAGCGATATCGGCGGCATGCGCCAACCCGAAGACACCGCCGGCGCAGCCGAAACCGAAGATCGGCAGACGCACGATATCCCGCCGCAGCCCCATGCGCTCAATCAGCAGCGCATCGAGGCTGGGCGTGGCGATCCCGGTGGTGGACGTGACAACGATGCCATCAATGTCATGTTTGCCCAGGCGCGCTTCCTTAAGGCAGGCAAGCGTCACCGTCTCCAGAAGATCGACCGAGTTCTTCAGATAAAGCTCGGTGCGCTCCTTCCAGCCGTGGGCCTCCATGTACCAGTCGATCGGAACGCAGGAATAACGGGTCTCAATCCCGGTATTGTCGAACACGGAAAGCAGGCGGAGGATCTCGGGATGCCCTTCGAAAAGCAGTGCCGCGCGCCGCGCTGCATGGGCCTGATCCACCGGAAAAGGCGGCACCGCTGTCTGCAACGCGATCAGCCGTGGCTGCTCAGGCATGCGCTCCCTGCATCTGTTCGTTTGGAATGACGTGGCGTTCCAAGCGTTTATTCCATGGAGAAGGTTGGAAGGCTATTGTGAACCCCTGCTGAACGAATTGGCCCAAAGTTCGATTAGCACCGGCCGAAGCACACGAGGATCTCCGTGACTTGTCCCAATCCCACTCCCGCCACGCTTGCCGCCCAGGCGTTGGGCCGGGTGGATGAAAACACCCGCGCCGTCGCACCCCCGCTGCATCTTTCGAGCACGTTCGTGCGCGACGAAGACAACCAGTACAGATCGGGCCGGAATTACGCGCGCGCCGACAATCCGGCATTCGACCAGCCGGAGGCGTTGCTGGCGGCGCTGGAAAAAGGGGAGGAGGCCCTGCTCTTTGCCTCCGGCATGGCCGCGGCCACGGCGGTGTTTCAGGCCTTGCAGCCCGGGGATCATGTTGTGGCACCGAAGGTCATGTACTGGTCTTTGCGGAATTGGATTGCGGACTTTTCAAACAGATGGGGCATCGCGGTCGATTTCGCGGACATGAGCGATGCGGATGCGGTCCGCCGCGCGGCGCGCGCCGGGAGCACCAGGCTAGTGTGGACGGAAACACCCGGCAATCCGATGTGGAACATCACCGACATTGCCGCGGTGGCGGAGGTTGCCCACGTCGCCGGCGCGAAGCTGGCAGTCGACTCCACCGTTGCCACGCCGGTGCTGACGCGCCCCATCGAACTTGGGGCCGACATCGTGATGCACTCCGCGACCAAATATCTGAACGGCCATTCGGACATTGTGGCCGGCGCGCTTGTCACCCGCGCGAGAGACCAGTTCTGGGAGCGCATCAAACAGAACCGTGTTCAGCTCGGCGGCATTTTGGGCTCTTTCGAATCCTGGCTGCTGCTGCGGGGCATGCGCACCTTGTTTCCCCGTGTCAGGACTGCATGCGCCAATGCGCAGATTGTCGCCGAAGCCCTGGCCGCGCACCCACACGTGCGCGCGGTGCTCTATCCGGGATTGCCGGACTTTCCCGGCCACGACGTTGCCGCACGACAGATGCAGGGCGGCTTCGGGGGCATGTTGTCGGTACGCGTCAACGGCGGCGAGGCGGCGGCCATTGCCACGGCCGCAAACGTCCGCATCTGGAAACGGGCCACCTCGCTGGGCGGCGTGGAGAGCCTGATCGAGCACCGCGCCTCCGTCGAAGGGCCAGACACGCCCTGCCCGCCCGACCTGCTGCGCCTGTCCGCCGGAATCGAAGACAGTCGCGATCTCATCGCCGATCTCAGCCAGGCCCTCGACGCGGCGCATCGCTGACCATGCCGAAGATCAAGGTTTTCACCGCCAACCTCGGGTTCTACGAAACCGCCGTCGCCGCCAGGTCCCAGAAGATGGCGCTGGCGCACTGGGGCGTCACGCGGGATCTATTCCGGGAGGGCAGCGCGAAAGAATCGCATGATCCGAAGGCGGTTGAGGCCGCGATGCGAAAAGTGGGGCTGGTGGTGCGGCGGCCCATCGGCTCAAGCGGCTCGTTCGAGGAGCGCGCCGCCGCCGAGCGTACCTTGCTGAAACGCCTGGGTTCGAAGGCTGGAAAAGCAAAAACCGCTGCTGCGAACTCAGCCAAGGCAAAACCCGAACGGGCCGGCAGACGTTTGAAAAAGCCGAGGAAGCGCTAGTTGCCTTTCGCCCCTGCCGTCCTAAGCTTCCCCTGAACGTCACTGGCCGCCGGGGGCGGCGCAGAACCATGTCCGCAGTTCCCAAGCTCGAGCCGCTCGACGAGCGTGAGGTCGAGAGCGCGCTGGAAGAAGCGCACATCCCCAGTCTCATGGCTGCGCTGGTGCACCTCACCGGCGATGCCAGCCACATCAACGACGAAAACAAGGCCATCTACGATTTCTTTGGCGATGGCCAGGGCAACATCAAACCGCCCGTACAGGAACAGATGCGGGAGGCGGTAAAGGCTGCCTATCTTAAGTACGCGCGAGGGACGCCGCTTCCGCCGTCGCCCTCGCACGGCACCATCCGCCAGCTGATGGACTTCGTCGCGGGCGCGCAAATTCCCGAGCGTTACGTCCGCTTCCTGAAAGAGGAACTCGGCATCGCAATGGAAGACACGCGCGTGTCGCGCTGGAATTCGCCGAAGCTGAAACTGGCCGCGGCGAAAATGAAGGTGGTGATCGTTGGCGCCGGATTGTCTGGTCTGCTGTCCGGTATCCGTTTGAGCCAGGCGGGCGTGCCCTTCGAGATCATCGAAAAGAATCCGGAGGTGGGCGGCACGTGGTTCGAGAACGCCTACCCCGGTTGCCGTGTCGACAATCCGAACCACATGTACTCGTTGTCCTTCGAGCCGAACCACTTCTGGCCGCAGCATTACTCGACCCAGCCGGTGCTCCTCGCCTATTTCCGGCAGATCGCCGACAAGTATGGGCTGCGCAAACACATTCGCTTCGAAACGCAGGTGACCGAAGCGATCTGGGACGAAAATGCGGCGCAGTGGCTGGTACGCATCCGCGACAGGGAGGGACGGGAAGAGACGCTGACGGCGAACTCAGTGATCAGCGCGGTGGGCCAGCTCAACCAGCCGCGGATTCCGACGTTCAGGGGCCAGGAAAAATTCAGCGGACCGGCATTCCACACCGCGCGCTGGCGGCATGATGTCGATCTTACCGGCAAGCGCGTCGCCGTGATCGGCACCGGCGCCACCGCGTTTCAGGTGATTCCGGAAATTGCGCCGAAAGTTGCGCACCTCGACGTCTTCCAGCGCTCGGCGCCGTGGCTGGGGCCGACGCCGGACTACCACGACGACGTCGGCGACGGGAAAAAGTGGCTGCTCGAACACATCCCGTACTACGACAAATGGTACCGCTTCTGGCTGTTCTGGACCCTGACGGACGGAATTCTCGATGGCGTCGCCGTGGATCCGAGCTGGAACGACACCAGCAAGTCCGTCAGCCCGATGAACGACATGCTGCGCGGCATGCTGATCGAGAAGATCCGCGAGCAGGCTCCGAACCGCCCCGATCTATTGGACAAGGTGGTGCCGGATTATCCCTTCGGCACCAAGCGTTCCGTGCGCGACAACGGCGTGTATATCGCCGCACTGGGCCGCCCCAACGTGGGCCTCAACACCACGCCTATTCGCGAATTCACCGAAACCGGCATCGTTACCGATGACGGCATCGAGCATCCCGCGGACGTGATCATCTACGGCACGGGCTTCCATGCCAGCGACTTCCTGCGCACCTATAATATTGTCGGCAGAGACGGCGTAGAACTGCACGAGCGCTGGAACGGTGACGCGCGCGCCTATCTCGGCATGACCGTTCCAGGCTTTCCGAACTTCTTCTGCATCTATGGCCCCAACACCAACATTGTGGTGAACGGCTCGATCATCTTCTTTTCGGAAGCCAGCGTGCGCTACATCGTCAATGCGCTGAAGCTGCTCGCCGAAACGGGCGCCAGCAGCATGGAAGTCCGCCGCGATATCCACGACGCGTTCAACCGGCGGGTGGACGAAGAGAACAAGAAGATGGCGTGGGGACTGCCGGACGCGAAAAGCTGGTACAAGAACCGTTTAGGCCGGGTCAGCCAGAACTGGCCTTGGCGGCTGGTGGACTATTGGAACGCCACCATCGCCCCCGACCCCGCGGATTTCTCACTCAACTAACGCAGAGTCCGGGACCTGGCCTGGCGCATGCGTTCGCCCGCTCACGAAAAAATGTCACATCTTCGTTTTTCGCGGCCGAAGCTGGGGTAAGATGAGCCCAGCCGATGGGAGCTGAAGCTATGAAATTCCGCGCAATTTCCGTTCTGAGCCTTTCCGTTCTTGCCGCCGGGGCCGCGCTGGCCGCCAGCCTTCCGCCGCCGCCCGCCACGCCCACGGACAACACCGTGGATGTCGTCCAGGGCGTAACCATCGCGGATCCCTATCGCTGGCTCGAGAACTGGAGCGACCCAAAGGTGCAGGCATGGAGCGATGCGCAGAACACCCGCACCCGTGCCTATCTGGACGTGCTGCCGGACCGCGAGCCGATCCAGGCAGAGCTGAGCCGTCTCATCAAAGCGACCTCGCCGTCATTTTCCGAAATCGAGGCGCGCGGAAATCGCGTGTTCGCCATCTACAACAACCCGCAATTCCAACAGCCGATGCTGGTGACAATGAATGCGGCGGCCGATCCGAAGTCGCGAAAGCCGCTGATCGATCCCAACCAGCTCGATTCTAAGGGCCTCACCGCCATCGACTGGTTCGTGCCGTCCGGCGACGGCAGCAAGGTGGCGGTCTCGTTGTCGAAGAACGGCAGCGAAGACGGCACCCTGCACGTCTACGATGTGGCAAGCGGCCGCGAGATCGATGGTCCGATTCCGCGCGTGCAGTATCCGACCGCCGGCGGCAGCCTCGCTTGGGCCGCGGATGGCAACGGCTTCTGGTACACCCGCTATCCGGGCCCGGAGGCGCCCGCCGCGGACCAGCATTTCAACATGCAGGTCTATTTCCACAAAGTCGGCAGCGATGCCGCGAAGGACGCGTTGGTGCTGGGCAGCAAGGACGGCCTTGAGCGCGTGTCGGAAGTGTTCCTTGAGAACCGCTTCAACGAACCCGCCATCATGGCGATGGTGCAGCGAGGCGACGGCAACATCTGGGCCTTCTACGTGTTGAAGGAAGGCGCCGCACCGGTCCAGCTCGCGACTTACGGCGACGATCTGGTTTACGCCACCATCGGCCCGGACGGCGCGGCCTACGCTATTTCGCGCAAGAATTCGTCCAACGGGAAGATCGTGAAGCTGGCGGCGCCTTTTGCACCCGGCGCACTCGCGAACGCGCCGCTGCTGGTGCCGGAGAGCAATGTCGCGATCCTGTCGGGCGGCGCGGAGCAGAAGGTCGCCGATCTGGGACTGAGCAAGGACCGGCTCTTCGTCCGCGACATCGTGGGCGGCCCGAACCAGGTGCGCGTGTTCACGCTTTCCGGCAAACCACAAGGCAAGCTGCCCCTGCCGGCAATCGCTGCCAACAGCGAGATCGAGCCGCTGGCCGACGGCGCTGTGCTGTTCGACGTCTCGACCTATCTGCGGCCGCGCTACTACGCGGAGTGGAATCCGAAAAGCGGCAAGGCCCGCGAAACGGCGCTGAAGGTCACCTCGCCGGTGTCGTTCGCCGATGCGCAGGTGACGCGCGTGTTCGCGACCTCCAAAGATGGCACCAGGGTGCCCGTCAACGTCATAATGAAGAAGGGCACCAAGCTTAACGGAACGAATCCCGCGCTGCTCTATGGTTATGGCGGCTACGGCATCAGCCAGACGCCAGGCTTTATCGGCGCTTTCCGGCGCGTGTGGCTCGATGGCGGCGGCATCTACGCCGTCGCTAACACGCGCGGCGGCGCGGAATACGGCGAGCGCTGGCACACGGAAGGCATGCTGACCAAGAAGCAGAACGTGTTCGACGACTTCTACGCCGCCGGCCAGTACCTCATCGACCACAAATATACCTCACATGCGAAGCTGTCGCTGCTGGGCGGCTCAAACGGCGGCCTGCTGATGGGGGCCATGATCACCCAGCACCCGCAGCTCGCCCGCGCTGTGATTTCCGCTGTCGGCATCTACGACATGATCCGGGTGGAGCTGGATCCCAACGGCTCTTTCAACGTCACCGAATTCGGCACGGTAAAGGATCCCGGGCAGTTCAAGGCGCTCTACGCCTATTCGCCCTACCATCATGTGGTGAAAGGTACCGCGTATCCCGCGGTGCTGATGCTGACCGGCGCGACGGACGGGCGCGTCAATCCGCTGCATTCGCGGAAGTTCACCGCGGCGCTGCAGGCGGCGACAGCCTCGAACAATCCGATCCTGCTGCGCACCAACAAAACCTCCGGCCACGGCATCGGCAGCTCGCTCAACGAGCGTATTGCCGAGCAGACGGATGAGCTGTCGTTCCTCTACGACCAGCTCGGCATGCATTATCCGTCGGCATCGCCGAAGACAGGCGCGGCAAAGGCGTCGGCGCCCTGAACGCACAGGAGTGGGGGAAACAATGGGTGTGTCGAAACATCTGGCGGCGCTTGTCTTTGCGGCAAGCGCCGCCGCGCTGGCGCTGTCCGGGGCGGCGGCCGAAGCGCCGCATTACGACGTGCTGATCCGGAACGGCACGATTTACGACGGTTCGGGTTCGGCGCCCTTCGTGGGCGATGTGGCGATCAAAGGCGACCGCATCGTCTATGTCGGCCCGCGCGCGCCGGGCACGGCAGCAAAACTCATCGATGCGAGCGGAAGAGCGGTGTCGCCCGGCTTCATCAACATGCTCTCCTGGGCGAACGAGTCGCTGCTGGTGGATGGCCGCGGGCAAAGCGACCTGCGCCAGGGCGTCACGCTCGAAGTGATGGGCGAGGGCGACTCCATGGGGCCGCTCACGCCGGAGATGAAGCATTTGGCCGAACAGCGGCAGATCGACATCCACTACAAGATCGACTGGACGACGCTCGGCGAGTATCTGGAAAAGCTGGAGAAGCAGGGCATCTCGCCGAACGTCACCTCCTTCGTGGGCGCCACCACCGTGCGCGTGCGCGAGCTCGGCGAAGAGAACGTCGCGCCCACGCCGGCGCAGCTCGCCCGCATGCAGGCGCTGGTGAAGCAGGCGATGGAGGAGGGCGCGGTCGGCGTCGGCTCCTCGCTGATCTATTCGCCCGCGACTTACGCCAAAACGCCGGAGCTTATCGCGCTGATGCAACAGGCGGCGGCGTGCGGCGGCATGTACATCTCGCACATGCGCAACGAGGGCAACCATGTGCTGGATGCGCTCGATGAGCTGATCGACATCAGCAAGGCCTCGGGCGCGCCGGCCGAGATCTACCACATGAAAGTGGCGGGCAAGGCGAACTGGAACAAGCTCTCGCCGATGATCGCCAAGATCGATGCGGCGCGCGCTGCCGGTCACCGCATCACCGCCAACATGTACACCTATCAGGCCGGCGCCACCGGGCTCGACGCCGCCATGCCGCCCTGGGTGCAGGAAGGCGGCCTGGAGAAATGGATCGCGCGGCTGAAAGACCCCGCGGTGCGCAAGCGCGTGATCACGGAAATGCGCAATCCGAACACGGCATGGGACAATCTCTACGCTCTGGCGGGCCCAGAAGGCACGCTGATGCTGCAGTTCAAGAATCCGAAGCTGAAGCCGCTCACCGGCAAGCGTCTCTCGGAAATCGCCGCCATGCGCCACGAAAGCCCGGAAGACGCCGCCATCGATCTGGTGATCGAAGATGGCACCCGCGTGGGCGTCGCCTATTTCCTGATGTCGGAAGACAACATCAAGCGCGAGCTGGCGCTGCCGTATGTCAGCTTCGGCTCAGATGAAGCCGCGCAGGCGCCGGAAGGCGTGTTTCTGAAATCCAATCCGCATCCGCGCGCCTACGGCAATTTCGCGCGGGTGATCGGCCGCTATACGCGCGACGAGAAGGTGATTTCGCTGGCGCAGGCGATCCGCAAGCTGAGCGCGCTGCCCGCCTCCAACCTTTCGCTGCGCGATCGAGGGCTTCTGAGGGTGGGCGACTACGCCGACGTGGTGGTGTTCGATCCCGCCACCGTTCAGGATCATGCCACCTACGACCATCCGCAACTGTTTGCCACCGGTGTGCGCGAGGTGTTCGTCAACGGCGTAGAAGCCTTGCGCAACGGCCAGCCGACAGGCGCGCATTCCGGACGTTTCGTGCGCGGCCGCGCCTGGACCGGCTGGCCGGACGGCGGCTGCCGCAAATCCGCTGCCGACTGGAGCTGGGTGAAGAACTGAGCACGCCATGCGGCCGGCCCGCTTGTGCCAGCCGCATTCGCAGATTACATACTTTATGTAATCGTAGGCGAGTACCTATGCCCGCTCCCCGAAAAGTCACGACCTCCGCCGCTGGCCTAGTTCGCCAATTCTCGCATTTCAGCGATGTGGCTCTCGCACAGCCGGTGGTGGTCACCAAAAATGGCCGGCCTCGCAACGTGCTGGTGTCTTTCGAAGAGTACGAACGCCTGAGATCGCGCGACCAGCAGGCTTTCATGGCCGCGGCGACGCCGGAGCGATTCCTTCGCGACATGCGCGACCTTGCAAAGGGCCGGCGTTGAAGCTGCCGCCGCCTCGACGCGGCTCCGTCATCCATTACGCTTATCTGTGGGCCAGCGAGGAGCAGCGTGGGCGCGAGGAGGCGCGGAAAGACCGGCTTGTGCTCGTGCTGGCGCTTTCGGTCATTCAGGCCAATGGCGCGACTGAGGTTCTGGTTGTCGCTATCACGCACAGGCCGCCGGCAAACGAGGCCGATGCGGTCGTGCTGCCCGCCGCCATAAAGCGCCAACTTGGCCTCGATGCCTCTCCATCTTGGATCGTGACGACGGAAGCCAACGCGTTCCTGTGGCCGGGCCCCGACCTGCGCCCAGTACCACGGCGAAAGCCGGCGACCGTCGTTTATGGCGAAATCCCGGACGCGCTCTTGCGCAAGGTGGCGCGCTGTTTCTGGCCAATCGCGAGCGTCAGCGGAGCAGGTTGGTGCGTCGGACCTGATCTTCGCTGATGGCATGGACGCTTTTGACCTTGGTCGCGCTTGGACAGGCTCGGAAATTCGGCCGCCGCTAACAATTATGCGCGGAAACATGCAAGTTCGAAATAAATGTTCGCTCTTTGTGCTTGACGAGCGACACGCTGGGTTTGCATACTGCGCCCAATCTCCGGAATTGCGCCTGAAGCAAGTCGTTCGCGGAACCCGCGGATGGCTTCGTTTCGACAGCCGGTTCTGACAGCCATTCCAAAATCCAAATATCGGAGGACAGCCATGGCTGTTCTGTGGCCCCGCGCGGGTATCTAGCGCGAGCGCGTGCCGTCGCGCCGCAATCCTGGTCTGGCAGCGCCTGGCAGAGAATGCCGCGCCGGCGCTTTCAGCTGGGGAGCCGATCCAACCTGTCGCGGAAAAAGCGCGTGCCCCAGAGCCATTGCCGAGGGGCTTAATGCGCATGTGCGACTCCCGGTGGCGAACGCGGTCGAGCACGGTAAACCGGGATGAAAATCAACCGACGCCGTTGGTCACGAAGTGTATAGCCCGGTGACGTATGCTGCCACCCGATTCTGTTCCCGGAGCGAGAAATGGCGTTCGCGTTCAATGGAATTGGAACGAAATACTATGGTGAAGCCGACGAAGGCTTGGACGGGTCGTACACAACCACGGAATGGATCGTCATTTTGTGGCTGCCGCTTCTACCTCTCCGTTCGGTGCGGGTGACCGGCCGGAAGGGCGCGAATTACGATAGCCTTGGATCGTTGCGATGGTCCAACAGGAAATTTGAAGCGCGCGAGGCGGCCCTCAACGTGCGACAGGTTGCAATCGGTTACGCTTGTACGGCGCTTGTTGTGCTCGTGGTTTGGCTACTGTCTCTCGCAACGTATCAGCACCCATGACCCAAGTGCCGAGTCAGGCTGCTCGCCATCCTTCAAGTCCCGATGACAAATTCGGGGCAGCGTACTCGTCGCCTAACTTACCTCTCCCCTTCGGGGGGAGAGGGCCAGGGTGAGGGGGCGGTCTCGATCGCATGCAAAATTTTTGTGAGCGCGCCCGGAAGGTCGCGCAGCACGTCCGCGTTCTCAAACCGCAACACGACGTAACCACTCTTGCGCAGATACAAATCGCGCTTGCGATCCCGTTCGAGCCGCAGCTTATGAATGCCACCATAGAGTTCGACGATGACCTTCCTCTGCGCACACATGTAGTCGGCTATGTAAGGTCCGATAAGGACTTGGCGCCGGAATTTCCAGCCACCCAGCTTGCGATCCGCAGATAGGACCAGAACAGCCGTTCCACATACACCGGATCGTGGCGCATCGTTTTCGCGCGTGAACGGTTCAGGGTTTTCGCTTCACGCGCACGGAATGTCGTTGACGCGACCATGATCCCTCCGCTGCGCAGGTTAGCAGTAATCCCCCTCACCCTGTATCCCCCTTCCCCTGAGGGAGAGAGGGGATCCATTGGTGCAAGCCGCGGCTGTACTACTGGGAATTAGCCGTTGATGTCGGCGCTTCGCCGTGTTGCGCCACCACGACCGTCTTGATGTTGACGAATTCGCGGATGCCGTAGCTGGAAAGCTCGCGGC
>Ga0157372_10008661_pt1 | contig 10805 bp, 10 predicted proteins | sample C55metaG_FD_115307 | JGI IMG/M metagenome (GOLD analysis project Ga0157372, IMG submission 115307) | Corn rhizosphere microbial communities from Kellogg Biological Station, Michigan, USA - C5-5 metaG | ecosystem: Host-associated > Plants > Roots > Rhizosphere > Soil | place: USA: Michigan...
AAAAAAAAAAAATATAGGAAAAATAAAAAATATAGGAAAAATAAAAAAATACATTAGAGATAAAGAAAAGATACATGTATATAAATTTACCTTTCTATAATACCTTCAATAACTTTTGCAATTTCTCGTCTCCATCGTGGTAATTCAATTCGATATTGAGATACTCGTTCATACCAAATTTTACCTGAACTAAATTTACTACATTCAATATCATTTTCATTATTACTCTTATTATTCTTCATAGTCATATCATGATCTCCATCTTCATCTAATTCATCCTTTTTAATTTTATAACCATTTTCTTGGGATTCATTCTCTTGTGAATAGTCAAGAATGGGTATACTTTCCATTGTAGATTTAATAATATCCCTAATAACTTCCCAAGGTATTCCTACAATATTTGTTTTCATAAATTCAACAAGTTCAACAATACGTACACCTCGCCATAAAGCTGAAATTTGATCCTCTAATTCTTCATGAATTCCATGTCCAATATCCCCACGATGACTACCATTATTACTATTACTACCATTATTCATATTAGTACTACTATTATAACTACTATTACCACCGCCTTGTTCATAATGAGATGATGAATTAAAATAAAGATCATGATCTAATCCAACTGAAATCATTTTCTTTTGTATATCACGTCGAATTTTTGAGACTCCTACATCAATTAAAGATTCCATAGGTTCAGAATCCCAATATTCAAATACATTATCTACTGCTTCCCAACGACTATCTAAATCTTTAGCCGTGGTTAATCGTGATAAAAGCGTACATTCACGAATCATAGAAGCTAATGTAGATGTAGAATTGCGATGAAGATAGGGATGAAATTTTAATAAACAAAGTCGACTAGTTAATGCTGAAACGGTAGCAGTTAAATCCGCCAAAGAATGTGCATCTGTAAAAAAATTGTTTAATTTTGGGTTAGGGATATGGATTTTATTTAAGTTTCCAATATTAAAAAACTATGCAAGATAATGGAAATAAAAATAAAAAAAATTAAAAAAAAGATTTTAAAAAATAATAACAAAACCTTGAACAAATTCCCAGAATCGTTCTGTGAAATCTAAATCATTTCGATCATGACCAGAATCTATTGAGTTTCCTTCAGTTAAAGTACAGCCTTCAACTTCAACCGCTATCAAATTGCAAATAAAATAAAAAAATGAATGAAAAAAAATTGGATGGAATAAAAATAAAATCAATTAAGGTCAAGATCTCAATTGAATTTCCAAGGAAAAATAACCAAGGGCAAAAAAAAATAAAACATTAAGATCTTACCGTCCAACCAAGCATCAATACGTTCACTACAGGGTACCCCTTCAATTATTTCTTCTCCCCATTGAGCAGTTCCTTTACGTATTTCATTCCATTTTTCTAATCTTTCCAATTGTTTAACTAAGGATAATACAGTAGGGTGAGAATCAGGATCCATCGTAGCGGGAGCATGATTAATCAACTATGATCAAAAAAAGAATAAAAAAAGAAAAAGACATCTTTTAGTTGATACTGTGATTTAAAAAAATTGAGAATGAATTAATTATTTTTTTTTTGTTTTACCAGAAAGGCATTGGCAGAGGTAGATGGTGGTGAAAATATATCATGTTTTCCATTCCAAGAAAGCGTTAAGGATACAGAGCATGTCGAAGTAGAACTAGTGGTCTAAAGTATTTTTAAAACCAGAAATGGAAAGAGGAAGAGAAGGGGAAAAAGGAAGGCTCAGTTATTTTTGTTCAAGACCAAAAGGAACTAAATATGGCAATATCAACCAATGTTACCTTAAGAAGAGATTCAGTTAAAATAGCATATGTAACTTCATTCTGAACAAACAAAGAGTTCTAAAAAGAAAAGAACAAATATATAAGTGTGTGAATGCATATAGCCAGTTATATTGCCCATTCGAAATATTAGGAAAAAAAAATTCGACTATTTAAACATATCATTAGTCTTTTTCTTTTTACCTTATCCTCTTCGGAGAGCCGATATTCACGGGAATACAAATCAATCATGGTAGATAATTCCGGCAAAAGTTTTAAACCTTGTGCATCCCCAATATCCTTTACAACCATACCTAAAAATAAGATAAAAAGGAAAAAAAAAGAGAGAGAGAAAGTGAATAAGATTAATACACTTTCACACCATGCAGAGAGCGGGAGGGACATAGAGAAGATATAATAATGGACGATATCCACGATCACAACCATAGAAACCTATGTTAAATTAAAATAAAAAATAAAGGAAGAGAAAGAAAGAAAATTCATTGAAAAGACTAACCATGATCTATTATTTCATATAAAATACGTTCATATGTTAAGGATCTACCTTGACTCACAGCAATGTATTTTCTTTTCTTTGGATCTTTTATATCCACAGTCATAATAACTAATAAAGGTGGAACATGATGACCATCCCTATTATTTTCTGATAAAGTCATACATGAATAAGTAGAAGCTAAATATCTCGTCATTTGGACAGGAACAGCATGACAGGTGAATTCACATGTAGGAAAATGTGCAGTAATGGAATGGGTAGTCGCAGTAGAAGAAGAAAAAGACGAAGAGGATGAGGATACAGAGGAGGAAGATTGTGGTTCATAACCAGATAAATAAAGTCGTTGGGGTTGAGAAAGATTTGATGTCAAGATTTGAATATGTTCTTTTAAATGGAGATTGACCGAAACAGTCTCATTATTCTTAGTAGATAAAAATAGAAAGAGTATATAGATATTTATATAGATATTAACAAACAAAAGGAGATTCGAAGGAGTTTGATAGGATATGGGGGGATTTAGGGAAATACTCTTGAAACAAGTAAAGAATTTAAATAAAAATAAAATAGAAAGGAGAGTTTACACATACCAACGATTGATGTGGAGAAGCAGTGACAAATAAAAAAGGACGTTGACCAAACAAAGTGCGAATGGGATGTTGAATATGAGAATGAACAGGCCAAATTAAAGTAGATTCTAATGGGATAGCTTCAAGTTTCTTCTAAATTTTCCGATACCATACCATATAATAAATATATTAGGTATAGATGTGGATAAAATAAACGATCTCGACCATGATCAGAGAATGTACAGACATCGTAATTAACACAAAAGAAGAGTATGAATGAGTGATACATAATACATTCATTTTATTTTTACCTTTCTTGGAGTAGACTCATGTTGAGGTTGATTCAAAATATCCAGAGCAAGTTGTAATTGACATTTTGCTTGAGCTTGACGTTGTTTTGCATTTAATCGAATTGACGATATTGGAGGGGACGTTGAAGAACCATTGCAATGATTTAAAGGTTGAACACTTAACATTATGTTTATTTTTTTTTCTCACTTAAGTATATTAAGTTGATGATAAATCAAGGGTAAAACAAGGAAGAGTATTATCAAGAAAGAAAGACAGACGAGAAGTAGAAATAGAAGTAGAAAAAGAAAGAGAAAAAGAAAAACTCCGACATGGGTTCCTTAACTAATGGTATGTCTGAATCATTAATTTTAATTAATAGTAATAATCACGTGTTTTTATTATAGTAATAGTTTATCTTTTTTTAACGAGGTCCTTTCTCGGATATTTCACCTTTGGCTCCCCAGTCCGCCCAACTTCCATCATACAACGCTAACTCATATGAATCCAATGAAGAACTTTTGTCTGTTGAAACCATTCTTGCACGTTCAATCCCTAAAAATAAAATAGCTGCCGTAACTCCACTTCCACATGAAGTAATAATGGATTGATTTAGATTTAATCCTTTCAATTCAAATAATGATTTCAATTCTTGTGGTGATTTAAATGTTCCTGTAGATGTCTCGATAAGTGTTTGAAATGGTATTGAAATAGAATGCGGAATATGTCCTGAAGGTAATCCTGGTCTTGGTTCAGGAGCTAATCCATGAAACCTATTTCGATAAATAATGATAACATTTGTATTAGTCAGATATAATCTGATGTAATAGATTTTTGTATAAAACGTTATCATTTATTTTCCATGGATGAACGAATGAATGAATGAAGTCTTTTTTTTTCTTACCGGTCAGATGATCTTGCATCAATCACTTGAGCTCCTTGAGAAGAATTCACATTTTCAACCATTTCTTGAAAGGATCGAACCATAGAACGATTAAAATTGGCAGTATATTTCGTTGGCTACATATAAAAAATATAATAAAAAATAAAATGAAAAGTCAAATACACATCTAAAAATGTATAACTTAATATTTTTCAAGATCTTTAATTATATATATTTTCACCTGTATTGATACATTTCCATGTTCAATAGGTCTATTTTCTTTAATCCATTTAGGAAGACCTCCATCTAATACTGAAACTTTTGCATGTCCAAAAATTCGAAATGTCCAATAAACTCGACATGAGGGACCAATTCCCCAAGTGTCATAAATCTAAATTTTTAGAGGGAGAAGAAATTGATATCCATAATAGTAATGTATTTATTCTTTAAAAAAACCAAATTTTCCCTCCCATTGTATTCTAAACAATAACAGAAAAAAAGAAGGAAATAATACTTACTACAATATGATCCTTATTGGAAATACCCATATTCCCTTAAGCGAATCAGAGAAAATAAAAAGAGATATCCCAGTTTTTTTATATTAATCTATGGACGTACTAACGTTTTTGACCAGCCATTTCATAGAAAATGGAAAAGAAAAAAAAAATAAAGAACAATAACCACAGCAGCAACATACCCACATGATATTCAAAATCTTCAGATGAAGGTAACATATGTGGTAATGTAGTAGATTGATCCGCAATTTTATCAATATCAAAAAATCGAGCTCCCTAATTTTTTGTTTTTCATTTTTTAAAGAAGATCCATGAATTATAATTATAGAATTACATTTAATACCATTGATATAGAAATAAAAATGGAAGGAGAAAAAAAATACTGGATATAAAGAAGAATTATGGGGAAGTATTAGTATTAAGTATGAAAAGATGACGGACCGGAATATGCATTTTTTGATATTCTTCTGAACCGATACGTTTTGTATTAGGCATATGCCATGACCCATCAATGACAGTAACCTGTTTTAAATGGTCAGCAAGCCATTCTGTCGATACTAAATTCTACTTAAACCCCAAATACAATAAGAAAAACAAAATAATCAGAGAAGAGAGGATAAAACAGTTCTTAATGTCAAGAGTTACTCAATTTTTATGGAAATGGTATTAAAAGTCATCTTACTTGGACACTAGATGACAAAGACATGGTACGTTTAGAGTATAGATGTAAAGACCACAAATTAGGATTAACTTGTAGTAATCGTTTTGATGAATGGATAAAGAACCCCATTTAAAAGATATTAACGATAAATAGTAAAGGAGTATGACAATTGATTCATAACAGGATGAGTTTTAACAAGAAAGAAAGAAAGAAAAAGACTGAGTATTGTAGTAGTATACTGTAATTGATTTTTTAAGGGCTGTAAATCATATAATAATATTATTATTAAAATTAAATTGAAGAAAATTTCGATTTTTCTATATTTCGAATCTTTGATATAATCTGACGATATACATCGATAATGATGATGAAAAAGACGGTAAAAAGCTTTTTGTGTGTTGTAAAATAGGTATCTTGCAAATGAGGGTAAACATGTACAAATGAATACATAAAAGATAAAGAAATGTAAAAAGATAAGATAAATGAATAAAGAAAATAAACAAAACAAAACAAAAAAATGAAATGAAATGAAAAAGTATTCATAAATGCAAAAAAAAGAAAAAAAGAAAGAAAAAGAAAAATTCGATAGTTAGTCATTTTCAATGCCAAACAACCATAGAGCAACAACAACTACATCAATAACAATGAATGATTTTTTTTTAATCCTCTCTTCCCTTTCGCTTCCCACTTATTTATAATACATAGGATGTGATCGAATATCACGTTTTGTCACTGCATCAATTTTAATTTCACATAATACATTTCGTATTAATGGAATTTGAAAAGGCCATACATGTGGTTTAGATCGTGTAAACTGATGATGATGTTGATTAACATACATCATATTACTACTACTACTACTTCTCTTTCCTTCATTCCTAATATTTCCATTTCCTAATTCCTCTTCCACAGGATTTTTAGGTAAGGATACTGTATATGCAATACTTGCTTTTAATTTAGGTAGATTTGAAACTTTACTCGCAAGATTCGGTGGAATTAAAATATTACTATACTTTTCTTTAGACTCTTGAATTAATTTAAATTTCATAATGGATTTTTGATTTGAATTAGCAGATGGATGAGTTTTAGAGAATTGAAGATAAGATGATAAATTACGATTAAATTCTTTTAATAAAATCATAATATCATCTTGAAGTTGTCGTAATTGATTAAATTCAATGGATGTTGGAGATAATGATAAAGCAAGGGATGAAAAAGGTTCTACTAAATCTTTATCATAGATATCTTTGAAATCAGTATTTAAATTAGGAACACGATAAGATTTTCTAACATCTTCTAATACATTGTCAAAACTACTAAATAATCGACTTAAAACTGAATCCGTTTCAATACCAGTTGAACTTTCCTGTTGTTGGTGTGATTTTGTTGGTGTACTTTGAACAATTTCATTTTGGGATGAATGAATTGAATGTGTTTTAAAATCAATTTTAGTAGATGCAGCTACTAACCAATTAGGTTTATGATCACCAAATAAACGCATATGAGCTTGTTTAGAAGGTTGTTTTAATATTGAAGCCGTTTTACGTGAGTCCACTAGAGTTGAACAAATATAAGCTAACATAATGACATCAGGATCTCTTAATCCTGTTTTATCTGATAAATTCGCATGTAAATTAGTATAAATACCTAAATCCGAATCCATTGATACAAAAGAATCGATCATAAAATCCAATAAACGTTGTTTACTATTAATATACCGTCCAGATGTAGATCGTTCAAGAATATCTTCTACGGTTCTAGAATCTGTGGTAAAATGACGTGATACATCACAAATAGGAACCACTTCTTCAGGTTGAATGTATTGAATAATTCTTGGATCCCACATGACTAAAACTTCATCACCATCCATATCTCCACCAGATAATTGACTTGCAAGAGATTTTTTTCCTTTTGTAGAACATATTAAAACATCTTCATAACTAGATAAAACATCTTTCCATACTGCATTCACAACTTGAATATCACTAGCAAGTAAAGCAGGATTTCTTCCAATAGCAACAGGTCCTAAAATTCTTTTGTTTTGAGGTTTTTGTGTTAAATGTAAATAAACTTCACCTTCTTCTAAAACATTACATGGATCAGGAATAATCCATACACGACATGAATCAGGTAATGGAAATCTTGATTTAAATTGAAGTCGACGTGTTTCTAATTTAAATAAAACATCAATCCTACTTGCAAGAAAAGCACATGTTTTTGGATCAAATCCAGCACACAATAACTAATAATGACAAAGACGAGTGAAATATATACGAATGCATCGTTGAATAAATTAAACATATATACGAAAATCATATCAAAAAAAATGAAAATGAAAAAAAAATAATGAAAATAATATACCTGTAATACAGAATCGTAAATATCATTCGTTGTGATTCCATTTTGATTTGAATCTGACATCATTGAACTTAAAATTCCTCTCATACTTTCAACATCTTGAATATGATGAGCAGAATCATTTTCCCAATCTCCCCATAACACATCCGCAATAGATTCAATAGCATCACGTCGAATATCTTCAAAAACATGTAATGGAACTCCACGATTTGCTAATACATTTATTAATTGATTATTTAAAAAACCTGGTAATGCCCGAGATAATTGAACAACATCCAAATCATATTGATTAGAATTAGGATTCAATATATTGTATTTCAATTGAGATGGACGATATAATAATGAATCTTGACCAATCTCAGGATTTTTAACAAATAACCCTTTAATCCCTTGATATCTTGCTAAAAGAGAAAAAAAAAGATAGGGTAAAATGGATGAATTCAGGATTGCAAAAAAATAAAAAAAATAAAAAAAAGATAAGCTTGGTGAAAAATCAAATTCAAATACTTAAACAAAGAGAAAAGGAAATAATAATAATAATAATAATTACCTTGGATAGCAGATGGGATTCGATTCCATTCAACTTTTTTAGCAATAGATTTTAAAATACTTTGAGAAATTAATCCACTTCCATCTGTCATAATATCACCTTGATCATTTCGAATATCATCAATTATGCTAACATGACTTAATTTTCCTCCATTAAATGAACTCGATAAAAGAAGATCAACTCGAGCTAAAAATTTTTTAACTGGCATATGAGTATTTCCTTGAGTTGGTAATAAATGATCAAATAAAAGACTGGATAAAGATGAATATGGCGTATGATCTACAGAAACTAGTAATCCATGGAGTGGATTTTTACTTGGAAGAAATGAATATGTAATTCCAAAGATTTCAACGTCTTTTAATTCAGTAATTAATCTTCTTAATGGAACTGAAGATGCAGGTGGAAGATCAATATAAATCACATTTTCGGGATGTTCTAAACTTCTCATCAATCGATTTCCATTCTTAAAGCATGGGAAGAGGGGGTAAAAGAAAACAAAAGAAAAAAGAAAAAAAGGAAAATTCGTAAGTGATATAAATTTCAATTCTCAATACAAATAGGTAATACAATTATAAAATAAAATACAGCATCAATAGAAAGAATTAAAACCAAGAATAAGAGGAATAAAAAAACGAAAAAGGAGGGTTTTTTAAAACAATTCTTTACCTGATACGTAGGAATATTTAAAATAAAAGAAGCCACACCTTTCTCAAATTGTACTTGACAACTATAAGTTAAAACATGATTAGGATTCGAATCTGTTTCAATATCTAAAACACGACTTTTTTTCAATCCCTTAATACCAGAAAAACATTCTAATAGATCTGAAATTTCATTCCAAGGATTTTCAGGTAACATAGCTAAAAAATCAGATGTAAACATATTCCATGAAAGATCATTTCTTGATTCAATTAAACGATATAATTCCCATTGATGTGAAAAAGGTAATCGATCCACAAGAATTTTTATAAAAGGAGGAATTTGTTGTTGGGGTAAAGAGAGACTGAAAATAGGTTGTGCATTGGGTGGAGACAATAAAGGAGGAGGAGATACAGAAAAATCCATAATTTCATCTACACCAGGTTCGGATACATATCGGCGGTCACCACCACTACTACTACTGGAACTACTAGTATCCGTAACATATAAATCAAGAGGTTTTTGTTCAGGAGGGATATAAGGGTTCAAAAGTCTTTCCGACCGAGGTGGAACACGAATTGGGGAAGAGGCAACCTGTTGAAGTTTTAAATGTTTCAATGTTGAAAAGGATTTAGCAATATCTACATCCTTTCGTAAAGCACGTGATCGATTAGGGGTTGGTGAACCACTGGATATTCCAGTTGTACTTTCAGTTTGCTTTTGAATTTTGTGAGGATGTTTTGAAGTTTCTTTACTTTGTGGTGTTGGTACACCATATTGAGAAGAAGATTTTCCGGGGAAACGTGAGGTTGGAGGTAAATCTTCATTTTCAAAAGAATCGCTATCCATTCCTTGATTAGTATCATCAGAGAAAGGAGAAATTTCTCTAGGTCTTTTTCGATGTAAAAGTTCAGTATGTTGAGTCATGGATGGTTTAATTTGTTGATGACTCAATGGAAAACTTGTACTAAATGATGATTTTTTTCTAGAGACGGATATTGGATCAAGAGATGTTGTAGAAGTGAAACGCGAATTTGGAGGAATGACTCCTCCAACAATATTAAATTTTCCATTGAAGCCAGGAAAAGGGAATTTAAAATTCCATTTAACGGCAAAATCACCAAAAGCTCTCATTTCTAATCGTTCTGTATTTGGGGGTAAAATATAAGTAGTAGAGTCGGGAATTTCCAATGATTGATTTGATTTCCCTTTATTCTTGTTCTTGTTCTTTTGTTTTTGTTCTGCTGAAGGTGATTGTGACGGTGATTGTAATGGTGATTGTAACGGTGATGCCGAAGCTGATGGATCTCTAATGATAAATTCTGGAGTTTGTGATATGCAGTCGTTATCATTAATTTTTTCATAAGAAGAAAAAGATGATGAAGATGAAGACGAAGCCGATTTATTTTGATTTAATGATGCATTTAAACCACCCCACTGTTCATTTGGAGTAGGTTGTAAATGATCAGGTGGTATATCATTTGGAGAATCAGATGTAGATAGACTTTGAGTTGTATAAAAACTATCTGAATGAACTCTTAAAGTTAAAGAATCAGATTCTTGTTCAGGATGATCAATTGAATTTCCTGTTATTAATGGATGATTTAAGGCTTGATGTTCCTGTCGATGTGTATGTTCTTCTTCTTCTAATTGATCTTCTCCTTCTTCCGCTGCTTCTTTTCCTTTTCCGTTACCGTTACCGTTATTGTTTTCTTTTTCGTTTTCGTTTCTATATCCGTTTCCGTTACTGTTGTCTTCTGCTGATAGTTCGTCTTTTTCAAGAATAGTAGAGACTTCAAATTGAGATAATCGAGCAAGACTAGGAGGACTAATAAAATTTAAAGGTTCTTCTTGAGATATGAATGGATTTTGAGATTGAGAATTTGATGTAATTGTATTTGTTGTAGATGTTGTAGTAATGGTATAAGAGCTAGGGTCAGAGTCAGAGAGTAAGTGAAGAGATGAGTCACGGTCCATGATGGGTCAATTTTTAGCATATCTTTCAATGAAACTAAAAATTATAAAATATTTTGTAAATAAGTTTTAAAAAGAGAATGTTTAA
>Ga0157372_10008662_pt1 | contig 10804 bp, 9 predicted proteins | sample C55metaG_FD_115307 | JGI IMG/M metagenome (GOLD analysis project Ga0157372, IMG submission 115307) | Corn rhizosphere microbial communities from Kellogg Biological Station, Michigan, USA - C5-5 metaG | ecosystem: Host-associated > Plants > Roots > Rhizosphere > Soil | place: USA: Michigan...
CATCTTCGATGATGTTCATGAGAGCGGCGGTCACGCGGCTTCTCCGCTGGATCAATCGAGCCGGCTACGGAGCCGATTCTGTCGTCATCTACGGGCATTCAGAGACTACGAAACAGATCGCTATCGCAATGCTCCGCTCGCCTTCCTGTGGCCTCCATCCCGTGGCCCTGGTTCACGATGACTCTCTGCAACCAGCCGATCGCATATATCGGTCAAAAGACGGCTTCTGCAAATCGATTCCAGTGAGCAGTGAACCGCTCACTTCTGCGAAGCTGAAATCACTTCAGTGCAATCTACTGATTCTCGCAGCGCCACATCTCTCACAAGGCCAAATCGCAACGACGGCGGATATTGCTCGCGAGTGCGGAGCTCCCGTTGCCGTACTTTCTACGGCGTTGGAGAGTGAAGATCCCTTGGATCAACTGGAGATCGATGGCCTCCAACTGGTCACTGCGATGCGGGTTGTTTCCGTCTGGCACTCGGATCTCCTGAAACGCGCAATGGATGTCACGATTGCGTTGTCTCTTATTCTTCTTGGCTTGCCGATATTTCTCCTGATCGCTCTCTGCATCAAGCTCGACTCGCCAGGCCCGGTTCTCTTCGCGCAGAAGCGCGTCGGCCGCGATGGCGAGCTCTTCACGATTTTCAAATTCCGTTCTCTGCATGTCAGTTCACGTATGTACGAAGCCTCGCCGACAACCCCAACCGATCCTCGCATTACCAGGGTTGGTCGGCTGCTTCGCCGCACAGGTCTGGACGAGACAGCACAGCTTCTCAACGTGCTCATGGGCCAGATGTCGCTTGTCGGTCCACGCCCCGAGATGCCCTTCCTTGTAGAGCGCCACATGCGCCAGCATCGACCGCGATTGCAGGTCATCCCCGGCATTACTGGCCTCTGGCAGTTAAGTACGGATCGCACATCGCCGATCCATGAAAACACGCAGTACGACCTCTTCTACATTCGCAACCGTACTTGCTGTATGGATGCAGCCATACTCATCCACACCCTGCTCTACGCCATGCGAGGTGGTGTATGAGTTTCAGCGAGTCAGCCTCTGAGAATGTCTTTCGACACCCACATGCCAATGTTCTCGGAATTTCTGTCTCCGCCATCAACATGGATCGCGCGATTGAGCTGGCTGAGAGCTGGATTGCGAGTGAAAAGAGCACATACATCTGCATGACTGGCGTTCACGGCGTGATGGAAGCACAATCCAATGTACATCTTCGCAGTGTGTTGAATGGAGCATTTATCAACGCTGCCGACGGAATGCCGATGTCCTGGGTCGGCTGGCTGCAGGGACACCGGCAGATGGATCGTGTCTACGGCCCTGACTTCATGGCAAATCTCTGCCGGCTCTCGGTTGGCAAGGGATATCGCCACTACCTGTACGGCGGACAGCCCGGCGTTGCCCCAGCGCTGAAAGACGCGTTGGAGAAGCGTTTTCCCGGCGTCCAAATCGTCGGAACCTTTACTCCACCCTTCAGGAGCCTCACGAGGAGAGAGGAGGCTGACCTTCTGAAAGATGTGCAGAACGCACAACCCGACATCCTGTGGGTGGGGCTGAGCACGCCCAAGCAGGAGTGCTTCATGGCTGATTACGTCGACCGGCTGGGCGTTCCGCTGCTTATCGGTGTGGGCGCCGCCTTTGACTTCCACACTGGCCGGATTGAGGAGTCGCCCGCGTGGATTAAGCGTGCGGGGCTCCAGTGGCTGCACCGCCTGTTGCAGGACCCCGGACGGCTCTGGAAGCGCTATCTTCTCAATAATCCGAAATTCATCTGGCGAATAACACTCCAGTTTCTCAATCTGTGGAACCATGAATGTCAATGTGGTGTGCAACCCAAGCCGAGGTCCTCTACGACAAATTCGTGACAATTCCCAAACTCACATATGACAAACATCAAATGTGAAATATTTACCCTTGAACATGGCCTGAACGTGTGTACGCACACGGATCCCTTAGCTTAAAATCCGCCACGTTGGAGCTACGTGCTCCGGGAGAAAACACATGAAGATGAAGTACATGTTGGTGCCGCTGCTTTTGATCGCTGCGTCCTTTGTGCCTTTGAAATCGCACGTGCTCGCACAGGAAGCACCGAAGCGGATCGAGATAACCGCGAAGCAGTTTGAGTTCGAGCCTTCTGAAATTACCGTGCAGAAGGGGCAGCCCGTCATCTTGGTGATCAAAAGCGCGGATGTCGCGCATGGTTTGCGCTTCCGCGAACTCAATCTGAATGTAAAGATCGACAAAGGCGGAACTGCGGAGCTGCCATTCACCCCGGACAAAACCGGTGACTTCGTCGGTCACTGCTCCGTCTTCTGTGGCCCCGGTCATGGCGGGATGACTCTGACGATGCACGTGGTGAACTGACGTGTCCCGGCTCCTCTCTGGCATCTGCCTCCTTGCGCTCGCAGGGTTAGCCGGCTGCAAGGCGACGCCGCCCGGCAAATTCGAAAGCAGTACGGTGACTTTTGCGAAGCACCACATCTTCGTGGGCAACAAGAAGCAGAAAAATCCGCTGCCGGATAACCACGACACCTGGAACGATGGCAAGGAGGCATTCTCCCATTACTGTGTCGCATGCCACGGCATGGATGGCCAGAATACCGGGGTTCCTTTCGTCAATCACATCTCTCCACCCATTCCATCGCTTGCTTCAAAGGACGTGCAAAGCTATACCGACGGCCAGCTCAAATGGATTCTCGACAACGGGATCTGGCCGTCCGGTATGCCCGGTTCAAAGGGGACGCTGAGCGACGATGAGCTCTGGTCCATCATTGTCTACATTCGGCACCTCCCGCCCGCAGGCAGTCAGGGTGTTCCGGACATGTACACCCACTAACAGTTTCAACCGCGCGAGCCTACCTTGAACCCACATGCTGCAACGCTGGCCGACAGTCACTCGACAAGCACAGAGATGACCGGCGTTCCCTTCATCGTGGGTTTCTTCTTCGCATTTCGCGTCATTATTGTGCTTGTGTCTGCTCGCTTCCTTGGCATGGAACCGCAGACAGGAGCTGTCATCAGTGTCGGCCTAAACCTTGCTCTCCCGTTGTTGGTTGCGTTCCAGTGCCTGGGCTCTGTCGAGCACACCTTCGGAAGCATGGTACGGCCGTGGAGCATCCGCTGGGCCTTCGTCTTTCTCATCTTCGCGGGTCTCAGCCTCAGCTGGACAGTCGCCGCTTCCATGTCCGCAGCCATTGCGTACTGGTGTGCCATGGCTGCAGACGTCTTGATGGTCGTCCTCTTGCTTCGCAGCGGCGACATTCCCACCATCGCATCCGCGCTCATGCGGGGCTTCGTCTGGGGAGCTTGTGTTGTTGCAATCGTCGCCTGGTTAATTCCTGCGCAATCGGATCTTCGTCTCGGAGACGAGGAACTGCTCGGTCCGAATCAGATCGGATATGTTTGCGGCTTCGCTCTCTTTTTTGTCCAGTACCTCATGCGAAAGAAGGAAGGGAACTGGACGTTTGCGGCTGCCTTGCTTGGAATCACGCTTCTTCGCAGCCTTAGCAAAACCACTATCGGCGCCTTCATCGTTGCCGAGCTATTGCTCTTCGCGCTGGATCCCTCGATGAAGCGTAGAACCAAGGTGATGCTGATCAGTGCTACGGCTGTGACGGCTCTTGCCTTTTCGAGCCTGCTTACTTCTTACTTCGACACCTATAGCAACTCCGGCGGCCCGGAGACACTTACCGGCCGCCTCGGCATCTGGGCATACATTCTCAACGAAGCAGTTGATAAACCATGGATAGGGCATGGCTTCTACTCAGTCTGGAAGGTCATCCCGCCCTTCGGTTCTTTTGAGGCTCGTCACGCGCACAATGAGCTGATACAGCAGTTTTATTCTTACGGTGCCGTCGGAATCATCATGATGATCGGCATCTACACCAGCTTCTATCGCCAGTTGCGAAAGCTTCCCTTCAAAGCGGATCGGGCTTACTACCTCGCGATTCTCGTCTTCGTCCTGATCCGCGGTCTCACAGATACCGAAGCCTGCGACATCTCGCTTCCTCTCTGGGCTATCATCATGTTCACTTTGCTCATCGAAAGTGTCCGCAGGACAAACACGAATCCAATTTTGATCCCTACTGATGCGGGTAACTCAAATTGTCACTCGATTGTCATTTCTTAACTTTGTGCTGGCTTCTCTCAACTGGGTCGAACAGAATAGGAACGGGGAGGTCAGGACCATATGACGGGTGCTGATGTGACTGATATCGATCACCAAACGCAACCAGTCCCTGCGGTAAATCTCGGCACAATTCTTGTGATTGAAGATGACCCGCGAATGCAGAAGGTGCTGCGCAGAATCTTCGCGGATGAGCACTACTCCGTCGCCGTCGCTGGAGACGGCCAGACAGGTCTTGATCTATTCCGTTCCGAGCGCCCGATCGCCGTTGTTCTTGACCTTATTCTTCCTCGGATCTCTGGTCGCGAGCTCTGCCAGACCTTCAAGAATATCTCCAACGAAACACCGATCATCGTCCTTAGTGCCATCAGCGAAGTTGTCGACAAGGTACTTCTTCTTGAACTCGGGGCTGACGACTACGTCACCAAGCCCTTCAGTCCGCGAGAGCTCACCGCCCGCGTGCAGGCAGCCATTCGACGGCAACGCAAACCCGCCGTCTCCAACACATTTCGTTTCGGCGAGTGCGAGATCGACTTTCGCAGCATGACCGCTCGACGCGCCGGCGTTCCTGTAGTTCTCACCGCACATGAGTTCAAACTACTGAAGTTCTTCACGCAGAACGTCGATCGTGTGTTAACGCGCGAAGTCCTTCTCAATGAAGTCTGGGGATATAACGCTTACCCGACAACGCGCACAGTCGATAATCAGATTTTGAAGTTGCGCCAGAAGCTGGAGACAGATTCGGCCAATCCCCAGCATCTGCTTACAATCTACGGCGCGGGGTACAAATTTGTCCCATGAATCCCAGACCGAACCTTCAGAACCCCAGACTTTCTCGCGCTTAGCATCTGCTTACCGCAAAGAGGGCGTGCGAACGCATGTCTTGCTGGTCGTAGCGATGGCCGTCGTGACGGTCATCGTCACAGCACTGTTTCTCGTCCTCCTCCGGCAACGGCTCAACGCGCAGGTGACAATAGACCTCACACAGGATCTCAGCCGTTCGGTCATCACCTTTCAGAGCCTCCAGACCGAGCGACTGCACGCGCTCGATCGCGAGAACGCACTCCTCTCCGATCTGCCCACGCTCAAGGCCCTGATGACCAGCGGCGACGACCTAACCATTCAGGATGGCGCCATCGAGTTCTGGCAACTCAGCGGAAGCGACCTCTTTGCACTCGCCGACGGATCCGGAAGGGTGGTCGCCGCCTACACCAAAAACAACTCGTCCGGTCCTTCACTCAATCGTGCGCTGCAATCGCTACTTTCCTCTCCGTCCAGGCACTATCTCATCAATGGCGGTTCGCTATACCAATGTTCGTTGCTGCCGCTTTACTTCGGCAGTGAAGAAAACGGAACACTGCTCGGATACGTCGTCAGCGGCATTTCTATCGAACGCACCGTTCGTCAGATTAGCGAGCCCACCGGTGTGGAAGCCGCCTTCCTCAGCGCCGGCAATGTTGTCACCAGTACCCTTGACCCGTCCAGCCAGGCTGCTCTCTCGAACCCGCGACTGCTCTCCGCCACCACACAGCACCCCCTTCGGGTAGAGCTCGGATCGCAGCGGTATCTCGCCGCTGCCGAAGACCTCTCTTCGGTTTCCACATCTCCACTGCAGCTTGTCGTCTTGAAATCATTTGATCCGGCTGAGCGCTGGATGAAACGCATCGACCGGATGGTGCTTAGCACCGGCCTTCTCGCGCTCATCTCCGGCACATTGCTGATGATCGCTCTTGCGCGACTCCTTACTCGTCCGCTCGAGGAACTCTCCGAAAGCGTCCGCGCCTTCGGCATGGGCGACAGCCATTATCGCGTTCCCGGCCATGGTCCCCGTGAGGTGCGTCAGCTCAGCGATGCATTTGCCGGCATGCGCGATGAGATTCAGCAGGCTCACCAGGCGCTCCTTGAATCCGAACGCCTCGCCACCATCGGCCGAATGGCCAGCTCCGTCTCTCACGACCTGCGCCACTACCTCGCTGCCGTCTACGCCAACGCCGAGTTCCTCGCCTCCGGTCGCCTCTCTGAAAGCGAGCGCATCGAGATCTTTGGAGACATCCGCGCCGCTGTTCTCGGCACCACGGACATGATCGAGTCCCTGCTGATCCTCAGCCGAACCGGCGCAAATACAAGGAGATCCTCTGAGCCGATGGCTCTCCTGCTGGAACGAACCGTAGCCCTGTTCCGGGCACATCCTGATGCCGAGGGCGTGCGCATCGTTACTTCCTTCGGCGATCCGGCCGAGAGCACAGCTCTTGTTGATGGAAAGCAGATTGAGCGCGGCGTCTACAATCTGCTGCTTAACGCCTGCCAGGCTGCCCGCACAGGCGGTGCTGAGCCACTCGTGACAATTACGCTGGAGACGAAGGAGCAGTACAGTGTTGTTACCGTCACGGACAACGGCCCCGGTGTCCCAGAAGGAGTTCGTAATAGCCTGTTCGAGCCGTTCGTAAGTGAGGGCAAGCAGAAGGGAACCGGTTTGGGTCTTACTCTCGCACAACATATCGCGAATGAGCATGGTGGAGATGTAATTCTGGTCAGCAGCCGTCCGGGAGAGACAATCTTCCAGATGAAAGTGGCGCGCGATCTCTCACAACCCATGGCCACTCCCGGCTCCGAATCCAATCACCGCGATCAGGTCATTGCCCATGAAAACGTTTGGTCATAGCCGCAACGTTCGTCGCTCTGAAAAGTCCTATTCTCTCTGGCGGTCAGTCGCAATCCTCGCGGTGATTGGAATTTCCGCGCCTACTCTCTCTGCGCAGGCAGTGCAGCCGAGCATTCCCGCGCAGATTCAGCAGCTGACCGCCGCAATGGAACGCACACAAGCGCAACTCCAGCAGTCTCAACAGCAGCTGGATGAGATGCGAACGCAACTTGCCGCGCTTCAGCAACAGATGGCTCAGCGGCAGGGAACATCTGCAACCACCACTGCCGCTACGGCTGATCCGGTTGATACTCCTCCTGGCCAGCCGCAGTCCCAGTCCGCGGAGCTGCAGGACATTCGCGAGCGTCAGGTGATGCAGGAGGCCCAGATCGCGACGCACGATCAGATCAAGGTCGAATCCGAGTCGAAGTACCCGGTCAAAATCACAGGCCTCCTTCTCTTCAACGGCTTCGTCAACACAAGCGGTGTGGACATGCCCGCAACGCCCACCGTCGCATCTCCTGGATCGGGCAGCACCGGAGCCTCCGTGCGCCAGACCGTGCTCGGTATCGATGCGCGTGGTCCGCATCTCTTTGGTGCTCGCAGCTATGCTGACCTGCGCGTGGACTTCTACGGCAACGTCGTCGCCCCCAGCACATCGCTCGGCACTTACACCACAACCGACAGCTTTCTTCGTCTGAAGACCGCGCACGCCGGCATGCAGTGGGAGAACAGTGAAGCCGCCTTCTCCTACGATCGCCCTCTTATCAGTCCCGACTCGCCCACGTCGCTCACCGCTGTTGCAAATCCAGCGCTCGCGTGGTCTGGCAACCTGTGGGCCTGGAACCCGCAGCTCACGTTCACGCAGAATGTGCCGTTCGCACAGTCACACGCTCTCCAACTGCAGGCTGCAATGATCGACGCGGGAGACCCGCCCATCTCCCTCGCAGGTGCCTACAGTTCAGCACCGACGCCACCGTCCGGAGCACAGCAAAGTCGCTGGCCCGGCCTCGAAGCCCGCATCGCGCTCCTCGGATCGCAGCGCGATGACCGCGATCACATTGGCGTTGGCGGATATTTCTCCCCACACGTTCTGCCTTCGGGCCGCCGCTATGACGCATGGGCCGGCACACTGGACGCTCGCTTCCACATGCCCGCGCGTCTTGAGTTCTCCGGCAATTTCTACCGTGGGCTTGCGCTCGGCGGACTCGGTGCTGGCGGTTACAAGGACTACGCGTATGTGTACGTGTCAGGCCTGGAAAAGTACTTCTTCCGTCCCCTCAATGATGTCGGTGGCTGGGCGCAATTAAAGGAGAAATGGAGCGAACGTCTCGAATTCAACGCCGCTTTCGGCATGGACAACGTTTTCGCGAGCGATCTCCACCGCTACTCGATCCCCGGTGGCACCGCGTACCAGAATCTCGCTCGCAACCGCACCTGGACCGGCAACGTTATCTACAGCCCAAGCGCCTATCTGCTCTTCTCTTTCGAGTATCGTTATCTTGCAAGCGCACCCATCACCGGATCGTCCTCATCCTCTAACGTCATCGGAATGTCCGCGGGATACAAGTTTTGATGAGAACCTTACGGCTCAGCCACTGGATTGCCAGCACACTTATCCTGCTTCCCGCGATCCTCTGCGCGCAAAATCGCGCCGCCCGTAGCTCGTCGGCCGAGCTGCGCCTCCACGTTCAACCGACGCCGGCCACGCATCTCAAAGTTGCCGCCGTCGTCTGGCTTGAACCACTCGGCGACACGCTAGTCCTCCCCTTCACTCCGCAGGGACATTACACCCTGCTGCAGAAGAATCGCACCTTCATGCCGCATCTGCAGGTTGTTCCCGTCGGCAGCGTCGTGCAGTTCCCCAACGCCGACCCCTTCTTTCACAATGTCTTCTCGCTCTTTGACGGCAAGCGCTTCGATCTTGGTCTTTACGAAGCCGGCTCCACGAAGTCCGTCACCTTCTCGCGGTCCGGGGTCTCCTATATCTTCTGCAACATCCATCCTGAGATGAGCGCCGTTGTCATCAGCCTCTCCACGCCGCTCTACGCCATCGCCGACGCCGCCAACAATTTCACAGTTCGCAACGTCCCTCCCGGCGACTATGCAATGCACCTCTGGGTCGAAGGCGCACTCCCGCCAGCGCTGCAAGGCCTCTCACGTGAAATCAAAGTCTCCCCAGGCATGAACGACCTGGGCAACATCAGCATCCCCATCGCTACGAACGCAGCCCACACCAACAAATTCGGTGGCACCTACGATCGCAAGCCCACCACCTCGTACTAATCCGCTCGACCTCAAAAGACAAAGGGCGCTTCACGCGCCCTTCATCTCACTCACATCTCCTGTCCCGCTCACTTGCCCTTCGCGTGTCCCAGCCCGCGGTCGATCTCCGCTCCTGCCTGCAGAAATCCGCCCACCCCATACGCCCAGGTCGACCCCGGCTGCAGATCACCCGGCGCCGCGCCGACAGGTTGAATCGCACCCAGTCGTCCATCCGCATACACATGTTGCAGCATACCGGCCCAAGCCTTCTCGATCACCGGCCGGAACTTCGCCTCCGGCAGCAGATGATTGTTCACGCCCCAGGCCATCGCATACGTGAAGAATGCTGTGCCCGACACCTCACCCAGCGGATACGCATCTGCATCCAGCAATCCCATACGCCACAGACCGTCCGCCGGCTGCAGATCGGCAATCCGATTCGCCATGTACTTAAACGTGGTCTCGTAGCCCGCGCGCGCCGGATCATTCTTCGGCATCACCGTCAGCACACGCGCCAGCCCGGCAAGCACCCATCCATTCCCGCGGCTCCAGAACAGCGGCTTCCCATTCTTCTCGGTCTTGTGCAGGAACGTCCCATCGCGGAAGAAAAGGTGCTGGTCATAGTCATAAAGGTGTCCCTGCGTCAGTCCCCACTCATGATTCATGAAGTCGAGATAGCGGTGGTCGCCCGTCAGCTGCGCCACCTTCGCCAGCGACGGCGGTGCCATATACAGCGCATCGCACCACCACCAGAGGTCTTTGTTCTTGTCATCCTTCCGAGCCATCAGCAGCACAAAGTTGTCGCGCACCGCCGCGATGCGCATCGGATCCTTGTTCTCCTCGTACAACACTTCGTACGCCTGCCCAATCGCCTCATCATCCGCATGGTCGTAGCGTCCAGGCAGCAGCTGCCAGTTGAACTTCTCCGCCGCCCCCAGCACAGCATCGTGGTATCTCTTATCTCCCAGCGTCTTCGACGCATCCAGCAGCCCCGTGTACAGCGGCGCATAGGTCCAGTCCTGCGTAAAGTGCGGCTGCTCATTCTCGAGCGACCAGTCCGCAACCTTCTTCATCGCCTTGCGCACATCCGCGCGCGTCAGCTTCGGCGACAGCGTCGTGTCGATCGGCCCCGGATTCTCCGCAACATCACCCGCCGCATCATGCAGCTCCTTCGCACTCGGCCGCTGAGGAGCCTGAGTCTGCGTCTGCGCAATTGCCGTCACCAATGTTCCGCTCAGCAAGCACACGCTAACGAAAGGGAAGAGTCCCTTCGCGCCAATCGATCTCATCCGTTCTTTCTCCTTACTGCAGATCGGCAACCGTCACGCCGTCCATATCGCCGTAATCCTGGTTCTCTCCGCCCATACCCCAGCAGAATCCATACCGCGTCGTACCCACGCCCGCATGAATGCTCCATCCGGGCGAAACCACGATGTCACGATCGGCCATCACCAGGTGCCGCGTCTCATGCGCAGGCCCCATCAGGTGAACCACACGATGCGCCGGGTCCACATCGAAGTACATATAGACCTCGCTGCGCCGCATGTGCGTGTGCGGAGGCATCGTATTCCAGTTGGAACCCTCCTCCAGCAGCGTGAAGCCCATAACAAGCTGACAGCTTTTGATCCCATCGCGATGAATCGCCTTATAGATAGAGCGCTTGTTGCATGTCGCCACCGCGCCCAGCTTCACCGGCTCAATGTCCTTGAACTTCACCATCGCCGTCGGATAGTCCGCGTGCGCCAGGTAGCTCAACAGATA
>Ga0157372_10008664_pt1 | contig 10802 bp, 6 predicted proteins | sample C55metaG_FD_115307 | JGI IMG/M metagenome (GOLD analysis project Ga0157372, IMG submission 115307) | Corn rhizosphere microbial communities from Kellogg Biological Station, Michigan, USA - C5-5 metaG | ecosystem: Host-associated > Plants > Roots > Rhizosphere > Soil | place: USA: Michigan...
TGGCCGCGCACGGCATCGCACTGCCGGTGCTGCAGCTCGGTCTCGCCGACGGATTCCTCGATCACGGCAGCCGCGAAGAGCTGCTGGCGCAAGCCGGGCTTGATGCGGCATCGATCGAAAGCGCGGTGCGCGCTCGATTCGCGACGTTCATTCCGGCTTCGAATTTGCGCAGCGTCAGCTGACGCGGGCAAAAAAAAGCCCCCGGCGATGTTTCACGCCGGGGGCGCTCCTCCCCGCCTACAAAACCGCCATCCTGGCGGTCCCTCCATCGGGTCCCTCCACCGCTGCATCCTGCAGCGGTCAGTGTCGGCCTTGTGGCTGACACGCGGCGCTCACGCGCGGCTTATCGGGGCTTACTTCTACGGTCCGCGACATGCGCTTCTGACCGCGTGATCAGGATCGTCGTTTTGCGCTTGCGCTTCCGTGGAACGCTTGCCGAAGGTCGCGGGCGCTCGCGCACGCGGCGACTGCCAACTGGATCACGTCGATGGCGCGGGTTCCTTCGCACGGCGGGCTCGCGCGACGCTGCAGAGCGTGCGGACGCCGATGCGATCGGCTCAGATGATTTCGTTCAGCTTGATGCGCCGCGCCGCGCTTCAGCCCGGTCTCACGCCGAAAGTCACGCGTTCGTGGCCCGCGGCGTCGCGTGCGCTACCGACATGGACATATCCGGCCGCCATGAACAACGCCCGCACGCGTTCGGCCTGATCCCAACCGTGTTCGATCAGCAGTCGTGCGCCCGAACGAAGATGCGCGTTCGCATCAGCGACGATGCGGCGGATCGCATCGAGGCCATCCACGCCGGCGACCAACGCGGATTTCGGCTCGTGGCGCACATCGCCGATATCGAGATGCGGATCGTGCGCTGCGATGTACGGTGGATTCGAGACGATGAGATCAAAACGTTCGCGCCCGAGCGCTTCGCACCAATCGCCTTCCGCGAATGTGACGTTGCGTATATCGAGACGCCGCGCATTGTCGCGCGCAACCGCGAGCGCTGCCGTGCTCGCGTCCGTCGCAAGCACATGTGCGCGCGGGCGTTCACGCGCGAGCACGAGCGCGAGCGCGCCCGAACCCGTGCCGAGATCGGCGATGCGCACGTCGCGATCCTCTGGAATGTCCGCGAGCGCCAACTCGACCAGCGACTCCGTTTCATGGCGCGGGATCAGCACATCGGGCGTCACCACGAGATCGAGCGACCAGAATTCGCGGTGGCCCGTCAGGTATGCGACCGGCTCTCCACGTTCGCGCGCAGCGACCATGCGCTCGAACGTCGCGCGCTGTGCTGCGTCGAGTTCGTGCTCTGGCCAGGCGAAAAGCCACGCGCGCGATTTGCCGACCACGTGTGCCAACAGCAGCTGCGCATCAAGATGCGCATCGCCGCCACCGAGGCGCGCGATCGCGGCGGCGAGCACAGCTCGAACGTTCACGACCGCGACGGTGGCGGCGGCGCTACCGGAATTTCGATGGCGGGTTTGCGCGGCGCCGCGCGCCAGTAGCCATCGCGCATCCACGCCTTGAAACCGTAACCGAGCCAACCGACGACTGCATTCGCGAGCCACGTGGCCCACGCAAGCATTGCGACTTTGTAGACCCAGAGCGGCACGCTGATCGCACTCGCCGCGGGCAATGCATCGTCGCTGCGATCGGCGAACCAGCGCAACGCCTGCGCCGACGATCTGTTGCCCGTGACATGCATGTCCGGCGTGCCGAGCAATCCCTGCGGAATCGCGGCCGCGAGGCACAGCAGCGCGAACACGGTAAGAATCGCAAGGCCGATCTGCGCGAGATTGAACAGCGTGTTCGAAGTCGGCGACGCCGAGCGCGCGCGCCAGTCGAGCGCGAAGAGCCACGCCGCAACGGGCAGAAGCGCAAGCCACGAGAACGTCGAGAAGCCGATGCCGAGCAGGATCCATTGGCGAAGCGTGAGCGGCGTGCGCCGAGTGCGCGCAAGCACCCAGGCGACGATCAGCATGACGATGAGCTCACTCCAGTAGAGAACCGCGGGCCCTTGCGCAGGTCCGCTCGTGGCCAGCAGCCAGCGATCAGCCGGGAGATCAATGCCGAGATCGATATTCGCCGCCGGCAGGCCGAGCGCGACGGTCGGCGAACGCGTGATCGACGCCGCTGCCAGCGGTTCGCGAAAACGAATCTGGAAGCGCTGCGCACCGGGCACGACCGGCAGGCTCAATTTCCCATCCCGCGGACGCAGGTTCAGAACTTCGTTGTTGCGGGTGACGTTCATGACTTCCGCGTCCGCCGGCAACGCGATCGACTGCTCGCCGCCCTGGCTCGCGCGCATCGTGAGATCGAGCACGGAGTCGGACGCGCGCTGTCCGGCGCTCATCACGAGGCTCGCGCGATCGATCGCCCGTGTCGATCCATCGGCGGCCTGCGGTTTGCTGATGCGCAACGTCAGCGTCTCGCCGGGCAGCGGATGAAACTGGAAACTGTGGTAGTCGCTCTTGTCCGCGTCGGAATCGGCCGTCATCGGCACGCCGTTCGATTCGACATGCCAGATCGGGGATGCCGTGACGCGCCAGATTTCAGCGCGGTCGGAAAGTGGCGGCGCGGTCAATGTGATCGTGTCGGATTTGTCAAGGGTGCTGCCCCATGCGACGTCGCTGTCGTTGTCGCCGATTGCGGCGATGATCGATCCGCCATCGTTCTTGATGCCGGCCGTCGACACATGCTCGCCGGCGAGTGCCGGCACCGACACCGTGAAACCACCGGCGCTCGGAGCCAGGCGACGCACGTCTGTCGAAAGCGTCCAGTTGAGACCGAGCGTGATGTCACGTGAGACCAGAACGAATGGGCTGAAGCGTTGCGTTCCCGCGGGTCCGGCCGTTCCGTTTTCGCGCGCGCGAGAGAGCGACAGCGTTTCGGTCATGAGCCGATCGTCGTTCACGCCGCTCGACTGCCAACCTTCGCCGGAAAACGCGACGCGCATCGGCTGCAGCGGGAACTTGAGCGCGACTTTATCCGCGGCGGACGCGTATAAGAGCTCGACGCGATGCACGCCGCGCGCGAGGCCGACCTGCATGACGCCTTTATTGTTCGCGATGCCATCCTGCACAGCGCCATCGACAGCAACGCTGCGCAATTGCAGCGAGTCGTCGCCGGCAGGTACCGGCAGCGCGACACGCGCCGCTGCGTGTGCTTCGAGTGCGATGCGAATTTCGTCGCCGCGCGCGCTGACGTCTGCGTTCGCGATGCTCGCGCAATTCGGAACGCATACCGGCGTCTCGATCGCGTGGGCACGCAATTCGTTGAGCAGATTCTCAGGCGGAAACGCCTGCGCGCGAACCGGCGAAGGGATCGATACCGCGGACAGCAACATCGCGCCCGCCAGCGAAGCCGCGGATGTGCGCGCAACGGTGCCGAGATTTCCGCGCACCAGCCGCACGATCAGCAGGGCAAGCAGCGCGACCATGCCGACGCGCAACAGTCGCACCAGCCACGGCGGCGCAATGACCAGACGCACGCTCTGCGACGGCAGCACCGGTCCGCTCCAGGTGAGCACGTAGTTCGATCCGAGATTCCAGCCGGGCTCGCCCGCGCCGGTTTGTACGACTGTCGATTCGTTGTAGTGATCGATGATGTCGGCGCGGCGGGTGTTGGAAGCCGCCACCGTGATTACCGGGTTTGCCGTTTCCACATCAACGCGGCGGATGTTTGCGCCCGCGACGGTTTCGGTCTCCAGCTTCGACTTGTCTTCGGCCGAGTTCATTTCAGGCTGAGGCGCGGGCGCGGCCGGTGGCGGCGATTCGGCCACCTCGGTCCTACCCTCTTCCGCCGGGCTCAGTGCCACTCTCTTGAGCGAAACTAATCCGCCGGCCAGGGTTGCCGTGTATGTGTTTGCCCTGTTCTCCAACTGCGGATGCAACGCATAACGCAGCTGATCCGCGACGAACGGCAACGCGACCAACACGAGCAACGCCAGCGCCGCGCGGCGCGTCCACGTCGCGGCGATCGCAAGTTTGCCGCCGGGCAGCAGGCGCGCAATCAATCCGAGCGCGAGCGCAACGAGCAATGTCCACAGCGGGGCGCCGGTTTCCTGGTAACTCAGCACAAGATACGCAGCAGCGATCACGGCGCCGACGATGCCGAACAACCGCCACGCCAGCAGAACGACGATCGCCGCGATGAAAACGTCGAGCAACGTCCACCCGGAAACCCAGCTTCCGGCCGCGCTGTCCGCGCCAGGAGCGCCAAGCAGCTTGTAGCCGCTCGGCAGATGCAGCGTCGTGTTGACGCGCTCGAAACTGTCCTGCCAACCCGTCACCGGCAACACCGACGATGCCGACGCAATGCGCACGCCGGCGCCAAGATCGACCAGCGGCGTGCGCCATTCGACGCCCGTCAATCCCGGCTCGACGCCGTGCGTGACGAGCAAGCTTTCGCCTTTGCGTTGCCGGAAAACGGCATTCAGCGCATCCGCGCGTTCTAGCGTCATCGGTTGTGCAACGTCGAAGCGCCAGCCACGCAGCATTTCACCGCCGACACGATCGCGCGCGAACCAGCCGTCGCCGGAAAAATCAAGCCACATCTCCCGATCGAGCGTCAGCCGGTTCTTGTCGTCGGCCGCCAAGCCGCGCGAACGTTCCTCGATCGTGAGCTCGGCTCCATCGCCGAGTGCAAACGCCGGCAGCGCGGCCCATTCCTGATCGACATCGGCCTGGCGCGGATCGACTTGCAGCGCGCTCGCTGCCGAAGTCACGCGCAATGTCGGCGCCGCTTCGTAGCTCCAGATCTCCTGCTTGGGCCACGGCGCTTCCGGCACGCGCGCGACGACTTTGGTCAACGGCGCGATCGCGCGCGCTTCGACTCTCAACGTCGACCAGCCCGGCTGCACTTGCACATGCAGGCGTCCATCGGCGTCCAGACGCGCGGGCCATTGTTCGCTATCGATCCGCATCGGCTCAAAACCTGCGGGAAGCACGGGTCCGACGGTTTCTTCGCGTGCCTGACCGGAGACACTCCACCGAATCTCCGTCGTCAACATCGCGGGAACGCCGTCGGTGAGCTTGCGGTAAACCTGCAGCACGACGTTGTCGACTTCCGGCGCCGCCGCCGCGCCGCGACCGAGCGTCACCTCGCCGTCCTTGCGCTGGACCGGCGCGACCGTCTTGCCGTCGACAGTGAGCGCGACCAGACCGATCACCGCCGGCACATGCAGCGTTTGCGGACGCTCGCGCCACGGAATGCGCGCGCGGATTTCGTGCGTGCCGGCGGCGAGACGCAGCGAAGGTCCGTCATGTTGGACGACGGGCGCCGGCTGGCCGTCGACGGTGACCTGCTGCGGCCAGTGCGCGGTGTCGCCCGGGAGAGGAATCCACGATTCGGCTTCGACGCGCCAATGCTGCGTCACGCTGGCGCCGCCGGCATCGGCGTTCAGCGAGAGCAAGCCTGGCCACGCGCAGAGAAAGTCTTCCGGCGCGGTGCCGGGGCGGCCCGCGATCAGCGGACACGCGCGAAATTCCTGTCCGTGCAGCACCCAGCCGCGCCAGGGTTCCAGCGTCGGCGGCACTTGCGGGTCGGCGTGAGCCGCGACGGCGAAGAGGAGGCCCGTCAGCCAGGCAATGCGATGCAGGAATGCGCGCATGGAAAACCCTCGTTCCGGAAAGCGACTACGGCGTATGGCGGGTGATACGGAATCGCATCGGCCGTTCCGCCACCGTCTGCAACGCAGGCATGGGCCGCGCGGGGTTTAGCGCATGAACAATCTCCACGCCTGTTCCACGCACGCGATGACGAAACCGGCGAGGAAAAACAGATAGCTGTAGCGCAGATAGCGGTACTTGCGATGCGCGAGATACCAGCCGATCGAATAGAGATCGTTCGCCATCGTTTCGTACACCGATCCGTCGGGTTTCATCGCCGCCGCGATTTCGCGCAGGAAACGCTCGCGCGGAAGGTCGGCGAAATGGCCGAAGAACAATAGGTTGAAATTTGCCGGAAAGTCGCCGGATCCGACGCGCAGCGATCGGTGCTTGGGCAACACCGCGAGGATCGCGAAAAACAGCGAGATCAGCGTGAATGCCGCGAGCGTCTGCACGGCGGGTCGAAGCTCGGGATCGCCGATGCGGCCCAGCGAGAGCGTCAGCACGATCGACGAGACCGTGATGATGATGTTCGCCTTGGTGTCGGCCATGCTCGACAGCACGACGTGGTGCTGCTGCGCGGTACGCAGCATCGCATCGCCGGTATTGCGCTCGGGAATGCGCGAGAACACTTCCGCCACGGAAGAAGGCTCGTCCATCGCAAGTCCGTCCACTAGACGTTGCGTGGCATCTTAGCAAGCGTGACGCGGTTTACGCGCGGCAATATTCGAATCCATCTTGGCGCCGCCGTTTCACGCACTCGCGCTCTGGCAAACGCGCCGGCCGGCCATGCGCGCAGCCCATTCCTAGTGCTGACCACCCGCCTTCGCCGCTGCCGCGCCGGGCGCATTGGCCGGCGAATGGGTTTCGTGCGTCTCGATCCAGCCCGCCAGCGCGCGCTGGCCGATGTGCTCACGCAGAGAAGCGCATTGGCGGATGGTTTCGAGCGTTTGGCCGAGGCCGCGATCGCCTCCGACGAGATCCTTGATGCGCGGCGCAAAAAACGCCGACAGCTCGTCCGCGTCGGCGGCGCTGCAGCGGCCATCCGCAAACGTCTTGGGCATATTGCCTCGACGGAATGCCGGCAGCCGCGTGCGATAGGCATCGTAATGCGCCAGCAGCCATTGCCACATCGCCGCGCGGTTTTCCGGCTCGTTCATCTGCGCGTCGTAGAGATTGTAGATCTCGCCGATCTGGACGCTCGGATCGAGACCGAAATCACGCGCTTTTTCGGCGAGCGTTCGATCGCGTGTCGCGCCGAGCGCGGCCAGCAATGCGTAGCGTTGAGCCGTGTCGCGGTTCACAGCGAATTCCTTTTGCACGGCTTCGAACGCGCGCGCGCCATCTTCCTGCACGGTGACGCGGAGCGCGCTGCGCAGAAGATCGGAATCAGCTCGCGACAAATCGACGGTGCCGCTGCCGTCGAGACCGAGCGCCGCACGCCCTTGGCGGGCGAGCTCGTTGCGAACGCCCGCGTCGCGCACGGTCAACGCAAGAAACTCCGCCAGACGTGCGCGCAACGCAATCGTCGTGCTCGCATCGCGTTCCGTGCGCCGATAGCCGAGTTTTTCCAGCCGCGGCTTGTAGATCGAACTCGCATAGGCGTCGAGCACCGAGCGCGCCGTGTCGTCGGCAAGTTCTTCGCGGATCCATTCAAACGGAGCGAACAATGCCGTAGCGACTTGGGGCGTATCGGAATCGGCGAGATGCGGCATCGCGTCGAGCACGGCGGCGGGACCGAGCGCGCCGCGCTGGAACGCGCCGTTCAATGCGTCGGCGTAGACGACCTGCTCGGGCGCCGATAAGTGCGCCATCGCGCCGCCGAGACGATCCATGTCCGCCGACGTCATCTCGAAACGGTAGTAGCCGCGCGCCTGCGCGTTCGGCAGATACCAATCGGGACATCCGCCTTCGACCGCGAAACGCTGCTCGGGTTGATTGAACACGAAACACTGCGTATCCGACCGGGCTCCGTGTCCGAAGCGCGTGCACATCGGACCGCTCCAGCGCGGCACGCGCTCGCCGAGCACGCCATACGGCAGGTAGCGCGATTGGCCAACCGAAAGCGTTGCGTGAGCATCCCGGCACGCGACTTCGACGTGCACGAGCGGAATACCGGGCTGATCGAGAAAGCTTCGCATCGAGCTCGCGAACACCTCGCCCTTTCCGCTCGCCTTGCCGAGCGACGCGATCAGATCGTCCGAGCTGCCGCTGCCGAACCGATGGCTCGCGAGATAGTCGCGCATGCCCTGCCGAAACGCGTCCTCGCCGACCCAGGTTTCGAACATCGCGAGGACGCTGGCGCCTTTCTGATACGTAATGTTGTCGAACGCGGTTTCGATGTCGCCGTGGCCGTTGATCGGCTGACGCACTTTGCGCGCGGTCAGCAAGCTGTCGTTCTTCATCGTCGCGAGGCGATATTCGAGCGATTCGAGATCGCCGAAATACTCAGGCTTCAACGCGACGGTTGCCTTGCGCTGCGCCCACGTCGCAAAGGCCTCGTTGAGCCAGATGTCGTCCCACCACGGCACCGTGACGAGATCGCCATACCATTGATGCGCGATCTCGTGCGCGTTGACATTGAACACGCTGCGGTAGCGTTCCGCGGGCGAATGCTCGTCAAGAAGCAACAGTGCATCGCGATACACGATCAAGCCCGCGTTTTCCATCGCGCCCGCAGAAAAATCGGGTGCGCCGAGCAGATCGAGCTTGTCGAACGGATACGGCTGCGCCGTGTAGTCCTCATAGAACTTGATGACGGCCGGCGTTTCGCCGAGTATCCAAGCCAACTTCTTGCCTTTTCCTCGCGGCGCCAGCCCGCGCAGTGGAATCGCATTCTTGCGGACCGCATTGGCCGGAATCGGCGGCGCGTCGACGACGTCCCACGGTCCCACCGCAAATGCGACCAGATACGTCGGCAGCGGCTTTGTCGTCGCGAAGGTCAGCGTTTTCCATTTTCCGTCGGCCGAAGGTTTCGCGTCGAGTTGGCGCGTGTTTGCGACGGCGACATCGTCGGTCGGCACCGTCAACGTGATATCGAACGGTGTCTTGAAACGCGGCTCGTCGAAGCCGGGAAACGCATAACGCGCACTGATCGGTTCCATCTGCGTGATGATGTACGCGTCGTCTCCGACCTTGACCTTGTAGGCGCCTTCGAGCGTAGCGTTGAATGGTGCGGTGTATTCGAACGCGACATCGATGTCACCCGCCGGCAACGTGCGCTCGAAGCGAACCTCGAGCACGCCGCTGTCGGCATGCGGTATCGCGGTGGCCAACCGCGTTTCACCGTTCGCGGCGGTGACCGTCGCCTTTGCTATGTCGAGATGCTCCGAGTGCAGCCACACATGATTCGCCGGCGCGGCGAGCTGGACGCGAATCCGCGTCTCGCCACTGAAGCGATCGGCGTGCGGATCGACGGTGAAGTGCAGCGAGTAGTGCCGAGGCGTCGCATCGGCGGGCAGCTTGCCGGCCGGGACTTCGTCAGCCGCAGCGGTCCCTGCTGCCGCCGGAACAGTGGTGGCCAGCACACACGCAACAAACACTGCCCGCAGGAGCATGCGCATCACGATACTTGGGAAAGGTCGCGCAGGACACCACAGCGTAATGCACGCGGGCATGGCCGATTAGTCATGCGCGTCGGAAAAAGACTGACTCGAGAGCGAAAAAAACAGCGGGCGCATCGCGCGTTGGTCGCGATGTACCCGCGATGTAAAGCCGCTCAGGCTGCTTGGGCGAGTGCGGGAGCGGCCGCGACAGCCTGTTCGATCGTGATGGCGACACCATGGATCACCGCCGCGATGCGCGCGGCGCTCTGAATCGCGAGCGCCGGCACTTCGTGCTTGCGCAGCGTTTTTTCGTGCGATTCGATGCACGTTCCGCAACCGTTGATAGCCGACACCGCCAGCGAAGCAAGTTCGAAATCGACCTTGCCGCAACCGGGATTCGCCATGACATTCATGCGCAGACTGGCCCGCAAAGTCCGGTATTCGGCATCGCCGACAAGATGCGTGAAGCGGTAATACACGTTGTTCATCGCCATGATCGCCGCCGCTGCGCGAGCGCCGTCCAGCTCGGCCGGCGTCAACACGGTCGCGGCCTGCGCGGCGACCGCCTCCGTCAACGGTTCATGCCGCGACGCGATTGCACTCGCGAGCGCGATGATCGCGATCTGCTTGGCGGAAAGACCCGGCGCACCGCTTTCGCTCAGCACCGAGTCGAGATTGAGACGCAGATCCTTCGCGTAATCCGGGATCCGCGCTTTGATCGTTTCAAGATTCATACGGCAACTCCTCGGGAGTAGAGCCCGGCCGTACAAGCCGGGCTCTTTTGCTCTAGCTGTCTAGAGAAGTGCGGCATGGATGCCGCTCTACTCGTTGTCGCGCAGGGAGGCGCGACTTAGGTACAGGTGGCCGGCGACTGCGGGGGTCGCCGGCCGGGGCGACATCGTTGGGGAGGGGAGGAGACCGATGCCGCCCAAACCATGGGCGCCGCATTTGCGTCGCCCGGAGAGCCGTTCCCGCAACATTGGGGACGCCTCGCCCGATCACAACCCCGATAATTACGCCGCTTTCAGCACCTCGTCGCCCTTGCTCCAGTTGCATGGGCAGAGCTCATCGGTCTGCAGCGCATCGAGCACACGCAACACTTCCTGCGGGTTGCGGCCGACGCTGCCGTCGGTGACATACGCAAAGCGGATTACGCCATCCGGATCGACCAGGAACGTCGCGCGCTTGGCGACGCCCTCTTCCGCATCGAGGATGCCGAGCGCGTTCGACAGGCGCTTGGCCGTGTCGGCGAGCATCGGGAACGGAAGCTGCTTCAGATCCTTGTGGTCACGGCGCCAGGCGAGATGCACGAATTCGCTGTCGGTGCTCGCGGCGAGAACCTGGCAGTCGCGGTCCACGAACTGTGTGTTCAAGTCGCCGAAGCCCTTGATCTCGGTCGGACACACGAACGTGAAATCCTTCGGATAGAAGAACACCAGCGTCCACTTGCCCTTGTACGTGTTGTTGTCGATTTCGGCGAACGCGGTATCGATGTTGTCGATGGCCACGGTGGCCTTGAGCTTGAATTGCGGGAACTTGTCGCCGACGGTCAGCATGATGTCGCTCCTGAGCAGGATGAATGGGAACGGGAAAATGGGTTGCGCCGAATCGCGCTCACGACCAACAACATAGGGCCACCCTTCCCATTGTTCAA
>Ga0157372_10008665_pt1 | contig 10802 bp, 19 predicted proteins | sample C55metaG_FD_115307 | JGI IMG/M metagenome (GOLD analysis project Ga0157372, IMG submission 115307) | Corn rhizosphere microbial communities from Kellogg Biological Station, Michigan, USA - C5-5 metaG | ecosystem: Host-associated > Plants > Roots > Rhizosphere > Soil | place: USA: Michigan...
TCCTTGCGACAAGAACCTGGCGCGCCACTTTGGACGTCACCGCATTCTTGATGAGCTGCAGCTTCATGATTCTCCCTAGGAAATTTTGCCTTGTGATTTGAGCCGAAGGTAGACGGCAGTAACCTGGTCGTCACTCCATCCATCTACCTTGCGTGCCCACTTTGCACTACGATATAGACGTTTCAAGACTTCGCGCTTATTTGGCTCTACCATCATCCCTCCTTATCGAATAGGCTCCGGTCGGGGTAGATCTAGAAGATAACCGTTGGTAACACGTTGGATACCGGCGCCTCGGAAATCTTCCCAACCCCATTTCTGGTCCGTGTAGGAACTCTGTATGTTACAGAGGTCATACAAATCGGAGACGGTAGCAACCTGGTATTGGTTGATCAGGTCGAACATTCGATCGATGACCTCTTCTGCCTCTACACGGGTAGACAGAATGATCTCGTCGAAGTCGAAATTTGCTCGACCACGTCTACTTATCTCGCGTCGGTCTCGATCTCTTGGATCATCTCGCCCAACTCGAGAAGACATTCTGTGGTACGCGACGGTGCCGAATTCTCCAGGACGTCTCCCGGTTCGTCGGCTTGTCGATCTGGCCTCTCCGAAGAGCATGAATTCGAGGCCTTGTTGGACGGCATCTGCAAGGGTGTCCTTGATCGCAGGGACGAGGATGGATTCGGTAATGTATTCGCCAATACTTCGCCGATCAGAGCCACCGAAGTATTCAAGGAAGCGACGACCGAGCGGCTTCTTACGCCTCTCCACCTTCCCTTGGACGACCGATTCAACCCTTTTAGGTTCTTGTCGATCGGGCCTCCCTCGCGATTTCTCGCTATTGCTCGGGAATTCTTCCACGGATTCTCCAAAAGAGAAATTGAGAACCCTTGTGGGGGCTCTCAATCTGAGTTGTTACTCGGGGGGAATTACGACGCTGTCGAGGATTCTTTGCTCATTGCGAACAGATCCTTGATCGCCTTGACAAACGACTCTAGCTTCTCGTAAGCCCAGTCGCCGCACTTCTCGCCCACCATCTGACTCATGGCAAACGCTCCGATCACCAGCTTGACCTTTTGGGTCTTGGTGGTTGTCGGGCAATATGCATGAATCATCAGGGTGACGGTTCCTGCGACACTGGTCTTGACGATCACTTTTACGATTGTCTCGACGGTCTCGGGATCGATTTTCGCGATTATGGCGCGAACCTTCTCTTCGAGTGTCATGGAATTTCCTTCCATAGTAGGGGTCTCATTATAGACCCCGAAATTACTGCGATTGCCCCATAAGGTGCTCTCGCCACTCGAAGGCTTGGATAAGTTCCGCCTGTGAAAGTCCGACGAGCTCATTTTGACGGGGAGCTCGGTTCTCTCGAACCCAGGCAGGCCTTGTGTCCTCCATTGGACGTACGGTAGATTCCTTGATCCCGAGACCGTCCGCGATGTCTTTGTTGGTCGGAAGCTCAACATCCTTGATCTGCTCCTGCAAGCCGGCCGGCACGAGACCCATGATGAACTTCGAAGCCTCAGGAGCATTCGTGATCATTTCCATGAACAGCATCGAATATGGCTCTGAGTTGAGGAAGTCCTGTCGGATCTCGTCGTTCTTGATGAAGCGTTTTGCATCCGCTGACCGACGTCCGACGGAGGCCAGGATGATCTCCTTGAACTTGGCCATGATCTGCTTGCCGTCTTCGTCGGCCATGATCTGCTTCAGCCATTCAATCAACCCGCCTCTCTCACTCATCTCGAGCTCAGCGAGTTCCGCAGCGTTCAGCGCGAAATAGAACTCCTCGGTGACGTCGTTGCCATCGAGGTCCTTGTAAGTAAAGCTCTTCTTGATCAAAGCTGCTCCTATAAAAGAAAAAGCTAGAACCCGTGTTAGGGGCTCTAGCTCTTGATCCTGTACCGGGTGGTATCAGGCTTCGACGGTGACTTCGGCGTCCTCAGTCGGCTCGTTCATCTCGTTGAACTTGTTGACGGCGAACAACGTGGCTGCAGCTGCACCAAGTGCAACAACAACCCAGTCGATTCGCAGTCGACGGCTCTTCTTGACGACGATCTCGACGTTGGGGGTCTCGGTCTGGGTCTCGGTCATGATGATCCTTTCGGGTTGAGGGGTCTCATTATAGAACCTGTAAATTCTGCGAACTTCAGGACCAGTCCATTTGCTCAATCAAGGCAAGATAGCTCGTACGAGCGAAACGGATGGATGTTGTACTCGAAAGCGATGCACGGCTGACCCTCCGGCGTCAGCGTAGAAGAGAAGTGCAGATCAAGTTGGTTCTTGTTGTTCCAGCCGATCTCTTCTGAGTACTGAGTAGGCTTGAGGCCGACCAACTCGTAGAAATCGCTGAGTGATGCGAACCCCCGATTGTTAAGTCGGAAGTTGATTGTGTTCATGGCTCGCTTCAAACTTTCCATGCTGCCGCGGAAATATCGCTCCGAGTATTGATCGAAGCACAGCACGTCAGTTGAATCGACTAGGACGAGGCGATTCTCAGTTCGATTGATCTGATCCTGAGCAATCTCGTCCCTAGCCTGCTGCTCCTTCGTTGTACCGAACTTCGCGAGGATCTTCTCTCGGTACTCATCGAAGTGATCCTGACTCAGCGAATATGCAGCAGCAAGCGCAGCCGCCCGCTTCATGTTGATTCGCTGTGCCAGAACGATGCTCGAAACTGCGATGCCCAGAGTTCCTGCGGGAAGGATGTACAGCTTCCACACCAACTCGACTTTCTCGCCTTTGGACATTGGGCGAGACTTCTCGTGTGTGTTGATCACGAACTGGGCGTCCGAGATCTTCTTGGCCGCCTTGAACGTGGCTTTGGTAAACTGCACGCTGGCTAGCACAGATGCACCCGCTCCCAGGGCTGAGAGGATGAGCGGGCTGTTGTCGATGACGAGCTTCTCAGCCGTCCTCGCCATAGCTTCGAGGTTCATTCAGACCTTCTTCAAGTGGACAGTGCGGGTAGTGCCCAGCATGGACATTTCGAATACGATGTTGTCTCCATCAATGGTGAAGACCTTCGTGCTGTCTTGCGAACCGAGAATCGAGTTCTCGAGGGCAGCCTTGTCGGCCACGGACGTGATTTCGCGGACGTCCGTATCCTGCGGGAAACTGCCCTTCCAGTACAGCGAGCTGGAGTCGTCGTACTTGAGCTGGATTTCGATGCTGTTGCCGTTGATCGTGGCGTCGAAATTCTTGGCGTGCCACTGGCCATCAAAGCTTGTCATCGTAGCGTCCTTGTGCGACGTCCCGGATCCCCCGCAGCTGGTCAGTGCTAACCCAACCGCCACCAAGAGCGCGAACATGAGCTTTCGCATTGCGTCTTTCCCTTCTGTGGTGTCTGACAGCAGTCACTGCCAGAACAATTGATCCTGCGAGTACGCACACGCAAAATATGCGCATGACCATCGTTGCGAAGAACATGGGTTCACCTCGAGCCGTTGCGGAGGAACCTGACGAGTAGCCAGATCAACCATAGACCTCCAGTTGCGAAGACGAGGATGAAGTCGAAAAGAAGATGGAAGAAGCCATAGCGCTTCTTCGGTTGTACGAATTCGATACGCATAGCTTCCTCCAGATCGGGACGAAAAAATGAGAGAGGTAACAGTCCAACGAAAACTGTTCGTTAACTGGCCTTATCTTTAGTGGCCAGCACTCCGGGCAGGGGTTTCACCTGCGCATTCGTGTCTCGGAATCCTTACGGATCTCTCTCATTATGTAACAAGAAAATGCTGCGAGAGAAAGAAAGAACCCTTGTGGGGCTCTTCCTTTGGATTGACTAGAGGGTTGTGATGCCTGCCTCGTTCATCTCACCAACAAGCTCGTCGTGTGCTTCCTTCTGCTCTTTGTAAGCCATCATCATCATTGCGGTTGCAATGGCGGTGACGACCACTTCGCTTTTGTGTTCACGGACGAACTTCTTGACTGACTTAATGGCGGTCATGATTTCTCCTTATAGTGGGGTCTCATTATATGCCATGTAATATCTGCGAAAAGGGTGGACCCGTGATGGGTCCGTGAGGCAATACTACTGTTGTGTTATTACGTAGGGGTCTCACTATATAAGGAGAAAATTTTGCGAAAACTAGAACCCTTGTAGGGCTCTAGCTTTTTGACTGATCTTGTGGATCAGAGCTTCTTGACAACGATCTCGGTCGCGCAGTCGAGGACTTTCAGCAGGACAATCACTCCAGCAACCATCTTTGCACCACCCGCCACCAATTCTTTATCTTCATTGGTGAGGCGTGGCTTCGGCGGTTGTGGAATAACAGCTTGCGGCTTGTCATCGACCATTTTGACTTCGAACTTCTTGTTCTTGAACATCTGGTCTCCTTAGATAGGGGTCTCATTATATAAGGAGTAATATCTGCGACCTTTTTTCAAAATGTTCCCCCGGGCAATTTTTAGAAAACGAGAAAACTAGAGCCCTTGTTACAGGGCCCTAGCTCTCGATCTCCTCTTCAGTTCGACAGTTCAGCGGGAAGCCTTCAGGACGAAGTTGATTGCTCGACTGGTTACGACATGTGCTCGTTCGTGGCCGACGATCATCAGAATTCCAGCGAGGTTGCCGAGAACAACCGCTCTTGTATCTGGGCTGAGCTTGCGTTGTGCTTGCGCACGCAGCTTGATCAGCTTCGACAGTTGTTTGGTCATTTGGGCATACTCTTTGGTATCTGGATCCACGTCTGCCATCGAAAGAAACACGCGATCGATAGCTTTATCGAGTTCTGTCTTCGGCTTGGGGCCAAATTTGAACATGCGTTCTCCTTAGATAGGGGGTCTCACTATAAGAGGAGAATATCTTGCGACTATGCGTCCGATCCAGGAGGATTGACCTTGAGTGTTACCTTGTCCTGATTCACCCAAGTAGTTTGTGGATCGTAATGCGGCGTGATGTCCATCGTCACGTGACCGTCTGGGTTGGTGGTGAAGCTTGCAACGCCATCGCTTGACGCGTCGCTATTTTGGTACTGCACGTTCGAAATATGCAGAACCACGCCCATGAAGGTGTCCACCGCAGTAATGGATCCGACAACTTGACCGGCTGCCGGCAATCCCCAGATCTGCGCCATCGTGAAATATAACGTGCCGATGGCAGGCAGTATGATCAACGCATAGAATTTCAGCGCGTCATATACCTTGGGGTTTTTAATGATCGCCGGGTTGGACGGTCCCGCCGAGACCGGAGCCTGGTGAGCCATATGTTCCTCCTGTAAATCTAGCTAATTCGACGCGTAGAGTCGTGACTTCACTACGCAATGCACGAAGTTCAGCATCTTGACGTTCGATCGTCTGCAAATCGAAAGCACGAGCACGTTCGTAGGCCTCTTTCTCAGCGTCGAGACGTGAGGTCACAGTTGCCCCCGTTGTCGAAGCTTTCGAAGCCGAACGCTGCGCCAAATATGCAGCTAGCCCGGAAATGAAGGCAACTGCAATGAGTGCGTAATCACCCGTTTTCATGGCTCTCCCCGATCTGCTTGACCGCCTCTGGGCTGATGAATCCGCTGACCTCAATCCAGACGAAGCCCAACATGCCGAACAGAAGTCCGGTGATTAACGTCAATTTTGGCGCTTTCTCAAATATCACACCCGCGATGTAGAACAAGGCCCATGCTGTGGATATGGCTGTAAGAACCATGTAACCCAACGGTCTCTTAGTGTTCAAGAAACCTGAAATGACCGCCACAGTCCCACAAGCGATGTACACCCAACCCCAACCGTCGAGTGACAGTACCTCGAGCGGTATCTTGAGGGATGGGGCCTTCGCATAGATCTTCGGCGTGTAGAAGAAGGACACACCGATGCCTATGTATATGGCCCCTGCACCTAGCAGGATTCGGCTATGTCTTGTCCAGCGAAAGACCCCCCGAGAAAACCCTGCCATGCTCAATTCCCTTCTATGATGCTTTCACCCATGTACTCCCTGACATCACATAAGCGGCAGCGGGCTTCCACACGCCGTCGACGTTTACATAAGGGATCGCCTTCTTCCAAACGTCCCCTACCTTGATATTGACCACGCTGACCCCAGCCTGATTCAACGTAACCGTTAAGTCAGTGGGGCCGCCAAGTTGAGTTGTAGCGGTGTTGTCGATATGGAGCGTGAAACTCTCTGCTCCAGGACCGACGTAGATGAGCCCCAGATGCTGTCTGAGGACCGTATCGGTGAAGTTAAACTGCCGTAATCCGGACGAAACGCCATCAATTGAATAAGACCACGGCAGTTCTGGGATGGCTTTGGTCGACGTTGATTGGATGTACAAGTCGACTGTCTTGTCAGGACCGTCGGTGTTGTCTTGCACGATGAGCAAACCGGTATCGCCTGTGGCGAGGGTATACTCGATCATCAGCCGACAATCTTGAAGTAAATATCACCATCCGTGCCACCAACAGGATCGTCCGTACCACTCGAGATCCCACTGGCAGTTCGCCAGCTAGCTTTGCCAACGGGAATTAACGCCTTCACCTGAGCGATGAAGTCTCGAGTGCGGTTGATCTCAAGCCCACCCCAACGGAGACGACCTGTTTCACCTGTGTCAGGCACAACTGGAAAACCAGCTGCCTGAGCATCATCACCTACTGCCATGTCACCTCCTACAGGTCAGCCCAAGCGGACATGTCCGCATCGAGATCGGCCCAAGTTGTCGGATCGTTGTTGTGATCCAGCCACGTGTTGGTACCAGTGAACAGATCCGCGACCAACGTCGGGTAAGAACGGTCACCCTGAGCATCAGACGCAAATATGTGCTCAGTCACCCGCTTGTAGGTGATCACACCGTCCTTATTCCGAGTCTCGACTATGTCCCCAAGGTTGTAGTCGATGCCGTACTGGAATTGTCCGTACTGGTTGATCTCTCCGTCAAACAGCTGGCTAGCACGCTTAGCTGCGAGCGCCTCCATACCAGCTTGCGTCATCAGGGCATCGGCATCCGGATCACCCGCAGCGATGCCTGAAGCATTGACGAAAAGCACACGTCGATCAAAACCTGAAACGCCGGGATCAACGTTCTCTCCGAACACAACTTTGTGACCTGCCGGTGAATACACGTACGCGACATTCTTGCTCCCCTGAATCACCGTCAACTCTGACGTGTTCTGGATGTTGTCAAAGGCTGGCGCGAAAACAACTGCGGGCTTGATGGTTTGCCGAGTTGTACGGTCGTCACCGACGTAAATATCAAAGTAAAGTTGCGAGAGGTCGAAGTTGCGGACAAGACGGAACCCAAGATCGTACGACTGACATAGAGACTTGATTGCATTGAGCAAAGAGTCTGGTTGCTGTACGTACGTGATGCTTTCACTTGGCTCCCCCAATGTTCCAGCTGGAAACAGCGATCCAGGTTGTAAGAACGGAATTTGATCGTTCACATCGAGCGAATATGTACGCACGACATGGTCGAACATTGCCCGTGCCACATCACCTGGCGTTCCAGTGAGTGTCCAGCTCGGCTCAGTGACTGTGTCAGTCTGAGCGTACCTAGCCACTCGGTCATCTAGCACATCTTCGAGAGAACGTCCTTTAACCTTGAGAATATCTTTGCCGTCAGGGTCCTCAGTGTCCTCGACAGTCTCCACCGTCATTACTCGGTACGAATTGTTGGTTGCGCACTGAGTACCAGGAAGGAACAGACCTCGAGCATACAGCGAGGACTTGATGTCCAGCTCGAAGTCACCGAGATCGTTGAATCGTTCAGTCCAAATAAGCGACTCGAACCTGTCAACGACCTCACGACGACGGAGGAGACTGTCGAGAGTGTAGAGTTCCATTAGAGCCCCCCGTACCGGTTGGTGTAGGTGAATTTGTACGGGACCGGAGCTCCTGCGGCGTAGACACGAATATGATTGTCACCCGGTGAAAGAGCGTGCCACGCGGATTGTGGTGAGAGTGCGTACAACACGGGCGTCTGCACTCCACCAGAGGTCAGGACAACGTACTTGTTGCCTGGAACGCTACTGATCGTGAGAATATCGCCAGCAACCATCGGGTACTGGAAATCGATAGTCCACAGTGTCTGATCAGGCGGCCGGTGGTAGATCGTGAACGCATCGAGGTCCCGATCTGGCATGATCGTGAATATGACACCTGTATCCACAGTTCCTGCATAGGTGACTAGCGTCTCTGTCAGGTTGGAGACAGTTTCGCCATCGACTTCGATCACTCGAGGATCAACGAAGTCTGGGTCGAAGCACATGACGGACAAGTCAGCGCCAGGATCTCTGGTGAACAGCGGAGCGTCGAACGACTCCACGTATCCCGAAATTTCAAGATCAAGTTGTGCACTGGCAAAGTCCGCCGCGAATTTGTCGAACATTCTGAACGTGAAACTCGCGTTCGACTTCGGCATCAGGAAGGAATATAGCTGACGCCGAAGCGACTCCACGTCCTGCTTGCTGTAGTCCGGGTCGAAACCCAGCTTGACGATGAGGTTCCGTGGCTCTCTCCGGCTGGAGTGGTACTGAGCTCCATCCATGTTTGCGAAAGAGGACGAAACCAACGTCGCCTTGACTGGGTCCAGACCGTCAATCTCCTGGACCGAGAACCCGGCCGAATTGTCCTCGAGGGGAAGAGGCAGTACCGCGCCCTGGGCATTTTGAATGAACAACTGGCTAAGCTGCACTTGTCTCCAGAGCTCCCTTCACTCGAGATACTAGGTTGTTGGTTTGCCGGTAAATATCCGCCGTAGCAAGTGCCTTTGGCGAATTGTTGGTTTGATTGAACTCGTAGTTCGTGACCTGCTGAGGCGCCTGAGCGTCTGTAGCAGCAGTCTTGTTCGCATCGACACCAGCACCGGCGATTTGAGCCGACGAGAACGACGCGTCCACGCTGATGGCCTTATCGGTCAATGCAGCATCGAGTTGAGCAAGACCCTTACGAACTTCTGTCAGATCAACCACCGGAGCAATTGTTGGGTTCACGTCTACGGTGTCGATCAGCTGAGAGGCATCGGACAAAGCTTGCGCCATTGCGTCCTTAGCCTTCTGGCCAATTGTGGTAGCAGCCTCAACGACCGAGGTCGCATTTTGAAGCCCATTGGCCAACCCGTCGACTACGTAGCCACCCAGTTCCGAGAAGACCCTGGACGGTGACTTGATTCCAAGATCATGTTTAATCTGGTTAACCATCCCCGCGGCAATTGCGGACATCTGGTCCGAGATAGCCTTCTGTTGCGCCTTCAGACCATCCACAACACCCTGGGCGGCATTGACGCCAGCCTGGTATAGAGCCGTTCCAGCTGCAGTACCCATGTTACCGGCAGCAGTCGTGAGCTGATCAGAAAGACCATCCAGGCTCTTGACTGCAGTGGATCCGCCGGCCAGCAGTTGCTCCGCGAACTGTAGAGAAGCCGGTCCCTTAGATAGCAGCTCCTTGTAGAGATTGTCATTCAGACCAAGACCTCGGAGTTGGGTCAGAACTTCCGTGAACTTCTTGAGATCCGCCACCTGGTAGGTGAGCGAATTGGTGAAGTCTTGCACCGACGTGTCGGTACCGATGTCCGGAAGGACATTGAATTGATCCGTGGTTTGTTTGGCGAAATCGTCCCTGACCTTCTGTGCATCAGTCAGAGCCTGCGTCGCCGCTTGAATCTTCGGTGTGTACGCGTCCCATTGCTTGCCCAAGGCCACCAATTGAGTGTTGAACTTAGCGTGGCCGGTGTTCAGGTCAGCCAGAGCCTTAGTTGAGTTGTGCAACTCGGTCTGAGCCTGCTTCAGGGCTAGGGACGTCAGGTAGATCGCCTGAGAGTTCTTGACATGGGCGTTCGACAGCAAATATAGCTGAATCGAGTACTTGTCGACCGCGGCCTTGGAAGCCTTGATGTTCTGGTCGAGCATGCTACCCAATGTGTGCCAAGAATTCGCCACTGTGTTCGCTCCGGAGGCAATGCCGTTAGCGAAACCTTGTGAGACGTACACACCCAAGTCGTAGTAGAGCTTGGATGGTGAGTGAATACCCAACCATCCCTTAGCCCTGTCGTAGGCACTCTTGGCGCCATTGACAAAGGCATCGCCCATCGACTTGACCTTGCTGGCCATACCACCAGTGAAACCATCGGCAATTGCTATTGCCAAGCTTGCACCAGCAGAACGCAATTCACCAGCATGGGTGTTGATCGCAGCTGTCAGACCGTTCAGGAACTTCACAATCGCATCGAGAGCTGCGTTGGCCAGCCGAACACCAGCATTGCCGACACCTTCGATGAACTTGATCACCACGTTCGTACCAGCGGTGATCACGTCGCCAAGCTTCCGACCAATGCCAGTAATGATGTTGACAATGATCTGGATGCCCTGAACGACGAACTTGCCAGCACCGAGAGCAACTGCTCCAAGCACAGACAAGATCAGGTGGTTCATTGCATCGACAACACGCTGAGCGTTCTTAGAAATCGCATTCAACATCCCAACGACAATGCCAATCATCGCGTTGGTGAAGCGTCCGGCATTCTTGTTCACCCCGTCGAGCAATGCTCCAACAAGGTCTAAGAACACCTTGAGCATCTTCGGACCTTCCTTGTCAACTGCATTCAGGAAGGTGTCGAGCAGCGCTACCATAGCCTTGCCCATTGCAGGCGCAGCCTTGGCTACTGCATCACCGAGGGCAGCGAGTGTGTCGCCTAGACCCTTGACGAGCATTGGTAGCAAACCGATGATGCTCTTGAACAAGATCGTCAGACTTGCAGCGGCAGCTCCCCCGGAAGCAGCAATGGCTGTCAAACCGACACCAAATAACGCAACGCCAGCACCTGCAGCAGCCACACCAATACCGAGAATGCCGATCGCTGCACCCAGAGCCA
>Ga0157372_10008666_pt1 | contig 10802 bp, 9 predicted proteins | sample C55metaG_FD_115307 | JGI IMG/M metagenome (GOLD analysis project Ga0157372, IMG submission 115307) | Corn rhizosphere microbial communities from Kellogg Biological Station, Michigan, USA - C5-5 metaG | ecosystem: Host-associated > Plants > Roots > Rhizosphere > Soil | place: USA: Michigan...
ACGAGCCAGAGGGAGAAATAAACCCCCTGGCCGGGGAAAGTGAGATATGTCTTAGAGGTGGGTCACGATATCTTTAATTAAAGCCGGTCCCTGATAAATAAATCCGGAGTATATCTGCACCAGGGTGGCGCCCGCGGCAATTTTTTCCCGTGCGGCGATGAGTGAATCTATTCCACCGGCACCAATAACAGGTAAGCGCCCCTGCAGCTCCTGCGCCAGCCGGCGGATTACCTCTGTGCTGCGCGTCTGCACCGGGCGTCCGCTCAGGCCGCCCGCTTCATCTGCATGTTTAAGTCCGCTGACCAGCGTACGATCCAGCGTGGTATTGGTTGCAATCACACCATCAATCTGGTGACGCACCAGGCTGTCAGCAACCTGGATTAATTCCTCCTCAGACAGATCCGGCGCAATCTTTACGGCCACCGGAACATATTTAAGGTGTCGCTGCTGTAGTTCCTGCTGTTTTAATTTAATCGCCACCAGCAAATCGTCCAGCGCATCGCCATATTGCAGCGTACGCAGACCCGGCGTGTTAGGTGAAGAGATATTTATCGCAATATAACCCGCATGGGCGTAGACCGTCTCCATGCAGATCAGGTAATCCTCTTTCCCCTGCTCAACCGGGGTATCTTTATTCTTGCCAATATTGATCCCCAGTACGCCTTTAAATCGCGCTTTTTTGACGTTCTCTACCAGATGATCAACCCCGTGGTTATTAAATCCCATGCGGTTAATGATGCCGCCCGCCTCAACCAGACGGAACATACGCGGTTTATCGTTTCCCGGCTGCGCACGCGGCGTTACCGTCCCGACTTCAATAAAACCAAACCCCATCGCGCCAAACGCATCAATGCACTCCGCATTTTTATCCAGCCCGGCCGCCAGACCCAGCGCGTTGGGAAACGTCAGGCCCATACAGCTTACCGGACGCGCCGGCAGCGACTGCCGAATCAGCCCCTCCAGCGGCGTACCGCTGATAAAACGCAGCTGCTGGAAAGTGAGTTCATGCGCGCGCTCGGGATCGAGTTTAAACAGGGCGGGCCGGACGATGGGATATAACATGCACTCTCCTGAATGGCAGTAAAGGAAGAAACAGCGGGTGCACGGGAAGACGTGCGCCAGAATGGTAAGGTGCTCTGGCGCAAAAGTAAATTAGTGACGAACCTCAGAACAGGATCGCGATCAACGGCGGGATGAATAACGACTCAGGCGATTACGGCACGCCTGCAGACCGTGATAGAGCGGCGGACAATACCAGAGCAGTTTCAGCCGGGTATTATGCCGTAATACGCGCCGCACCAGACTGTTTACCCGCGGCTGCCACTCGGCAGGTACTTTAATGCGGTGTTTACGGATCTGTGCCAGGCAGCCATGCATAATGGTCTGATAGTAGTCATCCAGTAATGCCTCATCCTGCGGCAGCTGATGCTCTCGCAAAAACGCTTCGCTGCTGTCGCGGGCGATAAAGTAATTTTTTATCCAGGAGAAGTCGCGGGTGCTTTGCGACAGCGAACTCTGCATAAAGCGCTTGTAGTAGTAGCTCTCGCCGGTGCAGTAGAAGCTGTGCGCCTGCATATAGAGCGCGAACATAAAAGGCGCATCTTCATGATTCTGAATCGGCAGGAAACTCAGCCCCAGCCGCTCAATCAGCTGCCGGGAAATGATGCTGCTCCAGATCACCCGGTGCGCCGACTGATGCTGGATCAGCGTGCGCAGACTTTCGCTGCCGCCGGAGAAAAGGCCGCTGACGTGACGCTGATGAATCGTCTGATAGTGGCGCTGCGGTTCCGGGACGTCGAAAAACATTTTTGCGCCGAAGCAGAACAGCTCAAGTCCGGTATGCTGCGCCTGCGCGCGCCGGAAATCGGCAAACAGAGTGGCGGAGATAAAGTCATCGGCATCCATAAAATAGAGGAAATCGCCGGTGGCGACCGCCAGCCCTTTCATCCGCGCTGCGCTGACGCCGCCGCGGTTGCCGCTCAGCAAAGTGACCTGCGGATGCGCCTCAGCGAACGCCGTAAGCCAGCTCACGCTCTCATCCGTTGAGCCGTCGTCAATGATAATAATCTCATCTGCCGGCGACGTCTGCTGCAGCAGCGACTGCATCGTCTCCGGCAGCCACGGGGCGCAGTTCCAGTTCGGAATAATGACCGATATAGTCGGGACGGAGCGCGACGTCATACTTATCCTCTTTCTTCAGCATTAACAACGGGTGTACGGCGCAGGCGCTTCAGCACCAGGCTATGCAGCAGACAGCAGACGCCGAGATTCACGGCACCAATCAATGCCAGCCAGAGCAGATTAATCCAGCGATTCTGATTCCACTCAATAGGCAGCAGCGTGCTCAGGCCGGCAATCAGGCCCGATACCGCCCAGATCAGCGCCACGTCGCGCGTCAGCCAGCTGAAGTGGATACCCGGCGCAAAACGACGGTGTACCAGCCATGCCCAGCCAACCAGGTAGAAAATGTTCTGCGCCAGCCACAGCCAGCCGGTTCCCAGCGCGCCGTAGTGAATCGCACACCAGATGTTAAGCGGCACCAGCAGAATGGCAAACAGGGTAAAGCCCTGCATATGGAGTTTTAGGTTGCCATTCACGTACTGCAGGTGATAGAGCAAGCCACAGATCGCCTGAATTCCGCTGCCTAAGGCGTAAAGCGTCAGGACAAAAGCCATCTCATCGACAATCTGCGTTTTTTGCGTCCACGCCCAAAGCAGCGGACCAGAATAGCAGGCGATAGTGATACTGAGCGGGGCCATAAAAATGGCGACTGCCTGCGTGGTGTAACGGTAGAGACGCAGAGATTCCGCATCGCCCTGCTGCCGGGTTTTCATGCCGGTCATGCGCGGCACAATCGCCTGCATAATCGGGCTGCTGAGCAGCAGGATACCGGTCGCCGCCGTTGCCACGACGGTAAAGGATCCGTACTCGCTCAGCGGCAGGGTTTTAGACAGCACCAGACGGTCAATCTGCGAGATAAACGTCCAGATTGCGCTGGAGAACGCGGCGCTCAGCGCAAAGCGAATAAAAGGCCTCAGCACCTCTTTCAGGTCGCTGCGCTTCTCTTTGCGCGCGGCGCGCGGGATAAGCTGATACGCCTTCCAGATGCAGCAGCCCGCCTCAGCGATGGAGACCAGCAGCTGCCAGATAAAGAATGTCAGCACGGCGTTGGCGAAGAGCTGGATCACCAGCACCGCACCAAAGGTGCGCAGCGTGGTAATAGTCAGGTTAACACCATTCAGCCAGACCTGATGTTCAAAGCCGATGATCACGCTGCGATAGGGACTGGTGCGCCAGCGAATGGCCGCGGTGATCACCATAATTGCCACGGCGATAACCACATCGCCGGCCGGCAAATGACGCGCATCCAGCCAGTGTGTCGCTATCCAGGGCGTTGCCAGCCAGCCCAGCACCACCAGCACCAGCGTGGAAAAAAGGAAAAAGCGCGTCAGGGTGGTAAACAGCGCCGGAAACCAGACAAATTCTTCCTGATTAGCGCGGTAGCGCGCCGCTTCACGCATCAGCGTGGTGGAGACGCCCGCATCCAGCAGCTGCAGCCAGGTCAGTAATATAGAAAAGAAGCCAACCAGGCCATACGCTTCCATCCCCAGATTCTGAATATAGAGCGGCACCACTAAAATACCTGACAGCGTCAGGTAGATCTGCCCGACATAGTTGGCAATCGCATTACGTTTGATAGACATAAAAGTATGGGGGTCTGGGTATTTTTCTCAATGTCTTCAAGCGTGACACAAAAATGTGACAGCGCCCACAGGAGTAATTCTTAAAAACCACCTGGCATTCACGCCGCAGCTTTTTCTTAAATTCATCAATAAAAAACAGAGATCGGGCCATTTTATCCGCCGCTGCTCTGTGAGCCCGACTGGCAGCGCAGGCAGTAGCGTTTCGCAGGCAGCAGATCGGCAGCGGGATCCGTTTGCCGTTTTAAAGCTTTTGATTGCCGGATAAATCATTTACCCCTTTTCCGGCGCTCTGGCAGGATTAAGACAATCAGTTCTCAATTAAACATTATCGATAACTTTTTGTTATAAGGAGCAGGTATGCGGATCCTAACGCTGGCGGGCAGCCCCCGTTTCCCTTCACGTTCGACGGCGCTGCTGACGCTTTGCCAGCGCCAGCTGGAAGCCCGGGGCGCCGAAGTTATTGCGTGGAATATTCACAATTTTCCGCCGGAAGATTTGATCCATGCCCGTTTCGACTCCCCTGCCCTGAATGCGTTTAAAGCTGACATCGCCAGCGCGACCGGCGTCATTATTTCTACTCCTGTCTATAAAGCGTCATTTGCAGGTGCGCTAAAAACTGTCCTGGATCTGCTGCCGGAGCGGGCGCTGGAAGAAAAAGTCGTACTGCCGCTGGCAAGTGGCGGCAGCGTGGCACATATGCTGGCGCTTGATTACGGGCTTAAACCGGTACTGAGCGCGCTGAAAGCGCAGGAGGTGTTACAGGGAGTATTTGCGCAGGATCTGCAGATTACGCATTACGACCGCCAGCCGGAATTTGCCAGCGATCTCACTTCCCGTATTGATGATGCGCTGGAGAACTTCTGGCTTGCGCTGCAGCGCCGTCATCTGCCTTTTGCCCGGGCTGTCTGAGGAGAGACTATCGTGAAACGACTTATAACGGCTCTGCTGCTCCCGGCGCTGGCTGCCCTGTTTACCCTGACGGCCAGCGCAGCGGACGCGCCTTCTCAGATCCGTATCGGCTACCAGAAAGGCTCGGTCAGCATGGTGCTGGCAAAATCGCACCGGCTGCTGGAGCAGCGTTTTCCGGCGATGGCAATTAAGTGGATTGAGTTTCCTGCCGGCCCGCAAATGCTGGAAGCGCTTAACATCGGCAGTATCGATTTAGGCAGCACCGGGGATATTCCTCCGCTCTTTGCGCAGGCCGCCGGGGCCGATCTGCTTTATGTCGGATCGGAACCCGCGAAACCTAAAGCAGAAGTGATCCTGGTACCGCAGAACAGCCCCATCCACAGCGTGGCCGATCTGAAAGGCCGCAAAGTTGCTTTTCAGAAAGGCTCCAGCTCGCACAATCTGCTGCTGCGCGCGCTGCAGCAGGCGGACCTGAGTTTCGCTGATATTCAGCCGGTCTATCTGACGCCAGCCGATGCCCGCGCGGCGTTTCAGCAGGGTAACGTTGACGCCTGGGCGATCTGGGATCCTTATTACTCAGCCGCTCTGCAGCAGGGCAATGTGCGCGTCCTCACTGACGGCAGCACGCTGAACCTGACCGGCTCTTTCTATCTGGCGACCCGACAGTTTGCTGAAGCCAGTCCCGACACCCTCAGCCAGGTGCTGGCCACCTTCAGCGAGGCGGATGCGCTGACGCAGAGCCAGCGGACGCAGAGTATTGACCTGCTGGCGCAGGCGATGGGCCTGCCAAAACCGGTCCTGGCGAGCTATCTCGATCATCGTCCGCCTACCACGATTACCCCCGTCAGTGCACGCACCGCCGCCGCGCAGCAGCACACTGCCGATCTGTTTTACGCCAGCCATCTGTTGCCGGTAAAACTCACCATCGCTGACCGCATCTGGCAACCCCGGACGGCCCATTAATAAGGAACAACACAATGAGCATATCTGTTTTCTGGTTTCTTCCCACGCACGGCGATGGTCACTATCTGGGAACCGCCGAAGGCGCCCGTCCGGTGGATCACGGTTATCTGCAGCAGATAGCACAGGCCGCTGACCGGCTGGGCTTTGGCGGCGTGCTGATCCCGACCGGCCGCTCCTGCGAAGATGCCTGGCTGGTCGCTGCCTCACTGATTCCGGTAACGCAGCGCCTGCGCTTTCTGGTGGCACTGCGTCCCGGCGTGATCTCGCCGACCCAGGCAGCGCGTCAGGCGGCAACGCTGGATCGCCTCTCTAACGGTCGTGCGCTGTTTAACCTGGTGACCGGTGGCGATCCGGAAGAGCTGGCGGGCGATGGCGTTTTTCTCGACCATCGCGAACGCTATGCAGAATCGGCGGAATTTACCCGCATCTGGCGACGTGTTTCTGAAGGCGAAACGGTGGACTATGAGGGCAAACACGTCAAAGTGCGCGGTGCGCGCCTGATGTTCCGTTCGGTACAGCAGCCGCGTCCGCCACTCTGGTTCGGCGGCTCTTCTGATGCCGCGCAGGATCTGGCTGCTGAACAGGTTGACGTCTATCTCACCTGGGGAGAGCCGCCCGCGCTGGTTAAAGAGAAGATTGAGCAGGTGCGCGCCAAAGCCGCAGCGCAGGGGCGCACGGTGCGCTTCGGTATTCGTCTGCACGTGATTGTGCGCGAAACGAACGAAGAGGCGTGGCAGGCCGCGGATCGGCTTATTTCACATCTGGATGACGCCACGATTGCCAAAGCACAGGCGGCGTTTGCGCGCACGGATTCGGTCGGACAGCAGCGGATGGCTGCCCTGCACGGCGGCCAGCGCGATAAGCTGGAGATCAGTCCGAACCTCTGGGCTGGGGTTGGCCTGGTACGCGGCGGAGCCGGTACTGCGCTGGTCGGCGACGGGCCAACTGTCGCAGAACGTATGCGCGAATATCAGGCTCTGGGGATTGAGACCTTTATCCTTTCTGGCTATCCGCATCTGGAAGAAGCGTACCGCGTTGGCGAGCTGCTGTTTCCCCATCTTGACCTGGCCGCGCCGGAAGTGCCTGCACCGCGCATCGTGCAGGCGCATGGCGAAGCTGTGGCCAATGATTTTACGCCACAGAAAGTTGCGCAAAGCTAAGGAGTCACCATGTCTGAGCAGATAAAAACGCTGCGCAATGCGCTGCTGCCCTGGCTGCTGCCGGCGGGAATAGTGGCGATATGGCAGCTCGCTTCGTCGCAGGGCTGGCTCTCCACGCGTATTTTACCGGCGCCGGAGAAAATTGTGACCGCCTTCTGGCAGCTGACCGCCAGCGGTGAACTGTGGCAGCACCTGGCCATCAGCAGCTGGCGCGCGCTAATCGGTTTTGCCATCGGCGGCACGCTCGGACTGGCGCTTGGACTCATCACCGGTACATCGCGCACCGGTGAGCGTCTGCTGGATACCTCGCTCCAGATGCTGCGCAACGTGCCGCATCTGGCGCTGATCCCGCTGGTGATCCTCTGGTTTGGCATTGATGAATCGGCCAAAATTTTCCTGGTCGCACTCGGTACGCTGTTTCCGATCTACCTCAATACCTATCACGGGATCCGCAATATCGATCGCGGGCTGATAGAGATGGCGCGCAGCTATGGCCTCTCCGGCTGGTCGCTGTTTGCGCAGGTTATCCTGCCTGGCGCCCTGCCCGGCATCATGGTCGGGGTGCGCTTTGCGCTGGGTCTGATGTGGCTGACGCTGATTGTGGCTGAAACCATCTCGGCCAACTCCGGTATCGGCTATCTGGCGATGAACGCGCGCGAATTTTTGCAAACTGACGTGGTCGTGGTGGCCATTATTCTTTATGCCCTGCTGGGCAAACTGGCAGACGTGGCGGCGCAGCTGCTGGAGCGTATCTGGCTGCGCTGGCACCCGGCCTGGCAACTGAAGGAGAGCAACGCATGAGCAATGCCGTACAGAACCCGGCGCGCCTGATCAGCGGCACGCCGGTCGCCATCAGTAACCTCTCTAAGCACTATGGCAATCGTACTATTCTTGACCAGGTCAGCCTGCATATTCCGGCCGGGCAGTTTGTTGCCGTGGTCGGGCGCAGCGGCTGCGGTAAAAGCACCCTGCTGCGGCTGCTGGCCGGACTGGAAGTCGCCAGTCAGGGTGAGCTGCTGGCAGGCAACGCGCCGCTGGCCGCGGCGCGCGACGATACGCGACTGATGTTCCAGGATGCGCGTCTGCTGCCGTGGAAAAAAGTGATCGATAACGTCGGACTCGGCTTACGCGGCCGCGAATGGCGCAGCGCCGCGCTGGAGGCACTGGAGGCCGTGGGGCTTGCCGATCGCGCAAATGAGTGGCCTGCTGCCCTCTCGGGTGGACAGAAGCAGCGCGTGGCGCTGGCGCGGGCGCTGATCCACCGTCCTGGCTTACTGCTGCTGGATGAGCCGCTGGGCGCGCTGGATGCTTTAACCCGCATTGAGATGCAGGGACTGATTGAATCACTCTGGCAGCAGCACAATTTTACGGTACTGCTGGTGACGCATGACGTCAGCGAGGCGGTGGCGCTGGCCGATCGGGTGTTACTGATTGAAGAGGGGAAAATCGGGCTCGACCTGTCGGTCGATTTGCCGCGTCCGCGCCGCAAAGGCTCGGCGCGGCTGGCGGAGCTGGAAGCGAGCGTACTGGATCGGGTGATGACGCGCAGCGCCGCTGAGCAGCCGCTGCGCTTTGCCCGGCAGCGTTAACTGCCCTGCCCGCTGGCGGGTCTGTCCGCCAGCGGGCTGTGCATCAGTGATGCAGCAGGTCATCCACCACCTGCGCTTTACTTAGCTGGTAAGGGAAGAACGTGGGCCAGTTTTCCAGTTCATCAAACAGCGCAGCCTGCGAGACATTACCCGTAAAGATATGAAAGTGGGATGACTTACGCGGGCTGATAATGTGATCGCTGAACTGTACAAAGTGCGGCGCTTTACTGGCTTTATCAGTGCATTCAAACAGATAACGCACCCCTCTTTTACCGGAAACGTAGTTGAGCACCTTGTAACCTTTATAGGCATATTTACAGCTGCTGACCGCGCCTTTTTCGGTAAATTCCATCACGTCGTTTTCAATGCCGATGTCAGTAATATCGCTGGCATAGCCGGTGAGATAGTACTGTTTAATGTCGCTGAACGAGCGCGTTTTATCGGCTGCCGCTTTTTTTTGAAATACCGGATCCAGTGAGCCATCTCTGGCATAGGGATAAACGGACTGCCATACCCCTTCCCAGTCGGAAAGCGGCCGATCTTTCACATCGTCATCGGCAAAGATGCCGCTGGCCGCGCGCACCTCTTTTTCACTCAGTGGAGCACCGTGCGAATGACCGCCGTGTGCAAATACCGTTGAACTGCAGGCCAGCCCCAGAAATAGTGTCCAGTACGCTACTTTCATCTTGATATACTCACGCTTTGTTTTATTGATGTTATAACATAACATATAAGTTAGCGTAACGCACCCTGCCGGATTAGCGGCCAAAGTAGTGATTTATGAGAAGGTTTGGCGCGCCATACTGTAGTGTCCGCATGGCCGCAAAAGGGCAGCCGCAACCGGTGACGGTTGCGGTTGCGGAGGATTACGCGTTCAGCGCTTTGGTGATTTTCTCATAGAGATCGCCGGAAAGATTATCCAGCCCCTTTAGCTGCTGCAGTGCCTGACGCATTAACGCCTGACGTCCTGCATCATAGCGCTTCAGGCGGATCAGGGGTTCAATCATGCGCGCGGCCACCTGCGGGTTACGCGTATTGAGATCGGTCAGCATCTCAACCAGGAACTGATAACCGCTGCCATCCTGCGCGTGAAACGCCGCCGGGTTACCCGCCGCGAATGCGCCAATCAGCGCCCGGATGCGGTTAGGGTTACCCATGGTGAAGGAGCGATGGTTCAGCAGCGCACGCACATTGCGTAACACTTCTGGCGCCGGGCTGGTCGCCTGCAGCATAAACCATTTATCCATGACCAGACCGTCCTGATGCCAGCGCTCATCCCAGGCGGCCAGCAGCGCGTCGCGGCACGGCAGCTGTGCCATCACCGCTGCCGAGAGCGCCGCCAGCGCATCAGTCATATTCGTGGCGTGCGCATACTGCGCCTGAACCAGACGATCGGCCTGCGTCGTATCCCCCAGAGCCAGATAGCTCAGGCAGACATTCTTCAGCGCGCGCCGGCCAATTTCCGCATGATCAACGCGATATTCGCTGCTCTGGCTGGCCAGATAGAGCGCATAGCACTCGTCGTTCAGCTCGTTTGCCAGCGTGCGCATCAGCGCATGGCGTACGGCGGCAATCGCCTGTGGATCGATGATGTCGAACAGCTCTGCTATCTCATTTTCTGATGGCAGGGTCAGGATCAGCGCCATCAGCGCCGGATCGCCCTGCTCATCCAGCAGCACCGCCCGGAAAGCGTCAGCAACGTGCAGAGGCAGCGACAGCGGCTGGCCCTGCTGGTAGCGCGCGACGTTGAGACGAATATAGGTTGCGAGCAGACTCTGCGCCGCATCCCAGCGGGAAAACTCATTGCTCGCGTGACGCATCAGGAAGGTGAGCTGTGCGTCGCTCCACTTATAATCGAGTTTTACCGGTGCAGAGAATTCACGCAGCAGTGACGGCACCGGCTGAAAATAGACGTTATCAAAGACAAACGTCTGGAACGCCTGCGTCACGTTCAGCACGTGATGTACCGGCTGGCCGTTATGCTGCAGCGGGATCACTTTGCCTTCGTTATCGTAGAGTTCGATATCCAGCGGAATGTGCAGCGGCAGCTTCTCCTGACCATCTGCGGTTGGCGGCGTATGCTGGGTCACGTGCAGGGTATACTGCTCCAGCTCCGGATTATAGTCATCGCGCACGCTCACGACCGGCGTGCCTGACTGGCTGTACCAGCGACGGAACTGGGTTAAATCGACGCCAGAGGCATCTTCCATGGCCTGAACAAAATCGTCGCAGGTGGCCGCACTGCCGTCGTGACGTTCGAAGTAGCACTGCATGCCCTGCTGGAACTTCTCTTCACCCAGCAGCGTGTGCATCATGCGGATCACTTCCGATCCCTTCTCATACACCGTCAGGGTATAGAAGTTATTCATCTCTATAACCTGATCCGGCCGAATCGGATGCGCCATCGGGCTGGCATCTTCAGCAAACTGCGCACCGCGCATCACCCGCACATTATCAATACGGTTCACCGCGCGGGA
>Ga0157372_10008667_pt1 | contig 10802 bp, 10 predicted proteins | sample C55metaG_FD_115307 | JGI IMG/M metagenome (GOLD analysis project Ga0157372, IMG submission 115307) | Corn rhizosphere microbial communities from Kellogg Biological Station, Michigan, USA - C5-5 metaG | ecosystem: Host-associated > Plants > Roots > Rhizosphere > Soil | place: USA: Michigan...
AAGGCTGGATGGCGGTGTTGCAGGTGGTCTTCTTCGCCTTCGGCTGGTCCGTGCTCGCGTGGGACCTGTCGATGGGACTTTCACTCCACTTCCAGAGCACGCTGTATAGCTGGTGGTTCTTCATGGGCGGCTGGATCTGCTCGCTCATGCTGTTCTCGCTGATCGTCCGCTGGTGGAACGCCTTCCTCGATACGGCGGATGGGCTCATCACCGAAACGCATTTTCACGACATCGGAAAGCTCTGCTTCGCGTTCACGGCGTTCTGGGGCTACCTGACGTTCGGCCAGTACCTGGTGATCTGGTACGGCAACCTCGGCGAAGAGACGTTCTTCATGCACCTCCGTCTCAGTCCGCCGTGGACGTGGGTGACGGTCGCCTCGGTGATTCTCGTCTTCTTCGCGCCGTTCTTTGGTCTCCTGTCGCGCGCGGCGAAAGTGTACCGTCCGACGCTCGCACTGTTCGCCGTCGCGAGCCTCGTCGGCATGTGGCTGATGCGGTACATCGAGGTCTATCCCTCGGGTTACGGCGTCGTCCCGTCGCTCCCCTTCGGGATCTGGGAGATCGGCGTCACGCTCCTATACCTCGGCGCGTGGGGCTGGTGCTACGTCGCTTTCATGGACGCGTTCCCGCGCATCCGAGTGACGCTGTCGACGTCGCCGTATCGGGATGAGGTCCAGGTCCCCGTGAATCCGGAGACGATGGAGCCGTTGCCGGCGCACGAGTAGTTCTGATCCTGCGCGAGCCCTCGCGAGTGCTGTCATCCTGAGCGAGCACAGCGAGCGAAGGACCTACTGTGAATCACTCGTGGCAAGCCAATGGGCTCGGACAGTAGATCCCTCGCTTCGCTCAGGATGACAGCCTCGCTTCGCTCCTTCAGGCCGACAGCCCTATTTCGGTCCTTCAGGCCGACATCAAGAGCTGTTCGAGCTCGCGCTTCTGCATCGCGCCGGTATGCCGCGCCACTTCCTTGCCGCCGCGAAAGACGATCGTCGTCGGAATGCCGCGAATGTTGAACTGCATCGCCGTCTTCTGCGCCCGATCAGTGTCGAGCTTCGCGATGAACGCCGAGCCCTGACGCTCGCGCGCGATCTCGTCGATCGCCGGCGCCATCATCTTGCACGGCCCACACCAGTCGGCGTAGAAGTCCACCATGATCGGTATTTCGCTTTCCGCGATCGTCCGCGCGAACGTCTCGTCATTGAGCGGAAAGGGACGGTCGAGCAGGATCGGACGTCCGCATTTGCCACACTTCGGCCGATCGGCTGCCCGCGCGGCATCGACGCGATTCCACGTGTCACAGAATTGGCAACGGACGGTCAGGTGCCGAGCGGTTGTTGTGCTTGTCGCGGTCACGTGTTCCTCGCCTGTTCACGCCGGTCTCACCGGTACCAAGCTCCGGTCGAGACGAATACATTGAAATGTAGGATTCAAAGCAAGAGTCGGGGCGTTAGCTCAGCTGGGAGAGCGCCTGGTTTGCAACCAGGAGGTCATCGGTTCGATCCCGATACGCTCCACTTCGTAATTTGACGGCCAGTCTGCACTTACGAGGCTGGCCGTTCGCATGTCGTAATGCGCGTGCTACGTGTTCGCTACGTGTAGGCCCGAAAAATGGGGCGTTAGGAGCCTGAGACCGCGTCCGATGGCATCTCAGTCGCCGGTGAACAAGCACGGGTTGAGCCGCTACATCCCGCAGCACATCAAGCGGGAGGTTAGGCAGCGGTCGCGGTTTGGATGCGTCATTTGCCGGCGAGGCTTCTACCAGTACGAGCACATTGATCCGCCTTTCGAAGAAGCCAAAACTCACGCCCCGGATCGGATGTGCTGCTTGTGCGGGTCGTGTCATGACGCCGTGACGCGCGGGCAGCTCTCAAAGGCGCTCGTTCTTCAGAAATACCGACAGATCAGCGCAATGCCGAAGGACGTTGACCCACCCTCTGGCCCACTCGATTTCCACACGGGAACGGCGGAGCTGTCAATCGGACGATTGCTGTACAATCCCGCGGTTCGCTCGGTCCTGCGGTACCACGGTAAAGACATCATTCGCGTTATGCCCGCCCGAAAGCACGGAGAGCCGGGAAAGATCTCCGCTCAGTTCACCGACACAGACGGAACTGAGACGCTCCGCCTGGAAGAGAACGAATGGGTCGGGGCGCTCGAAGCGTGGGACATCGATGTCGTTGGACAGCGACTCACAGTTCGTCGTCAGGGAGGGAACAAAGCCCTCGAGCTTCGTCTCGAGCCACCTGGACGAATAATCCTGGCGCATCTCGACATGCGTATCGGAGACGCTCACATCCTCGTCACCGAGAAAACGTACGCCGTTGGCCGGTATGCGGTGCCTGCAGGGTTCGGAGGCTTGCCGAATGTGACCGCGGAGACTGTTCTCTGGGCTCACGTCGGAATAAACATCAAACGGAGTCACCCGGATGCCATCGGGATCAATTTCACGACGAGAGCGATTCTCGACCGGCTCGACGATTACTTCGTTGGAACTGGCCAAGGGTTGGCCACCAAAGACCGAAACATGGTGATGAATACCGGATCGGGCGTGTTGGTGAAACATCTCGGGATCGCGATCGGCAGCGGTTGTGAGGAAATGTTGATCACCCAAGTGTGTGCCGGCGTCGCCCAACTTGACGACGTTCGTTCGCTGCTCGCCAGTCGACCGGACGAGCTGTGTCGATTTATCTCTATCGACGCGGCCAGCCGTTACAAATAGCGGGAAGGCGTCGCGGTCTGGCCCTCGACAACTGACGCTAGGCTGTCTCCGCTGTCTCCGATTCGTCGACGACATCGCGAAGCTTCGTAGCGTCGGCGACGACACTGTACATCGTGAGTTCGTCGACCTGCTGGTAACTCATCTTCAGCGCGCGCGTGTCCGCCCAGCCGCCGGCGGCCGCGACATCGACGTCGGGCAAGTGCTCCCGCTCGGTCGACCATTTTCGGCGATAGGGATGAGAATCGCCGCCTTCGACTCTTTCCAGCTTTGCGAGTTTCTCGGCGCGTTCAAGCAGCTCTTCGGGCGTGATGACGCGTCCACCCCTTGGGGATCTCGCGCCCGTCCTCATGCTCGGTTTTGGCGCGCGGAGCAGGGAAGAGCGGTCGCTCTCCGACGGCCGGATTCGCCTCAAGGATCCGATCAACGCCGGACCGGACCGAATGCGACATAGGCACCCAACCCGACATACCCTCCTTGTCGGTCTCCGATCGCTTGAAGATGCGACCGAACGGCGCTGCCTTCGTTCTGCGGAGGTCAACGTCTTGACCGCGGAGCGCACAAAGCGCGGAGATCCGCCAACCGAGGCCCTCCACCAGCAATAGCAGGCCGCCGAAGAGTGTTTGCGGATCGGCGCTATCCGCCTCGCAAGCACCTTTAAGAATCGATCATAGCTCACGATCGGCCGGCGCGGCCGCTTGTTCTTCGGCATTGCGTAGCCGGCGATCGGGTTGATCGTGAGAATCCGAGCGCCGCTCGGCCGGACCGCCGTACAAGCATGATTGAGCGCCGCGCGCAAGAACTCGAGACCGCGGTCGACTGGTTGAATCACGCGCTCTTCGACGCCGAGCGACCCGATGCGCCGTTACGGGTTGGACGCTGGTTAGATCGATCGGGCCGGCTCGGGTTGGAGTACGACGAGCTGCCACTTTGGGAGATTCGACAGCTTGCGGTCAGAACGACAGACGGGCAATCCCGCGCCGCGCAGGATTAGAACGCTTTAATCTTTGCGCGTCGCAAGCTTGAGTACCTGGCGTGGCGATTCGTAGTCGCTGATGTCCCCTATCTCCGCAATCGTCATCAATTCTTAATTCGTCGTCACCGATTGGCGCTTGACCGCCGCGGCCCTCCGCTGAATCTTCTTCATCCACCAGGTGGAGGGAGTATGGGCAGCGACTCGAAAGACCTTCTGCACGGCACGCTCGATCTTCTCGTGCTTCGCGCCCTCGCCGGCGAGCCGATGCACGGCTTCGCCCTCAGCAAGTGGATCGACCAGCGCACCAACGGTGACTTGGGCATCGTCGATTCGGCCCTCTACAAGGCGCTCAATCGGCTCGAGGACGCCGGCGCGGTGCAAGCCGAGTGGGGAATATCGGCGAACAACCGCCGCGCAAAGTACTACTCGCTCACGGCGAAAGGCCGCAAACAGCTCCGGGCTGAGGTCGCGAGCTGGAAGCACTACGTCGCAACGGTGAACGGTCTGCTTGACCCAGGATGATCAGCATGCGAAACCCTTCGTCATTCCTCCCAGGCGGCGTCCGCCGCCTCTTTCGACTCCCGGAAACGCGCGAGCGCCTCGTGCAAGACGCCGACGAGGAGATGCGTCTGCATCTGGGGCTCTGGACGCAGGAATACCGCAGCCAAGGCATGAGCGACACCGATGCCGAGGCGGCCGCGTTGCGCAGATTCGGTGACCTGCGCGCCTACCGCGATCACGTCGCGCGTCGCGCCGAGCGGAGGGCGCGTTGGCAATGCGTCGCCGACTGGTTCGTCGAGTGGCAACAGGACGTCCGCTTCGCCGTACGTCACTTCGCCAAAGCCCCGTCTTTCACGGCGGTTGCCGTGCTGACCCTCGCGCTCGGAATCGGCGCGAATACCGCCATTTTCAGCGTCGTTCATCGTCTGCTGATCGCGCCGCTGCCGTATGAAAATGGCGCCCGCATCGTCGCACTCAAGACGCTCGGACAGATCGGAGTGATCGGCGGCTTGAAGAGCGCGATGTCCGACGCGCCGGCCGATCCCCCGAGTCCGCTGCTGAATGCCTGGGCGATCCGCGCACACTCGTTCGAGCAGGTTGCGGGCGTCGAGCAGGTCTTCTTGTCCCTTCTGGCGGATGGACAGCAGGATACGGTGAGCCATGCGTTCGTGACCGCCAATCTGCTCGACGTGCTCGGGGCACGTCCGTCGTACGGGCGGATGTTTCGCGCCGAGGAGGAAAAGCCCGGGACGAACCTCGTCGCGATGATCAGTCACCGCTGGTGGCAGGTTGCGTACGGTGGACGCGAGGACATCCTCGGCCAAGCGCTCGAATACGAAGGGAAGAAGTACACGATCGTCGGTGTGATGCCGGTCGGATTCACGATTCCGATGTCGGCGCGTGCGCTCGATGAGCTATCGGTTCCATCGCCAGATGTCTGGCTTCCGGCGCCGATTGAAGAGACGTCGATCGGTATCGGGCTGCTTCGACCCGGCGTCACCTCGGCGGTTGCGACCAGGGAATTGAACGCCATCACCAACTCGACCGACGTCCGGGCATTGCTGTTTCCCAAGGGGCACGCCGCGTCGACGGATTCGGTTCGCGCTCGCGCGATGCGCGCGCAGGATTTTCTCGAGACCCGAGAGCTGCGCACGATCGAAGTGCTGTTCGCCGCGGTTGGCGCGCTCCTGCTCATCGCCTGCGCGAACGTCGCCAATCTCTTGCTCGTGCGCGGCTGGGCGCGCCGGCGCGAGTTTGCCGTTCGCATGGGACTCGGGGCAGGGCGCGCGCGACTCATTCGGCTCGCGCTCACCGAAAGCGTGTTGCTCGCCGTCGGAGCCGGCGTCATCGGCGTGGTGATCGCCTGGCAGGGACTGCGCCTGATCATCGCCTTGCGGCCGATCGCGCTCGATCATCTCGCGGATGTGCACATCGAGCCGGCGGTCCTCATCTGGACGGGAGCAATCTCGATCCTCACAGGGGTGCTGTTCGGTGCCGCGTCGGCGTTCTTCGTGGCCTCGCAGAACGTGGCCGATCTACTACGCAGCGAAACGCGAGCGTCGTCAAGCGGAGGCGCATCGCGCCGCGTGCGATCGTCCCTCATCGTCGTCGAGATCGCGCTTTCGTTCGCGCTACTCGTCGGGGCCGGGTTGCTCACGCGCTCGTTCATCGCACTACAGCGGACGCCGCTCGGGTTCGATCCGCACCACCTCGTTTCACTCGATATCCTCTTTCCTCCTCGACTGCCACTCGAACAGCGTCCGTCGCTTCGCGCGGCCGTCAGCCGGCGTCTGGCGGAGATTCCTGGTGTGACGGCGGCCGCCGAGGGCATGCTGCCCACCGCGGGCATCCAGCTGCGTGACGCGATTGTCGTCGACTCGCCCGACGGCCCTCGCTCCATTGCCGCATCGCGTTTCATGTTGACGTGGATCGACACGGGCTATTTCCGGACGAGCAGTATCGCCCTGCGTACGGGGCGCGTTCCCCGGCGCGGCCCTGGCGACGCGGCGCTGCCCACTCGTGGCCAGCCCATGCGCGACCTTTCGGACGAGGTCGTCGTGAGTCGCACGTTGGCCCGGCGAATCGTGCCGAACGGTAACGTCATCGGCACGCGGATTCGGACTGTGCGCGGCCCGGGCTTTGAACGGTGGAGCGATGCGTGGTCGACCGTCGTTGGTGTTTCCGACGACGTGCAACTTCCCGGTGCACGTCGTGACTCGGACGCGCTTCAGATCTACAGTCTGCCCTGGCGCATGTTTCCGGTGTATGTCATCCGCTTCGCCAGCGTCCCGCCCAACGTCGAGTCCCTGCTGCGTCAAGCGGTTCAGAGCGTGAACCCGACGCTTGTCGCTCGCCGTGCACGCATCGCCGACGACTACGTGCGCGAGGCGCTTGCGCCGACGCGTTTCACCCTCGCGTTGCTTGGCACTTTCGCCGGCGTGGCGCTCGTCCTCGCGATCGTGGGGTTGTACGGCGCGATCTCGTACACCGTGAGTCAGCGCACGCGCGAGATCGGCATTCGCATCGCGCTCGGCGCATCGTATCGATCAGTGACAGGCCTCATCGTCGGCGACGGCGTTCGTCTCGCGCTCGCCGGTCTGGTCATCGGAGTGGGCGCGGCCGTGGCGGCGAGTCGCGCCTTGTCCAGTCTTCTCTATGCGGTGACCGCGAGCGACCCGGCGACGTTTGTCGCGATCTCGATTCTCGTCGCTGTCGTCGCGCTCGCCGCGTCATACGTGCCGGTGCGGCGCGCCACGCGCGTCGATCCAGTGGATGCACTCCGGTCAGATTGACATAGAGGCGATATGTCGTTTCCACTTGGACGCCTGATCGGAGCCCGGTTTCCGATTATTTGCGGATGTGCGGCGGCGCTTGCATGCTCCGGCCCCCCGCCGGTGCGCGGTGTGGTCCTCTTCACCAGATGGAACGTGACCTTGGCCGCCGCGTCCGTGATCGTGTACGCGCTGCCAGCACACAATGAGATCGACCGCCAGCTCGCTGAGCTGTGTGCGAGCGACTCGTTGCTGACCTCGATCGGCGCGTTGGAGGTACCACTTGGTCCGGTGCGCGTCCAGGGGGACGGGATTGAGCTGGAAGCGTCGCTCGGGGCCGCGAGGCCGGTCGATCGACCGAAGCGCGAGAGAATGGTGGCCAGCAAGGCTTGGGCGAAGCGAGGCGCACTCGTCGCATTTCGTGCGCGCATGGATTCGCTGCTGCAAAGGACGGCAATCGCGAGTTCACGCACTAGTGATTCGGGAAGCTATCAGTTGCTTTTGCCTCGCGCGGACTCAATCGAGCTATTCGCGTTCAGCAAATACTACGAGGACGGCGCGTTGTTGGTCTGGCGCGACCGCGTAGCCGGCATGGGCACGCATGATCTCCGAATGCCAGTGCGTCGGATGCGCGACGTCTATTGCGGAGAGCCTTAACGCCACCGACACCCCCAAAAGGGTTTAGCGTTGGTTCGAATGGCGCTCGAAGATTGCGATACGCTCGGCGACGTGTGATGGCTGTGTCGGCCGACGGAATGTTTATGACCGTCACTACCCGCACGCCTGGCAGTCTTGATCCGCAATCAGTATTCGTTCATGAAAAGCAGCCGTGAGAAGCACGGGCGCACGCAGACGAGCGCGAACGCCCCGGTGTCTGAAATGTGAGCTAGTCGCGCCAGAGCACGCGCAGCGCGGTCGCGTGCCGCAGCGACCCGCCAGCGGGGCGGGGCAATGCTCGCAGCTCAATAACCGTTCGCGGCTCAAGCCACGCCCGCCCGCGGTCGCTGATCGTGTCGCCGAACGGTGAGCGGTTCGTCGCCGGCTCGTCCTCCCACGCCTCTGCGACGCGATGAAGCCCAAACTCGACGCGGCCCTCACAGCGTAGCGAACCACCGGCCGGCCTGCATTTGTAGCGCTGGCCGTTCGCGTCTCTCAGAACGCGTGCTACGTCGTTGCTACGCGAGGCAACGCCTTCAGACCTCGGTGGTGCGCTAGTCGGATTCCCTCCATACTCGCCTCCCCGCGCTATTTCCACCAATACGCGCCGAGCAACTAGGCGCTATTGGCGTTGGCGCGCAGGGACGTGCCCGCTGCGGAACCCAAGGTCCAATGATCGCCCGACGACAGCGGATATGTGACCGAATCCGACCGCGTCGACAAAGCGCATCGGGTCGGTTCTTCCTGTTTGCGAGAGAGAGGCCCCCCGATGTCCCATCGAACCCGCGCCTTGATCACGGCGGCCGCACTTTTTGTGTCGGCGATCGGTGCGAACGCGCAACAACCGACGCCGCCAGCGGGATCGCCCGGCGCCACGAAACCGATTTCCGGGCAACAGTTGCCACCGCTACCGACGCCATTCGGGGGGAAGATCGAGCGCAACGCGGCTGAGTCGACGCCGTATTGGGCGCCTCGCGTCGTTCCGCCCAAGGGCGCGCCCAACGTGCTGCTCGTCATGATCGACGATGAGGGCTACGGGGCATCGTCGACCTTCGGCGGCGTCATTCCGACGCCAGCGCTCGACCGCATCGCGGCGATGGGACTGCGCTACACGCAGTTCCACTCGACGGCGCTCTGCTCGCCGACGCGCGCCGCGCTCATCACGGGGCGCAACCATCACTCGATGGGATTCGGCGTCGTCGCCGAGCAGTCGACCGGTTATCCCGGTTACAACAGCCTTATGTCGCGCGACAAGGCGACGATCGGAAAGATCCTCAGGGACAACGGCTACTCGACGTCATGGTTTGGCAAGGACCACAACACACCGGAGTTTCAAGCGAGTCAGGCCGGGCCGTTCGATCAATGGCCGACGGGAATGGGCTTCGATTACTTCTACGGCTTCGTCGGCGGCGACGCGAATCAGTGGCAACCGAACCTGTTCCGCAACACGACAGCCATCTACCCGTATCAGGGACATCCGGGCTGGAACCTGATGACGGCGATGGCCGACGACGCCATCGAGTACTTGCATCGCATCACCGCGATCAACTCCCAGCAACCGTTCTTCGTCTATTACGTGCCGGGCGCGACGCACGCACCGCATCATCCGACGCCGGAATGGATCAAGAAGGCGAGCGACCTTCATCTATTCGACAAGGGATGGAATGCGCTGCGCGATACCATCTTCGCCAACCAGAAGCGGTTCGGAGTAATCCCCGCCAGTGCGCAACTCACGCCGTGGCCCGACTCGCTCCTGAAGCGGTGGGACAAGCTCACGGCGGAGGAGCAGAAGCTGTTTGTCCGGCAGGCCGATGTCTACGCGTGTGCGCAACGCCAGACTCCGATGTCGCGAGCGAGACGACGTCGGAACCCGGAAAGCGGCCTAGCCCGCCGGACGACATCTCGAGAAGAAGCGAGGAGAGATCACGACTGGTCCCCGAGACAACGGAAGCTGATTGCAGCGGCGCTGTCGGCGAGGTTGGGCTCTCAGTCGAACAGGCTGCGATTGACAGCCCGACGAGACCAAACAGCGAGTACGATTACCACGTTCGCGCGATCCGGGACAAACGGTGAGCGAACTGACGTCGACGATCGGCACCGTTGAGCTGCCGCCCGGCCTTGGCGTTTCGATCGACTTTGGACACCTGCCGGAGATTTTGCCCGGCAACGCCTCAATACTCGAGGGCGTTAACTGGGTGGATCCCGTCGTGATCACGTTCACACGCGATGGCGCGTTTCTCATGAGCTTCGCGATCAACCGACGCGACATCGAATCCCTCGACCGGACCGTCGTCGAGTTCCTGGCGATGGCGATCGCCGGGCCGGAGTCACAGACGCCGGAGTTCCCGGGGCCGCGGCTCGTCTCGTGAGTCTCCGGATCCGGCTTGTCCACCCGCGTGGCTGTTTCGACATGGCGTCCGACAACTAACCGACCTCCGTGCCCCGCAACGATGGGGCGATAACTGAACACGCTGGGACCAATTCGCCGATACGCTGCGATGCCGAATCGTCTCTTTATCGCTCCCGATGGCGCTCAATGGATCGTCTCTGTGCACGGCTTTGTCGGCAAAGGCACCGCGTCGCGCGATGCAGACCTCCCAGGCCACGACCGCGCGCATGTGATCTTCGCGTCCGTGAACGGGAGCGACGGACGATCGATCTGGGTCGCGCTGCCGCATGATCTCGAGGGTGCCGACCAAGGCGCGCAGCTCGAGGCGTTGTTCGAACTGGCGCAGCCATCGCGGCGTTGAGGCTCAAGGCCATCGCCTTGGTCTAGCTGCTCCGTCCCGGGCTCGGAGCAGCAGGAATGCCGATGTCGGCGCGATGCGGAACGGCTGAAGAACGATTAGGGAACGCTTGGTAGATAACATCAGCGCTACTCTCGCTGACCGCCAAGAGAGTTCGCTGATCCTGCAGAGTCCAGCGTCATCATCGCTGGTCGCCGCCGGCCCGCCGAGGCACACACGTTCTGGGAGGACTCCGCATCATGCGCGCTCTACCTGTCATTCGACTTGCGGTGCTCCTAACGGCTCTCATGGGCCAAGGGTGTCATCACCTCGTGATCTATCAAGACATCAGTCCCAACGACGCAAATGGGACGACGGTCAATGGAGCCGCGCGCAGCGGTCTGACGTTCGAGTTGGCGGGTGATGAGCCAGCCCTGTACGCGGTCGCTCTGGAC
>Ga0157372_10008668_pt1 | contig 10801 bp, 9 predicted proteins | sample C55metaG_FD_115307 | JGI IMG/M metagenome (GOLD analysis project Ga0157372, IMG submission 115307) | Corn rhizosphere microbial communities from Kellogg Biological Station, Michigan, USA - C5-5 metaG | ecosystem: Host-associated > Plants > Roots > Rhizosphere > Soil | place: USA: Michigan...
AGCAGCAGCAGATCGTCTGTGGCTGCGCTGGTCTCACCGGAGAGAATCTGCGCCTGCACCGCAGCTCCGAGAGCGACCACCTCATCAGGATTCAGCTCGGTGTGCAGCTTCTTGCCTCGCGCTTCGAGATCGAAGAGCTTCGTCACCAGCGCGCGCACCGCCGGAATGCGCGTGGAACCACCAACCATCACGACCTCTTCGATCTGTTCGGGCGTGAGGCCTGAGTCCTTCAGCGCTTGCTTAACAGGCGCAGCAGTACGCTCGATCACCGGAGCAATCAACTGCTCGAACTGCTCACGGCTGATCTCGCGGAGATACTGTTTGCCGCCGCTGAGCTCGACCTGCAATCTCGCAGTCGGATTCGACGAGAGCGCAATCTTCGCGTCGATGACTGCCTTGCGCAGCGCCTGGATCGCCTCGGGCTGAGTCGACACGTCAACGCCGAGGTCGCCGCGAATGTCGTCGATCGCCACGCCGAGCATCAGGTGATCGATGTCGTCGCCGCCAAGGTGCGTGTCACCGCCCGTTGAAATGACCTCGAAGATGCCCTCGTGCAGCTTGAGGATGGAGATGTCGAACGTTCCGCCACCGAAGTCATAGACAGCAATCACTCCATCTTTGCCGCCGTGCAGCTTGTCGAGTCCGTACGCGAGCGCCGCAGCAGTTGGCTCATTCACCAGCCGCAGCACGTCGAGACCTGCGATGCGTCCTGCGTCCTTCGTCGCCTGCCGCTGCGCGTCGTTGAAGTAGGCAGGAACAGTGATCACTGCCTTCGTTACAGGAGCGCCGAAGAAGCGCTCCGCGTTGCGCTTGAGCTGCAGCAAGACGTAGGCAGAGATCTCCGGTGGAGTGAGCGTCAGTCCTCCAACATCCAGCTTCAGCACCTCGCCCGGCTTGAGACCCTCGGCGACGTGGAACGGAAACAACTTCAACTCGGGTTGCACGTCTTCAATGTCGCGCCCCATCAGCCGCTTCACACTGTAGACCGCGTTCGCCGGCTGCTTCAGCAGGACGTCGCGCGCAGCATTGCCGACGGCGAAGCCCTCCTTCGTCTCCTGGTCGAAGGCGACGACGCTGGGCACGATCGGGGAGCCGTCCTCGCCCGGAATCACCTGCGGCGTATCGCCTTGCATGTACGCGACAAGCGAGTTGGTGGTGCCCAGGTCGATGCCGACGACGCGCTGCTGTTGTTCTGCCACGAGGCTCCTCTTCACGGCGCGCGGCTAGCGGAAAACGCGCCATCCTCTATTGTCCACTATCAACAATGGGATGCATTCCAAGCGGCGCCGTTGCGGGCTCGCTTGCGCCCACAGCGGCCCGTCGCCGAAAATCCGAGCTATGCCTATCGATAAGACTGTCATCGCTACCAAAGACGCTCCCGCGGCCATCGGCCCCTACTCACAGGCCATCCGCACGGGAGATTTCCTCTTCATGGCCGGACAAATCGCGCTCGATCCGGCCACCGGCCAGATGATCTCCGGCGGCATCACCGAACAGACCGAGCGTGCGATTGCCAATATCCGCGGTGTGCTCACAGCAGCAGGGCTCAACTTCGCGAACGTGGTGAAAGTGACGGTCTTCCTGAAGGACCTGCGCGACTTCGCTGCGATGAATGAGGTGTATGCGCGCGCCTTTGTGAATGCGGATGGAACGGCCCCGCCTCGCTCGACGGTACAGGTCGCAGCTCTACCCAAGGATGCGCTGGTCGAGATCGAGTGCATCGCACGCGGCTAATAACCCCAAAAAGCTAAGGGCCAAAAGAAAATGCGGCAGACGGTTTGCATCGTCTGCCGCGAAGCCCTGATGGGGAGGAGCTAGAACAAGATGCGGCCGCCAACCTGGATGATGCGGTTGCTGAAGCTGCCGCCTGAGAAGGCAGAGGTGATCTGACCGAACGTGGTCGAGGAGCTCAGCGATCCGACCGGTGCAGGCAGGTTGGTGAGGTTGAAGACGTTGGTCGACTCGCCACGGAGCTGGAAGGTCAACCGCTCGTAGATTGGGAAGTCGCGGAAGATCGAGGCATCGATACTCCGGCGCCCGGGAGCGTCCAGCGTGTTCTGACGGACCGTTCCGTCCGAGCCCGCTGGGCCAGCACCCTGTTGAGGGCATGTCGGAACGGCGGTGCCGTTCCACGTGTATGGGGTGTTCCAGCTGCAGAACTGCAGCGGGCTGACCCAGTTCTTGACCATCGCCGAGCGCGAGGTGCCGTTGTTCGTCAGGGACGGACGAACCACACCAGGGACGAGGTTCGGACGGTCGTTTGTTACACCATCGCCATTGCTGTCGGTTCCAGTCGTAATGTTGAATGGGAGGCCACTCTGGAGACGAATGATGGAAGTGAAGGTCCAATCGTTCACGACAGCACGAAGGAACCGGTTGTCAAAGCCATAATGCGGTTTCCAGACGATCGATGCCGCCACGACATGACGCTGATCGTAGTCCGAACGCATCTTGTCCAGATAGTGCAGGTTGTTGTCTTCAGGCTGCGTCGTCGCGCTGTTTCCGGTATTACCCGAGGTGTCGATATCGAGGCTCTGCAGCGACTTCGACCACACCCAGAAGCCCTGGGCACTGAAGCCCTTGGTGAGGCGCTTCTGAATGGTCACCTGCAGGCCGTGGTAGTTGGCACCCTCCGACGACTGAATCTGCGAGATCGACGAGAGGATTGGATTGGCGGCAGAGGCCGTTGAGGTCACTGCATAGGTCTTCGCATTGAACGGACGGCGATTGTTCACCGTGCCGCTTGCATTGGCGTAAGAGCAGGCCAGCGTGGTGTCCGAGCAGGTCGGCCCTGAGCCCCCGGATGAGGTGACATTGAACGTCGGGTAGTTGACATCCCACTCGGTCGGCAGCTTCCGGGACAGAGCGCCAACGTAGCTTCCAGAGAAGGCGAAGCCGGCACCGAGCTGCTGTTCGAAGCCGAAGTTGAACTGGTAGCTCACCGGCCAGTGGAAGTTCGGGTCCATCGGAATGATGGCGGCCGGAGTGACGACGTACTGCGGGTTCTTCGGGTTGTAGATGAACGGATACGGCGAGTGGCCGACCCCGCCCGCGATACAGACCGGATCGCCGTTGCAGAAGTCCTTCGGGTCGGTTGCGTAGGGATTGCTGACGTGAATCACGTTGCCGAAGGATGGACGGCCCGAGAAGGGCTCGCCGTTCGACGGATAAGTAAAGAGGTTGCCGCCGACGGAACCGTAGAACATACCGGCTGCAGCGTGGATAACCGTGCGACCGTTCGGGTAGGGAGTCCACGCGAGCCCAAGGCGAGGCGACACGTGGTCATACCGCGTATTGACGCCTCCCGCAGGAACACCAGGATCACCCGGGAAGAGAACGCCCTTGAATCCGCCAGGAGCGACGGTCGACACGGCATTCGGCACGAAGTTCATCGTCCTGCGCAGCGTATCGGTCGGCGTCGTCTGGATGTCGTACCGGATGCCAAGGTTCAACGTGAGGTTCGAGCGGATGCGCCAATCATCCTGGAAGAAGACGCCGTAGTTGAAGTAGTTCGCGTTGGCATAGACCGGAACGTCCTGGCCCATCGAGTTCGGTGAGCCGTAATAGAAGTTCATAATTGCGGCGGTCGATCGATTCGCTGCAGTGGTGGAGCCGGCCGTGAAGCCAAACACGCCGTAGTTGTTGAGGGTCGTCTGCTGCGCGTCGTTCTCGCGGGTTCCTTCGCCACCGTAGTAGAGCGTGTGCTGACCGTGCGTCGTGCTCACGACGTCGCGGATGGCATACAGGTTGGTGCCGGTGACGGGACCCGTAATGGCATTGGCGGCACGGAACCAGCCGCTGACGTTGAGGTCAGGCCGCGCGCAACCAGCCTGCGCGGGAGTGCCGCAGATCTGTCCGCTAGGCATCTGCTCCGCAAAGGCCGATCCGTAGTTTGCGAGGCTCTCGGTGGGCGACGGTATGCGGCCACCGATGAGGCGGGTGTAGTTGAGCATCAGCTGGTTGACCGTGCTGTTGCTGATCGTCCAGGTGTGCGCCACGTTGGCCTCGTGCTGCGCGAAGGTGTAGTCGTGCACAACCCAGCCGAGAATGTTGTTGCCGGAAGGGTTCTGCACAAAGTCGCCCGTCATGTGGAAGTAACTCAAGGCGAGGCGCTGCTTAGGCGTTATCTGATAATCGGCCTTGCCGAGCTCCTCGTTGGTCTTCTGCCGATAGGGGCTGAACTGTTGGATCTGATAGCTGCCGTTCCCGGGGGAGGTCGGGAACAGGCCCTTTTTCACCATCGCGTAGATGGAAGGATCGAAGGTGGAAGGATCGCACACGTTTGCGTGGCCCTGGAAGTTGCACCAGGCCGAGGCCTTCGGCAGGAAGGGATTGCAGGCCCAGAATTTCGTGGACGATTGGGCCGCGATGGTGCACTTCTGGTTGTCCGGAACCTGCGATGCGGCGGCGGTCGGAATGTTTTCGGTGAAGTCGCCGGCGTTCATCGCTGAGCTGGGAACGGTCGGGGCGAAGATGTTGTCGGAGATGAAGCGGAAGCCGGCGTAGCTGCCGAAGAAGAACAGCTTGTCCTTCAGAACCGGACCGCCGATGGTGCCGCCAAAGCGGTGCTGGTTGTATGGGGTCTTCTGGCTCTGGGTGCGCTGCGTGGCGTTGAAGTTACGATCGCGGAAGAACTCGAAAGCAGAGCCGTGGAACTGGTTGGTTCCCGACTTGGTGAGAACGGTGACGACGCCTGCCGAGTTGCGGCCGTACTCCGCAGAGAAGTTGTTCGTGTCGACGCGGAACTCGCGGATGGCGTCAGGATTCGGCAACGGGTTGCCGGTGTTGCGCACGCCGGTCATGTTCGAACCGCCGTCGAGGTAATAGGAGACCTGGCCGACGCCGGAATCCGACGAGCCGTTGATCTTTACGTGCTGCTCCGGGTAGCCGAGCGGATTGATGACGCCGCCGTTGCCGCCCGTGCCCGAGTTGTTGTTGTTCTGCACACCGGGAGTGAGATCGAGCAGCGTATAAACGTTGCGGTCGACGAGCGGGAGGTTGTCGATTTCGACGTTCGAGACGGTGCGGCCGAGAGTGGAGTTGCCGGTGTTGAGCAGCGGCACCTCGGCGGTAACCTCAACGGTCGTGGATTCGCCGCCGGCCGAAAGCGACAGGTCGACATGCGCCTGTTCCGTGACGGTCAGGGTGATGCCGGTGCGCTCGAGGGTTTTGAAACCCTGGGCCGCGACGGACACTTTGTACGGACCGACGGGAAGAAAGTCAGCGCGATAGGCGCCGTCGTTCTCGGTCTTCACCGTGCGGGCGGACTGCGTGTCGGTCTGCGTAATGGTGACGGTGGCACCGGGCACGGCGGCGCCGGTCGAGTCCGTCACGGTTCCAAACATGGTGGCTGTTGAAAGCTGCGCCTGCGCGGTGAGCCCCCACGCGCAACCTGCGAGTAACAGCATGAGTGTTCGCAAGAACCTGTTCACTGTGATCCTCCTCGAAAAGAAAAACAAGATGCAACAAGAAGCCTGAGTATGTACGCGACGATCTTTGTACTTACCTGATAGCGCGCCCAACCTTACTCTGTCAGGTTCACTTTTGGCAACCGCTTTTTCGCGCCAGACGTACCTTTTTCAATCATTCGTTTGTAGTCCGAACGTTATCCTTTTCCAAGGAAACGCTCAGTAAACCGATTGTCTCGTTGGGGTTACAGGTTATATCAGTATTTGAAACACCTCTGGAAAAGTAGACCGAAAGGCAGATGGTTTGAAGTCCGAATCTTCAACGACACCTCTGTCGAGAGCCTGTCTGACCGGCGTAGAGTCGCCTCCCTGCAGGTCCTCGGCGTCATAATGACAGCAAAGGAGATCCACCATGCCAGAGATCCCTGCAGCAGGACCGCTGAGCGATGCGGCCACCGAAAAGGACAACACGAAAACCGGCGCAGGCGCGGTCGGAAAGCAGAAGGTGCAGCTTAGCGAAGATGAGTGGCGGAAGCGCCTTACTCCGGAACAGTTCCATATTCTTCGCGAAAAGGGCACCGAGCGCGCCTTTACAGGCGCACTTGTGAACAACCATGCGGACGGCACGTATCAATGTGCGGCGTGCGGCGCGCCGCTGTTCAAGAGCGATACAAAGTTCGATTCAGGCTCCGGGTGGCCGAGCTTCTTTGAGCCCGTGTCACCGGACGCTGTCGAACTGCACGAGGACTCGAGCCACGGGATGCGGCGGATCGAGGCGACGTGCGCTACATGCGGATCACACCTGGGGCATGTGTTCCCGGATGGCCCCAAGCCGACCGGCGAGCGCTTCTGCATCAACTCCGCCTCACTCGATTTCGAGAAGAAGTAGGACAGGAGCGCCCACAACAGAGAAACCCTCGCGAGGCGAGGGTTTCTCTTGCTTTAAAGAGCTCAGTCGCCGGTGGTCACGGCCGCCTTGGGCGGCGCCGGCGCACGGCGATTCTCCGACTGGTCGCGCGCCAGCAACTCGCGAGTTTCTTCGAGTGTGAGCGTGGCTCCATCGACGATGAACTCATAGTCACCGGCGTTGTCCGGGACCTTGATGACTCCCTCGACCGTATGGCCGCGCTTTCTGAGGGACTGAACGATCAGCTCCGTATCCACCGACATAGTGCGAACCTCACTCAAGGTGATGGGGCCCACTCCTAGTCCGGAAGATCGTGCGACGAACCCGAGCGGCGGTTAGCCTTTGACGATCTTGCCGGCCTTGATGCAGCTGGTGCAAACGCGAACCCGCTTGGCAACGCCGTTCGTAACGGCCTTTACCGTCTGCAGGTTAGGATTCCAGCGGCGCCGCGTCACGTTGTGCGCGTGCGAGATATTGTTACCAAACTGCGGTCCCTTGCCGCAAAACTCACATACCTGTGCCATGACAAATCTCCAGAACTTCCAAACTTGGGTGCCGCAAACTCTACCACGCTCCCCGAGGTCCCGGCCGGAACATCTCAAAGAGGAGAATGGTAGGCACGATTGGATTCGAACCAACGACCTCTACCGTGTCAAGGTAGCGCTCTAACCAACTGAGCTACGCGCCTAAAGTGCGTACATCCTAGTTTAGCGTGGATAGCGCCGAGCAGCAACCTCCAGACGAGTCTAGTGCAGCCCCAGGTGCTGGCTCATCCCCTCCAGGCTCTGGCCCTTTGTTTCCGGGTAGATGAAGAGGACGACGAAGAACTCCAGGACCATCATGGCCGCGAAGAACCAGAAAGGCGCCGCGCGGTTGTAGGCCGCGATGACCGGAAACACCGTTGCAATGGCGGCGTTCATGATCCAGTGAGAGCTGGACCCGAGGCCCTGGCCCTTGGAGCGCACGTTCGTCGGGAAGACTTCGCTGAGATAGACCCAGATGACCGCACCCTGCGAGATAGCAAAGAACGCGATGAAACCAATCAGAAGCGGGAGCAGAAGATTCTGGTGAGAGTTCGAACTATAGACGAGGGCCACGCCGACCAGGCACAGCGCATCACCCACTGCGCCGATCAGAAGAAGCGTTTTGCGACCGAGCTTGTCGATGAGGCTGATGCCGATGAGGGTTGCAACAAGATTCGCGGCTCCGATGATGACTGCCTGCACGTCCGCGCTGACTGCGCTGAAGCCGGCGCTGCGGAAGATGTCGTTGAGGTAGTAGAGGATGGCATTGATGCCGGAGAGCTGATTGAAGAATCCGATCGAAACGGCCAGGAAGATCAGCAGCTTGTAGCGGCCGACAAAGAGATGATCGTGCGCGGCTCCGCTCTCAGCCTCGAGTGACTTCCGGATCGCGTCGACCTCGGCCTCAGAGTCGGGAGAGCCCATTTGGAAGAGGATGCGCTGCGCCTCATCGAAACGGCTCTGCGAGACGAGCCATCGGGAGCTCTGCGGAACGGTGAGCAGAAGCAGAAGGAACAATGCGGCGGGGACGACGCCGACTCCGAACTGCCACCGCCACTGCGTTGCGAGCGACGGCACGAAATGCGCGACGATTGCGTTGGAGAGATAGGCCAGCAGGATGCCGATGACAATGTTGATCTGAAAAAGACCGACAAGGCGGCCGCGCCACTTCGCCGGGGCGAGCTCCGCGATGTAGACCGGGCCGAGCACGGACGAGCCGCCGATTCCGAGGCCACCCAGCGCGCGGAAGGCGAGCAGAGTTTCCCATGAGCCTGCGAAAGCGCAACCCGCGGCGGAGATTACATAAAGCAGGCCCATCCAACGCAGAGCGCTGCGGCTGCCGATGCGCTGGCCGAACGGCCCGGCCAGGATTGCACCAAGCACCGTGCCGTACAGGGCGATGGCGACTGTGAGGCCCTTCTCGCCCTCGGTGAGGGCGTAGTGCAGTTGCAGAGCATGGGTTGTGCCTGCGATGACGGCAGTGTCAAAACCGAACAGCAACCCACCGAGCGCTCCCGTGAGCGCGCTTCGTACCAGCAGCCACAAAGCGCGGCTCTGCCCCTGTGCCATAGCCCTCTTGAACTCCTGCTGCCTTGCAGCCCACGGGCCAGTGCGTTCAGACGCACAGAGAACGCTGACGGCAAGTGAATTTCAGTCTCTGGCATATTCGCACACGAGGGCCGGTGCTGTCGGGGTGCGCCGGTTTCTCTTGAGGGTTCCCGCAAATCTCCGGCGTGCAGGAGACTACGTCTGCGCGGCCACGTCGCCCTGCGTCTGCACCTTGCGCAGCGTGATCCACGCGTACTGTGCAGCTGAGAGCGGCGCCACCACAGCGACGGTTTTGAGCAGCCAGACCGTCAGCAGGCTGAGATTCCATGCGGGAACCACCTTCGCGGTCATGACCACCAACACCGTGAGGATTTGCAGACACGTATTGATCTTGCCGAGCCACGTCGGCCGGAAGTCGCGGAGGATGTTGGTTATGTAGAGCAGCGCAGAGATCAGCAGGATGCCGAGGTCGCGACTGAAGACCAGCACCGTTACATAGCGCGGAATGACTCCGACATGCGTGAGAACGAGGAAGAGCGTACTGAGCAGTGCCTTATCCGCGATGGGATCGAGAAACTGGCCGAGCGTCGTCCGTTGTTTCAGTACCCGGGCGAGAAGACCGTCCAATCCGTCGGAGAGGCCGGCGAGCCAAAGGAGCACGAAGGCAAAGATCCAATGGTGATCAAGAATCTCGATGACCAGATACGGCACCGTGAACAGCCGCAACATCGTCAGGACGTTCGGCAAAGAGCGGACTTGTCGCAGCTTACTCACAGGGTCGCGAATTGCATGGTATCTGATTCCGCCTCTACGCGACGCGACGCAACATGATCAGGCTTCAGTGATCGAGAGGCTTCTCAAACACCATCGAAATCTTCGTCTGCTGGTACCCGTCGCGCAGGTAGAAGCGATGCGCGGCCTCGCGGGTGCTGCGGGAGGTGACCCGAATCTTCCTGGCTCCCTGATCGCGGCTCCAGTCCTCGGCTCGTTCGCAGAGAAGCCTGCCGATCCCTGCGCTGCGCAGGCCGTCTTTTACGACGAGGCCGCCGATGAGACCGAAGGCCTCAGATTGCAGATGCCACACGAACGAGACGTCAATCCATGCGACCACTTTGCCGTCCAGCTCGGCCACGAACGCAGCCTGCTCGGGACGGGCGTGGAGGTCGGCGACCCAGAGCCGCACCTGATCTGCGGTGCGTTCGTAGCCCAGCTGCGTCACCAGTTCGGAGACCGGGACAGCGTCCTCCGGGCGTATTGGCCGAATGTTCACCTGCGAACCATGGGTCATCCTTCGCCTCCTGGAGTGTGCGCCAAAGCCTCTGGGCCAAAATACGACCTCATTGGTCTTGCTTTCACTTCCTGCGCCGCCGTACACTAAGAATGGCCGAAAATTCACGCATCGACAGCGTTTAGGCCCTACCTTACATGCTGCGCCTGACCAAAAAAGCGGACTACGGCCTGATGGCCCTGAAGTACCTCGCCGAACAGGCGGAGCACTCGCCCAGTGCCTCTGCGAAGGCCATCGCGGATGCCTATCACATTCCACCGCAGCTGCTGGCCAAGATTTTACAAACGCTGACCCGCGCGGGCATTTTGCTCTCCACGGCAGGGACCAACGGCGGCTATTCGCTGGCGCGTCCGGCCTCAGACATTAACGCCTTCGAGGTGATCCGCGCCATCGACGGCCCATTGTTTATCACCAGCTGCATCACGATTCACGGCACCTGCGACCTGCACGGCACCTGCACCATCAAAGAGCCGTTGCGCAAGGTCAACGACTCGATCAAGGACATGCTGAGCGGACTCAGCATCGCCGATCTTGTCGAGCCGGCCGATTCCCCCTTGCCGCCAGCGCCTGTCGCAGGCGGCCTCGTCACTATCGCGCTATAGAGTTTCATGCATTCGCATCTCGCATCAGGATTCAGGAGTACACATCATGGCTGAGACCCTCGGAATGAACATCACCCACACCAATGAGCCGCTACCCACCGGCGTGAAGCTGCCCCTCTACATGGACAACCATGCGACCACGCCGCTCGATCCGCGCGTGCTCGAGGCCATGATGCCGTACCTCACGACCATCTTCGGCAATGCGGCGAGCCGCAACCACAGCTTCGGCTGGGAGGCTGAGGCCGCGGTCGAGAAGGCGCGCGAGCAGGTGGCCAAGCTCATTGGCGCCACCGCGAAGGAGATCATCTTCACCTCCGGCGCGACCGAGTCCAACAACCTCGCGATCAAGGGCATCGCCGAGATGTACCGCGAGCGAGGCAACCACATCATCACCCAAGTGACCGAGCACAAGGCCGTGCTCGACACCTGCAAGAAGCTCGAGAAACAGGGCTACCGCGTGACCTACCTGCCGGTGCAGGCGGATGGCCTCATCGACATCGAAGACCTGCGCCGCGCGATGGACG
>Ga0157372_10008669_pt1 | contig 10801 bp, 7 predicted proteins | sample C55metaG_FD_115307 | JGI IMG/M metagenome (GOLD analysis project Ga0157372, IMG submission 115307) | Corn rhizosphere microbial communities from Kellogg Biological Station, Michigan, USA - C5-5 metaG | ecosystem: Host-associated > Plants > Roots > Rhizosphere > Soil | place: USA: Michigan...
AATTACGATGACGCGGTTAAGGCGTTACTGAAGGCCGCCGATCTCAATCCTTCCGATCCGCGCTGTTATTATTTTTTGTCTAAGGCGTACGACAGTTCTCCGAGCCAGGCCGAAAATGTAATTCAACATTTTCGACATTTTGCGGAGCTTCAACCCCAGAATGCTCGTGCTCATTATTATTATGCGATGAGCTTATGGAAAGGCCGGCGGGCGCAGGATGCGAATTTCGATGTTCGGCAAATCGAGTCATTGTTGAAACGTTCTATTGCGCTTGATCCGAAACTGCCTGATGCCCATTTGCAGTTGGGAAATTTGTATTCCGATCAGACCAAGTATGCGGATGCGATTCCACACTACGAAAGAGCCCTGGAAGAGAACGCCGGTCTTGCCGACGCCCACTATCGCCTGGGACAGGCGTATGTTCACACTGGCCAAAAAGTCCGAGCCCAGGAACAGTTAGAAATCTACCAGCGGCTGCGGGCTCAACATCTCGCCGAGCTGGACAAACAGCGTGCCGAAATTCGACAGTTCGTGTATTCGGAAAAAGAGATTGCACAACACTAGCGCATTCATGAAAACATTCTTATCAGGTAGCGCATTGGTTTCTCGTTCGCGGCGGGAATTTTTGCGCGATGCCGGCGGTTTGGTTTTAGGAAGCACGCTGTTGTCATCCCGAGTTGCCCATGCGGCCACGGCTTCCTCAAGAAAGAAAGTAATCGTTATCACGTTCGGCGGGGGGGCGCGCGATCAGGAAACGTTTGCGCCCGAAGGTCAGGAAAACATTCCGCACCTGATGCGTGAACTGATTCCGCAGGCCAGTTTTTTTACGCAGGTAGTGAACCACGGCATACTTGGCCACTACGTTGCGACCGCGAGCCTGGCGACCGGCGCCTATGAAACTTTTAACAACTTTGCCGCGCTGCCGCCGGAAAACCCCACCGTGTTCGAATACTTCCGTAAACAATTGAAGCGGCCGTCATCTGATGCATGGGTAGTTGCGCCCAGCAACGGATTTAACCGGATTGGTGAAAGCAGCAATCGTTCATATGGACCAGGACTTGGCGCCAGGGTGATTCTACCCAAGCATCTGTTGAGCGCTGCAATATCCGGTGGGAATGCCGACTACCAGCACCTGCTTCGCGATAATTATGAAACGCCTTTTTACTCGCCGGAGCTCGCGGGACAGGAATTCGAACTGCAGCAATTGGAAACAATCTTGAAGCTCTCGGCCAATGACTTCAAGACGCACGCGCGCACGCTGTCGAGCCCGGACGAGCTTTCCGTTTACATTGTGCGGCAACTCATGCGGCAAATTGCACCCAGCCTTTTGTGGATCACGTTACACGACATCGATGTGGCGCATGCGGGGGCATATTCGCTCTACATAGACGGCATCCGGCGCACCGATCGGCTGTGCAGCGAATTGTGGAAAATGATCCAAACGGAACCTGAGTACGCGGGAAAAACGAGCTTATTTATTCTTCCCGATTTTGGCCGCGACAGCGACGAAGACGCCGGTGGAAATGGTTTTCAGCACCACCGCACGGGTGATGCTTTATCGCGAACTACGTGGCTGATGGCGCTGGGGCCGGGGATTCGTGAAGGCGTGGTGTATGACCGCGCCGTGGACTCGACCGACCTGGTGCCCACTCTCGGATCTATGCTGGGATTCTCTGCTTCGCTCTCGCAAGGCAAGCCGATCGGGGAGTTGATCTAGCCATGCTGCCGCGCGATTTGAAACCCGAGCAGTTCAAGTCGTACCCGCCAGAAGCCAGAAAACTCGTCGTAGATTATCTGGCGGCATTGCAACCTCTGCCGTTAAGCTTTCTCCCTTCCTTACTCAAAGAGATCATCGAGTTTGATTTCAAGTTCCCGGTTGAGCGTCGCGCGATTGAACGCGAATTGGAAAATCTGCGCGCACTTTCATCGGCGCAGGCCAGCGACTGGTTTCAGGAATTCGCTGCCATTCACCTGTCGGCGAGTCTTGAACACGCTGACTGGGTGAATGCCCCCGGCCAGTTTGTAGAACAACTTTCCGCTCACCTCTGGAGCACGCATCAGCAAGATGCCTTCCGTCTGGCCGCGGTGCATTACGCGGATCGATTGAGGGCTGCGGCGCCACCCGAAACGCCGCCCGTGCCGAGGCTTGGGATCAGCATCATTGGGAAAGGGCTGGATTCATACGACGAACCTTTGTTCCGAAAACTTCGGCCGCATGGAGCATATTGCACCCGGGTGAATCCCGAGAATGGAGTGAAGCTTTTACTCGACGTGGTAGCGGCCCGTGCTAAAGCTCATCCGGCGCCATATGCGCATTGGTACATTGATGGCGGTGAGGAAGCTAAGCATGATCCGGCGCTGACCGTTGTGTCTTACGATGCGCTGGCCCCGGCGCGAGCCGCGCTCTTGCGCAAAATGCAAAGCGATATTTCGCGACCCGGCATGGGCCCGGAGACTCTGCGCACACATATGGCGGAAATGCGCCCGTCAGATGTGGGGTTGGATAAATCGGGAGATTCGGTGCTCTCTCATTTTCAACTCAAGTTGCTCACCGAAGGTTCGGGAACGCAAATTTTCAGCACCACGTTCGCGCAATGGGCGGCCCGTGAAACCTTGCGCCGGGCGCAGCCTTTGACGTTGCTCGTCCGATTTGCGCCGCGGCAACGGCAGAAGCCAATGAACGAATTGCTATCGGCGGGTGGTGGACAATCTGAGCCGGACTTGATCGGCTCGCTGGTTGATGCAGACATGGGGGCATATTACAACTGGATCAATCAGCAACGCCTGCCCGGCGCTGAACGAGCTTCCTTTCTAGTGTGGTTCGAGAACCATAACAGCGCGGTTGTCATTGGGCCGTCTGTGCCTCGCGGTACCGAGTCAAGCGGCGTGACCAATATTTCGCAGTTGCTTTCCTGGATTGCATGAGCTGGTTGTGGTGCGGCCGGAGTTTAGTCAGCCGCCACAAACGTAGTGTGTTGTCATCGACGAAATGACGGGAGAAAAAATGGACAGGCGCGACTTCATGAGGAACGCGGGTACGTTTATAGCGGGCGCGACATTAGCGTCGCATGTGCTTGCAGCCAACGCGGAAGGAACATCCGCGAACACGGCGGGCAGGCTGGTGTTCCCTATCAATCGCAACTGGCTGTACAGCTCAAAATTTACTGAAGCGGCCAGTGAAAAAAGTTTTGTTGACGCAGGCTTTGAACGCGTGGTGGTGCCGCATACGAATGTTCGCTTGCCGTGGCATGGCTTCGACGAGAAGCGGTATGAACTAGTATCGATTTATCGTCGGCATTTCAAGCTCCCCACAGAGGCGCGCGACAAACATATTTTTGTGCACTTTGAAGGTGTGATGACGGCTTCGACGGTGTGGCTGAACGGCCAGCGGTTAGGTGAATACAAAGGAGGCTATACTCCGTTTTACTTCGAACTAACCCCGCATGTGGACTTCGAAGGCGATAACGTGTTGGCGGTCGCGGTCGATTCAACCGAGCGACCTGATATTCCGCCGTTCGGATATGAGATCGACTATCTGACCTTTGGCGGAATCTATCGCGAAGTGTCTCTGCTCGCGGTTGCTCCCACATTCATCGAAAATATTTCTGTCCGCCCGAAAGACGTCCTTACGCATCCGTCGCTCGAAATAGATTGCTTTCTACAGCACCTGGAATCGTCGGGCCCACTCACACTGCAAGCTGAGGTGCTCGATGGTGAGAATGTAATCGCAAAGACGTCAGCCCAGGTGCCCAAGGCTGGTCCTTCGCCGGAGCCGGTTGCTCACGCGCTGAATATTGCGTCGTTGAGTGGAATCAAACTGTGGGACCTCGAACACCGGAATCTGTATACGGTGCGGGTTCGTCTGCTGCGAGGTGCTCAAATTATTGATGAAGACACGAGGCGATTTGGTTTCCGCGGGGCACAATTTACAGATCATGGATTTGAGCTGAATGGAAAAGTGATCAAGTTGCGCGGTCTCGATCGTCACCAGACCTTCCCCTATGTCGGGCAAGCGATGCCGGGGCGCGCCCAGAGACGCGATGCAGAGATCCTGCGCAACAAGCTCAAATGCAACATCGTGCGTACATCGCACTATCCGCAGTCGCGGCATTTTCTGGATGCCTGCGACGAGATTGGACTGTTAGTGCTGGAAGAGATTCCCGGCTGGCAGCACATCGGCGACCAGGCTTGGCAGGACATTTCCGTCGACAATGTCCGTCGAATGATCCGGCGCGACTGGAACCATCCTTCGATTATTTTGTGGGGAGTGCGCATTAATGAGTCGAGAGACAACCACGATTTCTACACGCGCACCAATGCGATGGCCCATCAACTCGATCCGACGCGACAAACGGGCGGAATAAGATATTTCCAGGAATCCGAATTTCTCGAAGACGTGTTCACAATGAATGACTTCGGTTTTCCTTTGAAGCCACCGAACCACCCGCGTTATTTGAATACTGAATTTGTGGGCCACACCTATCCCACCAAGACTATCGACAATGTTGAACGGCTGGTCGAGCATACGCTGCGTCATGCCCGCATTCATGACCAGCTGGCGTCAAATCCGCAATATGCCGGGGGAATTGGCTGGTGCGCGTTTGATTACAACACACATGGGAACTTCGGCTCCGGAGATCGCATTTGTTATCACGGAGTCACGGACATCTTCCGTGAGCCCAAGCCGGCAGCTGGATTTTATAAGTCGCAATGTGATCCTGCGGAAGAAGTGGTGCTCGAACCAGCATTTCATTGGGCGAGAGGCGATCAATCCATTGGATTTTCGAAAGCAGTTGTGTGCTCAAACTGCGATCATCTGAAAATCTACATTGCCGATCATCTCGTGGCCGAAGTCGGTCCTGACCGCAAGCAATTCGCTCATCTTCAGTATGCTCCGTTCGTGGTTGAACTCGGCGAGCTATTTCACAAATGGGGAGACATGCGGCTTGAAGGTTACATACAGGGCAAGCAGGTGATCGTAAAAAATCTTTCCGGCGATGGTATCGACAAGAAATTCGCTCTGCTCCCGGACGACACCGCGTTGTTGGCTGACGGCGCTGATTCCACGCGCGTGGTTCTGCGCGTCACCGATGAGTTCGACCGGATTCGGCCTTTCGCGAATGATTCAGTGAAATTTGAACTGGAGGGCCCGGCCGAACTCGTCGGGGATAATCCGTTTTCTTTGATTGGTGGAACGGGCGCAGTATGGGTCCGCGCTAAAGAGCAGCCAGGAAAAGTCCGACTCACGGCCACTCATCGGCAGCTCGGAACCCAGACAGTCGAATTTGAAATGAACCCGGGGCCTTCAGAAGCGGTTTAAGAGCCTAAAATTCGTGTCCACGCGCCCTCATACTAAAATTACGCAATGATTGACTCTGGCGCTCCGATGTCGCTGCGTCGGTACGCTTACCTGGAAGCTGCGATGCTTAGTGCAGGGGCGGCTACTTTCGTATTTTTCATTCAGTGGCGCTATGGTTTCAATTGGGGTGATGAAGGCTGGCTGTGGTATATCAGCCAGCGCGTCGCTATGGGTCAAGTCCCGATTCGAGATGTCTTCAGCTATGACCCGGGACGCTATTACTGGTCGGCAGGGATTTTCAAGATTCTGGGAAGAGACGGCTTTTTCGAGCAGCTCCTCGCGAATTATCTATTCGGCATCTTCGGATTGGCGGTTACGTACGTGGCGATGTCTGCTGTTGGCGTGAGTAGGGCATGGCGAATTACCATTCTCGCCCTGCTTGCGGTTGTGCTTGGGTTCCCGCGTCACAAAATCTACGAGCAAACGTTATCATTGGTTGCCACTGCAGGCATCGCGTTTGTTCTTTCCAGCCCGGAGAAGTTGAAGCGGTGGTTTGTTTATGGCATTGCGACCGGCCTGGCCGCATTTATTGGGAAGAACTCGGGTCTATATTTTGGCATCGCTGCCCTGCTTACTTTTGTTCTATTGAGAATGTCCGGGATGCGAATGAGTGCGGTTCGTGTTTTTGGCTGGTTGTTGGGCGGAATTATTGTGGGATATTCACCGATGCTGCTGATGGCGATTACCTTGCATGGTTTTGCTTCGGCCTTCTGGCATTCTGTGGTCATGACACGGAACTGGTCTTGGAGCGTGCCGATCCCATTTCCCTGGACCTCGCATGCACTCGCGCTACGCGGGTTGGATTTAGCCCAATGGAGGGCGGTTTCCCTGCTCTGTGTTGCCGTTCCCCTGACCTATGCTTTCGTCGTCTGGAAAGGCTTAAGGAAGCGGACTCAGGGAGGACAGACCCTAGCGCTAGGGGCTTCGCTGGCTGGCATTCCATATCTTCATCATGCTTTCCATCAGGCGGATTTTCCTCATATCGCACAGGGAGTAGTTCCGTTTGTCGTCGCTGCTGGTGTTTCTTCCCATTTTCTTTGGGTTCATCAGAAGCGACGCTGGTCCGTTGCGTCCTCGGCAGCCTCCTGCTGCCTGCTCCTTACTTCCTGGCTTCCCATGGAACCTCTCGTTCAACATCTGCGTGCGAGGGCTCACGCTCCGGAATCGCTCGCTAAAATCGATCTTGGCGGTAGAAAATTCGAAGTGACGGTGCAACAAGCTGAGGTTATGCAGGTCGTCCAGGTGATTTTTCGTTCTTGCGGAGCCGTCGAGGGGAGCTTCTTCGAGGCCCCATATTACCCCGGTATGTATGCATTTTTACGAACACCCTCTCCAGCCTGGGATACTGACTTCTTCTGGCCGCGAACTGATCGCATACAACAGCAGGAAATTGATGGGCTAGTCCAAAACAAAACATCCTTGCTATTGATCAACAGAGATGCAATGTTCGACGGTCACCAATGGCTGAAAATTGCTGCAACGAATCGCAGATTGGCGCAGTATGTCTTCAGTACCTACCAGCGCGCATCAACAAAACTACCAGCCGGCTTTGAACTCGATGTCTTGCCAGGATCGTGCCCTCAAGAATTTCTGAAAAGGAGTTCGCCTGCCCTGGGGACTTACTAACGTTCGACTATTGCAATCAATGAGCTACCGATTGGAACTGGCAATTTACTGAACATTTTTTGCTCCGCTCGCGAAATTGTGTACAACAAGCGGTTAATTCCGGCACGCGGCACATGAGGCAGCTTGGATTCAGGATGGAAGGCATGTTCGAAAATGTGCACTATGAATTTCGCTACATACAGCCAGTGAAAGAAGTACCGTGCCTCGATGATGCGAAGTCCAGCGCTCGCGGTTAACTGGCGAAGGCCACCTTTTGTGTAACGCGTGAAATGGTGATTGAGAACGTCGTGGTTCGTCCATAAGGTCATGAATGCGGGCACCGTAATCACGAGCATCCCATTCGGCTCAAGTAATTCACCGGCGTGGCGAAGAGCGCCAATCGGATCCTGTAAGTGCTCGAGCACGTCTAACATCAAGATAAGTGAGTATTTATGCGGAGGCCAGAAGTTCTGGTCGAATGAACAAGTGTATATATAATTGTTATCGGCATTCCCGGGGTTCACCGACCGCAAGGCTGGCTCAATTCCTTCTACAGTACCGAATTGTCGGAGCCGGGGGAAGAATAAGCCGTCCCCACAACCAACATCCAAGATATAGTTCCATCCTGTCGAAGGCCGCAGACGCTGCAAAGTTTCAATAATGAGCTCCGTGCGAGCGCGCCACCACCAATGCTTTTCATAGAGCTCGCGATACTGTTCAGCGTACTTGGGATCCAAAGGGTTCTCTTACCCGGTAATGATCGAGGATGAATTGCGATCCCCAGCTGGAGGATGTGTCGCTTGTCCGATATCCGCGCCGCCGCGCACACCAATCTTGCTCACAATCTTATCGATGATGTAATGAGGGCGTGCTTTTGTTTCCTCATAAATTCGTCCGACATATTCTCCGATGATTCCCAGAAAGAACAAATTAACCCCGGAAAGAAATGTGATGACCAGGATGATGGCGGTGAATCCCTGAGGAGAATGCCTCCAGAATTTAGCGTAAAGCGAGTACAAGGAGTAAAACCCCGAGAAGCCAATCGCTATAGCACCCAAAATCGAAGCGGCTCGCAATGGGACAATAGAGAAGGCAAAGATACCGTCCGATGCCAGCTTGAGAAGCTTGAGAGCGCTGTATTTGGTTCGCCCGAAAGGACGCGCTGGTCGCTCAATCGATATACCAATTTGCTTGAATCCGATCCAGCTTCTAAGGCCACGAAGATACCGATGCTGTTCGGGCATTTTACGAATTTGGTCGATCACCCGTCGGGATAGGAGTCCGAAATCGCCAGCGTCGAGTGGCAACTGGACCGGCGAAAGCGTCGCGATCAGACGATAGAAAAGCCAATAGCAAGCCCGTAACCACCATGCTTCTTTCCGGCTTATTCGGCGTGCATAAACCACATCGAAACCCTGCTCGTACGATTCCAAGAATAATGGAATGGCTTCAGGCGGATCTTGCAAGTCGCCATCCATTAGCACCGCAACATCACCTGTAACATGATCCAAGGCTGCTGCCAAAGCGGTCTGATGCCCGAAATTTCGCGAAAGAACGATTACAACTAGGCGTGCATCCTCGCAAGCGGCTCTTTCCAGCATAGCGGGCGTGCCATCCGAGCTCCCATCATCGACCAAGACGATTTCATGAGGTCCTCCTGGTATGCGATCCAAAATGCAAGAGGTGCGTCGAAGTAATTCCGGCACGATCGCCTCTTCGTTGTAAACAGGAATGGCGAGAGAAACGCGCAGCGCTTTGCTCGAGGATTCATTGGAACTAAAATCTGCAGGATTCATCACAAAGTTCCGTGCCCACATAATATCAGCAGGAGATAGTCTTGCTTGAGGACTGGCGAACACCCGACGTGTTGGTCAGATCTCATGAGCTTGGAGTCATCGTCTGTGCGCACACACAGAACTATCTTCCCACGGTCGTAAACCTCAAATGATTGGACTACGGCTGGATATGTGCTGATAGGCACTGTCAAATATAAGAGGCGTGCGTACGGGAAGGCCAACACGCTGCAACAATTGTCGGAAATGCGCGTTGTCCCGCAAGGCGTCCATGCCGGGATCGGTGTGGAGATAGAGTAACCAGTGGGAACGTTCTTCGTAGGATTTCTCCAGGAAATCCATCGCGCGTTCGTTTTCTCCTAAGCCAATGTGGATTCCAGCGAGGAAGTAGGGAGAGACATACTTCTGTTTTGCCAGTTTGTTCAGGTCATCGAGTATCAGCATTGCTTCTCCCGTGTTTCCGGCCATGCACAAAGTATGCGCCAGTGCTGCGCGCATCAAAGGACTGCCTCCCGATAATTTCACCGCCTTCTCCCCCTCGGTGATGGCCAATTCATGCCAGCTGGTTTGCCTGAGCGCTAGTGAGCCGCCGCTTTGCGTCATTCTTCCTGTCAACACGGCGCGTACGTTTAACTCCCGACCGATGGCTTGCGGATCAATCTCCCGGTCCTTATATCGAAGTACCGTGCTTTGCGCCATCACTCGCAGTTTCGGCACCGTCGCTAAAATGTTGATCAGGCTTCCGGTGATCCCGTCACTGAGGTATTCGCGCTCAGGATCGCCGCTGGCATTTTTGAATGGCAAAACGGCCAGCGAGTCAATGATCTTTGAGACTCGTTGGGGACGATTTCCAGATGTTTGCCCTGAAGAAGTTCGTGTCCTGGTCTTTCCGATCGAGGACAAATGATTGGTGTTTGATACTGAGACTCGATTCGTGTCTTCTTCCGAATCTGTTTGGGTTGATTCCATGTCTCGCTTGAGCCGTTGCAGTTCAGCTCGCATATCTGACGCGTGCTGATAACGCAAGTTACTGTCTTTCTCCAGGGCCCTATGAATGAGCTGTTGAAGCCCCAAGGGAATATCTGGATTCACGCGAGTGGCGGGCAGTGGATTGCGGTTAAGTATGGCGTCAGTAATGAGACCGGCTGTAACTCCGTGAAAGGGGAGCCTCCCGGTTGCCATTTCGTAGAGAACAATACCGAACGAGAACAGATCCGTTCTGCCGTCGAATTCCTTCGCCCGCACTTGCTCAGGAGACATGTAGGCTACGGTTCCTAAAGACGTTCCGGGCGTGGTCAGATATTCATCGGCAACATAGGAAAGAGATTGTGTCGGCTGGGCCGGGATTTGGCCCGAAGGCCGATCTTGTGCTGTACATTTCGCCAGGCCGAAATCGAGAATCTTCGCGTGCCCGCGTTTGGTAATAAAGATGTTGGCCGGCTTAATGTCGCGATGAATAATGCCTTGGCTGTGGGCCGCATCGAGAGCATCGGCAACTTCGATGGCAATGTCAATGATGCGTTCGGTGTCCAGTGTGCCTGCGGTGATCAGATATTTCAGCGTCACGCCATCCATGTATTCCATGGCGATGAACGAGCGATCTTCATGGCACCCAATTTCGTACACGGTGCAGATATTAGGATGATTGAGAGCGGAAGCGCCTCGTGCTTCGCGGCGAAAGCGCTCCAGGGCGTTTGGATCGCAGGCTGCACTCTCGGGCAAAAACTTTAAAGCGACAAATCGGCCGAGTTCGTTGTCCTGCGCTTTATAGACGACACCCATGCCGCCGCTTCCGAGTTCTTCCAAGACACAGTAGCGCGAGATGATTTGGCCGGTAACAGAGTGGGGTTGAACCACAGCTCATGCTAGGACGCGAAGGGTTTAGAGAATACTGTCAGTATTATTAGTTGCGTCGCAATCGTCAGTATCTTATGCCCACAGTTGCCATCACCAGTTGGGTGTTGAGGTTTCGGGTGGGGGCGTAGTGATATCGCGTTTCGACATACATTCTGTAAGGTGCATCTCCAACCCGGACAGTGAATCC
>Ga0157372_10008670_pt1 | contig 10801 bp, 5 predicted proteins | sample C55metaG_FD_115307 | JGI IMG/M metagenome (GOLD analysis project Ga0157372, IMG submission 115307) | Corn rhizosphere microbial communities from Kellogg Biological Station, Michigan, USA - C5-5 metaG | ecosystem: Host-associated > Plants > Roots > Rhizosphere > Soil | place: USA: Michigan...
ATCCGCCACGCCGGTCTGCCCTGGGAACTCGGCCTCGCCGAATCCCACCAGACCCTGGTAAAGAACAAACTCCGCAGCCGCGTCGTCCTCCAGGCCGACGGCCAGATGAAGACGGGCCGCGACATCGCGATCGCCACCTTACTCGGCGCCGAAGAATGGGGCCTCGCTACAACCGCCCTCGTCGTGGAAGGCTGTATCATGATGCGCAAATGCCATCTCAACACCTGCCCCGTCGGCGTAGCCACCCAGGACCCCGAACTCCGCAAACGCTTCACCGGCGACGCGGACCACGTGGTCAACTTCTTCAAGTTCATCACACAGGAACTCCGGGAGATCATGGCCGAGCTCGGCTTCCGCACCATCGATGAAATGGTCGGCCAGGTCGATAGCCTGCAGATCCGCGAAAACGTCAGCCACTGGAAATACGGCAAGCTCGACCTCAGCCCGATCCTTTACAAAGAGCCCGCAAGCTTGTATACCGGTCTGCACAAACAAGAAGAACAGGACCACGGCCTCGCCGGCGTCCTCGACTGGAAGCTGCTGGACGCGGCAAAACCCGCACTCGATCACCGGCAAAAAGTATTCGCCGAATTCGCGATAAGAAATACCGACCGCACCGCCGGGACCATCCTCTCCAACGAGATCTCCAAACGCTATAAAGGCGAAGGTCTCCCCGAGGACACGCTCCACTTCAAGTTCACCGGCACCGCCGGCCAGAGCTTCGGCGCCTTCAATACAAAAGGCGTCACCCTGGAACTCGAAGGCGACGCGAACGACTACTTCGGCAAAGGCCTCTCGGGAGCAAGACTCATCGTCTACCCCAGCCAGAACGCCGGATTCGTCCCCGAAGACAACAGCATCATCGGCAACGTCGCCTTCTATGGCGCCACCTCCGGCGAAGCCTTTATCCGCGGGAAAGCAGGCGAACGCTTCGCCGTCCGAAACTCGGGCGTAAAAGCAGTGGTAGAAGGAGTAGGAGACCATGGCTGTGAGTATATGACCGGCGGACGCATCGTCATCCTCGGCAACACCGGCCGCAACTTCGCAGCCGGCATGAGCGGCGGCATCGCCTACGTCTATGACGTCCGGGGCGCCTTCGGCAAGAATGTCAACCGCGAGATGGTCGACCTCGATCCCGTCGGCTCAGATGACGCCACCGAGCTCAGGGACATGATCCAGCGGCACTATGCCTACACCGGCAGCACCGTCGCGAAATTTGTCCTCGACGACTTCGAAAACCAATTACAGCATTTTATAAAGGTCTTCCCGACAGACTATAAAAAAGCGTTGGCAAAAACAAAGCAGACGCAAAAAACGCATTAGTAAGATATAGAGAACGCGGAGTCGGTTCTCATGTGTGACTCAACCACTCCGTAGTTCTCTTTTTAAAAAAATTTATTCAAGAAAGCCATGGGCAAACCCACAGGATTCCTCGAATTCAACCGCGAACTCCCTTCCAAACGCCCCGTAAGCGAGCGCAAGGAAGACTACAATGAATTCGTCAACACGTATTCAAACCAACAACTCAACCATCAGGCCGCCCGCTGCATGAACTGCGGTATCCCCTTCTGTCACAGCGGCTGCCCCCTGGGCAACGTCATCCCCGAATTCAATGACGCCGTCTACCGCCAGCAATGGCAGGAGGCGTATGAGATCCTGACCAGCACCAATAACTTCCCCGAATTCACGGGCCGCATCTGCCCCGCACCCTGCGAAAGCGCCTGTGTGCTCGGCATCAACCAGCCCCCGGTAGCCATCGAGGAGATCGAACGCCATATCATCGAGATCGCCTTCGACAAAGGATTCGTAAAAGCCAATCACCCACCCCTGCGCACAGGCAAGAAGGTTGCCGTCGTCGGCTCCGGCCCCGCAGGGCTCGCCGCAGCAGACCAATTGAACGCAGCCGGCCATACCGTCACTGTTTTCGAACGCGATGACCAGCCCGGCGGCCTCCTCCGCTACGGCATCCCCGACTTCAAACTCGAAAAATGGGTCGTCGCAAGGCGCGTCAAGCTGATGGAAGAAGCCGGCATCGTCTTCAAATGCAACGCCGAGGTCGGCGCCAATATCGGCATCAACGATCTCTTAAGAGAATTCCACGCCATCGTACTCGCCGGCGGATCCACCGTCCCCCGCGACCTGCCCATCCCCGGCCGCCATCTCAAAGGCGTCCACTTCGCGATGGACTTCCTCAAGCAACAAAACAAACGCGTCAGCCATCTCCCCGTTGAAGGCGAGAACATCTTCGCGACCAATAAGAACGTCGTCGTCATCGGCGGCGGTGATACCGGCAGCGACTGCGTCGGCACCTCCAACCGCCACAAGGCAATGTCGGTGACCCAGTTCGAGCTCATGCCAAAACCGCCGCACAGCCGCACCGCCCAGATGCCCTGGCCCACCTATCCCATGGTCCTCAAAACCTCCTCTTCCCACGAAGAAGGAGCCGACAGACACTGGGCCATCGCCACAAAAGAATTCCTCGGCGACGAAAATGGCAACCTCAAGGCACTCAAAACCGTCAAGCTGGAATGGAAAGTCAACGAAGAGGGTCGCGCCGCCTTCACCGAAGTCCCCGGCAGCGAACAGGAGCTTCCCTGTCAACTCGCACTCCTCGCCATGGGCTTCGTCCACCCCCAGCACAAAGGCCTCCTCAAAGAACTCGACATCGAACTCGACGACCGCGGTAACGTAAAGGCCTCCGAAAAGAATTACCAGACCAGCATCGCCAAGATATTCACCGCCGGCGACATGCGCCGCGGTCAATCCCTCGTCGTCTGGGCCATCAGCGAAGGCCGCGAATGCGCCCGCAAAGTCGACGAATACCTCATCGGCGTCTCTCAATTAGAAAGAAAGGACGCTAGCCTCATCGCACTCTAGGCCGGGCACGGCCCGCCGAAGGCCCGTCATTAAAGCTTCACAAACGGGACGCCAACGGCGTCCTTTTTTATGCGAGTCGCTTTGCGATCTTCCCGATCGTCAACCCCTGCACCAGAATAGAGAACAACACGACGATATAGGTGATCACAAGAAAAAGCTCCCCTTCCATCTCGATCGGGATAGAAAGCGCCATGGCGACGCTGAGCCCTCCCCGCAAGCCGCCCCAGGTAAGTATCGGGATGGCATTCTTCTCGAAAGTGGTCAGATATTTCAGGAACCGCTTCGGCAAAAGGACCGAAAGATATCGCGCAAACAAAACGATCGGGATACAAAGAAAACCCAGCACGATATAAATGCGGTTATAAGGCAGCACAAGCAACTCCAACCCAACCAACAAGAACAAAATGGCATTCAGGAATTCATCCGTCATCTCCCAAAACTTATCGACATAATCCCTTGTCGTATCGCTCATCACCTCCGCCCGGCTCTTATTACCCGTAATAACCCCCGCAACGACCATGGCCAGCGGCGCACTGAAATGCAACCGGTCCGCCAGCAGACTACCCCCCATCACCAGCGCCAGCGTGATCATTACCTCCACCTGGTAATGATCGATGCTCTTCAGCAAAAAGAAACCACAATATCCAAGCAGCGCGCCCAATACCAGACCACCACCCGCTTCCTGCAAAAAAAGCAACGTGATATGCCCTGCATCGAATTGAATAGGTCCGGGAGAAACGATCTCATAAATGGCGATAAAGAGGACAACCGCCACCCCATCGTTCAACAACGACTCTCCGCTGATCTTGGCTTCCAGCGAGGCAGGGATATGTGCCTGCCGGAGAATACTGATCACCGCAATAGGATCGGTTGGCGAGATCATCGCCCCAAAAAGCAAACAGTGCAAAAAACTCAGCGGAAATCCCAGCACCCGGCAAAGCCAATACAACATCCATCCCACGAGAAACGTAGACAAAACGGTGCCGATCGTCGCATAGGTCAATATCGCCCATCGCTCCGCACGGATCATGCTCCCATTGATATGTATCGCCCCCGCAAAAAGCAGGAAAGGAAGCATGATCTTCATTACGATCTTATACAGATCGATGCTCTTGATCAATTTCGTGATCTCACCCAGCAACGCGGGATCGATCCATCCGGCCACCAGCAGCGCCAGCGATAAAAGCAAGGAGATGAACATGATACCGATCGTCCCCGGAAGCCGGATAAACCGATGATTGATATACGCAAAAAGAGCCGCCAGCACCGTGAGAATCGCAAATGCATTATAAAGGGTCATGCTGGTAAATTTGACCCAATATAGCCCTTCCAACCCAGAAATCCGCCTTGACAACCACCCCTAAAACCGCACGATCATCGCCAATATGATCCTCGACTCCGAATTCCGCAGATCCGGCATCCACCCACCCCAACTGCTCAACGGCGGCGCGATCGAAGCCCCGCTCGAAGTATACGTATATCCACCCGTGTTGGTAAAACCCGTCGGCGACGTCACCCCGCCCGGCCCCGCAAAATACCCCTTTAACGGTTGAGCGCCCGGCGCAGCATCCATCGAGTTGACACGGCGATGCACAAACTCCAGCTTCAACGTCAGGTTCTGCCTCGGCATAAAATCCACCGACGTCGACCCATCCCACGCATCAAAGGTCGACCCCGGCCCCGTCTGCGCCTGGTACAACGTATCCGCATAGCCCGTCGGCGCCAGGACCAGGTACTGACCCGGATTATGCATATACCCGCCCCCGATCGTCCATGCAAACCGCTGCTTCTCGCCAAACCACAACCGGTTATACACCATCCCGCTCATAAAATTTTGCGCCGGCAAATACCCCGCGGCCCGCTTCTGCCCCCTGCCAAAAGGACTAACCCCATCCCCATTCTCGAACCCTATATCCCCCGTCACCGAAAAAGCAGCCTTCGTCACCAAACCATGCTTCCTGTTGAAATAACGCAGCTGATAACTATTGTCGCTATGTATCCGATAACGCCCCGGCGCACCCTGGTCATCCCTTCCATAATAAAAGTTCGCAACATAATCCACCGTCTCCTTCGGCCGGTAATACACCGAAAAACCAATGCCCGGCGAATGATTGAACATCCCATAACTCTGCCACCCATTGATCAGCCACAGCTCCAGCTTGAGCTTATCCGTCGGAAAGGTCTGCAACCGCAGCCCATTGAAAAACCATGGCGTATTATCCGAAGTATAGGAAGGCTGATACCCCCAATTCTCGAAATTGTTATAGGAGAACAACCCGATATACGACATAAAGATCCCCGCATCCAGGTTGACCCCGTGCCACACATCGAAGTGATAGCCGGCATAGGCCTCACTGATATACCGGTAAATGGTCTGCAGATCGTATTGCCCCTTATAGCTGCTCCCGTCATTGCGCGGCACCACCGTACAGCGCGTACCAAATTGCATCATCACCCGGCCGCGAACATTGTCCACATGAATGTCCCCGCCAAAACCCAAAAAGGAAAGCTGTAACTCATTATTGCGCGCCAAGGCGGTACTCCCCACCACCGTATTATCCAAAGGATGGTTATAGGAATGCGTATAATTGAGATCAAACGTGATATCACTCGTGAAATACTTGCCGTCGACCAGGGGCGGACTCGTCTTCCGGCTATTCCCATTCAACCACGAAAAATCTCCAAATGCAAAAGGCGTACTCGCTGCCGCCGGATCCTGCCCAAAAATGTTAAGTGCGTAAAGCGTCGCAAATACGACCCCGGGTAAATGTTTCTTCATTGTAGGTAACTTATGCCGCCTACGATCACCAACCCTATACCAACACTCCCCTTTCTGCTGTAACCCCCCGCCCACAGGGGATTTGACAAATACCTTCCCCGTCGCCCGGCGCCACCGGCTCACCCCATTTTGGCAAACCCGCCACCCATTTTGATAGGTCCTTCCCCGCAATAACAGCACTCGGCGTTAACAAAACATAAAAATTTTTCTTACTTTTTAAATTTTATCAATATTTAAAAAGCCTACAATTTTAGCAGATTATCTACAAAAAACTCTATATCAGACGTTTATATAACAATTACCCCGCTAAAAAATTAATATAATAATTAATTTTATATAATGTTAATTTTATAAGTTAATTCAATAATTCATATTTTGGTAATAGAATCATCGATTACAAATATTTATAATGTGATTTTGCGATTGCTGTTGCTATAAGGTTCCGGTAGCAAGACCCGGAGCTCGAAGCGACGTTGCCCCTTTTGTCCCATCCCGTGGAGACCCTCCATTTTTCATCACCAAAACTAGCAACAAATGCAAAAACACATATGTAATATCATCATATTTATTGGTCTTGCCCTTGATGGATTCGCCCAAAGCACTGACACGGTCAAAAAAGCGCCTCCCGCATTAGCCATCACCGGCTCGGCCGACGTCTACTACCGCTACGATTTCGCCCGCGTAAACAACGACCTCACCAGCTTCACCAATTCTCACGATCAATTCACCCTGGGAATGGCTTCCGTGAAGTTCGAATACAAGACAACCAAACTGGACATGGTCGCCGACCTCGGCTTCGGCCCCAGGGCTCGTGAGTTCGACTACGCCGACGCCGGCAAAGGCATCGACCAGGCCATCAAACAATTATATATAAGCTACTCCCCGGCCCCCTGGATCAAGTTCACCGGCGGCACCTGGGCCACCCACGTCGGCTACGAAGTACTGGATGCCTTTGCCAACCGCAACTACAGCATGTCCTATATGTTCACCAACGGTCCGTTCTCCCACACCGGCCTCAGGGCGGATCTGACATTTGGCAAAAGCGGGTTCATGGTCGGCGTATCCAATCCTACCGATTACCGGACCATTCCCGCCGGCGGCTTCAGCAAGAAGAACCTCATCGCCCAGTACAGCTACGCGCCCAGCGACAACTTCAAGCTATTCCTCAATTACGTAGGCGGCCGCGATGTGGCCGACAACAAAGTCCATCAATACGACCTCGTAGCCAATGTAAAAGCCAGCAGCATATTCAGCCTCGGCCTCAATAGCACCGTCAACAAATCGAGTCTGGCCGAAGAAGATCAGTCCATCTCGAGGACCTGGTGGGGTACCGCCCTGTACCTCAACCTGGATCCCAAAAGCTGGTTCGGCCTGACCCTTCGCGGCGAGTACTTCAACGATAAGGACGGGGTGAAATTACCCGCTCCTTGTAACATATTCGCCACCACGCTATCCGCTAACTTCAAAGTGGACGGCTTTATTTTCATCCCCGAGTTCAGGATGGACAACGCCAGTGAAAGCATTTTTTCCAAACATGACGCCACACCCACCAAGACCTCCGGCAGCTTCGTTCTCGCAGCGATCTACTCGTTTTAACGATCAATCACTATAAACAACACAACTACGGAACATTCTTTCACCCAAAAAACAACTAAGCAAAATGGGAGTATTCAATTTCATTAAAGGTAGACTCATACCAGGAGGAAGTGCGACCCTTCCTGTTATGGTAAAAATGACAAAAAAAGAAAAGTGGCGCATTGCAGGAGGCATGTTTGCCGGTAAAATGATTGGCCTGTTCCTCGTCCTCGTGGCCATCGGATTCCTGCCCGTCATTATCATGGGCACCCCCGTTCACGCTCAGTCCCCGACCTGGACACCCCACGAGACCACCTTGATTAACACCTCTAACACCATTTGGACCCTGGTAGCAGCCTTCCTCGTGTTCGGTATGCAGCCCGGATTTGTATTCCTGGAAGCTGGCTTCGCCCGCAAAAGGGAAACCGTCAACGTATTAATGGAATGTATCTTCGACACTTGCATTTGCGGCATCCTCTTCTGGGGAATTGGCTATGCCTTCATGTTTGGACAAGGCAACGGCTTCATCGGATGGGGAGGCGGAGCGCTCGCAGGCGGTGACCCAAAATCATGGTTCTTCCTGCAAAACATCCCCGAGACCTATGGATCAACAGGAATTCCCATAATGGCACACTGGATATTCCAGTTCGCTTTCGCCGATACCACCTCCACCGTCACTTCCGGCGCCATGATCGGCCGGACCAGCTTCCGCGGCGATATTCTCTATAGCATCGGCGTCACCGGCTTCATCTATCCCATCATCGGCCACTGGGCCTGGGGACCGGACGGCTGGCTCGCTTTAATGGGTAGCAAGGATCATTTCTTCCCCGGTCTCGGACAAAACTTCCGCGATTTCGCAGGATCCACCGTCGTACACACCATTGGTGGCATGGTATCCCTCGCCGGCGCCATCGTGCTCGGCCCACGACTGGGCCGCGTATTCAAACGCGACGGTGGCGGCATGCCCGCCCCCCACAATCTCACCATCGCAGCCGTTGGCGGCTTTATGCTTTGGTTCGGATGGTACGGCTTTAACCCCGGCAGCACCCTCTCCGCCGTCGATATGCAAGGCATCGGCCGCGTAGCAACCAACACCACCCTCGCAGCTTGCGCCGCAGGCATATCCGCCATGTACATGGCCCTTTGGTTCGGCGACACAAAAGGTAAGTTCGACCTCGGCTATACCACCAATGGCTTTCTCGGAGGCCTCGTAGCCATCACCTGCCCTTGCTATTGGGTATCGCCTACGGGCGCCATCCTGCTCGGACTCATCGCCGGCATCGTAGTCTATCTGGTGCTCAACCTGCTGGAATACCTTCGCATCGACGACCCCATCGGAGCAGTGGCCGTGCACGGAGGCTGCGGTATCTGGGGAACCCTCTCCCTGGGCCTCTTCGCCAGCGGCCAATACGGCCTTACAGGGCCCACCGGCCCCGATAACTCCGCTCCCGTAACCGGCCTCTTCTACGGCGGCGGCACCAGCGTATTGGAAGCCCAGTTCATCGGCAGCGCCGTCATCACTATTGGAACTTTCGTCGTAGCCCTCATCCTGATGTGGGCGATCAAACAATTGCCCCACCCCTGGAAACTTCGCGTCGAACCCGCGGGAGAAACAGGACCAGGCGGCCTCGACCAATTCGAACACGGTATCGAAGCCTACCCATCACAGGCATAATTTTCCTTCCCATAGCAAACCCGGGCCCCTCGCCCGGGTTTTTTTGTCCATTAACAAAATTTATAAAAATTTTTTTACTCATATTATTCAAACATATAATGTATTTCGCCGTTCTCATTCCTTCTTTTTTTCGAACCACCCTTTTGAAAAAATTGATCTTTTAGGATCGATCCTCCCCTTTTAACAACCATCGTCTGCAAAAACTACGTTTTCATTTTCATCTCTTCCGATGAAACCCTTGCCAGTAAAGGGATTCAGCCAACTCCACCCCTCCTCCCACACTATGTTTCAAACAATATTCGCCCTAACTTTACGTCATAATACAAATCCACGATTATGACAACGATTCTCGCATTCGCACTTTTACTCGTCGTGTTGCTGGCGCCTCTCGCAAAAAAACCAGCTCACTAAAAATAAAGAGGTCCGCCGGCGGCGGACCTCTTTCGTTTTCCTCATACTCCCCGCCTACTCACTACGCAAAGCCCGTATAGGATTCATCAACGCCGCCTTCATCGCCTGATACCCACCCGCCAACAATGCCACACCAATACTGATCAGCGCAGTAAAACCAAAGACCTCTGCGCCGATCCGAATATGAAATTTAAATCCCATCAGCCATTGGCTCCCCAACCACCAACCCACAGGCACGGCAATCAACAGGGCCAAAAATATCAATCGGGAGAATTCGCCGCCAAAGATCCACAGGATATCCCGCACACTTCCCCCCAGCACCTTCCGGATGCCGATCTCCTTCGTCTTCTGCGACACCATAAAAGCCACAAGCCCATAAAGCCCCAGGCAGCCGATGAAAATGGCGACGATGGTAAACACCTGTATCAGTTGAAGCATCCGGTCCTCGCCGATATAGAACTGCGCCACATCCTCGTCGACAAAATGTTGTTCGTACAGCTCGTTGGGATACGTTTCCTTCCACACCTTCTGCAACATCGGCAACACCGTCCGCAACGAAGCCCTATTCGTCTTTACGGCATATAACTGGTAATAAGCATTCAGGGTCGTGATGCAGACAGCATTGATGTCATCATGAAAAGACCCATCGTGAAAATCCTTCACGACGCCCACGATGGTCCCCGGCATGTCCCCGCTGTTGAGAGCCAGCTTCTTCCCGATCACCGACCCGATCGTGGAGATATTCAGTTTTTTCACAAAGGTCTCATTCACCAGCATCTCCCGCACCGTATCGCAAGGAAAGAAATTCCGGCCGGCCAGCAGCTTCAGGTCAAACGTGGCAAGATACCGGTCGTCCCCCAGGCGAACATTGATGCCGAATCCTTCCGTCTCGGTCCGGTTATCAAATTTGAACAAGGTCGTCCAGCCATCTGTCGCGGCGGGAGCCGTAAAACAGGTCGCTACATTCCGAACGCCCGGCACGCTTAGCAGCCGCGCCTGTAGCGCCTTCACCTCCGGGACTTTCTTGTTGTCCGGTAGCGGCAACAGCACGACATCATCCTTCACAAACCCCGGGTCCGAATCATGCACATACCGCAGTTGACCCGCGATAACGATCATCCCGATCATCAGCACCTGCGCAATGGCGAACTGCGTAACGATCAGCCCCCGGCGCATATTCACGCCACCGACCTCCTGCTGCGTGATCTTTCCCTTGATGGCCTCCACCGGCCGGAAACCCGCCAGGATAAGCCCGGGATAAGAACCCGCCAAAAACGATACGACGACAATAAGCGCCACCAGGAAAGGCAGCAGCGGACCCGGGAACAGCACAAGGCTCATTTTCACCTGGAACCATTCATTGATAAAGGGCAGGACAAGCAGCGCGATCGCAACACCGGCCATCGCCGCCAACACAGTGATGACTCCTGTCTCGGCAAGGAATTGCCAGAAGATCGGCATCCGCGCGCTGCCCAGCACCTTCC
>Ga0157372_10008671_pt1 | contig 10800 bp, 14 predicted proteins | sample C55metaG_FD_115307 | JGI IMG/M metagenome (GOLD analysis project Ga0157372, IMG submission 115307) | Corn rhizosphere microbial communities from Kellogg Biological Station, Michigan, USA - C5-5 metaG | ecosystem: Host-associated > Plants > Roots > Rhizosphere > Soil | place: USA: Michigan...
ACACGGTATTCGTGCCCGTCGATGCGAAAAACGACTGGCCTCTCCTCGGCCTTGTAGCCTGAATAGCACTCGACCTGCAGTTTCATCCTTGGACCATTGTAACCCGCCCGATTGGCCTACCGGGCGCACCGCAGTTGGAACTCACATGAGCGCGGCCCCTGGGTGCTGCGACTCTTACAAAGCGGACCGCACGCCGCGCCGAACCATCTCAGTGCTGATGCCATACACCAGGTGCGACGCCAATCCGTACAGATGAGACGAAAGCGGTGACTCCGTCGGCTTGCCTGAGAACCCGAGCGCTGGTACCGCGATTTCGTCCGCAACAGCGAACAATGAAGCACCGAAAATCAGGCCGGGAAGAAATCCCCCAGATACGCCGGCCGACTCGATGACACCGCCGTAAACCCCGCCTTGCAATGTGCCGAAGGAGTAATGCACGACAGGACCCAGATTCTTCTTCTGTTCGTGGGAGAGTTGACGTCCAGCAAGCCTGGCGACCTTGCCCGCGGCCTTCATGGTTGCGTCTTCGCTCTCCTGCTCTCCTTGATGCTTTTGCTCCTCTTGCGATCCTTGGTCGGAATTTTTGTTCTTGACCGCTTGCGAAGCTTTACTCCAGGCATTCTGAAATTGAGTCATCACGATAGTCCCTACTAGACCTCCGATTAGACCGGCGAGTATTCCCTTTCCGCTGTGTCGTTCAGAGCGCCTGCATGCAATCCAAGCCTTAGGCGTGAATCTCACGGTATTCTCCTTTTTGAACCGATCTGCACGATAATCGAGACGGCAATGTTGTTCGCCAGAATCATCGATTGTGTAGGTTCCGGCGAAGGAGCGGCATCGACACGGTGAGATGCGGCGCCTTACAGGCCTGTTGTCGCCGCAATCGCCAGTGAAACAAGCCGCTAAGGCTGAAGGAAACGGGGCAAGACGAAGATACTGCTCTGCACGGCCGAGTTCTTGCCCCAGCGATGACCTCGAAGGTCGAGTATTTGTGGCAGACATCGTCGGCTAGATGCCGCTGCTCGCGACCCTCTTTCGTCGCAATTTGTCCAAGACAATCAGGGTGAGTCGTTTCAATCGCGTCTTCGGAGCATCAAGCAACTCTCGAAGTCGCTTCAAACTCTCCGCAGCCTCTTGTTCAGTGGGTTGCGGTTGATGATAGTGCGATCTTATCAAGGCCAGAAGCTCATGCTCGAGATGCGCCATAGGACTATCTCCAGTTGGCCGCTGTGATGCCAGTGACCGACGGATGCACTGTCTGCTCTTTCATTTTGTTCAATGCGCTAAAAAGAGATCGATAGCTAACTGTCCAAGTCCCTGTGCAAGATTGACCATCTTTCTTTCTCAAATTGCGGTATCTGTGATGTTGAAAACGGAAGGAGCAGCACAGCAATGTCCACCATAAACGAAGTGAGAGCGGCCGAAGAGAAAATGAAAACGATTCTGGACGGCCTGAAGACATCAAAAGCACAGGAGGATCCAAACTCCCTTGGTACTGAATTAAAGAGCGCGAGTGACGAGTACGCAAGAGCGGTCCGTGAGTTGGAATGGACATAGCGCCGCCCATGTCGTCGAGCCGGGCAGGAAAGTCGCTCAAATACCCCGTCCCTTCAATTTTCATTTTTCGAGTCCTTGCCATCCCGCTGTTCAAAAATAGCAATGGCTACGTTTCTGCAAGAGGCATAACGGCAGGCTCGGGCTGCCAACTATTAGCGGCGCAACGAGCTATATATGGTTGTTGGCTCCGCGATTCGAGCTCAGTGGCGTTGCACCAAAGGGCTCTCGGACGCACAGGAGGAAGGTGTTCATCATGGTTACGAATCTCAGCACTTGTCATCCCGGCGATGGCATCGGAGTATTGAATCGGTTGCCCGGATTAGCCGAGCCTCTGTTGCAAATCGACTTCGAACGGGAACTGCTCCAACTCCGGCAAGAAGAATCTTGGCAGCGCGAGACTGGCCGGAGTTCCAAAACCCTCGCCAAATATCCAGACTTCAGAATCGTCCTAATTCTGATGAAGAGCGGCACGCTGATGCGCCAACACAAAGCAGAGGGGAGGGTCTCCCTTCAAGTGTTGGACGGGCGCGTCTGTGTCCATTTGGCCGATCGCAAGGTAAATATGTCGGGTGGCCATTTGCTTGTGCTGGATTGCGGTGTGCTGCACGACGTCGAAGCCCTCGAAGAGAGTGCACTGTTGCTGACGATCTCTTGGCGAAGAGAGAAGGGTGACGACTCAGAATCCTTTTCATCTACTCAGCGGCACTTGGACGAAGAGGCTGTGTCGCGGATGGATGATGAAGGAGGCGGGCCTGATAATGCCGTCAACCGGCACGCCGGATAGTAGCCAGGGAATGGATCCTCTCCGCCAGGACACTCTCGAATGCAAATTTTGTATTCTTCATAGTCTCCTGTATTTCCGGTAAGGTTCGGCTGACAGTGAGTCGCTGCACCGGTGAAGAGTAATGCAAACACGCGGAACCGATTTTCAACGCCTGAATCAGACCAGCCGATGGCGTGATCACCGTTTTCTGAACTGGGGACGATAGCGACACTCACAATTGCCCGGTCGCGAATTTTCGCACCGGGCAATTCGTTTGCGGCCTCGATTAGAGAGGACGGACGTTTTCTGCCTGAAAGCCCTTCGGCCCCTTGGTGACGTCAAACTGGACCGTCTGGCCTTCTTGCAGGCTTCGAAAGCCGCCGGCCTGGATGGCCGAAAAATGCACGAAGACATCGTCGCCGGACTGGCGGCTGATAAAGCCAAAGCCCTTAGCGTCGTTAAACCACTTCACTGTTCCTTGTTCCATTCTGTTACCTGTTCTATTTCTTTGGAATTTCTGCTGAGAAGAGTCGCTGCGGGTGATAAGAGGTGACGCTGGTTGGCGGACCGACTTTCAACTGCGGGTGAATCAAACTGAGCTGATGATGATTTTGATGTGCGAAACCGTGGAACGATTCATCCTGACGAAACAGCCGGCCGCGTGTGAGCTATCTTGCTCAGACAGCAAAGCCCACAGCTGTCATTCTTTATTCTGCTGAGTGGGCTTCTCCGGAATCGCTGCTCCTGCTTATGCACAGCACGAGCAGCAGGATCAAAAGCAAGACCTCCCCAGCAACAGAGCAAGCATGAGCAAGCTAAACCGAACATGCTCAGCCGCAACAGCATGCTCAACAGCGGGGCAATGAGCATCCACAGCGCACTCAGGAACAGCATCGCATCAGCCAGTAGTTGGCGTCATTTCGTTATGCAGGCAGGAATAGTTCTGCTTATCGTGCTCATGTCCTGCAGTAGCTCGTCCGCATATTCGGTGCTGACGCACGAGGAAATCGTGGACCTGCTCTGGGGCGACGAAATCCGTCCGCTACTCCTCAAGCGATATCCGGAACTGACCGAAGACCAGATCAGAGACGCGCACGCCTACGCCTACGGAGGCGCCGTCATCCAGGATCTCGGATATTACCCGTTCGGCAACAGAGAATTCAGCGACCTGGTGCACTACGTCCGCAGCGGAGACTTTGTTCGTGAGTTGCTGGTCGAGAGCCAGGATGTCAACGAATACGCTTTCGCCCTGGGCGCCTTGTCGCACTATGCGTCGGATATTGCCGGCCACCCGGCCGTCAACCGGTCCGTCGCTATTCAATATCCGAAGTTACGGGCGAAGTATGGGAAGTCCGTCCGGTACGCGCAGGACAAGACGGCCCATCTGAAAACGGAGTTTGGCTTCGACACCGTGCAGGTTGCGAAGAATCGATATGCGTCGCAGCAGTATCACGATTTCATCGGATTCCAAGTGTCCAAGTCTTTGCTGGAGCGAGTCTTTCCGGTTGTATACGGAGTGGAGTTGAAAGAGGTGCTCACCCACGAGGACCTGGCGGTGGGTTCCTATCGCTTCGCAGTCAGCCGGCTGATTCCTCAAATGACGAAGGTTGCGCTGCAAACCCATAAGAAAGACCTGATGCGCGAGACGCCGAATTTTGCGAAGCGGAAGTTTTTGTACCGACTTTCCCGATCTAACTATGAGAAAGAGTGGGGGAAAGACTACGTGAAGCCGGGTGTGGGCACGCGGATCCTGTCAACGCTTCTGCGCTATATGCCGAGAATCGGTCCCTTCAAAGGACTGGCTTTCAAGAACCCGATTCCGCAAACCGAGGATCTGTATATCAAGAGCATCAATACGACCGTCGACCAATATCGGCAGTTTCTCCAAGAGGTTCGCATTGGCACACTCGTGCTGGCCAACTGCAATTTTGATACTGGCCAACCAACCAAGGCGGCAGAATACTCACTAACCGACAATACCTACGCCACGCTGTTGGCCAGGCTGTCGGAGCGGAAGTTCGCACTCACGTCGCCGGAACTGCGCGCTAACATCCTGCAGTATTATTCCGACCTCTCAGTCCCGATCGAGACGAAGAAGGACACGGCTCGCTGGCAATCCTTGCTAACCGATTTGAACCAGTTAAAGGCCGCGGCGCCGGTGGAGACAGTCGCAGGCAGCCCCGCTCAGTGATCTCCCATGCGGTTACTCCACTTCAAGAACGCAGCGGTCAATGTGGTTCACGACATGGGAAAGAACCATACAATGGCCTTTGCCGCGGCGCTAGCGTATTACTTCGTCTTAGCTCTCTTCCCATTTCTGATTTTTCTTTCTGTGGTCGTCGCCCGTTTGCCGCTTCCGGACTTCTTTGGGCAGATCATGGGTCTGATTGCGCTGCTGGTTCCGGCCTCGAGCATGGGCCCACTCAAGAATCTGATCAGGGACACAATTTTATCCACTCACAGCCGTGTGCTGACATTTGGCATTCTATTAACCCTTTGGTCGGCATCTAGTGGTTTACAGCTCTCATCGATGCTCTCAACACTGCCTATCAAGTATCTGAGACCAGACGTTATTGGAAGACACGTTGTCTGTCGATCGGCATGACGTTTTCGGTTGGATGTCTCCTCGTCGTCGCCCTCGCTCTACTACTTGTGGGCCCTATCCTCAGCGCAAGGCTGACGGAAGCGTTCGGTATGAGAACTCTCTGGGCCTCAACTCGATGGGTGGTAGCAATCGCGTGCACGATTGTCGCGGTTGAACTTCTCTATTTCGTAGCGCCAAATACGAAGCAACGATTCCGGAGCACGCTGCCAGGAGCATTAATCGCAGTCGGGGGCTGGATTGGGCTGTCGGACTTGCTCAGCTTCTACTTCCGGTATTTTTCCAGCTACAGCCGAGGCTATGGCAGCTTGGGTGTGGCGCTCGTATTCAGTATTTGGCTCTACTGGACCGGATTCCTGGTCTTGATCGGCGCCCAGTTCAATGCAGAGCTTTTACAGGAATACAGGGGGAGATCGGCCCCTGAGGCTCGTCGAATCGCGCATCCTGACTTGGCCGCATAAGGGAGAGAATATGGAAACTCAGGAGTGGACAGTGAAGCAACTCATAGAGGCTTTGAAGAAGTTCCCCCCAGAGGCGAAGGTTTTCTATGAGATGGGGCCAAATGGCGCTGGAACAGTGGGAAAGGCGCAATACGTGAAGGCCCGCGGCGAAGATGATCAGTTGGGAGTGCTACTTGACCGATAGGTTCGCTCGATGAATGAGCAAACCCAGCTTATCGTTTGCCGGCTTTCGTTTCCACGGCCTCAACGGCGGCAAGTTTCCGATCTCGGTGTGGTTCGGTGCGTGGGGCACCAGTATGAAGTTCACAAACTTCCCCGATCGCAGCACCACAAGTCACACAAGGCACAGTCAGCACTTGCTTCAGGGTGAGTTCCTTGGCTTTCACAATCACATCTTGCAACACTCGGCCGCTGGAAGATGCTCAATAGTGCTCATTCTTCAGTATGTTCACCAAGCTGCAGACACGTCAACTGGTTCCCGCTGCGTTTCCCAATACGATCAAAATTGACCATCTTTGCTGAGAGTGTTGCGAGATCATACCTAAGAGTGTAGCTCCACCCAGAGGCGATTGATGGCACCAACCGCGCCGGCCAAGAAGAAAAAAACCGACTTCGACCCACGGAAATTCCTGGCCACCATCGGCAGCGGCAGAAAAGTTGTGGCCTTTCCCAAGAAACAAACAATTTTTGCGCAAGGAGACCCGGCAGACGCCGTCTTCTACATTCAGGAAGGGAAGGTCAGGCTCAGTGTCGTATCCAAAAATGGCAAGGAAGCAACTCTAGGCATCCTCAGCGGGGGGCAGTTTTTCGGAGAAGGTAGCCTGGCTGGACAATCGCGACGCATGGGGTCTGCTACGGCGATGACAGAATGCGAACTTCTTCGCATTGAGAAAAAAGCCATGATGCTTGCCCTTCACCGCGAGCATGAGTTCTCCGATCTCTTCGTGGCCTATTTATTGGAGCGCAACATCCGATACGAAGAAGATCTGGTCGACCAGCTTTTCAATTCCAGTGAAAAAAGACTAGCGCGACTTCTGTTATTGCTAGCCCGCTTCGGTAAGGACGGAGTACCAGAGGCGGTGATTCCCAAGATCAGTCAGGAGACTCTCGCCGAGATGATAGGCACGACTCGTTCGCGGGTCAGCTTTTTCATGAACCGGTTCCGAGAGTTAGGTTTCCTTGATTATGGCGAGAAAGGACTCCAAGTACACAGTTCACTCCTGAATATTGTTCTGCACGACTAGTGCGCCGCCCCCTATAAACAGAAGCTTCCTGACAGTGATGAGCCAATCAGGCATTTGCTGGATTTGGCCCGGGGAGCAGACCCATTCTAGTCGCCACAAGAACTTGCAACAGCGTTGCTGTGTTACGAACGCTTCCCGAGATAGTGATGAGCGCTTCTGACACGACAGGATGTTCTTCTGCCAGCACGTCAAGGCGGTCACTCACGTTGTGGAGTTGCAGAGCTTCGTGCAGAATCCTATTCGAAGGCATGGGGGTACACGGCTTTCTAGCGAACCGATAGGAGAGAGAACTTCAGATGGGCTGACTTAGCTCAGGGAACCTGAACGAGGAGAAGGTGGTAACCACCTCAATAATTACATCCTATCACGCATGCGTCCTCAGGGCCGCACTCTCGGCCGAATTAGCCGAGTGCCTTGCAACTCGTCCCCAATGTCAACTGCAGATCAAGAACAGGTTGTTGCTCCGCACGTGCTGAGGAATTGAGATCCATGCGGCACCCCGGGATAGTATCCCAGTCGCTAGATGCTTTCGGTGGTGATTTCCGCCGTAGGGCGGTCCGGAGATATCCCGTACTCGCCAGGAACAAACCCACGGTCACAGCAACAGCTACCATCGCGAGCAAAGCCAGCACTGTGGGCAGGGCGGCGACCCGGTACAACTCGTTGGTGCGCATCAATGTCCCTTTCAATCTTGCGCCTTCCTCTCGCACCTGGTATCAGTCAGCGGATGCGCACGAAGAACCCAGTGTGCAATCACTTGGCTGAATCAATAGGCCTGCTCTTACTCTAGGAACTGTTGCCCGGATGATCGTTCCACGACTGTTAGAGCGCAGCTCAAACTTGCCGTTCAGTTCGTTCAGTCGCTCGCGCATGCCCGCCAGGCCGACGCCTGCTTCTGCACTGGTTTCGCGAAGCCGGGCCAAGCGTTCTGCGGGTATACCGTGTCCGAAATCTTGAATTTCGAGGATTGTGTAATCGGGTTGTCGCAGCAGGCGGACGGTAACCCGTGCGGCACCGGAGTGGCGATGCACATTGGTCAAGCTCTCTTGCAACACCCGGAAAAGTGCAATCTCTGTCGTGATGGGCAGGCGCTCACGATTGTGCGCGAAGTCCAATGTCACGTGGATCCCGCTCCGTTTGGCGAAACCCTCGGCGTACCATTCTGCTGCGCAGGCAAGGCCTACCTCATCCAACAGCGGCGGATGCAGTAGATAGGACATGGTTCGAATTTCATCCGCCGCCTGATCAGCAAGTGCTACGACTTCAGACAGAAGTCCGAGCATTGACGGATATTGCTTGCAGCTGTCCTGAAGAAGCGAAGCACTTATTTTGAGCGCCGCCAGCGTTTGTCCAGTGCTGTCGTGCAAGTTACGAGCCAGTTTGCGTCTTTCTTCATCCTGCGCTTGGAGAAGACGTTGGGTTAGATTCTGCAGTGCGGCGGTACGTTCCAGGAGTGCCGATTCCAGTTGGGCATGCGATAGAGTCATCTGCCTCGAGTGCTTTGAAAGTATCCACATAAGGTCCTCCTGAGCGGTAGGGAGATCTCTTGTTTCTGAAATTGGATTCTCCCATAAGAACTGATTCATGATCTGGTCAAAAGTGTACAGTTTGAAACAATCGCTGGCATCAAATCGTGGGCCGTGCTTCACGAATTGCGTGCCAAATCTTTCTGCTACCTGGTTCTCTAGTGTCAATTGGCATTGATCGCGTGGCATTCTGAGTGCGGCATTTCAGCTTCCGACAAAAAAAGCTCTATTACTGGGCGCAATAAGCTCGTCGCCGTCTCCAGCACTGCTCAACAATCAAGGAATATGCGCGATTTTGACCAGCTTTGTGGGTGTCTTCGTTCCATGATGGAAATTACACGTACCCACCGCTGAGGATCACGAAGTTCCGGAGCGTTCGTGGCGTGCGCCTGAAGGAAGGAATGACGGATGCACGCCTGTTACAAAACCTGCGGCAAGGTAGCTTCGCCCTTGGCTGTGAGAATGGTAAGCCGTCTCGCAGTCCTCATACTGACCATCATTGGGCCCTCCCCGAATGCACTGTCCCAATCTGGTTTCTTGAAGGTCGAGATGCCGGCCGTCGATCTGGCACGAAAGATTGTCACCCATGAATTGAGAGTCCAGAATGACAAGCAAATCCACTGGATGTACCAGCTCGAAAAGGCGGAGTCCGGGAGGAAACATGTTCAGAAAATCCTCGAGACCGAGGATGGTTCTCTTAGTCAACTTCTCTCCATTGACGGCCACCCACTTGACGCCAAGCAACTGCTGAAAGAGAAACAGCGCATACAGAAGCTGGTCACCCATCCGGATGAGCAGCGGAAATTGCAGCAGGCGAGCAACAAGAAAGCAGAGCAAGGTGCGCGTTTGTTCAGGATACTGCCTGACGTATTTGTGTTCAGCTATGCCAGTCGTCACGGCGATCTCGTGACTCTCAGCTTCACACCCAATCCGACTTTTCAGCCGCCTTCGCCTGAAGCCCGGGTCTTCCATGGCATGGAAGGCGAAATGACGGTCGATACCAGGCAAGAAAGGTTGGTTGCGCTCAAGGGCCATCTCATGGCGGATGTGAAATTTGGAGGCGGACTGTTAGGGCACCTGGACCGGGGAAGCACATTTGAGGTTGGGCAAACGGAAGTTATGCCGGGACATTGGGAAATGACTGCCCTGCATGTGGACATGAAGGGTAAAGCCCTACTCTTCAAGACAATCGAAGTACAAGTGACCGAGAACCACAGCGACTTCCATCGAGTGCCGGATAACCTGACACTTGAGGAAGCCGCGGAGATTCTCGGCCGGCAGACAGTCGTAGCGGACAATCGCTAGAGCATCGCAAACACTTTCCCCGAGCCGCGTCCTTCATTTGGCGCCGAAGCCTTTAGGTCTGCCGATATTACTGCCGGCCGCGATTCCGCGGCCACTTCATCGAGGCTCTTTGCACGTTCCAGGCCGGGCTCACATCGAGCCTGGCCTTTTCTGCATGTGACCGATACGCAGTCTGAGTACTGACCCAACCTGTCAGCGCAAGGCGCTCACGCTCGGAACGACGGAAGGTCGTGAACTGAGCGTTCTTGCTCAGACTTAAACATCTTCGTGGTGAGAGAGTCTCACCAGACCACTTCGGACGAAAGGGCGTTTCCTCCGGGAGGTCGCGCCGTTCAATCCACGCAACCCGCAGCAGCAGAGCATTACCGGGACGCGAAGGATGATCGGGCAAGAGGAAGAAAAATGCGCATCAAATCCTTTATTCGTTCGGCGTTGTTTGCTGCAGTGCTGCTGGCCATTGCGGCGGCAGCTTGCGCACAAATTAGCATATCAGTCTCATTCGCCCCGCCAGAACTCCCCGTCTACGAGCAACCTCTCTGTCCCGGCCAGGGCTATCTGTGGACACCCGGGTACTGGGCATACGCTAATGATTACGACGATTATTACTGGGTGCCTGGTACGTGGGTGATGGCGCCCGAACCCGGCTATCTCTGGACTCCAGCCTATTGGGGTTGGGGCGGCAACGGATACGTTTTCAATGAAGGCTATTGGGGTCCGCAAGTAGGCTTCTACGGCGGAATTAGTTATGGCTACGGATACTTTGGTGAGGGCTATCAAGGCGGCCGTTGGCAGAACGGACAGTTTTACTACAACCGTTCGGTGAACAACGTGAACGTCACCAACATTCACAATGTTTACAACACGACGGTGATCAACAACACCACAGTGAATCGCGTCAGCTATAACGGTGGCACCGGTGGCATTACGGCACGCCCGAGGCCCGCAGAGGAGGCCGCGGTACACGAGAGGCACATCCCGCCCGTGGCCGCTCAAACGCAACAGGAGCACGCTGCCCGCGTGAAGCCAGAGCTACGAGCTTCCGTGAATCGTGGCACTCCGCCGGTCGCTGCGACTCCCAAGCCAGGAGCATTCAACGACCGCGCAGTCGTACCCGCCACAGCGTCAGGGAATCCCTATACCCCTCCTCCGAATCGGGCCGCCGTTCAGCCACCGGCCAATGCACCGGCCGCGCAGCCAAGAAACAATGCTGCTCGTGGCGACCGCCCTGCCCCGAATAGTCAGCCTGAGTCGAACCGCGCGCCGTCTGGACGACCAAATCAGCCGGAGCCGAATAAGCCAGAACCGAATCGCCCGCCCACAGCAACGCCCAACGATCGGCCTG
>Ga0157372_10008674_pt1 | contig 10798 bp, 13 predicted proteins | sample C55metaG_FD_115307 | JGI IMG/M metagenome (GOLD analysis project Ga0157372, IMG submission 115307) | Corn rhizosphere microbial communities from Kellogg Biological Station, Michigan, USA - C5-5 metaG | ecosystem: Host-associated > Plants > Roots > Rhizosphere > Soil | place: USA: Michigan...
AGCGCGGCCAGGACGACCTGTTCCTCTGCCTGCGCGGGATGGTGCGCGTCGTCGTCCTCGACCGTGTGACGGGCGAGACGTTCACCGAGGACATCGGCGACGACAACCCGGTCGCGATCTACGTGCCCGGCACCCACGCACACGGCTACGAGGCGCTGACGGATTGCCTGTTCTGCTACTTCGTCACCGAGGAATACGACGCGGGCGATCCCGACGAGCACGGCGTGCCGTGGAACGACCCGCGTGTCGCGCACCTGTGGAGCACGGACGCGCCGATCCTCTCCGCGCGCGACCAGGCGTGATCGTCACCGGCGCGGGCGGGCAGCTCGGCCACGCACTGCTGGAGGTGTTTCCGGAGGCGCGCGGACTGACGCGCGCGGAATGGGACGTGACGTTCCCGCCACCGGACGGGCTGTCCGCCGGCCTCGTCCTGCACACGGCGTCGTGGACGAACGTCGACGGCGCCGAGGACGACCCACAGTCCGCGGCGGCGGTGAACGTCGGCGGCGTGCAGCACGCGGCGGAGCTCGGCGCGCCCCTCGTCGTGTGGTCGAGCGACTACGTGTTCGACGGCGGCAAGCGCACGCCGTACGTCGAGTCGGACACGCCCGCGCCGCTGTCCGCGTACGGACGCACGAAGCTGCACGGCGAGTCGGCCGCCGGGGAAGAGGCATGGGTTGTGCGGAGCTCGTGGCTCTTCGGCCCGACGTCGCACAACTTCGTCCGCACGATGCTGCGGCTCGGGGCAGAGCGCGACGAAGTGGCGGTGGTCGACGACCAGCGCGGGTCCCCCACCTACGTCGGCCATCTCGCCGAGGCGACGAGGGCGGTGCTCGAGCTGCCGTACGGCACCTACCACGTCGCGGCGGGCGGAGACTGCACCTGGGCGGAGTTCGCGGAGGCGATCTTCGCGGAGGCGGGCCTCGGCACGCGCGTCCGCCGCATCACCTCGGCCGAGTTCGGGGCGCGTGCCCCGCGGCCCGCGTACTCGGTGCTGCGCTCCGAGCGCGGCGCGCCGGAGCTGCCGCACTGGCGCGAGGGGCTCGCGGAGTGCCTCGCTAGGCTTCGCGCATGAAGATCCTCGTCACCGGCGGCGCCGGGTTCATCGGCTCGCACTTCGCGCGGCGGCTCGCGGCGCAGGGCGACGAGGTCGTTGTCCTCGACAAGCTCACCTACGCGGGCAACCCGGCGAACCTCGAGGGCGTCGAGCACGAGTTCCACCGGGGCGACATCGCCGACCCGGAGATCGTCGCGCGCGCCGCGAACGGGGTCGACGCGATCGTGAACTTCGCGGCCGAGACGCACGTTGACCGGTCGATCCTGGGACCGGCAGAGTTCATCGTCACCGACGTCCTCGGGACGCAGGTGCTGCTCGACCACGCCCGACATCACGGCAAGCGGTTCGTGCAGGTGTCGACCGACGAGGTGTACGGCGACATCCCGCTCGGTGCACCCGCGTGCACGGAGGACGCGCCGCTGCGTGCGTCGAGCCCGTACTCCGCATCGAAGGCGGGCGGCGAGCTTCAGGTGTTCGCGTACGTCCGCACCTACGGCGTCGACGCGCTCGTCACGCGTGGCGCGAACACGTACGGCCCGCGCCAGTACCCGGAGAAGTTCCTGCCGCTGTTCGTCACGAATGCGCTGGACGGCCAACCGCTGCCGGTCTACGGCGACGGCAAGCAGCGGCGCGAGTGGCTGCAGGCCGACGACCACTGCGCAGGTATCGAGCTCGCACTGCGCAAGGGGGAAGCCGGCAATGCGTACAACATCGGCGGCCAGGAGCGCGAGAACCTCGACGTCGTCAGGCGCATCCTCGACCTGACAGGCGCGTCACCCGATCTCGTGCGCCACGTCGAAGACCGGCCGGGCCACGACCGCCGGTACGCGGTCGACTCGTCGAAGCTCCGCGACCTCGGCTGGAGCCCGGAGCACTCGTTCGACGCCGGCGGCCTCGAGGACATGGTCGCCTGGTATCGCGAGAACCGCGAGTGGTGGGAGCCGATCAAGTCGGGCGACTACCGCCGGTACTACGAGACGCAGTACGCGGCGCGCCTCGGCGACTCCTGACGTCGCCGGTTCAGATGACGCCTCCGGCGGCGCTCTTTCCGGTACGCGGTCGGCCGCCGAGGGCGAGTCGTGGGTCGAGGACTGCGTAGAGGGTGTCGACGGCGAGGTTGCCGGCGACGACGATGGTGCTGATCACGAAGACGAGCGCCATGATCACGGGCAGGTCGAGGTTGGTGGATCCGGACATCGCGAAGACGGCGCGTGACGCGAGTCCGGGGAGGCTGAACGCGGCTTCGACGTAGATGCAGACGCCGAGTGCGGTTCCGATCTCCATCCCGATCATCGTCAGGATGCGCAGGCCGGCGTTCGGGAGGACGTGCCGTGCCATCACTCGGAGGTTGCTCGCGCCTTTGGCGCGGGCCGTTCGGACGAAGTCCTGCGGGAGCGTCTCGGCGACGCTCACCCGGACCATGCGGACGTAGAGCGCGAGGAACAGCAGCGCGAACGTCAGCCACGGCAGGGCGAGGTGGCTCGCCCAGTCGGCGAAGCCGCTGCAGCCGGGTTGGCCGCCGGAGAGCGGGCAGTAGCCGCCGGGCGGCGTCCAGTGCAGTCGGCCATGGAAGAGGCTGCGGATCAGGATGCTGAGCACCATCGGGTGCGAGCAGACGCCGATCAGGGCGACGAGCGAGACTGTGCGGTCGCTGATCGTCCCGACCCTGCTGCCGGCGAACGCGCCGAGCGGGACGGAGAGCAAGAGCACGACTGCCGCCCCTCCGAGCAGCAACGAGAGTGTGACGCGTAGCTGCGCGTCGAGTTGCTGGGTGATCGGGAACCCGTGGCTCGCGGCGGGTTGCCCCGGCAGCGCGAACCCCCGCGCCCACGACTCGCCGAAGTCCCAGCGGAACAGGTGCTTGACATAGTCGAGGTACTGGTCGGACTTCGGGCGGTCGATCCCGAGGATGTGGTCGCCGTGCTGGATGTGCCAGGCGGTCAAGGTGACGACGTTCGGGTAGACGAAGCGCGCGGGCTGGGTCGGCGTCGCCCAGAAGATGACGAAGGTGATCGTGATCATCGCGAGCACGGTCAGCAGACCGGCCGCGAGCCGTCGCACCAGGAAGCGCAACGTGTCGGTCATCGTCCCTTGAATGGGTCGAGCGCCTGGCGCAACCCTTCGGAGAGCTGGTTCAGCGACACGACCGAGATCAACACGGCCACGGTCGGGAACGCGGTCTGCCAGGGCGTGAACTGCTGGCTGTTGTAGGTCTGCGGCTGGAAGAGCGCCCCCCAGGTGGTGGAGAGAAGCGACCCCCATGTGGCGGTGGAAACCTGCACGCCGGCGCCGATGAAGCTCAGCCCGATCTCCAACAAGATGTTCGTGGCGACCGCGACCGCCGACCAGACGAGGATCGTCGGCACGAGATGCGGAAGCAGGTGTGACCGCAGCGTTCGCCAACGTGACGCGCCGACCATCTCGGCCGCCTCGACGAACTCCGCTTCGCGCAGCTGGAAGAGCTGGGCCCGAATCAGCCTCGTCGGGTAGAACGACGTGAAAAGGCCGATGAGGAGCGCCTCGGCGATCACCCCGTCGGGGAGCCACCAGCTGATCCCGATGCCTCGGATGTGCGCGTCGAGCTGCACGCTCGCGAAGACGAGGAAGAGCATGAGCGGGAACGCCATGATCGTGTCGGTGATCCGCGAGACGATCGCGTCGCTGATCCCGCCGACATAGCCGCCGACAGCCCCGAGCGGCAGGCCGATCAGGAGGGCGATCAGCGCTCCGCCGATCGCGATCTCAAGGGATGTCTTGCCGCCGTCGAGCACACGGATGAACTCGTCGCGGCCAACCGGGCCATCCGCGCCGAAGACGAGCAACGTGTCCGGTGTTCCTTTCGGCGGCGGGCCAAGATCGCCGCTCGGCAACATCCCGGCCGAGTTGTTGAGGGCGGGCACAACGGAGAGTGGCCCGACAGGTTTCTGGGTGATGTTCGCCGCGTACGGGAACTGGTCGAAGCCGTTGTGTCCGAGAACACGACTGGCGACCGGCCCGCCGACGAACGACAAGACGACGACCACCATGACGATGACGAGCGACCCCATCGTCCACCGGTCGCGACGAATACGGGCGAGCGTCAAGCGCCAAGGAGACATCAGCTAACGCGCTGCTGCGACTTCGGCATGAAGGTAAACGGGTGTGTCCAGCCGCCGGGTGGGCGCTTGTCCTTCGGCAGCTTCGCGACGACGCTCGGGATGAGACGGACGTAGATGGTCGAGACGACCATCCCGCCAGCGGAGCCGTTCGCGAAGCAGTACTTGATCGCATCGATGGTCTTGCCGAGGTTCATGCCGTTGATGGCATGACGATTCAGGGTGTAGGTCCAGCAAGCAGCCTCCGTTTTCGTCGGGTCACCAAGCGTCTTCAAAACCGTGCTCTTGGTGTCCCCGTAGGCGATCCCGCCGTTCTGCTCACCGACGATTTCTTGGCGCTGCGAAGCCGTGGTGGCGGAGCGGGTCGAGCCGGACGAGCCGGAGAAGTAGTGAAGGGCACCGCCGGCGACAGCTGCTGCTGCGCCAAGGGCAACCAGCCAGGCGACGCGCCTCTTCGTGCGCGGCTTCATGCCGTAGACGGAACCTGCCGCGTCTAAAACGGCTCTCAAGCCCGTCTAACGAAACGGTAAATCTGGAGACTCCCGCCGCGTTTCCGCGCAGGTGGACAGCGCGGCGGAGTCCCCAGCGGCGCGCCCCAGGAAGGTTCCTGCACGCACCGATTCGTCACGGTTCGGTCAACTTGAAGCGGGCGGCGACGCCATGATTGTCACGGCGTGGTTCCAGCCGCCCGGATACCACTTCCCGTCGAGTTTGGTGTGTGGGGTGACGTGCACGTCGATGGCGCTCACAGCCTTGCCACCAGCCGGGCCATCACCGAAGCAGTACCTCATGCCATCGGCGAACTGGCCAAGGTACGCACCGCGTACGACGTGGGCGTTCGCGTTGTAGATCCAGCACGTCCGCTGCTTCATGGTCGGAGAGCCGACCTTCGCCAAGACCTGCTCGGACGAGTCTCCGTACGCGACCCCTACGCTCTGATCAATCGTTTGACTCTGAGATCCGGGAGCTCGGCTGGTCGTGCCAGGTGAACTGTTCGAGGCGATGAAGCGGAGCGCTGCGCCCATCACGGCGCCCGCGACGGCGGCGACGCTCACCCACGTGAGCCGTCTTCTCGCACGGTGTCCCATCGCGGACACGAAAGCCGATGCCTCTAACCCGGCTCTCAGTCGCGCCTAACGAAACAGTAAATGCGTCGTCACGCGATTTAGGCTCCGTTTACGGTCGAGGAGCAGACTTCATTCATGCCGATCCTGGTCGTAGACGACGACACCCGCCTTCGGAAAGCGCTGAGGCGCGTGCTCGCGGCAAACGGTTTCGCCGTCGAGGTCGCCGCAGATGGCTCCGAGGCGCTCGCCCGGCTCCGGACCGACAGCTTCGATGCGGTCGTGCTCGACGTGATGATGCCGGGCACCGACGGGATCGAGGTCTGCGAGACGATCCGTGCGGCCGGCGATCAATTGCCGGTCTTGATGCTGACTGCTCGCCACGCGGTCCGCGACCGTGTCACAGGCTTGGAGGCCGGAGCCGACGACTATCTCGTCAAGCCGTTCGCGAACGAAGAACTCGTCGCCCGACTACGCGCGCTCCTGCGTCGCACGGGTAGGGCAAGCGAAACGGTCTGCTTTTCCGATCTCGAGCTTGACCTGCTGACTCGTGATGCACGACGAGGCACGCGTGAGATCCAATTGAGCCGGACGGAGTTCGATGTGTTGGAGTTCTTCCTTCGCCATCCGCGCCAGGTTCTCACCCGATCGACGATCTACGAACGCGTCTGGGGGTACGACGCCTCGCTGTCCTCCAACTCGCTCGACATGGTGGTCAGCCACCTGCGCCGCCAACTCGAAGCGGGCGGCGAGCCACGGCTCATCCAAACAGTGCGTGGTGTCGGCTTCATGATGAGAGACCGATGACGTTCCGGCTGCGCGTGGCAGTGATGGCTTCTCTTGCGGTCGCAGTCGCGCTCGTCGGAGCGTCGCTCGTCGTCTACTACGTCTATCGCCAGGACTCACTCAGCCAGGTTGACCATCAGCTTGGAGCGAGCCTCGGTGTCGCGCCGCTCAACCAGATCCTGACCGTCAAGCAAACGGTTCGTCCGACTCAGCAAGTGGTGACGACCAAGGACATCTCTTCATCACGGACGTTCCGAATCGTCCTTGGTAGTTCGGGGCCTGTAGCCGAGGTGCACCAGGTGCCGGTCAACGTCACGGTGGCGGATTTGTCGGCAGCAGCGCCGTTCCGCTACCGGACAGTCACTGTGCGCGGAGTGCGGTCACGGCAACTCACCGTGTCCGGCCCGACCTCCGCGGTCACCGTGACGCGGTCTCTCGCGGACATCGACCGGAGCCTGTCCCGGCTGCGCTGGTTGCTGGTCATCACTTCGATGGGCGGTATCGCGGGAGCGGCCGTTCTCGGAGCGCTTGTCTCCGGACGGGTCGTCGCCCCGCTGCGTCGCCTTACCGAGACGACAGAGCGGATCACCGAGACCGGAGACCTGAGCGCCCGAACCGGGCAGCGCGGCAAGGACGAGGTCAGCCGACTCTCGACGCAACTCGACGCTTTGTTCGCGACCCTGGAGCAGTCACACCACGCGCAGCGGCAGTTCGTGGCCGACGCCTCACACGAACTGCGTACACCGCTCGCGACGCTGAGAGCCAACGTCGGGCTGCTTGCTCGTTCCAACGGCCTTTCCGCAGACGAACGAACCGAACTGGTCGCCGATGTGGAAGAGGAGCTCGAGTCGATGACCTCGCTCGTGAGCGAATTGGTCGAACTTGCCCGTGGCGACGAGCTCGACGTTGAGCCGAAGGAGTTCCGACTCGACCAGGTCGTCCAGTCGTCTCTGGATCGCGCAACCAGACGAACACCGTCGATCATCTTTTGTTCCGAACTTCACCCGGCAACCGTCCACGGCATGCCTGATCGAGTAGAGCGAGCCGTGGACAACCTGCTCGATAACGCGCAGAAATGGAGTCCGCCAGGCGCGACGGTGGACGTGAGCGTCCGTGACGGCATGGTGGAAGTCCGTGATCGCGGTCCCGGCATCGCCGCGGACGACGCGCCCTTCGTCTTCAATCGCTTCTACCGCTCGATCACCGCACGCGGAGCGCCCGGAGCGGGCCTCGGGCTCGCGATTGTCAAGCAGGTCGCGGACGCCCACAACGGAAGCGTCACCGTCGAAGACGCTCCCGGCGGCGGCGCGATTCTTCGAATGACCCTTTCGGCGTCGGGCTAACCCGAACTTTTATTCTGCCGTTACGGACCCGCAGTACGTTCGGTGCATGGGAGCTCGCGCCAAGCGCAGACTGGCCGTCGGAACAATCGCTGCGTTGGTCATCGTCGGTGCCGTCGCCGTGTTCGTTATCGCGTCCTCCGGAAGTTCCAGGCGTAACGGAAGCCCGACCGACACCGCAAAGCCGGTCTACGGCACCTTCGGTGCCTTCGGCATCACTTACGGCGCACGTGGGAGCCAGGTGCGCGCACGGTTCGGTGCGCCCGATCAGAAACGCAACGGCTGTTGGATCTACCACGTCAGTGCGGATGCTTTCCATGGAATCAAGCTCAGCCCGCAGACCACGGGGATGGACGCGGTCAGATACTGCTTCTTCAGCGGCGTCGTGGCCGTCATCGAGAACCACTGGCCTCCAGGCATACGCAACCATAAGAAGGGCGGGGAGTGGCTCGCGCCTCTCACGTACGGATGCGGTGGCGGGCCGTGCAAGCTCCAGAGTTGAACGGGTAGGCGACAAGCCGCTCGCGCATGGGCCCGCGTGCTAGACGGAGACTCGCTTACGCGGCACTCGCCGCGTTGGCAATCGCCGCAGGTGTCGCTGCCTTTCTCGTGACACGTTCCGTGAGTTCCAGTCCAGATCGGCCGTCGAAGGAGATATACGGCACCTTTGGTGCCTTCAACATCGTCAGCGGCATGCACGCCAACCAAGTAACCGCACGCCTGGGCGCGCCGGATCAGACACGCAACAGTTGTTGGATCTACCGCATCCACGGCGAGACGTTCCACGGGATCAAAATCATCGCGCAGATAGCCGGAATGGACGCCGTTAGGTACTGCTTCTACGACGGCGTGGTGGCGATCATCGAGGACCACTGGCGTAAAGGCACGTACAACACGCAGATCGGGCCGTGGCAGGCCCCCGTGACCTATGGATGCGGGAACGGACCGTGCAGACATCAGGCTCCCTGAAGCGGCCGAGAAGCGCTAGACGCGTCTTTTATCGTTTCGTTAGATACGGTTGAGTGGTGCGTTAGACGCAGGAGGTTCGATCAGTGAATGCGAAACTCGGTTCTCGTCCTCGTGGCGCTCACGGCCGTTGTCGTTCCTGCCGCCAGTTCGTCTAGCACGTCGTCTCCTCAACTACTGGCGACGGTCGTCACCGCCGTTGCCCACAAGCCGTATCCGCGAGCCGGGGCCATCATCACCGTCTCCTTCACCGTCGCTGAACCGGACCAGCCCGTTGGTTCGGGCGTCCCCTCAGGGTCTGTCTTCGACGTTCAGCTAATTCGAAAGAACAGCCGTCCGCTGTCAATGAATCCCGCGATTGGGGATCACGGCCGCTATCGCGCAACGATTCGCTGGTCGGGCGGTCTCATCGGAAGGATCCGGATCGGCGGTTTCCTGAACGCAACGCCCTCAACCGCGCAAGGCGGATTCTGGTTGCCGGTGAAGGTTCTCAAGAAGAACTTCTAGGAGTCTCGGTTGGGACCACGCAACACCCGACGAGTCGCATGGGTTGGAGCGACACTCGCGGCAGTCGCGTTTGTCGCGGCGACGGTCTGGCTCACGCGCCCAAACCACCGACAGCCGAGGTCGGCCGCGAACGGCACCCAGTTGGCGGGCGCGGCCTCGTCCGGCAAAGCTGCCTCATCCGATGAGGGGCATGCCGCCCACACCTTTTACGAGAGAGGGCATGTGGTTGGGAGGCTTGTGTACGGGATGACGAAGCAGCAAGTGCTGCGACGGGTCGGACGACCGGTGAAGATCATTCGGTGGCAGGGCATGTCGTGCTGGCAGTACACCGTCAACGAGCACGTTCCAGCGGGTCCCGTGGACCCCGGCTACACGTTGAACGCCAGCGCCGCGTGCTTCCTCGCCGGTCGGTACTCGGTTCCCCGTTACAAGATCGACGGCAAGTGGGGCTACGCCCTACTGACGAAGACAGTCACCGACTGACACGTGCATCGTCGCCGTACCGACTGCGGAACCGCTAAAAGCCGCCGCAGGTACCGCGTTTGATCTCGGCAACCGCGCCTGCCGACGGGCTCTTTGCGATGAAGATGATGCCGTTGGGCGCGATCCACTCTGCGACGCCGATCGAACGCAACGTCGGGTAGTCGACATGGAGCGCGCCGAGCCGGCTGCCGAGCGTGATCCCGCGAATCGTTCGAAGCCTTGGGCGAGCCGTCGGGGTCGCGACTCTGCGGGGAGATCCGACCGTCGTCAGTGGGTAGCCCCCGCGCACGTACCGGTAGCCCGTGAACGTCCCGTCGCGGAACTCGACCGCGAGGTCTACCCAGACCGCTTCGGTGTAGCGGCTGCCGCACGCGGTATTGATCCCCGCGCCGGTTTGCCGCCCGAACAGCGCCGTCAGCGCGGCCACCGTACGTCCCTTGGGTATCCCGAGCCGAACCGGTCCGATCCCGCGTGCGGTGAGGACGACCGGTGCCGGCCGGGACGCGCCGCTTGCCGAGACGAGCAACGCCGTCGCGACGAGCACGACGCATGCAGCGAACAGACAACGGCGGCGCAGGCACCGGCCGGTGGGAAAGGCCCCGGTTACGTTCATGGTGTCGAGAGGATTATGAGAGCGTGGAGGATGGGCGGCGGGACTTCCGTGGAGTGCGGCTGCCCGCACCAGCCGAGTCCGGGCTGCACGATTGACGCGTGCGGCGCGCACCTGCGAGTAATGTGCGCAAGCAAGGGGGCCCCGTGAATCCGCTCGAAGCCGAGTCACTCGCCGAGCAGAGGAATCGCGCTTTGCTGGACGCGATTCCCGACAACATCCTTCGCTACGCGCGCGACGGCACGTACCTCGACGCGCGGCCGGACGCGCACACGTCCGAGTTTTTTTCGCGGGAGGACTTCATCGGGAGGAACGTCCGCGACCTGCTCCCGGACGAGCTTGCCGACACCATCCTCGCGGGGATCGAGGCCGCCCTCGACAGTGGCGACACGCAGGTGATCGAGTACGACGTCGAGATCGGCGGCGCGCTGCACCGGCGCGAGGCACGGATCGTCCCGAGCGGCGACGGCGAGGTGGTGGCGATCACCCGCGACTTCACGGAACAGCGGCAGACGGAGGCGGAACAGCGCCGACTCGCAGCCGAACAGGCTGCGCTGCACCGAGTTGCGACGTTGGTCGCGAAGAATGCGCCTCCCGACGAGGTCTTCCAGAGGGTGACGGCGGAGGTGTGCGAGCTGCTCGACCTGAGGACGGCGGTGCTGCATCGCTTCGAGGACGAACAGACCTCTACGATCGTCGGCAAGTTCGGCGAGGCGACCGGCCCGTTCGAGCTGGGCAAGGTGAACCCGCTCGAGGTCGGCTCGGCAGTGGAGGTGCTACGGACGGGCGCGCCCGCCCGCTCGGACTACAGCGAGCTCGCGGGCGACGCGGGCGCCGAGATGCGAGCGCTCGGGTTATGGGGCAGCGTCGGCGTCCCGCTCACTGTCGCC
>Ga0157372_10008675_pt1 | contig 10798 bp, 6 predicted proteins | sample C55metaG_FD_115307 | JGI IMG/M metagenome (GOLD analysis project Ga0157372, IMG submission 115307) | Corn rhizosphere microbial communities from Kellogg Biological Station, Michigan, USA - C5-5 metaG | ecosystem: Host-associated > Plants > Roots > Rhizosphere > Soil | place: USA: Michigan...
AACTAATGCCAACGACTAAACATGAACTGCTCGATTGGTTAATGGATGTGCCAGAAGATGCCGAAATAGGAACTGACGGAGAAGGACTAGCTTTGCTGGCAATTCTTGGCACCAACGTTCACTTGTTAGAGATCGGTCACATTCCCAATGCGGACGAACTCTATGCCGAGGCGATCAACCAAGCAATGATGGAACGTCTACGGCGGATTGATGCAGCAGGTGGAGAAACGGACACCGGCGTAATAATCGTGACATTTCATGGTTATATCTCAGGCGTTCCGAGTCTGTTCTCGACAGACTTCAATACGGCGTTTGTATTCAAGAACAAAGAACAGGCGGAAGCCTTTATCACAGAGTTTGCAGACGAGCTACATAATCCCCAGATTCTCGATTGCCCGTAATCCTACCAGCAGCTAATTTGCACTGAATTGTTCTTGGCGTGCCGCCAATAGAAGCTGAAATCCAAACTATGGGACACTCTCGACCGCGTCCAAAACATCTCGCAAAGAAGGTGCTGCAGATCCGCCACAGCTTAGGAATATCTCAAGGAGAAATGGTCAGACGACTTGGTGTTCAAAGGCTGATCGACCACACGACTATTTCCAAGTACGAACTCGACAAGAACGAGCCCCCGCTCGCCATCCTGCTCGCCTATGCTCGCCTCGCAGGGATTCCCGTCGAACAAATCATCGATGACGAACTCGATCTAATATTTTAAGTTCGGCAAGAGCACCGCAATCGTTTTACCCGCTATTAACTTCCCAACACCAGTCGACACGGCAGAGTCGACGTTGAACTCACGGAATCGCTCCCGTTAGCTAATTCAATAACCCAGACTTTTGCCGATCCAACCAAAGAGCGCTCCCTGCGTCAGCCGTCAAGACATCTAGTTGTTCGGCGTGCTTTCGGACTTCGCCCACGAGCGATAGCCTCCGCTGCGGCGGCAGTCAACGGTCTCGCTTCGCTCGATGAACTCCGCTCGCTTGGCTCGCTTCGCCGTTGACTGCCGTCCTCGCTTCGGCTGGGCAGTAGACAAGGAGCTAACGCTCCTTAGAATCCACTCTGGATTCTTTTTTTACAATTGATGTCCAAGCCCAAGCGTTGATTACCTCCGAACCATCTGGGCTAATGCGCGTGATTGACGAGTCAAGTAGGACATACGCATTACCGTTTGGGTCCGAGGCCACCCCCCGAACGAAATTGCAATTACTTACAGTAAGTCTGTAGATTATATTTGCGCCTGAGGCATCGACCTTTTGTACAACTACGTCAGGGCATTGTGGCTCTGAATTATTCGCTTTGGTGAATGCCAGATAGGAGTTGCCAAGCGTGTCGATAGAGGACGCTACAGTAAAAGCACTTCTAAGGCCTGTTGCGCCAATCCCGATTTTATACATCAGTGTTGGTTGTGTCTGCGCGAACGTCGTTACACTGACCATCAGTATCAACAAGGACATGAGAGACAGTAATATAGCGACTCTAAATTGATAGCAGTACGGAATTCGCATTTTCTTTCTCCTAGGTAGTTGGTGAGAACATCTTCAAGGCTTAGATCCGCACGAATTCGTTGTCATGCAAATCCCGTTAGAAACGCCTGCTTTCGCGATCACAAGCGCTTTCGCTGAAAACAACCGGCGCTGTGCCTGATGTACATGGCACAGCGCCGGCAGCGATATTTTTTCGAAGTCATCTAACTGAAAACACAGAGGACCGCGGGGACTGGCCTGCTGAAGTCTGAACATAGAACTGCCACGAACCGGTGCTTAGGTTCACGTTAGAAACATTTAAGCTGGTTGAGTTGCTGACACTCACTCCCGCAGACGGTTGCTGGTAGCAAGTCGAAGTATTCGCGACGCAGAACCACACCTGCGTGCCACCGACTACGAAGTTCGTTCCAGTGATAGTTCCACTGAAAGGCTGTCCCCGTTGGTACATTGCTCCATGAGTAACCAGTGATGGTCGGCACTCCTAATCGAACGGTGAATGATGTCGAGCGTGCAGACTGGCCTGCCGAAGTGACTACATAGATTTGCCACGATCCAGCAGAGAGATTCACATTAGAAACATTCAAGCTAGTTGAGCTGGTGACACTAACTCCTGCAGACGGCTGTTGGTAACAAGTCGAAGTATTCGCGACACAAAACCACACTTGAGTACCGCCGATTACGAAGTTTGTTCCAGTGATAGTTCCACTGAAAAACTGTCCTCCCGTTGGCGTAGTGTTCCAGGAATAACCAGTGATGGTTGGCGCTCCCAATCGAACGGTGAACGATGTCGAGCGTGCAGACTGGCCTGCTGAAGTGACTACATAAATTTGCCACGATCCAGCAGAGAGATTCACATTAGAAACATTCAAACTAGTTGAGCTGGTAACATTAACTCCTGCGGACGGCTGTTGATAACAGGTCGAAGTATTCGCGATGCAAAACCACACCTGCGTGCTACCGACTACAAAATTAGTGCCAAAGATCGTACCGTTAAAAGGTTGACCACCAGTTGGAGTAGTGGTCCAAGAGTAGCCAGTGATTGTCGGAATTGCGGGAGTTGGAGACGGCGCGGGAGTAGGGGTGGGACTAGGTGTTGGTGTAGGTGTAGGTGTTGACGGTTGGAAGTTAATTGTGATCTGCATCTGAGTGGAGTTTGGAGTCTGGCTGCCATCGGTAGCGATCACTGTAATTGTGTTGGCCCCTTGATTGAGAAGAAGTGAACGGCTCCAGGAAGCAGTGTCGGATGCTAATGCAGTATCCCCACTTGCCCGTATTCCATTTACTGTTACCGAAGAAATGCCGCTTCCGCCCCTGCCAGCGTCTGTCGCAGTACCGGCGATCGTGATCTGAGCGTTACTTACAACTTGTCCGTTAGTGTGACTAGTGATAGCAAGGGTTGGCGGTAATTCGTCCGTCGCTCCGCCCACGTTAGCAACGCACATTGAAGGTGAAAGGTCAGTGATTGTGTTTGTGTTCTCGGAAATCGGCCCGGAGACATTGGCCGAAAGCGTGATTACCCGACTTGAGTCGTAGCCCATTGTCTGAAAAGCATAGGCCGAAGAAAATCCTATTTTCCTTCCATTGGATATCACGAAAGTCGCAGCATCACCCGACTTCTTTATCAAAGTTCCTTCTGCGAAAGGTGAATAAAGAATCGGCGATGCAGGATCATCAGGATGAGTGGCAATCTCTGCGTCGGTTGCCGACTTAACGTTTTCCCACTTGTAACCGAGACCTTCAAATACAGCAGCCGAAGCAAAAAGTCTTTTGAATCCCCTGTCGGTAATTAAGAAAACGGCGCCATCGGCGCGTTTGAGTAAATTGTTTGGAGGAGAAGTACCCAAATTAGTATCTACGGGCGAGAAACATGAAAGCTCCAGCGGTGAGACTCGCAGCGCTTTACAAAAACTGAAGCTGTACGAATTGAAAGTATTGATATCCGGAATACCTCTTCGCTTGGCGTTGTCTAGAAGCCAAACCGTTGCACCATCCGTAATTAAGGTTCCATCGGGATGCCACGTTGAGTTAATACTCTGTAATCCCTGACACTCCGACGCTGCCACAGAAGGGGTTTTGTTTTGATCGGTTATCGTAAGCTGAAGGCCGGTGTAATAGTCAGGACTGGCTGCGATCGTTTGCGATCTATGATTCTGCTTCCAAATGAGCGATCCTTGAAGTGTGTTGGAGGGCGAATCGTTGATAAATGGGGCATCGCTAACCCTCACTTCCCAGTCCAGGTGAATTCCGGTGCTGCCCTGGCCCGTAATAATGACGTTGCCTGAGTTTCCTTGTCGCCCAAGTAACATGCCTGCAACGACATCCTGTCCGATACGGGCAGTGATGAAGGACTCACCTGTAGATCTATTACCCATGTGCGAGTAGAAGGAATAGACATGTCGGTTGTAGATCATGCCGTGGTAAATGACCACATAATGACCATAGCCCGAGGTTGCGCCATCATTTCCTACATAAACGACCTTACCCGCGCCGCAGGCATATACCGGCTTGGTTCCATCTATAGTCCCGCCACCAGCAAAATCCACTCCATGGTGATATTTAAAGCCAGGCGCCGGCTGGAGGGCATTGTTCACGTCATAATACGGGTCATTCGACTCGTAATTAATCTGCTTGCGGAAATAAGTGGTAACGACACCTGTGCTAGGAACTGTGAACTGGCTGAATGCTTGCGTTGGTAGCAGCATCAAGAATGTGAGCCCTAACCACAGGCGGAAGACTCGGCTTGTATTCCGCGTCGCGACGAAGTTAGCGGCTCTCGTTGCTGCGGTTTTACAGATTTTTGTTGAGCGACGCTCTCGAGAATGGTTGTTAATTTGCATAACTCCTCCATTTATCCTGTGTGACTTGGGAAGGCCGGTCTCAAATCCTTCAACAACTCGACAACCTTTTGTCCGTTCCGTAAACTTTCTAATAAGCCGCCGGTAACACCTCCATCTCAAGCGGCGAATAACCAGTAATCACTAAAACGCAACAGCTGCGGAAAACGTCATGCGGCCTCGGCAAAAAAAAATGGATTTTGCGGACGGGTGCCTCCCTGCTGCCAACCCACATGGAAGATCACGAGCTAAAAACGCTTTTGAATGACATTCGGGCAGGTAGCTCAGATGCCTTTGATTGGTTTTATCAGGAGTTTGGTAGACAGGTGGTTCCGTTTCTTATTGGGAAAAGGCTGGTTGATAACCTTCAAGATGCTGAGGATTTGGCTCAAGATACTCTGCTTAAAATCTGGCAAATCTTGCAGACAGGCGATCAACGATTTGAAGCCGTCGCTAGTTTAAGAAAATACGTGATGACCATAGCAAAGAATGCTGCAATTGATCGGAAGCGCCGACCCATTTCTACGAGTGGATTGGACGTCCCATTAGACAATGAAGGACGTGGCAAGGGGCCACAACAGACTCTAGAGGTGGTTGACCGCATACACGAAGGAATTGAAGCAGGATCGGTAGTAGAGGCAGCTCTGAAAAACTTAACTGAGAATCAAAGGAGGGCCATTCTCTTCCATGAACGCGATTCTCTTAGTTACGAAGAGATCGCCCAAATTGAGAAATGTACAAAGGGTGCTGTGCGCAGTCGGCTCGCAGAAGCACGAGAAAAGATTGCTAACTGGTTGGCTCAGCAGCATGATGTTTCCGAACGATGAAACGTTTGATCAGCAACCCTTTCAGTAGGGAACGCTAAAGATGAAGTGCACGAATCCAGAACTCGGCAAATTCGCATTGCTCAGCGATCGGAAGCCGGATGAGAGGTTGCCTGAATCCGTTCGTGAGCATCTTGCAGTTTGTCCGGAATGCGCCGCGCGAAGAGAGCGTTATGATACGTGGCTCAACTTGTTGAAGAGCGAATCAAGATCTCAGCATCTGGAAACTGAAATTCTATTAGCGTATGACGATGGACTACTATCCTCAGAGGAACGACTCAGAGCTGACGCTCACTTAAGGAGTTGCCAAAAATGTTCCAACGAGCTCGACTGGATTAAGTCGGCGTTTGATGGCCTGGAGAAGGATGAACTCGATATCTCGCATTCTGTTTCCGGCTGGACCAAGGGACGTGAACAGGCGTTCGTTGCAAATATGAAGCGGGAGCTGCAGGCCCGCGGTCAACTGTTAACGGAAGAATCGATGGCCAAAGCGGCAGCAATAGCGCAATCAATTCCAACCTCTCCGCGCCCCCGTTTTCCAGCTCTATGGTGGAGGTTAGGGTTGGGATTCGCGGTATTAGTACTAGCAGTGTTGATGGTGGCGATTATCGGGAAGATCATCTCTTCTTTCTCAACGCCGAAACTACACACGAAGGAAACGAAGGAGTCGAATCAGAACCTGACTGTTCAAACTTCGCCAAGCTCACCTTCACCTACAGCATCCGCTAGTGGGAATGACAATCAGGCGGTCCAGCAACGGGTTAGGCCGCCTGGCAACAAAACCATTAATGAGTCATATCCGGCGCCACCAAAGCAAGCCGATCTCGAAACTCAAGTAATCGCCATGGTTATCGATCCAAGTCGGGCACCGGGACAACGCCAGGCGATTTTCGTTTCACAACCCAACCTTCGGTTTTTGATTTCGATTCCGCGATCGGCGGTCTCCCGCTCATTTCGATTCGAGATGATTGATGAGGATAAGGGGACCAAAGTAAATGGTCCGAAACTTGTAACCGCCCGTCCAAAAGCAGATCGCCGCGAAGTAATGGTTGAGCTACCTGCTACAGAATTGAGCAGTAGTCTTTATACTTTACGACTAACCGGAAGGAACAAACCGGACGAAGTCTTCACTCTTTATTTGAAGCTAGACAAGTAACCTTCTTTCGACTAATGATCACTTATCACTCGAAACTAATTTAACGCTCCGGCATCGTTCTGTACTCTCCTTCAATAGTAAACGCCGCCCAGTACTGGGGATGAAGCCCGGGATGCCTGGCCAGGATTTGCTTTTGCGCCTCCTGAAGCGCAACCGGTGGAGGTAACGGCCGGGGCCGATCCAGAAGACCTTGATAAAAGAGTTTCATCAACTCCACCGTCTCCGGTTGATCACTAACTCTCCAAAAGCTCGTTACCACGCGCCTTGCTCCGGCAGCCATGAAGCCGCGGGTGAGTCCAACGATGCCTTCACCTCGAATCTCTTTACCACTAATCGTTTCACATGCGCTAAGCACAACCAAATCACTTTGCAAATTTAGGCGGTAAATATCGTGTAATCGGAATACTCCTTCCGGAACGCGCCTGCCATCTTCGTCAAAAAGTGAAAGTACCAGACCTGAAAGTTCGGGATGTTCACTGTTGATGGTGCTATGAACAGCAAAATGAATAAAGCGGTAGGACGCTAGCGATGTTGGCCTTGCGTTGCGAACGCTGGCATCAAAGCCACAGGCTCTATCCTTTTGTCCGCGAAATGGAAGCGCCAGTAGAGCTAACATTTCTTTTTGGGTTTGAGGGAGCCTCGGCAACTTAAGCACTTCTGTCGCTTCGCCACGCGACACACTCACGTTGGACGGATCTGTTCCTTCACCATTTTCAGTTGAGGCTTGAGACTTTGGCTTCCTACTGCTGTTCTCACAACGGTGCGGGGGATCATTAGAATCATAAACTGGATCCGCGAACACCATTAAAGCTTTGGCTCCGCGCGGTCGGCTATCCAGCGTTTCACGCTGGACGATCAGAGTTGAAAGCGATGGTAGAATTGTGATCGGCTGATCTTCCACCAAATATCGAACTGGCCTTCTCGTCATCCTCGATCCAGGCCCGCTTACTAACGGGAGTGCAGCAAAGGGCACATAATGAAGCCCTCCATCTGGAACGATTATGAGGTTCTTTCCGCTTATCTTGTTGACGAATGGCTTCAGCACCATATCTCTTAGTTGAGTTCCCACGTCGACAAATTTGCCATCTCCATCGCGTAACATCGCGTGGAAATGTTTTGCCACTGGTTCAATCTCGGATCGTGGAGGCAAAGGTTCAGCAGATATGATTCCGGACGAAGATATTAACCAAGCGTAGCTTTGCTTATCACCTAAAAGGAATTCCAACGCTAGAGTATTTGCGTCAAGAGTTTGCGCCAACTGATTGAAGGCGAATGGTTCAGGCGCCAGCAAATCCGCGAACCGCTTGTTCGCACGCCTAATGCGCGTCTCTACTGATTCGAGCTGTTGCGCTAGCTGGTTTACGGTTGCGTGCGCTGCCTTTTGCAGAGGTGGAGAAGCCTGATTGAACTGCCGTTCCTGACGAACATAATCGGCAGCTTTTAATTGCTTTTCAAGCTTGTTGGCTTGCTCGAGTAATTTGGGATCGACGTCTCTGTGTATTGTGACTTTTGCTTCCTTAAGCATCTCAATGAGGCTGCGGGATCTCGCTTGTTCGCTGATCTCCAAAGCCTTCTGGACGAGCGATGAATCGTTTCGTTTGACAGCCAAACGCATTAGTACATCGACATACGTTTCGGTAACTACGCGGGTGTCTGCCAGGTAGAGTGCGCGCAAATTCAAATTGATTCGGCGTTTGCTCTGGCGGAGGGTAAGTTCATATGCCTTGCTCAAATGTTCTGATGCGGGTTCTAACAGGTTGTGATCTCGCTCGCTTCGACCTAACGCGAACAGTATCGTCCATTCGACTGCCGGGCTATCAATGAGAGAGAGTAGCTCGACCGCCTCTTGGTAGATTCCAAGAGCCTTATCCGATTCGCCCTGGTCGTCATATATGCGACCAATGTTCATAAGCGTGATAGCCTTCAGTTCCGGTCTATGTTCCACAAAAGGTAAGACTCTTTGATACAGAGATAAGGCCTCTTTTGAGTTTCCTTTGAGGTTCATGACGAATGCCAGTAAGTGTAGAGTCTCGAATTCGCGGGGACCCTTCTCGCGCAGTTGTAAAGCCTCTCTAAGATAACTTTCTGCCTTATCGAAATTGCGTCGCGCTTCCTCGAGTCCGCCCTGGTTATGTAGCGTGGTGGCCCATCCAGCAGGATCCAAGTCTTTACTCTTTCTAATCTCTTGGGCGCGAAGAAAACATGCCTCCGCCTCATCCAAGCGGCCGAGTTCCATGTAAGTTTGACCCAAGTTGTTGTTGACAATTGCCTCGTAACGGTCTTGGCCCTGTCCGCGAACGGCTTCGATCGCACCTTTCAAAGATTCGATTGCGTCGTCATCATCCTCCAGACGATGTTGAGCAGTCCCTAAGTTATTGAGGATCGTCGAATGAAGGATCGCGTTCTTTCGTGTCTCTGGTTTCAAGTAAAGCGTAAGGGCTTGCTTGTAATAGTCGACTGAACGATTGAGTTGAGCATTAGCGTCATATACACGGGCTATGTAGAGCACTAGTTGAACTTGACGTTGAGTTTCGTGAAATGTCTCCCAGATTCGCAGAGCTTCTTCATAGATTTGCAATAGCCCCAGTGGATTTGTGAAAAGCTCCTCAGTCGATCCCTTAGCAAAGCCCCAACTCGACAAGCCAGTGGCTAGACCGTAAGGATCACCACTCTTTCGCCATTCAGTGACAGCCTGACCGAGCAAATCAATTCTTTGGGCAAGTTCCTTTGCTTCCCGCCCACGGTCAAAGAGTTCTTCCGCCTTGGCCCTACTTAGATCAGCTGGGCCAGGTCTTTTGCGTTCGGAAAGAACAAGTAAGTAATCGCTACCTGGCTCAGGCTTTCCACTCGGGTCGACAACAATCTTAAGCCTATAGGTGCCTGGATTGGGTGCCTCAAATGAAAGGTACTCAAACCCTTGATTTACACTGGGCCAGTTTCTCTCTAGTTTGAACTCGTGGGGCCAGTCAGTGTCAGAATCACATCAACGCCGCGCTGTTCAACCTCGAGATGTATATAGTCACCACGATCTACATTTTCGATTGTGTAATCGTGAGACTCATTTGCGGCGATTGCGCAAACGTGTTTTTGGCCAACAATCAGTGGGGTGGATTGGCCGCAGGTTTGCTGTGGTCTTGGTTTCGACAGCAATGTTGACGCACCCACATGCTTGGCAGCGCTGGTCATAAACAAAAATGACCATACAGATATGGAAAGCAGGATCTTTGAAAACGGTGAGCCCTTACTTGTGAGCGTCTTAAACATTTTGTGAGACTCCATTCGATTAAAGTGTTCGTTCATAGTTCCGAGTGGCGGCGATTACCGGCGGCATCATTTGGCCACAAGTGAGAAACGTTTTTCAGCGACCAAAGCTCATGTGATTTGGGCGAACGTCATCAATTTCTCAAATCTTGAGCAAAGCGTCCGAATAATAGAACTCTTTGGAAATCCTTTACCAGCGTGGATACGGGAGAGGTCCTGTTCCATGCATCAATAAGAAGATCAATCGAATGCATGAAAGACTTCTTCCAAATTGCCGAAAGCCCCGACCAGTCAGTCGCACGTTGGGATCTTCTACAACGTGCAACTTTTTCATGAAAAAGCGTTCTGTGCTGCTTTTCTTAGGACTTTACCATGATACTGCCGAAGCTTTTCACTAAATCCTTTCCACTGAATCGGTGTGAGTGAATTGCCATCCCCACGTAAGATGTCCTCACCGAGGTAGAGTTCCAATACTTGCGGCCAAGCCGTTGATCTCTAACCGAATCAGGCCGCTTGACCCGAGAGTTGGATATTATCGGAGGGTTTCAAGCTCAGATAATGTCGAAAGGTGGTTAGGTGGAAGACTAATTCTCTTCAGCGCGCTAGTAGGCTCGTGTGCTGAGGTATCATTATCAAACAACGCGATGACTCGATTTGTGATCCCCGCAGCGACAAATGCCTTTACAAGCGAGACCAGGTCAAAACCCGAAACCTCCATATAAATTCGTAACCATAATCGCGGAGAGTCACACTCAATCTCCAACAATCCACTTCACATAGCCAATTTAAGCCGCTGCATCCCGTTGTTGGAAGCCGCCGGCGATGCGATTGCACTACACAGGTCAAGCATTTGTTGACTACTCGCCAATAGAACATTAAGATATGCAAGGATGTGCAGATGTGCATATCCGAGCCGTCTAATAGAGTCATACGATTGGTAAGAACAGGGCGACGAATGAGACAGCAACTGAGTGAATTTAAAGCAGACTTCTTCAAGGCTCTGGCTCACCCCTTGAGAATATCCATCCTTGATGCTTTGCGAGACGGTGAGTTGACCGTCAACGAGATCAGCCAACGTTTTGACGTCGAGCAGGCTAACGCCTCGCAACAACTTGCCGTGTTACGAAACAGAAATATCGTCGTCACTCGTAAAGAAGGCGCGAACGTCTATTACTCCGTGAGCGACAAAAGCATATTTAAGTTGCTTGATGCGGCCAAAGAAATCTTCAATCACCA
>Ga0157372_10008676_pt1 | contig 10797 bp, 11 predicted proteins | sample C55metaG_FD_115307 | JGI IMG/M metagenome (GOLD analysis project Ga0157372, IMG submission 115307) | Corn rhizosphere microbial communities from Kellogg Biological Station, Michigan, USA - C5-5 metaG | ecosystem: Host-associated > Plants > Roots > Rhizosphere > Soil | place: USA: Michigan...
ATTTCTGCAATCATTATAAAAAATGGGTCGGAAGCAGATTTCGATTATTTGTTGAATCACTTTTCAAATGAGCCACTTTCGGAAGACAAAATAAAAGACGCGTTTGGATTTGCGAAATATCTTGTTACTGTTAAAAATCCTGATAATGTAAGAAAAGGAGTGGATGAAATTATGAAATTCAGAAACCAGATTCCTGAACAATACCGGGGTTATATTGATCCGCCGTTCAAACAGGTCTTTGCGAAAATCAGTGCAGCACAACAACAAAACGGTAACGCTGATTTGGCAAATTATATCAATGGATTGCTGAAATAATTTTTGAGAAATAAAATAGAAAAGCGAATCAAACGGTTCGCTTTTTTCTTCTAGGAAATTACCAGTAGACCAGGAAATATGAACGTTTTTATTTTTTAAATCCAATTGTTTATTTAGTAAATTTGTTACAACACATTTTCAATTTATAAAATCACAAGAAAATGGAATTGATCATAGAATTTGATAAAATACAAGATACTTCCAAGAAAAAATTTCTCCTTGAAACACTAAAGTTTTTGGGTATTCAGTTTAAAACGACAGAAAGGCAAACACTTGAGCAATATAATAAAGAACTGGAAGATGCAGATGCGGAAATAGACAGAGGAAATTATATTACAATGGAAGATTTATTAAAAGAAACTGAGAAATGGTAATTACGTGGAATCAAATTGCTTCTCAAGAGTTAAAAAAAATTTATGAGCACATTTTAAATGATTCCTATCAAAACGCCGTAAAAGTCCGGCAGACAATTATTAATTCTATTTTGTCTCTCCCTGAGAATCCTGAAAAATATCCTCTGGATAAATACAAGACAAATAATGATGGTACCTGGCGTGCATTTGAAATTTATCATTACAGAATTTCGTATAGGATTAAACCTGACCAAATTCGCATCATTAGATTGAGACATACCAGCAGATCACCGTTGCACTATTAAAGGAGGTTTAATAAGTGAACGAAACCGTTCGCTTTTTTTATTTCGGATTGATTTGGAGCAAATGAAGAAATAAAAATGTTTTATTTCTTGTCTATTGTTTTCTTTTTACTCTGAAGTTACAGCTTGCATCATGGATTGAATGTGAATCATCCAAAGTTTCAATCTGTAATTTAATATTACCAGAAATATACCCTCCAATTGGCCCATCTTCAGTTATATTCACGATTGGCGGAGTCTCTGGATGTTCACCATAACCAGGATAAATATCGAATTCAATGAGAGAAAGTCCCGGCTTATTAACAGCTAGATATCCATCTATTCCAAAATAAACGTATGTCCCTCCTGTTAGTAAATTTCCTCCGAAAAAAAATGTCCAATTCGGCGTTTCTGGATGTGCATCAGGATTATCAGGAGGATAAAGAGAATAGTGAATTGAATCAATTGTGTAGTTGAAAAACTGAAGAGTATCTGAATTATTACATGCTTCGATTTTTCCAATATCAGTTTCAGGATAATGAAGTGAGAAATAAACCCGGTTACCAACTTGTGTACCATTTGCATCTGATGCATAAATGATTACAGGAGCTGAATCGCTTTTATTACAAATGGGAAATTGAAGTTTAAAAGTTCCATCGGGTTTAATGGATGCCTCATATCTTCTTGGATTCAAAAGATTTTTAAAAAGAACTCCTTCAACAATAATATTTCCAGTTGTTAAAAGATTATTGTTGCAGTCAACAACTCTTCCCGTTACAATTGTTGATATAGAATCAGGTGGAACAATAATATTTCCTAAATCAATATCTGTATTAAAAGTATTAAAGCTTTTTGAATATATCGGAGTGCCACAAAACTCATACACAATCAAAATATAAGCTGTTTTAAGATGTAGATCATAATTGTTTATTTTCCCCAATGAATCAGTAATCCCTGAACTGAAATAGATCGTATCAGGATTAGAAACAGGTTTAATTGCGTAAAAAAAATTGGATAACGGTTTTCCTAAACTATCCAAAAGTTTTCCGGTTAGTTTGACTCTAATGGTACTACTATCAATTTGAACTGTATCGTTAGAATGTTTTGTAGTATCTGTAGAAGAAACAGTACTGGCTTTGGTTTCATGATTTTTTTTACACGAATTAAAAAAAACAAAGAGCAGCAAAAAATTGGTTGTTGCTAAAAGAAAGCAAACGTGTTTGGCAATTTTGACTTGCATAAAGCAATATTTACAAAATCTTTCATAAATCTAATTGCTTTAAATTGTAAATAAAAATATATTTTAAAATATTTTTTATCCACAGAAATCAAAAAGAGAAAAATATAATAAAAGTTGCTTTACTGAAAGTAGCAATTGAGAGAATCATCTGCGCAATCCTTTTGGCTATATAAACTTACCATCCTCCACTCGCGCCGCCGCCACCGCCGCTTCCACCGCCGAAGCCACCAAAACCACCGCCACCGAAGCCGCCACCCCCAAATCCTCCTCCTCCAAAACCGCCACCACCTCTGCTTCCGCCACCACCAAGCATGTTTCCCAGTAAAAACCATGGTAAAGCGCCACCGAGAAAGCTTCTGGAACCTTTTCTGCTCATATAAGACCCTCCACCGCCACCGCCTTTTCCGGAAAAAAGAAATACAATTACGAGGAAAATGATGATCAGCGGAAGGATTTTTCCAAATGTTACATTAGTGTTTTGCGACTTTGCATCTGCTTTATATTCTCCGGCTGCTGCAGCAATTATTGCATCTACGGCGTTATTGAAACCGGCATAATAATCATTGTTTTTGAAATAGGGAATCATCCTTTCATCAATGATCTGTTTAGCAAGAATATCTGGCAAAACACCTTCCATTCCATAACCGGTTTCAATTCTTGCCTTGTGATCATTTTTGGAAACCAGGATTACCACGCCGTTATTTTTTCCCTTCACTCCTACTCCCCAATCGCGCAAATATTTTAAAGAAACTTCTGCAATATCATATCCCTGCAGATCAGGAACGGTAATAATTATAATCGCTGAAGAGGTGGAATCATTATAGGCATCCAGCTTTTGCTCCAACGCCTGCTGTTGAAATGGAGCCAGCATATTGGCAAAATCATTTACTGCCCTTGGAGGATTCGGCCTTGGTTCAATTTTCTGTGCAAAAACTGTCTGAAAGCCGGCAAAAAGAAAGAACAGTAAGAATATTTTTTTCATGATAAGGAGTTTCGGTGTTATTTTCCAAAAACAATTTCATCCGGAAGTTCGTTTTTGTCTACATCTTTATCGTAAAGAAAATTTTCTTTTAATGCCGCGCCAATCATTTGAATAGAAGTAATAATGCCGGCAACAAGGCTGTCTTTTGTAAAAACAGAAATAATATTCTTCACTGCATTCTGCCAGTAAGTATCACCCGTAGCTTCATGAATTCCCTTGTCAGCAAAAATGGCGAGTTGCTTATCTTTTACCGCCAGATAAAACAACACGCCATTTCTCAGCTCCGTTTTCCCCATCTGAAGATTGTTGAAAATTTCCGTGGCTCTGTCCAAAGCGTCAATGTATTTGCAATGGCTTTCAATAAAGATGCGTATCTCTCCACTTGTCTCCTTTTCTGCTTCCTGTATTGACTGAACAATCATTTCATTTTCTTCCTGAGAAAAAAATGGTTTTTTGCGGGAAAATCGCCACATAATAATCGCCGTTTATTTGATATCAAAATTTACGTCAGGCGCTTTTTCACTTCCCGGTGCTGCCTGGTAGAATGCTTTTTCATGGTAACCAAAGATGCCGGCAAAGATGTTGTTCGGAAATCTTTTTACCCTTAAGTTATAATCCTGCACTGCCGCATTATAATCCTGCCGCGCCACATTGATCCTGTTTTCTGTTCCTTCAATCTGCGTTTGAAATCCCTGGAAAGCAGCGGTTGTTTTCAAATCAGGATAGTTTTCCGCAACTGCCAGTAATTTGCTGAAAGAACTTTGCAGGCCCGCTTGTGCATTTTGATATGCTTCCAAAGATTTCGGATCATTAATATCCACATTGATGGAAGTTGCTTTTGCTCGCGCCTGGATTACCTGTGTCAAAGTGCTTTTTTCAAAATTGGCGGATCCTTCGATTGTCTTGATCACACTATTATAAAGATCAGTCCGCCTTTGATAATTGGTTTCTACATTACCCCATTTGGTTTTTACCTGCTGATCCGCAGTTACCAAACTATTATATTGACCACACCCCCAGAATATTAAAATGACGATAATACCAAGGATTATCCAAAGTCCCGTTTTTGATTTCATAAACTTGTTTTTATTTTTTATAATAAAATTAAAGATACTAATAAGACTGATTATTAATTACTTTTCATTGATCGCCTTTATTCCCGGCAATTCTTTCCCTTCAAAATATTCCAGCAAAGCGCCGCCACCGGTGGAAACATAACTTACTTTATCGGCCAGATGAAATTCATTCACTGCTGCTACACTATCGCCGCCGCCAACCAAACTATAGGCGCCATTTTGTGTAGCTTTTGCAATCGCTTCAGCAATAGCTTTAGTGCCTCTTTGAAATTTTTGCATTTCAAAAACTCCCATTGGGCCATTCCACAAAATCGTTTTGCTTTCAAAAATTGTTTGAGAAAAAAGATTGATCGAATCACGTCCAATATCCAGGCCCATCCAGCCTTTTTCGATGTGATCATTATCTACGATTTTTGTATCCGCATCTTCCGAAAATTTATCCGCAATCACACTGTCAACGGGCAATAAAAAAACAACATTTTTCTCTTTTGCTTTTGAAAGAATAGCATTGGCAAGATCCAGTTTATCTTCTTCACAAAGACTATTTCCAATTTCTTTGCCCTGTGCTTTTAAAAAAGTATAAGCCATGCCGCCACCGATAATAATATTGTTGGCTTTGTTCAGTAAATTTTCAATGATCTCAATTTTATCAGAAACCTTTGCTCCCCCAAGAATGGCAGTGAAGGGTTTTTCAGAACTGTTCAAAACTTTATCCGCGTTAGAAACTTCTGCATTCATTAATAATCCAAACATTCTTTTGTCTGGAGGAAAAAATTGAGCGATAACTGCTGTGGAAGCATGCGCCCGATGGGCGGTGCCAAACGCATCATTCACATACACATCGCCCAGTGAAGCAAGTTTTTTTGCAAATTCTTCATTTCCTTTCTCTTCTTCTTTATAAAAACGAAGGTTTTCCAAAAGCAATACTTCACCTGGTTTTAAGTCTTTTGCCTTTTGTTCCGCCTCAGCGCCGATGCAATCATTCGCAAATAGAACCGAAACGCCGGGCAATAGTTCTTTTAAATGTTGCAATAAATGTTTCAAAGAAAATTTGCCTTCGGGGCCACCTTTCGGCCTTCCTAAATGTGACATGAGAATCACACTTCCTCCATCATTGAGAATTTTTTTAATCGTAGGAACTGCGGCGCGCATTCTGGTATCATCGGTAATATTGAAATTCTCATCAAGTGGGACATTGAAATCAACTCTCACCAGTGCTTTTTCATCTTTGAAATTGTGTTCGGAAAATTTGCTCATTGTTATTTTGTAATTTCGATTAAAGTTTCATCTGTTTCGGAAAAAATCTGAATAACTTTTTCCAGGGATTTATAAATTATTTGTTCAACGCTTTGTTTGAAATGTTTCCTAAATTCAAATAAAGAATTCTGGGAGCAGAAAATATTTCTTCTGATAGATTTTTAAAGTTCAACATCTTTTGAAGTAATTACAACTGTATTAAATCTTTTTACTGCCTTTTTAAAGACAATAACATCTTCTTCTGTACCAAAATTTAATTCATTAAATGACTTTGCAGAAACACCAAAATCTTTGAGCCAAACGGCCATTACCGGAGGAAGATTGACATCGATCCAAAACTCCAAATTATTTTGTTGCATCTAACTGTACAGTAATTATAGAATGATTCACTTTTTTTTGTGCATACTCAAGCGCAGCAACAATATCTTCCCTTTCCAGGTATGGAAAATCAGCGAGAATTTCATCAAACGTCATTCCGGCTGCCAAATAGCCAAGTACATCAGCTACCGGAAACCTCATTCCACGAATAATCGGCTTGCCATTAAATATTCCAGGATTGGTTGTAATTCTGTTCGCTAATTGCATTTTAGATTTATTTTAAAATTCAAATTTAGACAAAAATTACTGCGTGAAAATGAAATTAAAAATTTACTTATTTAAATGAGCAGTTACAAAATTTAGTTTTGTTATTTTGTTCATTAACACAAATTATTTTCATGAGTATGAATAGTATCAAAGATCAATTTTTATTAGATCCTGAAATCAGGTATTTAAATCACGGTTCGTTTGGCGCTTGTCCAAAGCCGATATTAGAGAATTACCAGTTTTGGCAAAACTTGCTAGAACGCGAACCGGTTCAATTTATCACCAAAACTGCTCCGGAAGCTTTATCAGTTTCAAAGCAAGCTTTGGCAAAATATATTGGTTGTGATACTGAAGATTTTTTCTTCATTCCCAATCCAACAATGGCGGTAAACCAGGTAGTAAAAAGTTTGAATTTTCAACCCGGGGATAAAGTGTTATCAACCAACCTCGAATATGGAGCCATCGATAAAACATTTGAATTTTATTCCAAAAAGAACGGCTTCACTTATCGTAAACAAAACATTTCATTGCCCTTAGTTTCGAAGGAAAAATTCATTGAAGAATTCTGGAAAGGATATAACGAAAAAACAAAAGCGATTTCAATTGGTCAATGTACCAGCGCAACGGCATTAATTTTTCCGGTAAAAGAAATTTGTGAAAAGGCAAAAGAACTTGGGCTTATTACAATAGTAGATGGCGCTCATATTCCCGGCCATATTCCATTGAACCTGTATGAAATAAAAGCCGATTTTTATACCGGCACTTTACATAAATGGTTGCTTGGTCCCAAAGGCTCTACATTTTTGTACGTAAATAAAAATTTTCAAAACCGCCTTGAGCCATTGATCATAAGTTGGGGATATGAAGCGGCCAAACCAACGAAATCCAAATTTTTGGAAGAGAATGAAATGCAGGGCACGAGAGACATTTCAGCCTTTTTGACTGCTCCCGCAATCATGAACTTTTTTGAAGAAAATGAAATGGAACAAAGGCAGGCGGAATGCAGAAAAGTAGTGTTGGAGCAGTATCCACAGTTTTGTGAACTTTTACGAACTGAGCCATTGTCACCTGTTACAGAAGAGTTTTTAGGCCAGATGTGCAGCATTCCAATAAAAACAGAAAACCCTGTTGCCTTGAAAGAAACTTTGTACAATGATTATAAGATTGAAATCCCGGTAATGTTTGCAAGAGATCAAACTTATTTGCGCATTTCTTACCAGGTTTACAACACAATCGATGATTTGGAATATCTAAAAGAAACGATTCACAAACTAAAGTTGTAAAAAACAGTAAACAAAGTTTTATCACCATTTTTTTTCAAAGCCATCCATATTTTCGTGTGTGCATGCCTGTTATAGTGAACAAAGGAATAGTTCGGTTTTTATTTTTACTAATTCCAAAAAATTATTTCGCTGATTTAAAACCGTAATTAAAACAACCGTTTGCGTTTCAATTATTAATTGCAGAATCCTAAGTTTGTTACATAAACAAAAATATGACACGAATGGATGAAGTTCTTTCCGCTTACGATTTTCCGATGAATAATGTAGCGATTGAACAAATAGATAATGGATTGATCAACTCCACGTGGCGCATCAAAAATGGCGACCAAAATTTTATTCTTCAAAAAGTAAATCATCATATTTTTAAAAATCCAGGTGCGATTGCTTCGAATATTCGATTGATTGCCAATTATCTTCAAAAGCATTTTCCTGAATATTTTTTTGTTTCTCCCGTTACGACAAAGGATGAGGAGGAAATGGTGCAAATCAAGGACAATGGCTATTTCAGGCTTATTCCTTTTGTCAAAAATTCTCATACCATCGATACAGTTGCTGAGCCCCAGCAAGCTTTTGAGGCTGCAAAAAAATTCGGAGAATTTACAAAATTATTATCCCATTTTCCTGTGGAAAAATTGCAGATCACATTGCCTGATTTTCATAATCTGTCACTTCGCTATCAGCAATTTCTGGAAGCGTTAAAAACAGGAAATCAAAATCGTTTGATAGAATCAAAAGAATTAATTGAGTTTATAAAAGCGCATCAGAATATTGTGGAAATCTATGAAAATATTTTACATAATCCCGCTTTTAAATTGCGTGTAACACACCACGATACTAAAATCAGCAACGTGCTTTTTAATAAAGAAAATAAAGGCTTGTGCGTCATTGATCTTGATACGGTGATGCCTGGATATTTTATTAGTGATGTCGGCGATATGATACGCACGTACGTTTCTCCCGTCAATGAAGAAGAAAAGGACTTTTCAAAAATTAGCATTCGTAATGAATATTTTAAATCCATCTGGGACGGCTACATGGGGCAAATGAAAAACGAATTAAATGAAGAAGAAAAATCACATTTTATTTATGCAGGCAAATTTATGATCTACATGCAGGCAATTCGTTTTCTGACAGACCATCTAAATAACGATATTTATTATGGAGCCAGGTACGAAGGACAAAACTTTGTCAGAGCCGGTAACCAGATCACTTTATTGCAAAGGCTGATGGAGAAAGAACAATCACTGAAAAAGTTGATTGAACAATAAAATATCAGTTCAATTTATTTCTTCGTTCACTCCATTCTATCCTTTAAACCTCAAAGGAACATTTACTCTCAAACCAAAATTTCTGCCCATATTATAAATTCCATTGTGGCCTGTGAAATTACCAGGATATGGTTCAAAATATTTCAACCGGTTCAAGCCGGATTGATAGGCAACATTGAACAAATTATTTGCGAAAAAAGAAAGAGTTAACACCGTTTTTCCTTTTTTATTCAAAATATCAGAACCAAATCCCCCATTAAATAACTCGTAACCGGCTGTGGGTGTTTCTGTATTATTTGCCAGGTAAACACGATCCTGTTTTGCATACACTTCAAACTGAACTTTAATAAACGCATTTGCAAAATAATTGCCCATCTTTTTGATGTTCGCCCTCAATTCAGACATCGTATGCAAAGGCGGGATGAATGGCAAATATTTAGCGCTGTCAGAAATTTTTCCTTCTCCTGCAACACCTTCATTTGTTGCATAAACCACAGAAAGAGAGTTTTCAAAATGAAGCCAATCCCATGGATGCGGATGAATATCAATGCTCAATTCTCCCCCGTATAAATGCGCTCTTGAGGCTACAAATTTAAAGGTCTGGTTTCCGGGAACAATGATAGAATCTCCGCCCAGCTTGCTTTCCAGCTTTTCATTGTAAATATAATTTTGAATATTATTATTAAAAGCATCCGCATTAATACTCACATGTGTCGAATTGAAAGCAATTCCAACATCTTCCTGCCAATTAAATTCAGGTTTAAAATCGAGGTTACCAATCTGGTACATATTGGTTCCCGGATGAACGCCGTTAGCAGAAATTTCAGAAATGTTTGGCGCTCTGTAACCGCGACCAATATTGGCCTTTACGCTAAACTGATCATTTATTTTGTACGACAATCCAATACTTCCACTTGCTCCTGAAAAAGTGTGTCGGTAAGCAGTAAAAATATGATTGGCACCAATCGTATCATTTCCTTTTACCACGTGCTCAAAACCAGTTGAGGGATCGGTATTTTCATAAAGATCATCGTTACTGAAGTTGCGGAAGTCATATCTTAATCCACCGGCAACTTCCAGTTTACCCATCGTTTTTTTTGCAAAAATAAAAGGGCCGAAGTCAAACTGGCGATAAGAAGGAATGATGAATTCAGTTCCTTTGCTCACATTGTTATCCTGGTACATTCCATTGATTCCACTGGTAATACTCAAACCTTCTTTTTCTTTAAAATAATATTTTGCGTCGTAGCTGTATGTATTTAATTGCAGGAATAATCCCGGAATTTCTACTTCAGGATGACTGTATTCCCTCCGCGTGCTTTTTTGGAAAGCCAGGTTCAGAGCGAGTCTTCCGCTTCCTAACAAAAAATTATTGGAGCTGTAAATATTAAAATGCTGCACATGCTGATGCAATGCAGAAATTTTGTAAGAATTTAATTCAGCATCGCTTACAATTGGCCTGAAAGTATCAGCTTCAGTAATTTGTTTGGTAAATTTTCTGGTTGCTGAATCTCTGCTTCCATCAGGAATTTCCTGCAAGTCGTCGTACAAAGACATGCCAAGCCGGCTGTAACCCCAGTTTTTATTGATCCCCGCGTTCGCTGAAAAATCTGTTTCGGCAAAACCGGTGTTATAAACCCTTCCGTCATATTTGTCTTTATAGTTCGTGGCAATTTTATGCGTAAAAGTTCCGCCCCAGGTAACATCATTGATGTGCGCAGCAACGCTCGCAGAATTTTCGATCAAACGATTGTTCGTCTGATATTCATTTAAAATATTTCCAATTATCTTTCCCTGTGCTGGCGGATCGGCAGGAATTAAATTTACCACACCCGCTACTGCGTCAGAGCCGTAGATAAGGCTGGCCGGGCCTTTTACTACTTCTACTCTATTCACGGTATTTTCATCCACTTCAATTCCATGCTCATCGCCCCATTGTTGTCCTTCCTGCCTGACCCCGTCATATAAAGTAAGGATCCTGTTGAAACCCAACCCGCGGATAAATGGTTTGGAAACATTTGGCCCGGTAGTTACCTCACTTACACCCGGAACTTTTGCAATCGCATCAATGATATTCGTGCTCAGATTTTGCTGAAGAAATTGCTTGTTGATGGCAACGATCGGAATAGGATTTCTTGCTATCGAAGTAGCTTTTGA
>Ga0157372_10008679_pt1 | contig 10795 bp, 15 predicted proteins | sample C55metaG_FD_115307 | JGI IMG/M metagenome (GOLD analysis project Ga0157372, IMG submission 115307) | Corn rhizosphere microbial communities from Kellogg Biological Station, Michigan, USA - C5-5 metaG | ecosystem: Host-associated > Plants > Roots > Rhizosphere > Soil | place: USA: Michigan...
AAGGAGCAGTGCCATGCACAAATTTGGCCTTCGATCTCTTCTTTCATTTGCTTTCATAGCCTGCAGCACAGCACTACCGGGGCAATCTCACGCAGTTCAGCAAATGTCGCCATGTCCGGTCACTCCAGCAAAGCAGCTGTCGTTCAGAGCCGAGATCAAGATCCACCGTGTCCAGACGCTTGCTGATGGAACGACGATCACGAACGACTGGAAGGAGATCGTGGCGCGAGATTCTCAGGGACGAACATTAAACGTCACAACTACATCCTTCGACGTTCCATCTTCGACACCGGAGGAAAATTCGATCACCAACGCATACGCGAGTGACCCAGTGGCCGAAACCGATTCCCGATGGAGTTCGCACTACACAAAGGCAACCGTGTTGAAATTGCCTTCCGATCGCCATGGCTGCTGGGTTAGCAACTCTGGCGGCCACTGGGCCTTTGGTCCGACAACGCCCAAGGCTCCGGCCGTAGCCTCATCATCCAAATCTGCCAATGCTGGTGCGGCGACTTCATCCCGCTTCCAGATCACCATTCGCAACTCCGTGCCCCTTGACTATTCTGAACAGGATTTGGGAACACAGGTCATCATGGGAATCGAAGCGCACGGCAGACGGACAGTGACAACGACCCCGGCAGGCTCGATTGGTAACGACAAGCCGCTCGTTCGTACATCTGAAGTATGGATTGCTACAGGTCTGTCTACCCCCCTGCGCCAGATCACTACCGATCCGAGGACGGGGCTTGAGACGCGCGAAGTTATAAGCCTCGACCTCGCTGAACCTCCGCTCTCAACATTTCAGCCCCCTGAAGGATATGAGATCGAAATGGAGGAATTGCACGAAGTGCCCTGCCAGCAATAAATCACCTTTCGCTTAGAGTCGGCCCTTCAATCGAATTTCTTCCGGAAGTCCCTAGGGAGAAATGCTGAGTTTTGACGGCCACTGTCCAGCAGGCTGGTGAATTGCCGGCATCGACCGATTTTGGGCTAAATTCGATCGTTTCGAGGTATGTCAGCTATCTTGGAGTTCGCGTCAGTTTGCTACAGTACTGCCGATACTTATGAACCTCGATTTCAAATCGCAGATGCTTCGTTGCCGGTGTATGCTGCAGCCTAAATCTGCACTTTCGCGGTTACGAACTCATGCGTCGCCAACAAATGATTGGAACGGCATATGGAAACTGAATGCAGTAAAGAGTCATATCTTTGGACCGACTCTACAAATCTCAAGGTCATCCGACACCTTCCGGGAGAGTCGGAAGTCATCACCGAGCTCACAGAGCGCGATGCAAAGACAGTGCTTAGAGCGACCATCACTTACACCTCGCAAGAGATTCGTGATGCGGTCATCCGGTCGGGCGTGGAGCACGGAGCTGCCGAATCCTATGACCGGCTGGCCGAACTCCTGGAAGCCCAAGCTTTCGCGGCGCCTGAAGGAGTCGAAAAGCCATGACTCGGATTCGTGGAAAGCTGCGATACGTGAGAAACATTCTGCTCGTTCTGGCCGGCCTGGTTGTGCTTGGGCTGGTGGGAATCATCACTGCAATTCGCATTGGATTCAACACTGACGGAGACATGGTGGGCACAGTGCAGAAGACCGTAATCTCCAATGATGGATCGGTCATTGCGTATGAACGGAGCGGCAGTGGCCCAGCACTCATTCTGGTCTCTGCCGCTTTGGCTGACCGATCGGCAAACCGGCGGCTCGCGCGGTATCTGTCTGACCGGTTTACGGTCATCAATTACGATCGCCGAGGCCGCGGCACAAGTGGGAATACGGACCCCTATACGACTGACAATGAAGTCGACGACATCGAGGCGTTAGTGAACGCCAGCGGGGGTTCTGCATTCCTGTTCGGCAGCTCGTCTGGCTCGGTGCTGGCACTGGATGCTGCTGCGCGCCTCGGTCCCAAGGTGCGCAAACTCTACATGTTCGAGCCTCCCTTCATTGTCGATTCCAGCCGTCCACCAATGGATACGTCACTATCTGGGGCGATTGATCGCCAGATCGCGACCGGCAACCGGAATGAGGCAGTGCGATTGTTCTTCACGAAAGGCATGGGGATACCATCGTTCGGAGTAACGATGATGCGGTTCCTGATGCCCGGGTGGTCGAAGATGTGCGCAATGGCCCACACCATCCCATACGACCTCGCCATTCTGGACGGTACACAGGCGGGTCAGCCCCTTTCGGTTGAGCGATGGAAGAATACATCGCTCGCGGTAAAGGTCGCGGTGGGCAGCAGCAGCGAGCCGTTCTTTCACAGCGGAGCAAAAGGGCTCGTGCAGATTCTTCCGACCGCTGAATATCAATCGCTGGCCGGGCTGAACCACGGAGCTCTACTCCTCGCTCCGAAAGCACTGGGCAAGGATGTGCAGAATTTCCTGCTGCGTCCTTGACCCAGCATGGGCGCTCTCCTTTGTTGACTCCAGGCCAACTCGCTCGTGGAGGGCGGTTTGGGCGAAAGAGCAGGAAAGGTGCCGGTAGACGGGCTTAGAATCAGTCGTCGCATAATCGCAGAGTCACTCATCCATCCAGAAATGGGGTTCCGGGGCCGGCAACTGTCGGTCAACTAAGAGGTGAAGAAGGGAATTTGCTGACTGGCCAGCCCAACATACCTCCCTCAAGAAATCGCCGGATGCACTTTTCTGTTGCGTAAACCTTGTCGAATGGCGGACTCTGAAGATGCTTGCCGGAAGCGTCCCGTCCGCGGAAATGGGCTCAGCCCACCGGTCGCTCGATTCGAACTAAAATTCAACCTTACTTCCTGCCCGAAGCGTGCGGACCCGCGGGCGCATTAAGGAGGGAAGGTTATGCCTACCGTCAAGCGGCGTCTGCCTGAGCACCCCCATCTCGACGTTCCCCGGCGAGAAGCTCGAGAGCTTCTCAAGACTTGCCAGAGCGGCAGTCGGGATGCATTGGACCGCATCCGGCGCCGTCACCCAAAGTTCCAAGACTCCCCGGATAATGCGGCGCCTATTACTCATCTGAAACTGAGCGACGCACAACTGGTCATCGCCCGCGAATACGGTTTCTCCACTTGGGCCATGCTCAAAGCGCGAATCGGCGCGCATGCGGCGGCCGGACGCTTAGCAGAAGCAATCCGTGCCGACGACCGCGCCGCGGTAGTTCGGATTCTGCGCGCAACGCCCGAAATGCTGCATCTGCCCGTCTGGAGCGGGGACTGGGGTCCACCCATGAGCCACGCCGCCAATCTGGGCCGGCTCGAAATCGTTCAGGTCTGTGCCGAACTCGGAGCCCGCGATCATCAGCACGCATTCGATCGCGCCGTCCTGCAGGGAAAGATCGAGTGCGCGCGCTGGCTCGTGAAACAGGGAGCAAAAGCCGAGCCGGGCATCATCATGGGAGCCTGTGAGACCCTCAATGCCGAAGGCGTGCGTTTTCTCGCCGAGCTGAACGCGCCCTTCACCGATGGCCACGGAGACCGTCTGTCCCCGCTGGCTCTGGTGCTCGAAACCTACGGCCGCAATCCCGCCGGCAAGCATGCGATTTTGGAAATCTTCGCCGCGCGCGGCTACGAATTGCCAGAAACTCCGATGATGGCGTTCCATCGCGGAGATATTACCCAGCTCAAAATGCATCTCCGCCGCGATCCGCAATTACTGGAGCATCGGTTTACGCTGCGCAAGATCTATCCGGCGGAGTGTGGCTGCGCCGGGCATGGGCAGGCCGGCATGCACTGGACGCCGATCGACGGCACCACCCTGCTGCACCTTGCGGTTGACTTTCGAGAGCGGGAGATTTTCGAGTGGCTTCTCACCCACGGCGCGGACCCGAACGCCCGGGCCACCATAGATTGGGATGACTTCGGCGGGCACACGCCGCTCTTCAACGCGGTCGTTTGCGGCCCATGGCCCGATGCCGGAATGGCGAGCACTCTTCTTGAACACGGGGCCGATCGAAATATTCGAGCCAGCTTGAGAAAATTTCTCGACTGGACCGGAAGACCGCACTGGCACGAATCGCGCAACGTAACTGCACGGGAGTGGGGTCATACTTTCCCTGAAAAGCATTGGGTGAACCGCGATGCTTTGCAGCTCCTCGATGAATCTTCTTAGTTCCTCAGCCTATGACACGGGTGTCGTGAAAGTGGTGCGGGATTTGGATTGAAGATATATGAGATAGATGCGGGCGCATTCAACGCACAGCACCTGGGGCCATCACCTTCGTCACTGCCATGATGATATTTCAGAACTTGGCTATACTCTTGGCACCTTAGCCAAATTAGGATTATCCTGGTGCATTTGGAGTTGGATAACGCTTGATAATTATCGCGAACTATCGGTCGGACCTCTGCAATTGATACGCTGACACAATGATTGTCATCCGCGTCCAAAGATTGCAGCTCGCCCACTTCCAGATGATAGATGCATGGGAGGTCTCCAAATGCATCACTCCGGCCGTCACCAAATTCATGCCTTGGGAGCCGCCATCATGGAGCGAATACGTAACGAGATGTGAGAGAAGAGTGGAGTCTCCAGGGCCGACGAATTTTTGTTTCGTAGTTCGCAGGCTCGACAACGAGGAGTGCCTTGGCATGGCTTCGTTTGAAGATGCAGAATCTGATTCACCCGAGCTTGGCCTTTGGTTGAAGGAAAGCGCGCAAGAGCAGGGTTTGGGAGCGAAGTTGTAGCTTCACTCGTTGCGTAGGGGTATGCATCTCTTGGCAGGGAAGGTTTCTTAAATCCGGTAGCGATAAAAATATCGCTAGCAGGCGTATCGCTGAGAAACTTCATGGCGAGATCGATCTCTGAGCTTGGCAGCCAGAACCCTCAATCAGCGCCTCGTGCTCTGCATGATCAATCGGGTCAGGCAGGACGCCACGATCAGAATCCAACCGCATTCAAATGGCCATCGTATCGGAGTCACGCAGATACGCAGCAGACTCGACAGGCCGGCGAATGGAGATTTCGATTTTGGCTAAAAGGTCTTTAGGAGATACAGGCTTCGTAAGCAATTCGAAGTCGTAGCCCTGTTCACGTGCTGATTCGAGAAAGTCCACGGTTCCCGCATGCCCTGAGACAAGTAGAACTCCGCATGCGGGAAAACGGCCTTTGATCTGCATCGCCATTGCAACGCCGTTCATTCCGGGCATCGAAACATCGCTGATGACAAAATCGGGACGCTGGTATTCGCATGCGGGTAAAGTCGTTTCAGCGTCGTAGAACGCTTGCGCGTCATAGCCCGAGCAGCGCAGTATCGCGCACAAAGTGTCGGCGATGATTGTCTCATCATCCACAACGAATATTAGTCTACGCATCACTTTTTTGCCTGTCTTTGCCTTGCCTGAGCGGAGGAGCTTTTCTGGACGGATCCGTTGCGGACGTGCACCGCTTTTGAAACGCGTCATTAGCGGAGTTGGCGTCTTCAAGGAGTCGAGCTTTCTGGAGCACAACAGCCACAGGCACGACCTCGAATTGTCTGGTTGTTCTCTTCATCCATTTGCTCCTTGAGCCAACAGTAGTCCGAACTAATCGATACGGGGACTTTTCTTTTGCGAGCCTTTAACTGATAGATAGTTTGGGACTTACCCTCTATTTAGATCGCTGATAGCAAGAAAGTGAATTTAATTTAATGATACGATACTAAGGTAATAAGTTTCCGAAACTGTTCGTTAGCGTCTCGTTAGCGATACGGTTTGAAAGAAAACTCATGCCAGAGAAGAAGGTGCGGACATTCAACACGACTGCGCGGGCTGATGTGCCCACCGGTCGCCACGGGAAACATAGAAGCATCGTGACCCGAATACTGAATGACCTCGAAGGTTTGGAGGACGGCACAGCGTTGAAGATTCCGCTTGATGAGCTCTCCGACACTAAGGTCAATGTCCGCTCGGCTCTGAGCCGCGCGACTCGCAAGGTTGGCAAATCCGTAGGCACGGCGGCCGATGATGAGTACCTATATGTATGGAACTTGTAATACGCATTGTTGAAATGTGAGTCTTTTCGGAGACGTGACACAGCCCTCCCTTCCCCGGGGACGGTGAACAGTCCCGATCGACCGGGTTGTCGTGATGTCAGCGACTCGATTTCTAGGCAAGATGTTTGTGGGCGCCACAGGGCGTCCCGTACTTGCACGTTACAGCTTGGCTCTGCTGTTTCCGCTGCTCGCATATCTGCTCACAGCTCCAACGGTGCGCGCGGATCGCGGACCGTCCTTCCCGCTCTTCTCGTTGGCGGTGGTGCTTGTCAGCATTTTCGGTGGAACTAGGCCGGGGCTGGTCGCCGTGACCGAGAGCGTACTAATCAATATTCTTGCGATCCCGCCAAACTTCTCACTGCTTGTCGCGTCCTGGGATGATGCAATGCGAATTGCGGTGTTTGTATTTGCCGGCAGCGGAATTGCGCTGTTGATTGGTAGCGTGGGGGAGTTACAGAGCCGTTTGGATAAGGAACGATCCCAGCTCTCCATCACATTGCAGAGCATCGCCGACGCGGTGATTGCGACCGACGCGCAGGGCAGAATCACGCTGATGAACCCGGCGGCAGAAGAAGCGACTGGACATAAGTTCACCAGCGCGGCTGGGCTTCCCGTGGAATCGGTCTTCAAAATCGTTAATGAAATAAGCCGGACGACGGTGGACAGTCCCGTGAAGAAGGTCCTGGAGCGAGGGACAAGTCGCGGAACTCGCCGAAGATACGGTGCTGCTACGGCCCGACGGCACGGCGATTGCCATCGAGGATAGCGCCGCAGCGATTCGCGACGCGCGTGGCGATACCGTAGGTGCCGTTCTGGTATTTCGAGACGTGACAGAATCGAGATTTCTTCAGAAGGCGCTGATACGCTTGGAAAAGCTGGAGACGGCAAGCAAGCTCGGAGCGACCATCGCACACGAGACGAATAATCCGCTTGAAGCTCTCGCAAATCTTCTGTTCCTCATCAGCAGAGACGATGCTGCTTCAGAGACAACGAGGCATCTGGCGGAAATGGCCCAAGTGGAGATCTCACGTGCCGCTGAGGCCAGCAAGCGAACGCTTTCCTTGATAAGGGTTGAACGTGCGAAGACGAAATTAACCGTGAGCGATCTGATCGATTCGGCTTTTCAGTCGTATCAGTCGACGGCAAAAAACTCCGGAATTCGCTTGGAAAACGAGGTCGCACCAGATCTTGAAGTCACGGCTTTGCGCAACGAACTCCGACAATTGGTCAGCAACCTGATTTCAAATGCAATGGATGCGATGATGGCCTCAGGTGGCGTACTTCGAGTTAACGCCGAAGTCGCGGAGCAGGAAGAATCAAGGCAGGTGCGAATCAGATTCTCTGACACTGGCAATGGAATCGAGCCCGCCCATCTCGATCGCATCTTCGAGCCATTCTTTACGACCAAGAAGGACAAAGGGACTGGCTTGGGGCTCTGGATTGCAAAGCGGGTTGCAGAGGATCATGGCGGAGAACTGCAGGTGGAAAGCAGCCAGGCTGGAACCACTTTTACTGTGCTGCTACCGCAGCAATGCTCTACAAATCCAGAGGTGGCCGAAATGCCTGAGCGCCAAACAGAGGGAATTCTGGACTAGCTCACTTTCCAAATAGCTGACCGAGTAATAGATGGTACATCTGTTGCCGACAAAATTGTTGAAGGTTGGGCGCCACTACCGAATCCTATGTCTGAGGTGCAACCCATCTGCCGATTGCACTGAAGCGGGAACTGAGGAGCGATCAACGTCTCGTTCTGGGACCTAGTCGCTTATCCTTACCTTCCACAACAGGCCGGTCGGTCCAGTTCTGGACAAAATTCGCCACCTCGGCGATGCTCACCGCTTTCCAGTGAATCCCATGCCCCATGCCGCCCGATATATCGTGAACACGGGTTCACGTGCTGCTGAGAACCGCAGTCCCCGTGACGGTGAATGGCGTCTTACGCCAAGTTCCAAGGAGTTCTGTCCCGTAGTTGCGTGTACGCCCCGCGAAGTTGGAGATCTGATAGGCTGCACGTCGATCAACATAGACAGGCTGCTCGGATTCATCTCTAGACAAGAATAGACCTGCGCAAAAACTGTTGCGCAGGTCGCGTGCCAAGCTGCTGCTCGAGGCTTATACCGCTCGCCGTTTAGAACGGATGTCATCATCGAGGATCTCGTCATCTCTCGAGACCGTATCAAGTGTCTCTGATCGAGGCTCCTTGGCAATAGAGGTTCCTGTTCTCTCAAAGTCTGCGGGTCTGTCGGAACCTACTGTATGGCTGCTTACGGATTTCTCTCCAGAAGAGGCGACGTCGTCTCCGCCGGCTGCCTTAAGGATGTCTTTGGCGCGCGATACTTCGTCGGAACTATCGCAGTGAACGGAAACGAGAATGCCGCCGTCTTTTACCCGACCCTCGTAGCGCTTGGCTTCGTATTCCGGGATTCCCATTCCGACGAGGGCTCCGATAACGCCACCTACCGTGCCACCGACCCCTACTCCCGCGAGTGTGGCCATGATTGGGCCTGCCGCGATCAGGGGGCCGACGCCGGGAATCGCGATGGCTCCAATGCCGGCGAGAAGCCCGATGGCGCCGCCAACGGTACCCCCAACGCCAGCGCCAGTCGTCGTACCTTCAGGCGCCTTGGTGTTCTTTTCAGTGGCGAAATCTCGCGTGCCGGACTTGTCGGCCATCAGAACGGACACATCTTGGCTGGAGAAGCCGGCCGCAGTGAGCTCGTTAACTGCGATTTCGGCTTCGGACCGAGAGGCGAAGATGGCGAATGCTGCTGTATTCTTACCTGCCATAATTGAACTCCTTGGTTATCTAGTGTTAGTGCTGCGCTGCGTTGACAGATCACTGCTGCTGCTTCACTGTCAGCTGATTGGTTACCTTTTCGGCGCCGACAACCTCAGCAGCTTTGGAAGCGATCGACTGCTTTTCATCTTCACTGCGTACCGGTCCCGTGAGGGTGACCTGCCCATCCTGCGTGACGATCTTCACATTATGAGCATAGGTTGAGAGTGATTTGTCCGCAGTGATGGATCTGCGAATCTTCTGAGTGATGGTACGGTCTGACGTGTTCTCTTTCTGATTGTCCGCCGTTTTTGACTGGGCTTTGTTGCGCGCCGAATTATCCGGGGCTGTTGAAGACGGCGGTTTCGCCTGGTCCTGAGCATGCGTGCGGACCGGTGCGGCAATAATCAGCGACATCAAGAAAGATAGGACCCATAAGAGCCCCGTATTTCGAATTTGCATGGTTAAACCTCGAGACCGCCGGATGGCGGCCTAACTCGTCGGAATTCGCCACTCTGGTGTTCCCTAGAGGAGCCATAGCTCCATTACGGAGCTTTCCGCTCTGATGCCGACCTCCAGAGAGTCGTTGCACGCCTGTAGCGGGACTTGTTCCCAAGTTCATTTTTGGATCTCGGGTCAAAGTAAACGGGTATAGGCCCATTACCATTCTCAGCCGCATCAAACGTGCAAAAGGAGAGTACGTCTTATGGATACAGGACATGGATTTATCGCCTGGATAATCATCGGAGTGGTTGCCGGCTGGCTTACTGGCAAGCTCATGAAGGGTTCAGGCTTCGGGTTTTGGATGGACATGATAGTTGGCTTGATTGGAGCGCTCGTGGGCGGCTTCATTTCAACTCATCTCGGTGGTGGGGGAATCAACCAGCACGGCATGATAATGAGCATCATCATTGCCACGATCGGGGCAGTTTTGCTGACTTGGCTACTCCGCTTGGTAACCGGCAACCGCCGAACAGCGATTTAGATCCCAACAACCGGCTGCCCGTCTCTAAGATAGTTCGTTCGGGAGGAAACTCCTCGGAACGCTTGGGCCAACATGCACCTAAGTCGCTAGCCGTGAACTGGGTAAAACGTTTTCGCCGGAGCACGAATGCAGAACGAAAGCAGAGTCACGTCGGGAATTGGCGAAGATCGAATTCGAGAAGCATTTGAGTACGCTGCTTCGGGGACGGCAATAACGGCTTGATGCCTGCGTTCAGGAGCCCAGCCCTGCCTATAGTGACATCGTGGGAGTAACCGGGATCGGCGCGGCGCTGAAGTGCGTCAGGCAAGTCCTGGCCAGGCGGAATAGGCGCATGCTCGGGAATGGTGAAGACATCGTCGCCACCATACCCCCCGCCGGGCAACGTTGGATCCAAGCGCCGGCAAATCCTGTATCAGCTTGATTGAGAGAAACCGGAATATTCGCCAGGCCCATGGCGATGCGGTCTATTCCGTCTCCGTTGGGCAAGTACGCCACTCGGCCTCGCCTCTTTCGAAATCGTCCTGGGCCGTTTCAGGCTGCAGATGTCTCAAACGGCGCATTTGGCCAGTTCGCCGATGCGAAGACGCTGGTGATGGATAATACCTATCTTGTTGGCCGAGATCTCGCACATTCGCTAGGGAATTCCACTCTGTTTCGAGGACGCACGCATTCTTGCAAGTGCGTCGTCGAGCCTGGGATCTGGAGTCAGCAACTGTTCCGCACTTCCGCGGCGCTGCCCGATGCGGTAGTAATGGGTGAGAAAGCCGCGAGAACGTGTAGCGGATAAGTGGAGCTGCCCGTAGGCTTTGTGCCGATGTCCACCCAAGTAGTTCCACTCACCATGGGCTGCGGTGAGTTGCCGCCGAGCAGTACAGGTCGTGCACCCGCGAAGTGAGCACGCATAAGTTGATAACCGGCCCTGCCGCGGTGTGGCCTACGCCATCGCCCGTGCCGTCGGTCACGATCAGGTTGAAACACAATGTCGGAGTGCTGGCTTCGATCATGTCCGAGTGGCGGAACATTTCGTGGAGAAACAAGGCGAAACTCATCGGCATAACCATGCCGGTTCGCCGCGTCATTCCTGTTCCGT
>Ga0157372_10008680_pt1 | contig 10795 bp, 8 predicted proteins | sample C55metaG_FD_115307 | JGI IMG/M metagenome (GOLD analysis project Ga0157372, IMG submission 115307) | Corn rhizosphere microbial communities from Kellogg Biological Station, Michigan, USA - C5-5 metaG | ecosystem: Host-associated > Plants > Roots > Rhizosphere > Soil | place: USA: Michigan...
GACGCTGATCGCGACCTTGAGCTCACGGGGCACGGCCCGGAACATCGCGGTCCGGAACCCGGTGAGGACGAGGATCAGCATGACGATGCCCTCGAGCACCACGAGGCCCATCGCGTCGGCCCAGGTCATCCCCGGCTGCGCCGCGATCGAGAACGCGACGACCGCGTTGAGCCCGAGGCCCGTCGCGATCGAGAGCGGGAAGTTCGCGACCGCGCCCATGAGGATGGACATGGCGCCCGCGACGAGCGCCGTGGTCGCGGCGATGGTCGCGCGGCCGTCGAGCCCGCCGAGGAGCTGGCCGGTGCCGTCCTTGCCGCCCAGGATCAGCGGGTTCAGCGCGATGATGTAGCACATCGAGAAGAAGGTGACGAGGCCACCTCGGATCTCGGTGCTGATCGTCGAGCCGCGCTCGCTGATCTTGAAGAACCGGTCTACGGCGGAGCGCTGCACGGTGGGGGCGGCGGACGTCATGGGAGCATCGTGCCAGATGCGGTGCGTCGTTCAGCGCCACCCGCTCGCGGGCTCAGGGGCTCAGAAAGCCCCGTCGCCGCGGAGCACGGCCTTCGCGGTCCGGCCGAGGATCACGAGGTCCCCGAAGAGGGTCCAGTTCTCGACGTAGTAGACGTCGAGGCGCACGCTCTGCTCCCAGGACAGCTCGGACCGTCCGCTGGTCTGCCACAGCCCGGTCATGCCGGGCTTGACGAGCAGCCGCCGACGGACGTCGGTCTGGTACTCGGACACCTCGCCCGGCAGGGGCGGGCGGGGCCCGACGAGGCTCATGTCGCCGCGCAGGACGTTGAAGAGCTGCGGGAGCTCGTCGATCGAGTACCGGCGCAGGACGTGGCCGATGCGGGTCACGCGCGGGTCGTCGCGGATCTTGAACAGCGGTCCCGCGCCCTCGTTGAGGTCGGCGAGCGCGTCCACCTCGTCCTCGGCGCCGTCCCGCATCGAGCGGAACTTGAACATCGGGAAGATCGTCCCGTTCCGCCCCACGCGCTGCTGGGAGAACAGGACGGGGCCGCGGCTGGTCGCCTTCACGGCGACCGCCACGACGAGCAGCGCCGGGCTGAGGAGCACCGTCAGCAGGAAGGCCCCGAACCAGTCGGTGAACGCCTTGAGCCAGTAGCGACCGCCCGTGAACCGGGGCGCCTCGACGTGCACGAGCGCCGCGTTCTCGGCGGGCGTGATCGCGATGCGCGGCCCGGCGACGTCCGCGAGCGCCGCCGTGAGCATGAGGTCGACGCCGGACGGCTCGAGCTCCCAGCCGAGCCGCCGCACGACGTCCTTGGTGAGGGCGCCGGAGCCGGTGACGGCCACGGTGTCGACGCCGATCGCGCCGGCGATCTCGGCTGCGCCGAACACGTCCCCGAGGACGGGGACGCCCTGGACGTCCGGCCCGTCGCCGAGCTCGGCCACCGGGACGCACGCGCCGACGACGCGGTACCCCGAGTCGCGGCGGTTGTTGAGGTCGGAGACGAGGTCCTCGACGTGGGACCGGTGCCCGATGGCGAGCACGGTCGACATGCACAGTCCCTCGTCGCGGCGCCGGTGCAGCCACTGCCGCCAGGCGTAGCGGCCCGCGAGCAGCGTCGCGAGGCCGATCGGGGCGGCGACCGCGATGTAGCCGCGGGCACCGTACTCCCGCGCGACGAACGCCACGATCGCGAGCGCGGCGAAGAAGCGCCACGTCGCGCCGAACACGCGCTGGTACTCGGTGGTGCCGGCTCCGACGATCTTGATGTCGCGCGACTTCGTGTAGGCCAGGAGCGCGAACCAGCAGACGGCGACCGCGGCGGCCTGCACGGGGTCGTGCCAGCTGAGGCCCGCGTCGGAGCGGCCGGCGGTGATCCCGCGCCAGTGCGCGACGTAGCCCACCACGACGGACACGAGGATCGCGACGGCGTCCGTCAGGAGCACCCGGCGACGGAAGGAGGCGTACCAGCGCGACCGGTCGACGTCGGCGCGTGCGGCGCGGACGCGTGCCCGACGACGTGCCTCGGAGGCACGGGACGGTGCCCCGCGGAAGCGGTCGGCGACGATGCCCGCCACGGTGTTCCTTCCGCTCGCGCGAGTGGTTCCTGCGGCGCCGGAGAGGGCCGCGACCGCCTTCGGGTCCGTGGCCACCCGTCATGGAGAGGAGCACGTCGGACCGAGAGAAGGACCTGCTAAGACGTGAGCGAGGATACCGCCCGCGCGATACCTGCCAACGACGTCATACGGCTCTTTCACCCGGATGAACTGGACGACTGTCCAACATGCGCCTTCGGTGCTCCCGCGCAGGCCGCGAGGCGTGGCGCCTGGGCTACCCTCGAGGCGTGCCCTCGCTGAAGGACGTCGTGCTCCATCCCGACCGCCGCCGGGCCGAACCCCCGGCCGAGCGGGTGGACCTACGCCCCCCGATCTGGCTCGGTATCGGCGCCTGGACGATCGCGCTGATCGTCGCGGTCGTGCTGGAGGCCACCGGCACCGTCACGGGCGGCCGGTTCGTCGCGACGGCGTGCGCCGGGCTCGCCCTCGGTGGGGTCGGGCTGTGGTGGGAGCGCCGCAACCGCACCCGCTACCAGGGCTGACGACGCGGGCCCGCCGGGCCTTGTCGGCGACGCGCGCCGCGCGCTAGCGTGACGGCGCCTGCATGACCCGCGGAGCGGCTGGTCATTCGCGCATCCTCCGAGGCCCGCGCCTCGCCACCGTCGGCGAGGACGATCGCGCGCCCCCTGGCATCCGCGAAGGAACGCTCCGATGAGACCCGCACCCCGCTCCGCCCTGTCCGCCGTGCTCGCGGCGATCGCCACGGCCGCCGCACTGACCGCCGCCGCGCCCGCGAGCGCCCACGACGTCCCGGCGCCCCACGCCACCCCGACGAGCGTGCCCGGCACCGCGCTCGCCTCTCTCGACACCTCCCGGCCCCTCGGCGCGACGGGAGACGTCGGCGCCCGGGTCCCGTTCACCGAGTACGAGGCCGAGGACGCCACCACGAACGGCACCCGGGTCGCACCGACGCGTGCCTAAGTCCGTCGCCGCGGACACGGTCACGCAGGGCGGCGGGGTGCACGTCGGCAACCGGTTCGGCGCGGTCCCGCTGTCCGGCACGACGACGGTGCGCGACGACGTCCTGCTGCGCACGGGCTCGCTCAACCCCAACGACCCGGTGCAGACGGGCGCCCTCTGGTTCTGGGCGGCGGACGCGCCGATCACCGGGCGGATCGTCGCCGACGGCCTGTCGATCCTCGACAGCTCCTACGAGGCGGTCCAGGTGCACGGATCCTCGGTGGCCGGGCTCGAGGTCTCGGACGTGCGGATCGACCGCGCCGGGACGTTCGCGGTGCAGCTCGAGGCCGCGGGGTCGGGGACGTTCCGCGACGTCGTCGCGTCGGGGCTCGGCGCCGCGACGAGCGGCCGGCCCTCCGGGGTCCTCGACGACGACAGCGGCTTCGCGCTCGCCCGGCAGGGGCTGTCGCGCGTGAGCTGGCCCGGGACCACCCGCACGCTGCCCGCGCTCGGCCAGCTCGAGCTCGAGCAGGCGACGGGGATCGACTTCGGCTTCCGGACTCTCGGGACGACCACCACGAGGACGCTGACCCTTACGAACCCCGGGAGCGCGCCGGTGACCGTGGACGCCGTGCTGCCGCCCGCAGGGTTCGCGGTGGCGCGGGGCTGCGCCGTCGTCCCCGCGCACGGCTCGTGCGACGTGCGGATCACGTTCACGCCGACGGCGTCCGCCAACTACTCGGGGCTCCTGACGATCGACTCCAGCTCGCCCGCCGGGCCGTACGTCGTGAGACTCACGGGCGTCGGCTTCGACCCGGAGGGCAACCTCGCGCTCGGGCGGAGCATCACGTCGAGCTCGCAGGCCAGCGGCTTCGGGCCCGCGAACGCCGTGGACGGCAACCCCTCCACGTACTTCGAGAGCCTCGACGGCGCGGGCTACCCGCAGACCGTGACGCTCGATCTCGGCGAGACGTTCTCGGTCGACCGCATCGTCCTGCGGCTGCCGCCGGGCTGGGGAGCCCGGACGCAGAACGTCGCGATCGACGCCGACGGCGCACCGCTCGTCGCGGCCGCGGACTACACGCTCGACCCGGCCGTCGACGACAACTCCGTGACGATCACGTTCCCCGCGACCGACGCGCGCACGCTGACCTTCACCCTGAGCGGGAACACGGGCTGGCCGCCCGCGTCCCAGCTCTCGGAGATCGAGGTCTACGCGCACTGAGGCGCACCGAGGCAGGGTCCGCCGACGGTGACGGCTGCCCACGGGCGGCCGTCACCGTCGGGTGCGTCAGTCCCAGGCGGTCTCGGCGACCAGCCCGTCCGCGGCGGCCGGGTCGGCGAGTGCCGCCGCGAGCGCGTGGCGCAGGCTCCAGTCCCCCGCGGCGAGGGCCAGGCCGCGAGCGAGACCGTCGGTCGTGGTCGCGTGCACGACGACGTCCGGCGGCTCCCCCGGCCCGCCCGGCCGGCGGGTCACCCACCACGGCACGGGACGGCCCGCCACGGTCAGGCGTTCGGGCCGGGTCGCGACGACCGCGAGGCCGGGCACGAGCGCCGAGACGCCGGGCGGGAGCTGCCAGCGGCGGGCGGGGGCGGTCCTGGCGTCACCGTCGGCGGGGCGAGCGTCACCGTCGGCGGACGGGGCGTCGCCCTCGGGGTCCGGCACGACGTCGTCGGGCTGGACGTCGAGGTCCAGGGCGTCCGCGACGGCGTCGACCTCGCCGGGCGACGCCGGCACGACGGGCCCGAGCACGGCGGCGTGCGGCCCCGACGCGACCCGCACGTCCGCGGGCTCGACGACGCGCGCCCGAGGCCGCCCGTCGTCGTCGAGCACGAGCGCGAGCACCCGGTCCGGCGGCGGGTCCCACACCGCGCCGCCCGCCGCGGCGGTCCGCAGGGCGCGCCAGAGCGCGGCGGCGTCGGCGAGGGGCACCTCGTCGCCCTCGTCATGGTCGGCCACGCGGTCGAGCACGTCACCGAGCGCGTCGTCGTCGAGGGCGCCGAGGCTGTGCACCGCTCCGAGCGCCTGCGCGACGCGCGGGTCGGCGAGGACGTCCGCGAGCCCGGCGGCGTCGGGCGCGGTCTCCCCGAGGTCCGGGACGAACGGCACGTGCGCCGCGCCGGCGGTCCCGGCGGGAACCGTGAACGGCGCGCCGAGCCGCGCCCGGACCCACCCGGCGAGGTGGGACGCCTCGCCCAGCGGCCGGGCGAGCAGCGCCGCGCGGAGCCGCGGCTCGCCGAGGACGTGCCGCACGACGTCCGCCGTGGCGTCGTCCGGCACCGCGTCGAGCGGCACGACGACGTCGAGCTCGTCCACGAGCGTGCCCCCGCCCACGCGGTCCGCGAGCGCCTCGAGGTGGTCGAGGACGTCGTCGCCGAGCAGGTCGCCGAGTCCGTCGGGCAGCGTGGCGTCCTCGCCGGGGCCGGGCAGGACGACGTCCCGGAGGGTCACGACCTCGAGGTCGGCGTGCGCCCCGAGCGCGACGGCGTCGGCGGCGAGGTCGGCACCGGTGCCCGTCCCGGGTAGCAGCGCGTCCAGGTCGAGCAGGTCGAGGTCGAGCACGTCGGCCGCCCAGCTGCCTGGGACCGCGAGGTCGCCGGCGGGCTGCGGTGCGACCGGCTCCCCCGTCTCGCCGTCGAGCGCCGGCACGAGCACGGCCGCGAGGGATCGCGGGAGGGGCGCAGCAGGGTGGGCGCGGCGGACCGCGCCGACGACCGCGAGCACCCGGGCAGCGTCGGAACCGTCGTCGTCCTGGACCTCCGCCGGGTCCGACGCCCGCAGCAGCGCCGCGCGGACGGCCGGCAGGTCGAGGACCGCCGGGTCGTCCGGGGCGAGCGCGCCGAGGTCGCGGAGCACGGGGTGCGCGGCGTCCGGGTGGACCACCGGAACGCCCCACGCCCGGAACGCGTCGAGGACGTCGTCGCTCGCGGCACCGGCGACGACGCCGCGCGCTCCGCGAACGGTGACGGCCGCTCCGGCGCCGGGGGCGTCCGCGGCCGGCACGACGGGCACCGGGAGCGCCGCGAGCGCCTCGCGCACGTCGGGGTCGGACGCATAGGGCGCGAGCGCGGCGAGCGCCCGCCCCCAGCCGCCCGGCGGGAGGCCGGGCGCGAGGTCATCCACGACGTCCGCGAGGGGCCGGACCGACACGCCGAGCAGCCGGGCGGCGGCCCGCGCGGACGGGGGCAGGACGGCGAGCCCGTGCAGCGCGGGCCGGAGCGCGGCGACCACGGCGGCGTCCCCGCCGACGGATCCCTCGATCGCGACGGCCTCGCGCGCGGGCGTGCCGTCGAACAGCGGGGCGTCGCGCAGCGCCGCGATCGCGGCGTCCTGCACGACGGCGTCGGCCCAGCCCGCGGGCACGCCGCCGGGCACCAGCGCGAGCGCGGCGTCGGGACGGTCGCGGGCGACCTCGGCGACCGTGCGGGCGAACAGGGCGCCGGCCTCGCGGGCGACGTGCTCGGCGAGCGGACCCTCGACGACGTGCCGGCGGGTCGCATCCAGCGGGAGGGTCGCGACGAGGACGCCGGGCATCGAGGTGCGGTCCGCGGTGGGGGTCGGAGCGTGGACGACCCCGCCCGACGCGACCCGTGCGGCGCCGTCGACGGGCAGCGCCCACGTGACGCTCCAGCCGGTGCGCTCGCGTTCCTCGACGGGACGGTCCGCGAGCAGGTCGGCCGGCACGCTGCCGTGCGCGGTCGCGACCCGCCAGCCCCGCCCGGGTGCGAACGCGTCCCGGCCGAGCTCCCGCGACTCCCCGGTCCCCCCGTCGACGCGGACGACGTCGAGCGCGCCGAGGGCGAGGAGGAGCGCGTCGTCGAGGTCGTCGAGCTGGCGCCGTACCGCGGCCACCGCGTCGTCGTCGCGAAGCGCGAGCACGACGACGGTCGCGAAGCCGGGCCCCGGTAGAGCTCCCGTGCCCAGGTCGTCGGCGAGCGAGGCGGCGTCGTCGGCCGTCACGGGGAACGGGAGGCGCAGGACGGGGAGCGCGTCGCCGCGGCCGGGCAGGCGGTCCTCGAGCCCGGTCTCGGCGAGGAGCGCGCGGGTGCGCTCGAGCGAGAACGCGACCCCGCGGACATCCTGCGGACGGCTGTCGCCGGACTCACGCGTGAGGACGACGACGTCGTCTGCCACGGCGCGCACCGCGGCGAACCCGACGCCGAAGCGCCCGACCGTGACCCGGCCTGCCGCGAGCGCGTCGCCGACGGCCGCGCCGGACTTGGTGGACGCGCGCAGGGACGCGAGCGACGCGACGCCGTCCGCGGTCAGGGGCTCGCCCGTGTTCTGGGCCACCAGGTACCCGGCCGGCCCGCTCGCGCCGGCCGGGTCGCTCGTCCCCGTGCGGACCACGAGCCGGAGCGTCAGCTCGCCCGGGGGGTCCGCCTCGGCCGCGGCATCGGCGGCGTTCTGCGCGAGCTCGACGACGACCCGGTCGCGGTACCAGCCGCGGGCGTGGTCCTCCTCGAGGTTCGCGTCCTCGCGCAGGCGCGTGGGCGAGGACCGCCAGGCCCGGACGGCGGCGTCCCGCAGGGCCGCGGTGCCGAACGCGTCGGCGGGGGCGTCGCTCACGGCGCGGGCGTGGTCTCCTCGGGCGCCGGCTCCTCTGTCGAGGGCTCGGCGGCCCCAGCCTCCGCGGCGACGGGCTCGGCGGCGACGGGCTCCTCGGACTGCGGCGCCTCGGCGGCGACGGGTTCCTCGGACTGCGGCGCCTCGGCGGCGACGGGCTCCTCGGACTGCGGCGCCTCGGGCGCCGGCTCGACCTCGATGCTGAGCTCGTCGATCAGGGGGTCGGGCGCGGGCCAGTCGCTCGCGTGCTGCGGCACGTCGGTCTCCGAGTGGGCGCCGCAGCCGTGGTCGAGGCTGACGACCTTGCCGTCGTCGGGCGACCAGGCGTTGGCGCAGACGCCGAACACCTGACCGAGCGCGCCCTGGAGCGGGACGAGGAAGCCGCAGGAGGCGCACTCCGCGTCCGCGGCGACGGCACCGGGCGCCGTCGGGCCGCGGGTGCCGCGGTACCAGCGCTCGGCGGCCTCGTCGCGGCCCTGCGGGCCGAGCACGCGGACCCGCGCGAGGGCCAGCTCCTCGATCGCGACCCTGTCCTCTTCCTCGTCGCCCGTGGGCGTGTACCCGGGGACGAGGCGGGGGTCGTCGGCGAGGAACGGCAGCACGTCGCCGGTCCCGACGTCGCCGGGGCGCAGCCGCTCGGACCAGGGCAGCCAGCTCGGCGCGAGCATCGCGCCGTCACCGGGGAGCAGCGCGACCTCGCACACCGTGGCCGTGCGGCCGCGCGGGACCCGCGAGACGCTGACCGACCAGTACCAGCCGGTGTACCCGCGCATCGTGCAGGCGAAGCGATGCGTCGCGAACCGTTCGGCGTCGACCGTGACCCCGAGGTGCTCGCCGACGTCGGACGCCGACTCGGCGTCCTGCTGCGCTGCCGTGAGCGCGAGCTCGACGGCGCCCTCGAGCACCGCGTCGTGGCCGCGGGCCGCCCGGGCCGCGGTGGAGCGGGGCTTGGTCGTCGCCGCCATGTCAGGCCTCGAGGTCGTCCGCGACGGCCCGGAGCACGGTCGCGACCTTCGTCGCGGCGCCCTTCTCCGGGTACCGGCCGCGACGCAGGCCGTTGCCGACGCTGTCGAGCAGCTTGATGAGGTCCTCGACGATGACGGCCATGTCGTCCGCGGGCTTGCGCTTCTGGATGCGCTGGGCCCGCTCGACCGACGGCGCGGGCTCGAGCAGGCGAACGCTCATGGCCTGCGGGCCGCGGCGACCGTCCGCGACGCTGAACTCGACCTTGGCGCCGGGCTTCACGTTCGCGGCGTCGGGCAGCTCGTTGGCGTGCACGAAGACCTCGCCGCCCTCGTCGGACGCGATGAAGCCGAAGCCTTTCGTGGTGTCGAACCACTTGACCTTGCCGGTGGGCACGTAGAACCTCTGCGATGTCGTCGGGAATGCTCAGCGCTTCAGCCTACCGGGCGCGACCGTCACCGGGCCACGGAGATGGCGTCGTCCGCCCGAGCCACGCGCCCCGTCAGGCCCGGACGGGCTGCGGCGCGACCGCGGGGACGACGTTGAGGTTGGAACGGAACAGGTTGCCGGGGTCGACGCGGCGCTTGACGTCCTGCAGCCGCCGCAGGGTGTCCGCCGGGTAGGCCTCCTCCACGGACGTGCCCGGGCCGGCGACGAAGTTCGCGTACGCCGCGCCCCCGAGCCCGAGCGCCGTGGCGGTCCGTCCGACCCAGTCCGCGGCCGCGTCGGCCTGCCCGCGGGCGGGCGCGACGGCCCCGACGGTCGCCATCACGGCCCGGTCGCGGTGCGCGAAGGCCGTGGCGTCCGGCGCCACGCGGGCGATCGCCCCGCCCATGGGCCGCAGGTTGAGGACGGCGACCGGCGTCGGCGCGGCGCGCACGGCCTCGATCACCGCGGCCGCGTCGGCCTCGCCGACGGTCTCCACGAAGCCCGTCCGCTGCGCGGGCCACGTGCTCGCCTGGTTCGGCGCGAGGCCGAACAGCTCCGGGTACGGCTGCGGGCGCACGAGGTCGACGAGCAGCGTGCCCGCGGCGCGGAAGGGCGCGAGGACGTCGTCCGCGGTCTCGGGCGCGCCGGTGTGGCAGGCGAGCGCGACGACGATCGGCGTGCCGTGCCGCTCGGCCGGAAGGAACGGCGCGGGCGGCGCCTTCATCACGTTGACCATGAGCGAGAGCTCGTCGGGCGCCTGGGCCGCGGCCGCGAGCAGGGCGCCGACCGTCCGCTCGGCCGGCGCGAACGCGAGCAGGCCGCCCGTGACGACGGTCGTCGGCGTGAGCCGGAGGTCGAGGCGGGTCACGACGCCGAAGTTGCCGCCGCCTCCGCGGAGCGCCCAGAAGAGGTCGGGGTTCTCGTCGTCGGACGCCCGCACGACGCTGCCGTCGGCGAGCACGACCTCCGCGCCGAGGACGTTGTCGAGCGTGAGCCCGTCCCGGCGGCTCAGGTACCCGATGCCGCCGCCGAGCGCGAGGCCCGGGACCCCGACCGTCAGGGTGTCGCCGAAGCCCGTGGCCAGGCCGTGCTCGGCGGCTGCCCGCGTGTACTCCCCCGCCGTCGTGCCGGCGGACGCCGCACCGACCCGGGCGTCGGGGTCGATCCGCGCGCCGCCGAGCAGGCGCAGGTCGAGCACGAGCCCGTCGGCCACCGTCCCGTACCGGGCGTACGCGTGGCCGCCGCCGCGGACGGCGAACGGGACACCGGTGGCCGCGGCGGCGCGCACCACGGCCTGCACGTCCGAGACGTCCCGGGGACGCGCCACCAGCGCGGGCGCCGCGCCGTCACCCGCGAAGACGATTCCCGCCGCTTCCTCGAACCCCCGGTCCCCGCGCGCCACCAGGCGCTCGCCCCATCCCCGGCCGAGCCGCTGCGCCACGTCGTCGATCGCCGTCATCGTCGTCCTCCTGTCGGTCCCGAGCCCCGGTGGCCCGTCGAGAAACAGATTAGACATCAAATCATTCGGGTTCAAGAGGTTAGATGTCTGACGATATGGCGTCCAAGGATCGGACTACGCTCGGGCCATGAGCTTCGGCGCGCACAAGGCACTCGGGATGACGCTCTGGGAGACCACCCAGGCGGTGAACAAGGCCTTCGAGCGCAGGCTCGACGCCGCGGGCGGGAACCGGGCCGTCTGGTTCATCTTCCTGGCGCTCGCGAGGGGCTCCGACCCGACGCAGCGCGACCTCGCCCGCACCGTCGGGCTCACCGACGCGATGCTCACCCACCACCTCACCGCGCTCGAGCAGCGCGGGCTGGTGACGCGCACCCGCGACGACCACGACC
>Ga0157372_10008681_pt1 | contig 10794 bp, 8 predicted proteins | sample C55metaG_FD_115307 | JGI IMG/M metagenome (GOLD analysis project Ga0157372, IMG submission 115307) | Corn rhizosphere microbial communities from Kellogg Biological Station, Michigan, USA - C5-5 metaG | ecosystem: Host-associated > Plants > Roots > Rhizosphere > Soil | place: USA: Michigan...
CGAGGCCGGCTCCGAGGGCATCGAGCTCGTGGACTGGCTCATCGCCCGCGGGGCGATGGACGACCAGTTCGGCGGCGAGAGCCCCGAGACGAACCACCGCTTCTACCACGTGCCGGCCTCCAACACCGCGGTCGGGCACCTCGTGCTGACCAACCCGACGGCGCCCCGCGTCGAGAACTCGGAGAGCATCGGCAAGCCCCAGGAAGTCCACGCGTGAGCGGCGACAAGGTCCGCGTCGCGGTCGTCGGCGCCGCGGGCGCCTTCGGCATGAAGCATCTGGACGGCCTCGCGAACATCCCGGACGCCGAGGTCACCGTCGTCAGCGGCACCCGCCCCGAGCCGACCGCGGCGGTCGCCGAGAAGTACGGGGTGCCGAACGTCGCGATCGGCCTGGACGCCGTGCTCGAGCGGGACGATGTGGATGCCGTCATCCTGGCGACGCCCACGCAGCAGCACGCCGCGCAGACCCAGGCCGTCCTCGAGGCGGGAAAGCACGTGCAGGTCGAGATCCCGTTGGCCGACTCGCTGGAGGGCGCCCTCGAGACCCTCGCCGTCGCCGAGGCGACCGACCGGATCGCGATGGTCGGCCACACCCGCCGCTTCAACCCCTCGCACCGGTTCGTGCACGACCGGATCGCCGCGGGGGAGTTCGCCGTGCAGCAGATGGACGTGCAGACGTACTTCTTCCGCCGCTCGAACACGAACGCGAAGGGCGAGCCGCGCTCGTGGACCGACCACCTGCTGTGGCACCACGCCGCGCACACCGTCGACCTCTTCGCCTACCAGGCCGGCCGGATCGTGCAGGCCAACGCCATCCAGGGGCCCATCCATCCCGAGCTCGGCATCGCAATGGACATGTCGGTCCAGCTCAAGAGCGAGACCGGCGCGATCTGCACGCTGTCGCTCTCGTTCAACAACAACGGACCCTTCGGCACGTTCTTCCGTGACACGGGGGACACCGAGACCTACATCGCGCGCTACGACGACCTCGTCAACGGGCGCGACGAGCCGATCGACGTGTCCCGCGTCGCGGTGAGCATGAACGGCATCGAACTGCAGGACCGCGAGTTCGTGGCGGCCATCCGCGAGGGCCGCGAGCCGAATTCGTCGATCCGGCAGGTCATCGACTGCTACCGGGTGCTCGGCGCGCTCGAGGAGCAGCTGGCGTGAGCCCGTCCCTTCCCCGTATGGGCCTCGGCTGCATGTCGCTGAGCCACGCCTACGGCGTGCCGCCCTCGGCGGACGACGGACTGGCGCTGCTGCGCGCGGCTCTCAATGCGGGGGTGCGGATGCTCGACACGGCGACGCTCTACGGCGACGGCCGCAACGAAGAGCTCGTCGGACGCGCGATCGCCGGGCGCCGCGACGAGGTGCTGCTGGCGAGCAAGGGCGGCATGGCCGTCGTCGACGGCGTCAAGACCATCGACGGGCGGCCGTCGACCCTCAAGGCGCAGGTGGATGCGTCGCTCCGCCGGCTCGGGGTCGAGCACATCGACCTGTACTACCTGCACCGGTGGGACAAGACGGTGCCGATCGGCGAGAGCGTCGGCGCACTCGCCGACCTCGTCGAGGCCGGCAAGATCGGCGCCATCGGGCTGTCCGAGGTGTCGGTCGCGCGGTTGCACGAGGCTCAGACGGTGGCGCCGATCGCCGCGGTGCAGAACGAGTACTCGCTGTGGAGCCGCAACCCCGAGCTCGGCATGCTCGAGGCGACGCGCGACACCGGCGTCGCGCTCGTCGCCTTCTCGCCGGTGGCGCGCGGGTTCCTCGCCGACGCCCTCCGCGATCCCGACGACCTCGCACCGAAGGACATCCGCCGCGCGATGCCGCGGTTCCAGCCCGAGCACTGGCCCGCCAACGCCGCTCTGCTGCCGGCCTGGCGAGAGCTCGCCGACGAGGCCGGGTGCCCGCCGGCACAGCTCGCGCTGGCCTGGGTGCTCTCGCGCGCAGATCACGTGGTGCCGATCCCGGGGACGACGGATGCTGCGCACCTCCGCGAGAACCTCGCCGCCGTCGACCTCGTCATCGACCCCGACGTTCTGGCGCGCGCGGGCGGGCTCATCGACACCGACACCGTCTCAGGGCCTCGGTATGCGCCCGCGCAGTCGGCGGAGGTCGACGCGGAGTCCTTCGAGGTCGCCGCGTGAGGGCGATCTCCTCGATGGCGACGCGCCACGTGCTGGCCGATCTTCTCGCCGCCTCCGCGGCCGCAGGGCTTCCCACGGTCGAGCTGGAGTCCGTCGGCGGAGTGGATGCCGCCGCCCGCGTGGCGGCGGGCGAGCCGTTCGACCTCGTGTTCCTGGCCGACGATGCTCTGCGCCGCCTGGCCGACGATGGACACGTGGATGCCGCATCCCTCACCCCGTTCCTCCTGTCGCAGGTCGCCATCGCCGTCCCCGCGGAAGATTCGATCGGCTCGCGACCTGATGGCGCGGCGTTCCCGGATGCGGAGGGCGTGCGTGCGGCCCTGCGGGACGCCTCCCGCATCGGCTATTCGACGGGGCCGAGCGGCACTGCGCTGATGCGCATCATCGACGGGTGGGGCATGACCGGCGAGCTGGACGGCCGGCTGGTGCAGGCCCGGCCCGGCATCCCCGTCGGCACGCTGCTCGCCGACGGCGAGATCGACCTGGCCTTCCAGCAGCTGAGCGAACTCGTCGGGCTGCCGGGCATCCGCGTGCTGGGCACCCTCCCCGCCGACTGCGCGATCGACACGGTGTTCTCCGGGGCGGCCTCGACGGCATCGGGTGAGCCGGTGAACGCGCGCCGCATCCTGCGGTTCCTCGCCTCGGACGCCACAGTGGCGATCCGCACCGACCACAGCTTCGCCGCGCCGTAACCCTCGCGGGGTGCGGCATCAAACGGTCAAGTAGTGAACCCAATATGACGTGATTTCGCCCTCTTTGTACGAAATCCCGCGCATCGTCCCTAAGATGTCGCCATGCCCGCGCACCGCGACCGGCTCGGCGATCAGATCATCGACGTGTTGGAAAAGCGCGGCGGGTCGACGCGACGCGAGCTCGCGCTCGCACTCGATCTGCCATCGTCGAGCATCGCCAGCGCCGTCGACCGGCTGATGGCGCGCGGTGTCGTGCACGAGGAGACCGACGTGCGGTCGGATCACGGCGGTCGCGTCGGACGACCGCCGAACCTCGTCAAGCTGAGCCGCGCGTCGCAGGTCGCCGTTCTCGTCATCGGGCACCACTCGATCGAGGCGGCCGTCGTGACCCCCGACGGGACGGTCGTCGCACACGATGCTCGCGCCTACGACTCGATGTGGGCCGACGACGCGCTCGAGCCGGGCATCGCTCTGCTCCGCGACACCCTGGCGGCCCTGGATCCCGGTCACCCCTCGGTCAGCGGGCTGGTGATCGCCGTGCCCCGTCCCAATCACGACGGGACCGCGAGGGCCATGTTCTCCGAGTCGAGCTTCATCGGGTGGCCCCTCGGGATGCCGCGGTGGTGGGCCGTCGATCCGGAGCCTCGACTGCGCGAGGAGTTCGGCGTCGAGGTGTTCGTGGAGAACGATGCGAATCTCGCAGCCATCGGCGAGCAGACGTTCGGCGCCGGGCGCGGTGCGAAAGACGTCATCCACCTCACCTTCGTCCCCGCCCTCGGAGCGGGCGTCGTCTCGAACGGCTCTCTCGTGCGCGGTGCCAGGGGCATCGCGGGCGAGATCGGCCACATCCAGGTCGACGAGCGAGGACCGCTGTGCCGGTGCGGCAACCGCGGCTGCATGCTCATGCAGCCGGACGCGAGGTTCCTGATCGATGCGATCCGGCGGGCGACCGCGGCGCGGGCGGGTCTGCGGCCCGACTCGCAGGAACTGCTGGATGCCGGCGATCAGCACCTGCGGCGCATGTTCCGCGAGGAGGGCAGCGTCCTCGCGCCGCACCTGTCGACGGCCTGCATGTTCCTCAATCCGAGCATGATCATCCTCGACGCTGCGCTCGGCTCCGCTGCAGACGCGGTCATCGAGGGGCTGTCGGAGGGCATTCGCCGGTCGTCCCCGGCGAACGTGTTCACCGACCTGGAGATCCGGCGGGGTGAGCTGCCCGGCCGCGCGGTGATCCTGGGTGCGGCGGCGCTCTTCGCGCACGAGCGCAGCCCGGCCGCGCGCGCAGGCTGAGCTTCCCGGCGCGGTCTCAGCGCCGGATGGATGCGGCGGCGTGCATCACGGCGCCGATCAGTTCCGCGCGTGTCCCGAGCTCGGCGCTGCGGATCTCGAGGTCGGCGGAGGCGGCGAGGGCACGGTGGTCGACTTCCGCGCGCACACCGGCCACGAACGAGGGGCCGGCCGTCCCGAGCTCGCCGCCGAGGATGAGCGCTGCGGGGTTGAGGAGGCTGACGAGGTCGGCCAGCACGCCGCCGAGGGTGCGGCCCGCTTCGTCGAGGATCCGTCGGATGGGCGGGTCGTCGAGGTCCTGCAGCGCCGTCGTGAGGGCGGCCGGGTCGTCCGGGTGCGTGACTCTGATCTGCTCGCGGACGACCGCGGAGGAGACGACGGCTTCCAGACAGCCGCGGCGCCCGCACCGGCAGGGCTCGCTCCGGCCCGGCAGCGGGGTGTGCCCGAGTTCGCCTGCGATGCCTCGCGACCCCCGGTAGGGCTGCCCGTTCAGCACGGGACAGGCGCCGATGCCGTCGGACACCTTGACGTAGAGGAAGTCGGTGTGTGCGCGACCGGCGCCGGCGAGCCGCTCGCCGAGGGCGCCGAGGAACGCATCGTTCTCGGTGCGCACGTGTGCGTGAAGCCGACGCTGCAGCTCCGCAGCCGGGTCGAGTCCCACCCAGCGGGCGAGGATCGTCGGGGAGCAGACGAGGCCGGTAGCCGCATCCAGCGGCCCCGGGATGCCCGCGGTGACCTCGGCGACGTCGTCGATCCCGGTCTCGGCGGACAGGGACCGCAAGAGGTCTGCCGCGGTGTCGAGTGCCTCCATGGCCTGCAGGTCGACGCCGAACGGCGCGCTGGTCTCGGCGACCACACTGCCGAGGGAGTCGCCGATCGCCACGGAGATGTGGGTGTGCCCGAAGTCGATGCCCGCCACATGACCGCCCGCAGCCACCGCGCACAGGACGTTTCCCGCGCGTCCGCTGCCGGTGCCGGGCCCCTTCACCCCGATTCCGGTCTCCGAGACGCGCCCCATCTCCACGAGCCTCGTCACGGCGTTGTTCACCGTGCTGCGCGACAGGCCCGTCGCATCGACCAGATCCGTGCGCGTCACCGCGCGGTTGCTGCGGATGATCTCGAACAGGAGCTCGCGCGTCTGGTCCCTTGCAGACGTGTGCGCCCGAGGAGACGTCGGGTTCGTCACACTCATGATCCCCAGAGCGTACTGGCGCAGCGCCAGAAGCGCGAGCGTCGTCGACTCAGTTTTCGGCCATTAACTGCTCGAATGATTCGTTTTAACGAGTCTTTTCAGATCGTTGACAGTGCGAAATCGGCGTAACTAACTTGATCTCCGTGAACGACCGGGGTTCGGTTCCCAGGCGCGTCGCTACAAGCAATGAAGTCAGAGAGGACTCACTGATGCAGAATCACCCACGTCGGCGCAGGATGGGCGGGGCCATCCTTCCGCTCGCCGTCGCGTCCGCGATCGTGGTCGCAGGTGGCGGCACGGCCGCCTTCGCGGCCAGCACCGACCCCACCCCCAACCCCCTCGAGCTCGCGAACGCACAGCTCTCGAAGCAGGCCGCCGCCGACGGCATGGTCCTGCTGGCCAACCAGAACCACTCGCTCCCACTGCAGAAGAAGACCAACGTCGCGCTGTTCGGCGTCGGCGCCTACGCCACCGTCAAGGGCGGCACGGGATCCGGCAACGTCAACCAGCGCTACGCCATCAACGTCCGCACCGGACTGGAGAACGCGGGCTTCGCGATCACCACGAGCCCGACCTACTGGGACGCGATGACGTCGGCATACGACACGAAGTACCCCCCGACCACCGGCGGCAGCGGCTTCGGCGGATCGGTGGACTACTCCTCCGTCGAGCAGGCGCTCACCGGCGACTCCGTCAAGCCGACTGCCGACACCGACACGGCCATCTACGTGCTCGCACGGAACTCCGGTGAAGGTGCCGACCGCAAGAACGCCAAGGGCGACTACCTGCTCAGCGACACCGAGCAGAACGACATCGCCCTGCTGGGCCAGACGTACAAGAACGTCGTCGTGGTGCTGAACTCCGGCGGCATCGTCGACACGTCCTTCTTCGACACGATCAACAAGGCGGAGTCCGACCCGAGCGGCGGTCCCGCGCTCGACTCGCTCTTCCTCATGAGCCAGGCAGGCGAGGAGGGCGGCAACGCCCTCGCCGAGGTGCTGGACGGCGATGTCACGCCGTCGGGTCACCTGACGGACTCGTGGGCGTCGAAGTACTCCTACTACCCGGCCTCCGCCACGTTCGGTGCGAACGACGGCAACACCGTCACCGAGCAGTACTCCGAGGGCGTGTACGTCGGGTACCGGTACTTCGACTCCTTCTACAAGACGATCGACGCCGCGGACCCGGCATCCGTCGTGAACTACCCGTTCGGCTACGGCCTGTCGTACACCGACTTCGACATCCAGGCGCAGTCCGTCCACGCGGACATGTCGCAGGTCACCGTCAAGGCGCGTGTCACCAACACCGGCAAGACGTACAGCGGCAAGGACGTCGTGCAGGTCTACTTCTCCGCACCCGCGGGCGGTGAGGACAAGCCGTACCAGGAGCTCGCCGGCTGGGCGAAGACGGACGTGCTGGCTCCCGGCCAGTCGCAGGAGGTCACGATCTCGTTCGCGACGAGCGACATGGCGTCGTACTACGACTCGAGCGCGTCCTGGGTCCTGGATCCGGGCAAGTACCGCATCCGCGTCGGCGACTCGTCACGCAATACGCACATCGCGGCCAACGTCGTGGTGCCCTCGAGCGTCACGACCGAGCAGGACTCGAACCAGCTCGACGACCAGAGTCCCACGAGTCTGCTGCACAGCGACCCGGCGAACTTCTACTCGTACGCGGGGGAGGCCAAGGAGGCGCAGACCGCCATCGCGGTCCCGCTGAAGACGAGCGGATTCCAGACCGTCGACGCGGCGTCGCCGTACTCGCAGAACGTCAGCGTGGACTCCACGTCGCCGTACTACGCGATCGACGGCAGCCTCATCTCGTCGATCGACGCCTACGTCGACCCGAACCAGGGCAACTGGGAGGGCACCGGCGCCCCGTACCCCGCGAAGACGGGTGAGACGGTGAAGCCCATCACGACGAACCCGAACGCGACGCTGTTCGACGTCGCGAAGGGCACCACGTCGATGGAGCAGTTCGTCGCGGGTCTCAACGTGACGCAGCTCGCGAACATCGTCGAGGGCGCCAGCGCATTCGGCACGACGTCTCACGCGATCGGCGCCGCCGGATACACGACTTCTCTCTACGAGAAGCTCGGCATCCCCGGCATGACGCTGTCCGACGGTCCCGCCGGCCTGCGCCTGACGCAGCAGATCGCCACGACGCCCAAGCAGTACCAGTACACGACGGCGTGGCCGATCGGCACGCTGCTGTCGCAGACCTGGAATGCGGATCTCATCCAGCAGGTGGGCGAGGCGACGGGCAAGGAGATGGCCGAGTTCGGTGTGTCGCTGTGGCTCGCGCCGGGCATGAACATCCACCGCGACCCGCTGAACGGCCGCAACTTCGAGTACTACTCGGAGGACCCGCTCCTGTCCGGTCTGACCGCGGCATCCGTCACCAAGGGCGTGCAGTCGATCCCCGGTGAGGGCGTCACGATCAAGCACTTCGCGGGCAACGAGCAGGAGGCGAGCCGGACGTCGGCCAACGATGTGATGGATGAGCGCGGCGCACGTGAGATCGAGCTGAAGGGTTTCGAGTACGCGGTGAAGTCGGCGCAGCCGATGGCCGTGATGAGCTCGTACAACAAGATCGGCGGCTCCTGGTCGGCGCAGAACTACGACCTGCTGACCGACCTGCTGCGCGGCGAGTGGGGCTACAAGGGCCTGGTGATGTCCGACTGGGGTGGCAGCCACGATCCCGTCGCCACGCTCTACTCGGGCAACGACCTGATCGAGCCCGGCGGCAGCCCGCAGACCGTCATCAACTCGATCATCAAGGTTCCGCCGACGATCGACGTGAACGGCCTGCCCGTCTACAACAAGACGGTTTCGCCGACCCGCACCTCGTACGCCTGGCAGTTCAACGGCATCACGCCGTCGGCCACAGGCACGTCGACCTTCAGCACGACCGTGGATGCCTCGACGGACCTCTCCAAGGTCCCGGCCTCGGGCACCACGACCGTGGACGCGATCAACAACCAGACGTTCGCGGCGAACCCGAAGTTCACCTCGGTGAACGACGCGTACACGCAGACGGTGGCGATGCTCGCGAGCACGGCGCTCAGCGCAGCGCAGAAGGCCGGCATCTCGATCACGAACGTGCAGTACGCCGCCGACGGCACCACCGTCGTCGCGTACACCGTGGTGATCAAGGGCAACTACGCCGCCGCCCAGAACATGCGCCTCGGCGACCTGCAGCGATCCGCGATGCGCGTGCTGAACACGGCGATGCAGTCGCCCCAGTTCGCGCAGCTCGCGGAGGAGCAGGGCGTGAGCGGCATCACCGTGAACCCCTACGAGGATCAGTTCACGAGCCTCGCGCAGTTCGTCGGCGCGGTGAAGGGCAAGGTGCTCGGCCAGGCGGGCAACTGACCCGCATCCGTCGCAGTTTCAGCAGGCGTCGCCGCCGATCCACTCGGGTCGGCGGCGTCGCCGCGTCACTGCTCGGCGGGAGCCGTGCGCGGTGCGGGGAGATCGGTCGAGGCGGCCCAGCTCGCCAGCAGCTTGAGCGCGTCGGCGGACGCCGATCCGGGCTCTGCGGTGTAGGTCGACAGGCTGAGGCCCGGATCCGCGGGCAGCTCGAACGACTCGTAGGTGAGCTCGAGGTCGCCGACGACGGGGTGGTGGATGCGCTTGACTCCGCTGCGGTGGTAACGCACGTTGTGTGCCGCCCACAGCGTCCGGAACCGCTCCGACCGCGTCGACAGTTCGCCGACGAGGTCGGTGAGCCGCTTGTCGTACGGGTTGCGACCGGCCTCGCCGCGCATCGTGGCGACGAGGTCCTGCGTGCTGTTCTCCCAGTCGACGTAGAACTCGGGCGCGCGCGGGTTCAAGAACGCGAACCGCGCGCTGTTGGGCGCAGGCTCGGCGAAGATCGGGGAGTACAGCGCGCGGCCGAGCAGGTTGGCGCTGAGATAGTCGAAGTAGTTGCTGCGGATCAGCGCCGGTGCCTCGGTGATCGCATCGAGGAGGCGCTGGATGCTGGGGCGGATCGTCTCCGTCCGGCGGCGGGGGGTGCGGCTCACCGGTGACGCGTGCGCGGTGCGCGCGAGGTCGTGCAGGTGTGCCGTCTCGGCCTCGTCGAGCTGCAGGGCGCGCGCGAGCGACTCGAGGACCGTGTCGGACGCCCCGGAGAGGTCGCCGCGCTCGAGCCGCGTGTAGTAGTCGACGCTCACCCCGGCAAGCAGGGCGACCTCCTCGCGGCGCAGGCCCGGCACCCGTCGGTGCCGCCGTACGCAGGCAGCCCGGCCTTGTCGGGCGTGAGGCGATTCCGGCGCGTGGCGAGGAACTCGCGCACTTCGGTGCGGTGGTCCATGCCCACGACGCTACGCGCCGATCCCGCACGCGGGGAGGCCCTGCCGATACCGGTCTCACCAGGATCCTCCGCGCGACCGCTCGCGCGGAGGAGGATGACGACATGGGTGCATGGACTCCGGAAGAGCTCGATCAGCTGGACAGTGCGAACACGATCCGCGTCGCGGGGCGCAGGGCGGACGGGTCGTCGCGCACGCTCGTGATCGTGTGGCAGGTCGTCGTCGGCGGCGCGCTGTACGTCCGATCCGTCAAGGGGCCGGAAGGCGAGTGGTACAAGGGCGTCATCCGCCACGGGGAGGGATTCATCAGCTGGGGCGGAGCCGCCCGGCCGGTGGTCTTCACGCGCGATGACGAGCACGACGAGGCGATCGACTCCGCCTATCTCGCGAAGTACGGCGCCGGTTCGTCGACGCGTGCCATCAACAGCGACAAGGCGAAGACGACGACCCTCCGCGTGGACCCCGCCTGATCCAGCGGGTCCGGCCCCGGCCGCCTTGCGCTCGCCGTCGAGCAGTGCCACCGTGGCAATAGACAGTCACTGCTTCGTGAGAAGTCGGTGAGAGATGGCGGCCCGGCGCCACCTCGGTTTGTGGCCGCGCTCGGCCCGGGGCTAGCGTCGGCCGGGGTCGGCGAACGCCGATGGATTGGACACGACACAGGTGGATGCAGACGCGCTCAAGCGCAGTTGGGCTCAGGTTGCGGCACACGGGGATGCGGTCCCCGGCTATTTCTACGCCCACCTGTTCCTGGCGCACCCCGAGACGCGGGACATGTTCCCCGTGGCGATGGCCGCACAGCGGGACCGCCTCGTGACCGCGCTCGGACGCATGGTGAGCAACGTCGACAACGTCGGAGATGTGGTCGACTACATCCAGGACCTGGGCCGCGATCACCGCAAGTTCGGGACGATCGCCGGCCACTATCCCGCCGTGGGCGCCTCGCTCCTCGTGACGCTGAAGCACTTCCTCGGCGACGACTGGACGCCGGAGCTGGCCGCCGACTGGGCCGAGGCCTATGGGCTGATCGCCACGACCATGATCACGGCCGCAGAGCAGGCCGAGGGCCAGCCGGCGACCTGGAGCGGCCAGGTCGTCGCGACCGAGCGGCGCGGGATGGATGTCGGGACCGTGACGGTGCTGCCCGACGACGACTACCCCTTC
>Ga0157372_10008683_pt1 | contig 10793 bp, 4 predicted proteins | sample C55metaG_FD_115307 | JGI IMG/M metagenome (GOLD analysis project Ga0157372, IMG submission 115307) | Corn rhizosphere microbial communities from Kellogg Biological Station, Michigan, USA - C5-5 metaG | ecosystem: Host-associated > Plants > Roots > Rhizosphere > Soil | place: USA: Michigan...
CGGTGGGTTCCAGCCTATTGGTTCCAGATCCTCATTGGCTTGCGGGGCATCAAAGTACATGTATGGCAGCGGCGTCATTACTACGTGATGATGCATCCTGGCGGCAGCTATGCCCCCGGCTTCACCCTGCCAGCTCATTACTGTCGCTGATTCGGCAAGACCGCCCTCCAAAATCTCATCCCAACCAACCAACTTCTTATTTTTTGACAGCAGGAACTTTTCTATCCGTTTAATAAAATAACTCTGTACTTCTTTTTCGCTTTTCAGGTGCTCACGTTTCATTAGAGCAACTGCTGTAGGGCTTTTGAGCCAATCGGCCATTTCGGCCTCATCACCGCCAATGTGAATGTATTGGTTCGGGAACAGCGCTATCACTTCTGTCAGCACATCTTCCATAAATTTGAAAGTATATTCACCCGGGTCAAGCATCCGCACACGGTGTTTAGCCCCTGTCGAATCCTGGCAGCCCAGTTGCGGGTAAGCAAAAATAGCAGCCTCGCTATGGCCCGGCATTTCAATTTCGGGCAGGATGGTCACAAATCTGTCCTGCGCATATTTAATCACATCCCTAATTTCATCCTTGGTATAAAACCCGTCGCGACCGTCATCTATCAGGTTGTCCAGCTTGCGGAATTCGCCCCGTTTAGCATAGTAGCTGATCCTGGCACCAACTTCGGTAAGGCGCGGATATTTATCAATCTGGATGCGCCAGCCTTCATCGTCGGTTAAGTGCCAGTGAAACACATTCAGTTTGTAATGTGCCATTACATCGATGTATTTTTTCACTTCATCAACTGTAAAAAAATGGCGGCTTACATCCAAACTCAGACCACGCCAGCCAAAACGTGGCTGATCGGCTATGGTACAGGCGGCAACTTTTAGGGGCGCTGCTTTATCTGTCGGCAACAACTGAATTAATGATTGTACCCCGTAAAAAACACCAGCCCCGCTACCGCTGATACTTACCGATGCAGGATTCACATTCATGGTGTAGGCACTCTCAGCATTTGACCAAACATTGTTTAACCTGATGGCTGTTTTGGCAGGGATCTTTTCAAAAACTTTCACCATTGTTTGCAGGCCGTAGTTTTGATTAAGGTAATCCTGCAGGTATTTGCCTATTGGTTCTGTCTCTTTATTAACCCCGATCACGGCAGACTTACTTAAAATAAAACTGCCCTTCCCTGCCTTTAAACTTACCGGCTGCGGGATGATATGAAACTGTGCTTTTACCGTTATTGCCAATAAAAGCAGTGAGGTGAACAGTAAAATATATTTAAAAGATAGCGTTTTCTTCATTTCGGTAGATGATGAATAAAGATTATACCTTAATGGTAATATTCCTTTTGTAAAGTATCCAAACCGGGATAAAAATGATCAGCACAGTCAGGATAGCTCCGGCCAGTGAAGCGTTTTCGGGCGAGAGATATGGCACAAATAACTGATTATAAGTGAACGACCATAAATTGGTTTTACCTACCGGGATGGCAGCTATTAAAGCCGGGATAATATCGGCCAAAACATAGGCAGCAATGGCATTACGCCCGAACGCTAAAAATGGCGGCAGCAGGGCTTTATTCCCTTTGATATCGATAAACCAGTATGACAATGCAAGAATATTAATAGCCAGCCCGGCAGTAAGCAACACGAATGAGCTTGTCCACAATTGTTTGTTGATGGGAAAGAATGGATCCCAGATCAAAGCCAGTATGATCAATACGATGCCGGCTCCCATTATTTTAAGCAGATCAGCACTGGTTTTAAGTTTGCCCAGTTTGAGCCAGGTACCGGTAAATACACCTAACAAACAGGTAGCAACAGATGGGATTGTCCCAAGCAAACCTTCCGGGTCCCAGGTTTTGGATGAGCCCCAGAGGTGGTTTTCGGTAAATACCGATCTGTCAATCCAGGCGCCCAAATTGGTTGCCGGTTCAAGGTTAGGTGTACCAAAACCCGGTACAGGTACCAGCGTCATCAATAAATAATAACCAATTAAACAGCTTACAGCAATAATTACCTGTGTACGGATGCCGGTTTTAACGTACAGCAAGGCAGTTATGCCAAATACAAGCCCGATGCGCTGCAACACACCGGGAAAACGCAGATGCGCGAATTGAAAATCGTTGATCAGTGGTAAACAAACGCCAAGGGCTATGATAATCAGCGTACGGCGCAGGATGGATAACAGCAATTTGTTATGATTAGCTATATCCGCTTTTTTACTTTCCATGGCATATACGATAGATACGCCTACCATAAACAGGAAGAAGGGAAACACCAGATCGGTTGGGGTACAGCCGTTCCATTTGGAGTGTTCAAGCGGCCAGTAAATATGGCCCCAATCGCCGGGATCATTTACCAGGATCATGGCAGCTACGGTAAATCCCCTGAAAAAATCAAGCGACAAAAGTCTTGGGCGGCTTGCCTTCGTTGTGCCTGTGTTTTTAAGCGCTTCCTGCTGATTGATTACCATAGTTGCCATGTATTATAGTACCATTAGCTATTTTTTTTATGGGTTTTTAAAATGTATTTGAACTGGTAAATACCCGAGCCCACATCCATCTGCATATCACCGCCGGCCGGTTTGATGTTAGCGATATCTTTATTGGTGTTAATGTCGATATTACTTTCTGTCACCGGACCATCAACCGCCGGTAGGGTGACCGTGGCAGTAGTATTTGGCGGCACAATTACATCAAGGGTAAAAATACCATTATCAATACTCCAGGCCGATTTTACCTTTCCGTATAATGTTTCCAGTTCGGCATTGGCATTGGTCAATTTACCGCCGGGATGCGGGAAGATATTTATTTTATGAAAGCCAGGGCTACCCTCATCAGTGTTGATCCCTGCTATAACACGGTACATCCAATCGCCAATTGCGCCGTAAGCATAGTGATTAAAGGAGTTCATCTCCGGATCTTCAAAAGTACCATTGGGTTTTATGCCATCCCAGCGCTCCCAAATGGTAGTTGCCCCGTTTTTTACAGGATAAAGCCATGAAGGGTATGACTCTTTCATCAACAGGTCATAGGCAATATCGGTATGACCGAAACGACTTAACACATGACATATATAAGGCGTGCCTAAAAAGCCTGTTGTAATATGTTCATCATAATCTTCAATATTGTTTACCAGCCTTTTTGCTGCAGATTCGCGCAGGTTTTCGGGCAGCAGGTCGAAGTTCAGGGCCAGCACATAGGATGTTTGCGTACCCGAAATCATACGTCCGTTAGGTGTAACATATTCTGCCTGGAAAGCCTTTTTGATATCAGCTAACAGCGCGGTATATTTTTTAACATCATCTTCCTTACCCAATATGGTGGCAGCATTGATAACCAGTTGAGTTGAATAAGCATAAAAAGCCTGCGCTATCAGGTTTTTATCGGTAAGGGCGGCACCATCTTCATAGTCGGTGCCGGCATAAAACAGCCAGTCGCCAAAGTGGTTACCGGTGTCCCAAAGGCCGTTTCGGGTATGCCGGGTAATGTAGCCCACCCAGGCGGTCATGCTTGGGTACTGGTTTTCTAAAACCTTTTTATCGCCGTAAGCCAGGTAAATATTCCAGGGGACAATAGTTGCCACATCGCTCCATCCTGAGGCTGCCGCCGAAGCGCTATCCAGCATGTTAGGGATCACATAGGGTACCGCGCCGTTTTTATGCTGATCGGCCGAAAGATCTTTTAGCCATTTGGTAAAAAATCCGGCCACATCCATATTGAAGGTAGCGGTGCGGGAAAAGGCCTGGGCATCGCCCGTCCAGCCCATACGCTCATCGCGCTGGGGGCAGTCGGTAGGTACATCGATAAAATTACCCTTTTGCCCCCATTGAATATTATGCTGCAACTGGTTGATAAGCGGATTGGAGGTAGAGAACATACCCGTTTGCGCCATATCCGAGTACATGGCAAAAGCAGCCACATTGGTTGAATCCAACTGGCCATCATATCCTTCAACCTTCAGGTACCTGAACCCCTGGAAGGTAAAATGAGGTTCGAATGTTTCAATACTATCACCCTTAAAAACATATACGTTCTCCTGCTTGGCTGTACGCAGGTTTTTTGTGTAAAAGTTCCCTTTCTGATCCAAAACCTCGGCATGGAACAGCTTTACCGTATCGCCTGCTTTTGCCTTTAATTTAAACTGCACCCAGCCAACCAGGTTTTGCCCAAAATCAACCACATGCTCGCCCGCAGGAGTGGTAAACACTTTAAGCGGCTTAAACATTTCGTGCTTGCGCACCGGCGGACCAAATGTAGCCACTAAATTTTCTTTAACGGTATCAATGGTGCGTACCGAATCCCAGTTTAAATCTTTGTAAGCAATGGTCGACCAGCCTTTCTTCTCCTTGCGGGCGTCATAAACTTCGCCATCAAAAAATGATGATGAACGGATTGGCCCATAGGCTACCTTCCAGGTTTTATCCGAATTAATGAGTATCCGTTTACCGTTAGTGTACACCACCTCTAACTGAAAAAGCAAACCAAGCTTGGTGCCATACACATTCTTTTTTCGATTATACGTATAACCACGGTACCAGCCGTCGCCAAGGGTTACGCCAACAGCGTTATCGCCTTTTAGCAGGTCGGCAGTTACATCATAAACCTGGTACTGCAGGCGTTTGTTGTAACTCGTCCAGCCGGGGGCAAAGTAGTCACTGCTAATTCGTTTACCATTAAATTGCGCCTCATATAAACCGTGGGCAGTAATGTATAAATGCGCCGCACGCACCTTATGATCAAGCTTAAATGTTTTCCTGAACATGGGGCATGGGCCACCGGTAGTGTCCGACAGGTAATTATTTTCTATCCATTTGGCACTCCAGTCGGCGGGTTTAAGCAGGCCCATTTTCCATGAGTTAACCATGCTCCATGGGGTAACCTGCTGCCTGTTGTTCCAAACGCGTACCTGCCAGTAAACTTTCTGACGTGAAACGAGCGCGGGGCCGCCATAGTAAACATGCAGCGATTCATTGGAGTTAACTTTTCCCGAGGTCCAGAGCAGGTCTTTACCTTTCAGTAAGGATACGGCGTTACTGCCTACCCTTATTTCATAGGCAATTTGCTGAATGTTGCGGTCCCGGGTTATTAGTTTCCAGCCAAGACGGGGAGCGGCATCGTCGACAGAGATGGGGTTTATTTTGTATTCACAAACCAGGTTATCAACCCGGAACGGCGGAGGAACCGGCGGCACTTTTTGTGCTTGTACAATTATTGGCAGAAAAGAAAAAAACAATATAATAACGCGTGTGCATACCTTTTTACACATACCTTTTTTGGGGTTTTAATAGTTCATGCTATTAAATATACTTTAACAGCAATATTGTTTTGATATGCACCTGAAATTTTTCATTGAGCCGGCCCACAAAAATGTGCGTTCATCGCAATATACACCTATAAACGTAATATAACCTGGTAAAAGTTTCACCCTGGCCGTGTAACATTATTAATGTTCGAGGTTTCCTTCATTTAAAGGATACTGGAACAGCAAGCGGATATTGCTGTAAGCGGCCGGGTTAATTTGCCATGAACCATTTTTATAAGCCCGTTCGCGGGTAGCATGCGCTTTCATTACCTCTGTCGCTTTACCTGTACGTAAAAGATCAAACCAGCGGTGATTTTCAAAGGCAAGTTCAACCTGGCGTTCATGGGCTATCGCCGCGCGAAACCCTTCCTGGCTGGTAACATTTAAGTCGGCGTTAGCATTACCCATTGATTTAGGTTCAAGACCGGCGCGCTGCCTAACCAGGTTCAGGTATTTGAAAGCATCGCCGCCGGCTGCGAAACCTTGTTCGTTTAAGCATTCGGCCAGCATCAGGTAAACATCTGCATAACGATAAACCGGGAAGTTATTACCGGTAATGCCCTTAACATCCCCGATGCTCTGATACTTCTTGATGAAAGGCAGATCGATGCCGTACTCGTCTGATGTAAAATCAGTCAACGAAGCATCCCTCCTTTTATCACCTTCTTCATAGGCATTTACAAGGTCCTGGGTAGGGATGTTCCAGCCGTTTTGAGCATTGTTACCGATGTAAAAGCCGGTAACATCATTATCATAGTAATCCCATGGGATGAAAGTATCTATAAAATCAGACCCCAGGCCGTTAGGGCCTTCAATATACTGAATTTCAAAAATTGACTCGGGGCCATTTTCCTTAGCAATATCAAAATTATCCGCATAATTAGCGTTAAGGTTATAGGCCCCTGACGATATAACATTGCGTAACAGTGGTATGGCCAAGTCAAATTTCTTTTGGGTTATATAAACTTCGGCCAGCATGGTCTCGGCGGTACCTTTGGTAACCCTGCCTTTATTAGCGGTGGTTTGGTATTTTACAGGTAGTTTAGCTATCGCAGCCTGGGCGTCTGCAATAATCTGCGTATAAACAGCAGCTGCCGGTGACTTTGTAGACAAGTCATAAGCATCCCCTACCGATTTTGGCTCAACAAGCACCAGCGGTACATCACCAAACATACGTACCAGGTTAAAATAATTGAACGCCCGTAAAAATAACGCTTGCCCCCCTATGGTATCGGTAGTGGCGGCATCAAGCTTGGCAGCCGGCAGCCGATTGATGATAACATTGCAGCGGCCTATGCCGGTGAAACAGGAGCTAAAGTACGCCTGCACAATATCATTATTATTCAATTCGCGAAACTCATCCAACTCTTCCTTATTGTTGCCTGAACGGTCGTAAGGATCATATTCATATGAAGTATTATCAGACCGCATTTCGCCCATTGCCCAAAATGACCCGGTATATAAACCCTGAAGAGGGGCATAGGCACCATTAATAGCCTGAACAAACTGGGCTTTTGTTTTAAAAAAGTTGGCGCTGTTTTGAGTATCTGTAGGTTGCAGGTTAAGATAATCCTTTTTACAGCCGTAAAAACCAATAGCTGCGAGGCTAAGAAAAAGGTATATGTTTTTTTTCATGTCTTCTGATTCTTAATGTTGCTCAATTGTGTTTTCAAAAATCGCTGTATCTGCTAAAATGTTACGTTACAACCCAACGTGTAAATTGCCGAAACAGGATAGCCTGTAAAATTCACATTGGGTGATAACGAACGGTTACCCTGTTGCCCCTCAATGCCAACCTCAGGGCTGCCTCCTTTATAACCTGTAATCAGGATGGCATTTTGAGCGCTGAAGTATACCCTGAAGTTTTTGCTGAATTTTGTTTTGAAATTGTAACCGAGATCAATATTCTTCACCATTAAATACGAGTTGCTCTCTACCCAATATGAGGGATAAAAATCGCGGGCAAGGCCTGTGTTTGAAGTTGTGGTAGGCAATATGCCGGCTCCCGGCTGCTCCGGTGATCTCCAGCGGTTTATAACGCTTTGCTCAACGTTAAAAATACCATCCAAATTGGTTGTAAACTGTTTGTACATATCAAACACATGCCCCCCTACCGAGCCGGCCGAAATAATGTTCAGGTCAAATTGTTTGTAACTGAAGTGGTTGTTGAAACCAAATGTAAATTTAGGCCAGGGGCTGCCAATAGGTACCTGGTCTTTAGCATCAATAACACCGTCATTATTAACATCCTTATACCTGATATTGCCTACATTTTCACCCTCAAAATGCGGGTACTTATCAAGTTCGGCCTGGCTTTGGAATATACCCTCGAAAATATATCCGTAAAACTGCCCAAGCGGCAACCCTACCAGTGTAATACTGGTTGGGTTGTCATTCCGGGGCGCGTCATAGATTTGAGGTGTAGGGCCAAGACTTATAACTTTATTACGATTTAACGATATATTAAAATCTGTATTCCAGTTAAAAGCTTTGCTAACTATGTTTTTGGTGGTTACCGTAAACTCAAAACCGCGGTTACGCACATTGCCAACATTTGATAACGCGTATCCATAGCCCGAGGCTATCGGCACGGGTATATATTGCAGTAACCGTTCGGTAAAGCGGTTATAATACTCGGCAATTAAGTAAACCCGGCCTTTAAATAACGAAAGGTCCATGCCTATATCAAACTGTTTAGTTGTTTCCCAGCCAACTTCAGCATTACCGAGATCGGTAATTGACTTTCCCGGAGCAAGTGCTCCGCCAAAAGTATAATTGGTTTCGTCTACAGCGGCTATATAATCGTAGTTACCTACGCTGTTATTACCTGCGTGACCATAGCTGGCTGTGAATTTCAACTGATCGATCACATTCGTTTTTGGGAAGAATGATTCGTCAGAGATGCGCCAGCCGCCCGATACCGAAGGGAAGGTTCCCCACCGGTGCCCCGGTGCAAACCTTGACGACCCGTCGCGGCGTATGGAGGCGCTTAATAAATACTTATCCTTATATGCATAGTTCACCCTGCCAATCAATGATAATAGCCTCCATTCCGCGTCACCGGCATCGGCTGTGATAATGGTGGCGGCCCTTACCGAACGGACTACATCGTCGGGGAAACCGGTACCATAGGTTAAACGATAGTGGCTGGTTTCCTGCTGTATCGAATAGTCACCCAAAACAGTTAATGTATGATTGCCCCACGTTTTTTTGTAGGTTACGGAGTTTTCGCTAAGCCAGTTGAAGGAATTAGACGAATTAAATGAGCCTATAGCTTTAACCTGGTTTCCGTCCTTATTGGGAATGCGGAAGCTTCCTAAAAACGACGGGCGGAAGTAATCGCCATTGCTATTCTGATAATCAATACCAAAAGTAGATTTTACATCTAAGCCTTTAATTATCTCCCAGTTAACGTATGTGTTAGCCAACGTACGGAATTGTGAATACTTATTAGTGGTGTTAACCAGCTCACTTACCGGGTTGGCGTTAAGTGCCGTGCCTGCGATATTCCCGTTTCCCTCCGAACCTACCACATTGGTATATGAACCGTCGGGCTGTTTTACCGGTGTAAGCGGGCTTTCAAGATAGGCCTGGCTTAATGCAGCCTGGTCAAAATGCCCGTCTGTTTGTTGTAATTTACGCTGGCTGTAAGTTGGAGCGATGCTAAGGCCGGCCGTAACATTTTTAAACAGATCGGCATCCATATTGGCTTTTACCGAATATCTCCTGAATCCGGTGTTAAGCACCGTACCCTGCTGATCAAAATATCCCAATGAAAACAAAGAACGTACTTTATCGGTACCATTTGAAACAGTAACATCATAATTTTGCATAGGCGCGTTACGGGTAACTGCATCATACCAATCAGTACCTTTGCCAAGTGCTTTTGGGTTCCTGAACGCCTCAGGCACCTGATCCATGCTGAATGGCACCCCGTTCACTTTATCCAGGTCCTGTAAAGCTTCTATACGCCATTGCGCGTATTGCTCGGCGGTCATCATTTTCAATTTGCTTTTGGGCAATATGCTTTGGATCCCTGTTGAAGTATTTACCGTGACTGACGACTCGCCTTTTTTCGCCCTCCTGGTAGTGACCAAAATAACACCGTTTGACCCGCGCGAACCGTAAATAGCTGTAGAAGCAGCGTCTTTCAATACACTGATATTTTCAATGTCATCAGGATTAATAGTACTTAAAGGGTTTTGATATTGATCAAACCCCGGAGAAATGGGGAATCCATCAATTACATATAGCGGATCATCACCGGCACCCACTGAACCGGCACCGCGTATATTTACCGATACACCACCACCTGGAGTGCCGGTTACCTGGTTTACGGTTACGCCCGCGAGCTGGCCAGCCAGTTTCAGATCAAGACTCGCAGTTTTGATCTCTTTGATATTGCCCATTTTTACCGAACCCACAGCGCCCGTTACATCCTTACGCTCCTGGTTGCCATAACCTACAACAACTACCTCTTTTAATTCCTTGTTATCGTCATTTAAAACAACGTTGATAGTTGTTCTTTTATTAACCGGTTCTTCTTTGGTTTGGAAACCTATGAATGTAAATACTAACACCGTATTATCTTCGGCATTCAAGGTATACTTGCCGTCCACCCCGGTTATAGCACCAACGTTGGTGCCTTTTACTTTAACATTAACACCCGGTAAGGGCTGATTTTTATCATCTACCACAATACCGCTTATGGTTATGGGTACCTGGGCAGTGCTTACATCGGGCGTTTTCTTTTTATTTACGATGATATTTTTATCGTCAATAACATAGGTTAAAGGCTCATCCTTAAAGCATTGCTGCAACGCTTCCTGTAATGAAGCGTTAGTTAGTGAAAGATTAACCGGTTTGGTTTTTGAAATATCCTTATACCTGTAAAAGAAATAATAGCCGCTTTGCTTTTCAATTGCTTTAAAAGCTTTATCAAGCGCTATCCCCCTCGCATTCAGGGTTATGGATTGTGAAAAACTTTTAGCACTTAGCTGCAGGCAGCCGAGAGTTAGTAATAAGACGGTTAATCTCATCGTCAACAACAGTTTTGAATGTGTACCAAAGGCACTAAATACTTTACCAGTAAAGTTTAAATGCATAACTTCGTGATGTTTGGGTTAAAAAAATCTGTTATTGAAAACTCAGGAAAGCTTGATCCAATTCATTATGCCGGAAGCGTTGCAGCGCTTCCGGCTTTTCTTTCATTTAGATAAGGAGAGCTTAGGTTGGAATATTTTGAGATTATATCGTCAGTGTTTCTTCATAGTTTGGGTTTAGCAGTTAAAAATCAGCTGCCGGTAATTTAAGGCGTAACAATTATTTTTTTGTTCTCAATCCTAAAACGCACGTGGCTTAATTCAAGGATGTGCAATACCTGCGATAGTTTTACATCCCTGCTGATCTTACCTACAAACTCATCATCAGGTATTTTACCTTCGTATATTACTTCGGTACCATACCACCTCGAAAGCTGCTTCATAATA
>Ga0157372_10008685_pt1 | contig 10789 bp, 10 predicted proteins | sample C55metaG_FD_115307 | JGI IMG/M metagenome (GOLD analysis project Ga0157372, IMG submission 115307) | Corn rhizosphere microbial communities from Kellogg Biological Station, Michigan, USA - C5-5 metaG | ecosystem: Host-associated > Plants > Roots > Rhizosphere > Soil | place: USA: Michigan...
GCAGGTGCAGCGACACCGAGATCGGCTCGCGCTTGCGGGCCTGGCGGCGCCGCGTCAGCCGCAGGCGTGCGGCCGCCGACACGCGCTGCGCGGTCGGCGCGAGCAGCTCGTCGACCCGGAACGGCCCGTGCGGATCCTGGTCATGGCCGTGGTCGCGGCAGGTGAGCCCGGTTCGCGACTCGGCCACCTCACCCAGGCAGCGGGGGCAGGCCTGGGCGGCCGGCTGGAACGGCTGCCAGCGGCCGCGGCCGCAGCGCCGCCGGTCGGCGGTGGTCAGGAGCTGGTGGGCCTTCCACGTCCCGTGCTCGTCGCACGTGCCCGCGGGTGCCGGCCGGATGCAGACCGGGCACAGGTGACCGCGCGCGGCCAGCCTCAAGCTACGCGCTCCTGCTGGGGGACACGGATCAGGTTGCGCTGTACCAGCAGCTCGGCGATCTGCACGCCGTTCAGCGCAGCGCCCTTGCGCAGGTTGTCGGCGACCACCCACAGCGCCAGCCCGTTGCGGCGCGACCCGTCCTCGCGAATGCGGCCGACCAGCACGTCGTCGTCGCCGGCGGCTTCGCTGGGTGTGGGATAGCCGGCTGCGGACGGGTCGTCCACCACGCGTACGCCGGGCGCGCCTTCGAGCAGCTGACGGGCCTCGTCGGCGGTCAGCGGCTGCTCGGTCTCGATCCAGACCGCCTCGGAGTGCGAACGCCAGACCGGCACGCGCACGCAGGTGGCGCTGATGCCGATGCTGTCGTCCCCCAGGATCTTGTGGGTCTCCTTGACCAGCTTGGTCTCCTCGAAGGTGTCGGGCCCGTCGAAGGCGTCGCAGTGCGGGAGCACGTTGAACGCGATCGGGTGAGGGTACACGCTTGCCTGGACATCGCCACCTCCAAGCGCCGCCTGCGACTGATCCCGCAGCTCCTCCATCGCCCGCTTGCCGGTGCCTGAGACCGCCTGGTAGGTGGCGACCGTGACGTTGCGGATGCGGGCCCGGTCGTGCAGCGGCTTCAGCGCCACCACCAGCTGGATGGTGGAGCAGTTGGGGTTGGAGATGATGCCGCGGTGGCCCTCGGCCGCCTCCGGGTTCACCTCGGGCACGACCAGCGGCACCTGCGGATCCATCCGGAACGCGCTGGACTTGTCGATCACCATGCAGCCCCGCTTCACCGCCTCCGGCGCGTAGCGCCTGGAGGTGCCGGCACCGGCCGAGAACAGGGCCAGGTCGAAGCCCGCCAGCGAGTCGTCGGTCAGCTCCCGCACCTCCAGCTGCTCGCCGGCGAAGCCGACCCGGCTGCCGGCGGAGCGGGCGGATGCGAACGGCACCACCTCGGCCGCCGGGAACCCGCGCTCGGCCAGGATCGCCAGCACCTCGGGGCCGACCGCGCCGGTCGCCCCCACAACGGCCACGCGCGGATCAGGCATGCGCCGCCCCGCTCTGGGCCAGCTCCAGCTCGACCTGGAACGCGTCGTGCAGCGCCAGCACCGCCTCGTCCACCTTGTCGCGGGCGATCACGCAGGACACCTTGATCGGGGAGGTGGCGATCATGCGCACGTTGATGCCGTGGTCGGCGAGGGTCTGAAACATGCGCGCGGCCACACCCGGATGGCTCTTCATGCCGGCGCCGATCATGCTGATTTTGCCGGCGGTGTCGTCCACGCCCCAGTGCAGCCCCAGATCGCGGCAGAGCCCTTCGATGGTGTCGGTCATCAACGGCAGGTCGTCGCGCGGGATCGAGAACGTGACATCGGCGTCGCCGTGGGTCACCGCGTTCTGGATGATCGTGTCGACGTTGATGCCGGCGGCGGCCACGGCATTGAAGATGCCGGCCGCGGTGCCGGGCTTGTCGGGCACGTCGGTCAGCGTCACGTACGCCTCGTCGACGGTGTGGGTGATGCCGGAGATGATCGCGTCTTCCATGCTCGGGTCCTCCCGTATCCATGTCCCCTCCGTGCCGGAGAAGGTCGAACGAACGTGGATCGGAACGCCGTGGTTGCGGGCGAACTCCACCGATCGTAGCTGCAGAACGCGGGCGCCAGAGCCGGCCATCTCGAGCATCTCCAGCGGCGATACCCTGGCCAGCTTGCGCGCGTCCGGCACGATCCGGGGGTCAGCCGTGTAGACGCCCTCGACGTCGGTGTAGATCTCGCAGTCGCCGCCCAGTGCGGCCGCCAGCGCCACCGCGGTCAGATCGGACGCGCCGCGCCCCAGCGTGGTCACGTCGTAGGCCGTGGACACGCCCTGGAAGCCGGCCACCAGCACGATCATGCCCGCGTCCAGCGCCTCCGTGATGCGCTTCGGCCGGATGTCCACGATCTTCGCGTTCGTGTGGCGGGTGTCGGTGACGATGCCTGCCTGCGACCCGGTCAGGGACACCGCCCGGTGGCCCATGTCCTCGATCGCCATCGCGCAGAGGGCGGCCGTGATGCGCTCTCCAGTGGAGAGCAGCATGTCCATCTCGCGCGGGTGCGGGCGCGGCGACACCTCGGCCGCCAGCGCCGCCAGCGTGTCGGTGGTCTCGCCCATGGCCGACACCACACCGACGGTGGGCCGGCCGGTCTCGTGGGTCGCGACCATGCGCCGGGCGACGTTGCGGATCTTGTCGGTGTCGGCGACGGAGGTGCCGCCGAACTTCATCACGTTGACGCGCCCGACCTGTACGGATGCAGGGTCTTTCACCCGTGCAGTGTAAAGGGGGGTGTCCTAGGACATGGTCGCCAGGATGCCGGTCAGGTCGGACACCGTGGTGCGCGGGTTGATGATCGCAAACCGTGTGCAGGGCTCGCCGTTGTGCGTCGTCGGGGTGACGAACGCGTATCCCTGGTCGAGCAGCCGCTGCGTCCAGGCGGCGTAGTCCTCGGCCGTCCACCCGACCCGCTTGAAGGTGAGCACGGTCAGGTCGGGCTCGACCAGCAGCTCCAGGTAGGGGCGGCTGCGGATCTCGTCGGCGCCGCGGCGCGCCACCTGCAGCGTCGACTCGATCGCGTCGCGGTAGCTGTCGCTGCCGTGCATGGCCAGCGAGAACCAGAACGGCAGCCCGCGGGCGCGGCGGGACAGGTGCACTCCGTAGTCGGAGGGGTTCCACTGGCCGGCGTCGTTGATCGCGTCGAGGTAGCCGGCGTGCTGCGTGTGCGCGCGGCGTGCCACCGCGGGGTCGCGGTAGACGAGGGCGCAGCAGTCGAACGGGCCGAACAGCCACTTGTGCGGGTCGACGATGAAGCTGTCGGCGTGCTCGATGCCGGTGAACAGGTGGCGCGCCGATGGAGCGGCGAGGGCGGCGCCGCCGTAGGCGCCGTCGACGTGGAACCAGAGCCCGTACTCGCGGCAGACCTCGGCGATGCCGGCCAGGTCGTCGACGACGCCGAGGTTGGTGGTGCCGGACGTGGCCACGGCCGCGAACACCCCGCCGGCGCCCTCGCGCACCAGCGCCTGGCGCAGTGCGGGGCCGGTCATGCGGCCGCGCTGATCCGCCTGAACCAGTAGCGGGTCGACGTCCATCACGTCGCGAAGCGCGTAGACGACGGAGCTGTGGGTCTGGTCGGTGACAGCCGCCCGCAGCCGCGGCGGCAGTGTGGCGCCGAGCCGCTCGCGCATGCTGTAGCGGGCTGCCACCAGCGCCGACAGGTTGCCGACGGTGCCGCCCTGCACGAAGCAGCCGCCGGCCTCGGCCGGCATGCCAACCAGGTCGGCGACCCAGCGCAGCGCCTGGTTCTCCGCGTAGACGGCACCGGAGCTCTCCAGCCAGCTGCCACCGTAGAGCGACGAGACGCTCAGCACCAGGTCGAACAGGGTCGCCGCCTCGGTCGGGGCACCGGGGATGAACGCCAGGTAGCGGGGGTGGTCGACCGACATCGTGGCCGGCGCCAGCACGTCGGTCCAGACGCGCAGGGCCTGCTCGCCGCCCAGACCGGACGGCGTGATCGTCTGGCCGGCCCGCCGGCCCAGCTCCTGTGCGTCCACCGGCCCGTCCAGCGGTGCGTCCATCCGCAGCCGGTCGAGCGCGATCCGCATCATCGATTGGGCCAGCGCCTCGGTCTCCTGGGAGTAGCGGTGCATGTCCATCGCTGCGCACTCTACGGCGTCGGCGAAGGGTCTGACTGCGGTCTTGGGCGGTCACATCTCGCGGCGGCCGCTGAACGCGCGGCCCAGGGTGACCTCGTCGGCGTACTCGAGGTCACCGCCCACCGGCAGCCCGCTGGCCAGCCGCGTCACCCGGCAGCGGCCGCGCAGCCGGTCGGCGATGTAGACGGCGGTGGCCTCGCCGGTCATCGTCGGGTTGGTCGCCAGCACCACCTCGACCGCCCCGTTCGCCTCAACCCGCCGCAGCAGCTCGGCGATCCGAAGGTGCTCGGGGTCGACGCCGTCGATCGGCGACAGCGCGCCGCCCAGCACGTGGTACACGCCGCGGTACTCGTGGGTGCGCTCGACCGCCACCACGTCGCTCGGGTCCTCGACCACGCAGATCACGGTGCGGTCGCGCCGGGCATCCGCGCAGATCGAGCAGAGCGGCCCCTCCGCGAGGTTGAAGCACTCCTCGCAGACGCCGATCTTCTCCTTCACCTCGCGGATCGCGTCGGCCAGCGCCAGCGCCTGGTCGGGCGTCGAGCGCAGGATGTAGAAGGCCAGCCGCTGCGCCGTGCGCCGCCCGATGCCGGGCAGGCGGGCCAGCTGCGTGATCAGGTTCTCGACTGCGGGTGAGTACACATCCGGCAGGCTACATACCGGGCAGGCCGAGCCCGCCCATGCCGCCCAGCTGTCCCATCATCTTCTGTTGCTGCAGCTGCTGGGCGGCGGTGATGGCGCCGTTTACGGCCGACACGAGCAGATCCTGCAGCATCTCAGGATCGTCAGGATCGATCGCCTCCGGCTTGATCGTGATGTCGGCCACCTCCAGCGCGCCCGACACCTTCACGGTCACCGCCCCGCCGCCGGCGGAGTGCTCGACGTAGGCCGTCTTCAGCTCCTCCTGCGCCTTCTCCATCTGTGCCTGCATCTGTCCCAGCTGCGCCATCATCTTGTTCGGGTCCATCTTGGTCAACGCCCTGCTCCTTGGTCAGACCTCATGTGCGTCGAACTCCTCCGTGAGGCGCGAGACCAGCTCGTCCTCGGTCACCTGCGCGGCCGGTGCGGCGGCCACCTCGGGTGCGTCCTGGGCGTCCTCCGCGCCCAGCACCACGAACCGCACGCGCGGGCTGCCGCCCAGCGCCTGGCCGACCACGTCGCTGATCGTCTGCAGGTTCTGCGGTGCCTCGATGATGCTCTTGGCGAACGCCTTCGACGCGGTCAGGCCCAGCACCAGGGTGCCGTCCTCGTAGGAGACCGGTCGGGCGGCCTGCACCAGCGAGTGCAGCGGCACCGAGCGGCGCCCGATCTCGGGCACGATCGCCTCCGACCAGCGCGCGCTCACCTGCTCCAGCGTGGCCGGCTCGGCCACAGCCGTGGCGACGGGCGCGGCCGCCGCCTGTGGCTCGGACTCCGGCCCGGGCTCGGGCTCGGCTGGCGGTGCCGGCTCGGCAGCGGTCGTTGGGGCCGGAGCGGCGGCCGTGACCGGCGGAGATGGCGCGGCGGCCGGCGACGGCTTGGGCGGCGCGGGCGATGCGCCGTTTGATTCCAGCTGCTCCAGGCGCTGGTCGAGTGCCTCCAGCGCCAGCTCATTGGCCGGGCGCGACACCTTGACCAGCGCCAGCTCCAGCGGCAGGCGCGGGTCGCCGCCCTCCTTGACGTCGTCGACGACGGCGCGCAACAGGTCGATCAGGCGCACCACCGCGCGCGGGCTGACCGCCTCGGCCTGCTCGCGCATGCGCTCCTGCTCGTGGTCGGACAGCCCCAGGTCGAGCGGCGGCTGGCCCAGCTGCTGGGTCAGGAACAGGCCCCGCAGGTGCCCGAGCAGGCCGGTCGTGAACGAGGCCAGGTCGGTACCCGACTCGGCCAGGTCGTCGACCAGGCGCAGGAGGCCGGCGGCGTCGCCCGCCCCGACCAGGTCGATCGCGCCGAACAGCGAGGCCTCGTCGGCGGTGCCGAGCAGCGTCCGCACGTCCTCCGCGCCGATGGCGGCGCTCTGAGCGGTGGATAGCTGGTCGAGGATGGTGACGCCGTCGCGGAAGCTGCCGCCCGCGGCTCGGGCCACCAGCTGCACGGCGGCGTCGTCGATCTCGATCCCCTCGGCCGTCGCGATCCGGCGCAGCACCTCGGAGATCTCGCCCAGCCCCGGCCGCTGGAACACGAACCGCTGGCAGCGGCTGCGGATGGTCGGCAGCATCGCCTGCAGCTCGGTCGTGCAGAGCACGAACACGACGTGGTCGGGCGGCTCCTCGAGCGTCTTCAGGACGGCGTTCGAGGCCTCCTTGGTGAGCATGTGCGCCTCGTCCACGATGTAGACCTTCATGCGGCCGCGGGCCGGCCGCAGCGCCACCCGGTCGCGGATCTCGCGGATGTCGTCGATGCCGCGATGGCTGGCCGCGTCCATCTCAATCACGTCGATGGCGGTGGCGTCGTGGATGCTGCGACACGACTCGCAGACCAGGCAGGGCGTGACCGTCGGCCCCTGCTCGCAGTTGATCGACTTGGCCAGGATCTTGGCCATGGAGGTCTTGCCGGTGCCGCGCGGGCCGGCGAACAGGTAGGCGTGCGCCACCCGGTCGAGCTCGACGGCGTTTCGGAGCGTCTGCACGACGTGCGCCTGCCCGACCACCTGGCCGAAGTCCTGCGGGCGATGGGTGCGGTAGAGAGCTGACACGTCTCGAAGCTTAGAGGGATCTCCAAGCGGGGCTAAAAGCGACCGTGCACCCGCCTTCGAAGTGACGCACCCGGACGGTGTCGGTGACGCTGGCTCCTTCCAGGCTGACCCACGGCACCCGGGTGGCGTTGCTTAGCGCTGCTTCCTTCCGGACCTGACGCGGTTCGCAAGCCTCCGTTGCGTGGGACCTGGCGATCAACACCGAACGCACAGACCCTGATTCCGAACACGCTACCCCTCTGGGCGGGAATTCGGCCCGGCTAGAGCGGATTGCCGGTACAGGGAACCGCTATCTCCCCGCTTAGCACGGTCGCGGAGGATGCTATCAGCTTGCCGGTGTCGCCCGCTCCTCCGCCTCGCGCAGGCGGCGGGCGAGGATCTTCGCGACCTTGACGGCGATCTGCGGATGCTGCTCGAGCAGCGGTGTGAACTGCCAGGAGGTGAGGCCGAACGCGCGCACCGGAGACTCGGCGATCACCGATGCGGTGCGGCGGCCGCCGCCCTCGTCCAGCAGCGCGACCTCGCCAAACGAAGCGCCCGGGCCCAGCGTGCCGCGGCGCTCACCGTGCGCCTCGACGCGAGCGGTGCCCTCCGCGATCACAAAGAATCCGATGCCGCCCTCGCCCTCGCCCACGATCACGTCGCCCGTGTCGTAGCGGCGCTCCTTCGCTGCGTTGGCCACCGCCGCGAGCTCCCGCTCCGGTAGGCCGTCGAAGAGCGGTACTCGTCCCATGATCTCGATGCGCTCGTCTGCCATGCCACTCCTCTCTTTGCGGGCGGAGCGCATAGTACAGCGGACTGGACAGCCGGGAGCAAGGGTCTGCGGCGCGATGTCATACTTGGGTCACAGGAGAGGTGTCCGAGTTGGCTTAAGGAGCGCGACTGGAAATCGCGTAACGGGGGATTCCTCGTTCGCGGGTTCGAATCCCGCCCTCTCCGCTGCAGGCGCGCCCGCGGCCACGTTCGAGTGGTCGCAGGCGCGGTGGAACGCAGGTGCCGGGCACCGTCGTCACGCCCGTTACCCGGGCGTGACCTCGTCGTGACGATCGCCTGATAGAGAGGTGCCGGGCACCGTCGTAACAGCCGTGACGCGGGCGTGACCGGGCCGTAACGGGCCGGTCGGCGGCTCAGACCGCCACGTACACGCCCATCTCGACCACCTGGTCGGGAGGGATGCGAAAGTAGCGGGCGGCCGGGGTCGAGTTCCGGTACAGCAGCATGAACAGCCGCGTGCGCCAGGCCGCCATGGGGGCGTCGCCGGCGGGAACCAGCGACACGTGGTTCACGTAGTACGACGTCCGCTCGAGGTCGATCTCGAGACCCTCGCGCTGGGCCTGGCGGATCGCGGCGGGGACGTCCGGCTCGTCCTGGTACCCGTAGCTGGCGGTGATGCCGACGAAGCCCAGCCGCTGCGGCGTGATCTCCAGCCGCCTCTCCTCCGCGACGTGCGGAACCCCCCTGGTCAACACCGTCAGCAGGATCACCTGCTCGTGCACCACGTGGTTGTGCACGAGGTTGTTGCGCAGCGCCGCCGGCACCGTACCGGGAGCCGACGACAGGAAGACGGCGGTGCCGGGCACGCGCAGCGGCGGCTCGTCGATCAGCCGGTTGATGAACCGGCGCAGCGGCACGTGTCCTTCGCGCACCTGGCGATGCAGGATGGCGCGGCCCCGCCGCCAGGTCGTCAGGATCACGAAGAACACCGATCCCACGGCCAGCGGCAGCCAGCCGCCGCTGAACAGCTTGCCGAGGTTGGCGGCGAAGAACGCCAGCTCCACCGTCAGGAACACGGCGGCGCCCGGCAGCACCATCCACAACGGCTTGCGCCACAGCGCGCGGAACACGGTGAACGCGAGCAGCGTGTTGGTGGCGAAGATCGCGCTCAGGGCCACGCCGTAGGCCGCCGCCAGCCCCTGCGGGTCGCGGAACACCAGCACCAGCGTGACCACGGCCGCCAGCAGGAACCAGTTCACGAGCGGGATGTAGATCTGGCCCATGATCCGCTGCGACGTGTGACGGATCGAGATCCGCGGCAGGAAGCCGAGCTGCACCAGCTGCTGGGTCACCGAGTAGGCGCCCGAGATGACCGCCTGCGAGGCGATCACCGTCGCCACCGTGGCCAGCACCACCATCGCGGTCTGCGCCGTCTGCCCGCCCGGCACCATCAGGAAGAACGGGTTCGAGATCGTGCGCGGGTGCTGGAGGATGAGCGCGCCCTGGCCCAGGTAGTTCAGCACCAGCGCCGGCAGCGCCACCGCCAGCCAGGCGCGCGTGATGGCGGGGCGGCCGAAGTGGCCCATGTCGGCGTAGATCGACTCGGCGCCGGTCACCGCCAGGAACACGGAGGCCAGCGACAGGAAGCCTGCACCCGGCTCGCCGAACAGGAACGAGGCGCCGTAGCTCGGCGAGAGCGCCTTCACGATGTCCGGGTGCAGCAGCACCTGCTTGGTGCCGATGAACGCGAGCACCGCGAACCAGATCAGCATGATCGGTCCGAACAGCACGCCGATCGTCCCGGTGCCGAACCGCTGCAGCGCGAACAGCGCCACCAGGATCGCGAGCGAGAAGGGGACGATCTGCGCCGCCAGCGACGGCGAGGCCACCTGCATGCCCGACACCGCCGACACCACGGAGATGGCCGGCGTCAGCATGCCGTCCCCGTAGAACAGCGAGGCGCCGAGGATCCCGACCAGGATCAGCGCGGTCCTGCGGCGGCCCTGTACGCAGCGCTCGATCAGCGCCACCAGCGCCATGATGCCGCCCTCGCCGTGGTTGTCGGCGCGCATGATCAACAACACGTACTTGAGCGTCACCACCATGATCAGCGACCAGAAGATCAGCGAGACCGCGCCGTAGACGTGCGTCGCGGTGGGCGCCAGCGGGTGCAGCGTGAACACCAGCTGCATCGTGTAGAGCGGGCTGGTGCCGATGTCGCCGTAGACGACTCCCAGTGCGCCCAGCGACAGCGCCAGGGCGCCCAGGCGGCCGGCGTGCGGCAGCCGGGCCGCCGGCACGGTCGCTGCCGGGCGGGCAGCGGAGCCGGCGACGACGCCGGCAGGTGCGGGCCGCGGCCTCACGCGGCCACCGGCGCCTGGATGAACATGGTGGGCACGCTCGCCTGATCGGAGATGCGCCGCGTGACGGCGTCGCGGGCGAGCGCCCGGTGGGATGTGCGCGAGCGTCCGGTCGCGCCCAGCACGATCAGCTGCGCCTTGCGCCGCCGTGCCTCGCGCAGGATCAGGTCGGCCGGCCGGCGCGTGCGCGGGGCGATCACGTGCACGCCGACGCCGCGCCGGGCGGCGATCGCGCGCGCCCGCTTGGCCATCGCATCGACGTGACCGTCGAGGCCGGGCAGCTCGACATCCATCTCCTCCCACAGCGGGATCTCGGTGAACGCCAGCAGCACGATCGACGAGCGCCGCTCGGTGGCCAGGTACGCCGCCACGTCCAGCATGTCGCAGGGCAGCTCGGGCTGCGCCGTGTTGACCGGGATCAGGATCGACCGGAACCCGGTGGTGATCAGATGCGCGGTGCCGTTCGCCGTGTCGGAACGTGTGAACGCCATGATCGAAGCCTGGCAGCAACCGCGTCACGCCGGTATTACGATCGGGCGTGGTTGCACACCGTTTCGATCACGATGGCATCACGTTTTCATCAAGGCCCTCAGGACTTGATGATTCCGACCATGTTGCCGGCCGGATCCTGGAACTGGGCGAGCGTGACCGTCCCCGGGATCTCGGTCACAGGCATGACGGTGCGGCCGCCGGCCGCCTCGATCGCGTCGAGCGTCGCCTGCGGGTCGTCGACGGCCACGTAGAACGTCACGTACCCGGCGGCGCCGCCCTCCGTCGCCGAGACGCCGCCGCCGATGCCGCCGCCCTCCGGGGCGGGCACGATCCCGTAGTTCATGGGGTTGGAGCTGTCGATCGACCAGCCGAAGATGCTCGCGTAGAACCGCTTCAGCGCCTCGCCGTCGGGGCCGGTCACCTCGAAGTGCACCACTCGGTCGGCCATTGCCGCCTCCTCGGTCGCGTGCGTTGTTACCCGCGGAGACGGTAGCCGACGCC
>Ga0157372_10008686_pt1 | contig 10789 bp, 10 predicted proteins | sample C55metaG_FD_115307 | JGI IMG/M metagenome (GOLD analysis project Ga0157372, IMG submission 115307) | Corn rhizosphere microbial communities from Kellogg Biological Station, Michigan, USA - C5-5 metaG | ecosystem: Host-associated > Plants > Roots > Rhizosphere > Soil | place: USA: Michigan...
AACGCGGAGACGGTGATGCACCAATCCGGCGATTTTGAGTCGATATACGCCCCAATATGGTGCAACAGGTCGTGGCCGGTGAATTCTATCTATCTGATTTAACTGCGATTTACCGGGAAAAGTGGGTGGCACACGGCTTGCTGATCAGCGGGCACTACAACCCTTTTCAAGGATTCGCGATGGCCAGTACCAACGTCTTCAAGCTGATCAAGGAAAACGCGGTCGAGTTCGTCGACTTCCGCTTCGCCGACATGCTCGGCAAGCAGCATCACGTCAGCTTTCCAACGCACGCGATCGACGAATCGACGTTCGAGGACGGCAAGATGTTCGACGGCTCGTCGATCTCGGGCTGGAAGGGCATCAACGAGTCGGACATGGTGCTGATGCCCGATCCGTCGACCGCCGCCATCGATCCGTTCGCGGCGCGCAAGACGCTACTTCTGCAGTGCGACGTGCTCGAGCCGAGCACGATGCAGGCATACGCGCGGGATCCCCGCTCGGTCGCGCGTCGTGGTGAGGCATATCTCAAATCGACGGGCATCGCCGATACCGCGTTCTTCGGTCCGGAACCCGAGTTCTTCATCTTCGACTCGGTGCGCTTCCAGAACGACATGCATCGCGTCGCATACGAAATCGGCTCGGAAGAAGGCGCGTGGTCTTCGGGCCGCAATTTCGAAGCCGGCAATTCGGGTCAGCGGCCGGGCATCAAGGGCGGCTATTTCCCCGTGCCCCCGGTCGATTCGTTCCAGGATCTGCGCAGCGAAATGTGCGCAGTGCTCGAGCAGGTCGGACTCACCGTCGAAGTGCATCACCATGAAGTCGCGACGGCGGGTCAGTGCGAAATCGGCACCAAGTTCTCGACACTGGTCAAGAAGGCCGACGAGCTGATCATGATGAAGTACGTGATCAAGAACGTCGCGCATCAGAACGGCAAGACCGTGACGTTCATGCCGAAGCCCATCGTCGGCGACAACGGCTCGGGCATGCACGTGCATCAGTCGCTGGCGAAGAATGGCCAGAACCTTTTCGCCGGTGATCTCTACGGCGGCCTTTCGCAGACAGCGCTCTATTACATCGGCGGCATCTTCAAGCACGCGCGCGCGATCAACGCGTTCTCGAACTCGACGACGAACAGCTACAAGCGTCTCGTGCCGGGCTTCGAAGCGCCGGTGATGCTCGCGTATTCGGCGCGCAACCGTTCGGCGAGCTGTCGCATTCCGTTCGTGCACAGCCCGAAAGGACGTCGCATCGAGGTGCGCTTCCCCGATCCGGTGAACTCGGGCTATCTCACTTTTACCGCGCTGATGATGGCGGGGCTCGACGGCATCTTGAACAAGATCGATCCGGGCGCGCCGTCCGACAAGGATCTCTACGATCTGCCACCGGAAGAAGAGAAGAACATTCCGACCGTCTGTCATTCGCTCGATCAGGCGCTCGAGGCGCTCGACAAGGATCGCGCGTTCCTCAAGGCCGGAGGCGTGTTCACCGACGATCTCATCGACGGCTACATCGATCTCAAGATGCAGGAGGTCACGCGTTTCCGCGCAGCGACGCATCCGCTCGAATACCAGATGTATTACGCAATTTAGTCACGAGGCGTCGCACAGATGAACGCGATGCTTCGCTACTTCCCTCTCCCGCTCGCGGGAGAGGGTTGGGGTTAGGGACCACGAAGCTCTGACGAGGAAATCTCGCCGAGACATGAACACGCACCTCTGGCTCGCTTTTTTCATCACCGCAACGGCCGCCGCGTTCGTGCCAGGCCCAGCGGTGCTGTACGTCGTCGGGCAAGCGATGCGTCACGGCGCAAGCAAAGCCGTCGCAGCCAATCTGGGCATCCTCAGCGGTAATACGGTCTGGTTCGCGGCATCGGCGGTTGGCCTGGCGACACTCGTCGCATTCGCAGCGCCGGTGTTCGTTGCGATCAAATGGCTCGGTGTTGCGTACCTGACCTGGCTCGGCCTCTGTGCATGGCGCGATGCCTTGCGCGGATCCGAATCATCGCAACGCATCGCGCCGCCCGTCGCGAGCGGTGCGCGGATGTGGCGTCAGGGCGTACTCCTGCAATTCGCCAATCCGAAAGCGATCCTGTTCTTCACGGCGTTGCTGCCGCAGTTCGTCGAACCCAAGCAGCCGATAGCGCCGCAGATCTTCGTGCTTGCGGTTACCAGCATGGTTTCCGAATTCTTCGTACTCGTCGGTTATGCGTGGCTCGCCGCGCGCGGTGGTGCGCTGCTGGTCTCGCGCCCGCGCCTGGCGCGCGTGACCGATGCTGCTGCGGGCAGTTGTCTGCTCGGCGCCGGCATCGGACTCGCGCTCGCGCATCCGGCGCGGTGACGATGATGCGCGCGTGAGTTGATCCGCGCGAATCGATTCTGCGCGCCGCGAAAGGATCGCGGCGGATCGGGAGAGGGGCGCCGTACGGCGCGCGCCGCGGGATGCGGCGGACACAAGAGGCGAAACAGCCTCGCAGCATCTGGGCCGTCGGGCAGGGAAGCCGCCGCGCGCGAGCGCGAGTCGCGGCTCGCCCGTCCCTCGCCACGATCGGAGTCCCGCATGCATCCTTCGACCGCTCTGCTTCCATTCCTTTTCGTGACTGTCGTTTCGCTCTGGATCTCGCGCGTCAAAGCCCAGGACGCGCCCGTACTGCCGGGCCCGGCACTGACCGGCAGCGTATCCATCGTCAACGATTACCTCTTCCGCGGGTTGTCGCAGACCAGCCAGGATCCGGCGCTACAGGCCGGCGCCGAGTACGGCAGCAGTGAGAGTGGGTACATCGGCGGTTGGGGCAGCAACGTGAGCTGGCTGTCCGATCTGTCGTCGTCAGCTGCGCGCATCTCGAACAGCCTCGAGATCGATCTCTATGCCGGCTGGCGCATCCCGCTCGCGGACGTGTGGAAACTCGATCTGGGCATCTACGCGTATTACTACCCGGGCGACTATCCACACGGATTCACTCGACCGTACACCACCGAGGCCTATATCGGCATCGCCTGGTCGATCGCGACGCTGAAATATTCGCACGCGTTCACCAACGCATTCGGCTTCGCCGATTCCAGGCACAGCGACTATCTCGATTTCTCGGCGAACTGGGAATTCACGCCGAGCTGGGTGTTGAACGCGCACGTCGGCCACCAGCGTATCCAGCACTTCGGCGACGCCGACTACACGGATTGGAAACTCGGCATCACCAAGAACTTCGCGAACGGCGTGGCGGTTGCGTTCGGCTACTACGACACCAACGCCGACGAAAACATCTATACGAACCCCGACGGCGAGGATCTCGGCCGCGCGACGGGCGTGCTCAGCATCACCAAAGCGTTCTGATCTCACATGAGAGGAGCAGCAGCATGAAACTGATCATCGCGATCATCCGGCCGTTCAAGCTGGACGACGTCCGCGACGCGTTGTCGCAGGCCGGTGTCACCGGCATCACGGTCACCGAGGTCAAGGGCTACGGACGCCAGAAAGGGCACACGGAGCTCTACCGCGGTGCCGAGTACGTCGTCGATTTCGTGCCGAAGATCAAGCTCGAAACGGCGGTGCCCGACGCACGCGTCGATGTGGTCATCGAAGCCATCGTCGAAGCCGCGCGCACCGACAAGGTCGGCGACGGCAAGATTTTCGTGACACCACTCGATCACACCGTGCGCATCCGCACCGGCGAGATCGGCGACGACGCGCTATGAGGAGAACGACCATGAGAACAACACTTTCGTTGCGCGCCGCATTCGTCGTGGCGTGCGCGTTGCCCATGCTCGCGCTCGCCGCCGACGCACCTGCGCCCGTACCGAACAAGGGCGACACCGCCTGGATGCTGACCTCGACCGCGCTGGTGCTCTTGATGTCGGTGCCCGCGCTCGCGCTCTTCTACGGCGGTCTCGTGCGCAGCAAGAACATGCTGAGCGTCCTGATGCAGGTGTTCGTCGTGTTCTCGCTGATCACCGTGCTGTGGTGCATCTACGGCTACAGCTTTGCATTCACCGAAGGCAACGCATTCTTCGGCGGACATAGCCGCATTTTTCTTGCCGGCATCGGCGATGCGTTCAAGGGCGAGTGGTCGCTCGCGGCGACGTTTTCGAAAGCGACGCCGATGTATGAAATCGTGTTCGTCGCGTTCCAGGCGACGTTTGCCGCGATCACGTGCTGCCTGATCCTCGGCTCGGTCGTCGAGCGCATCAAGTTCTCGGCCGTGCTGATATTCATGGTGATCTGGTTTACTTTCAGCTATCTGCCGGTCGCGCACATGGTCTGGTTCTGGCCGGGGCCCGATGCGTACTCGGATGCCTCGAAAGTCGAAACGCTGAACGCGAGCGCCGGCTTCATCTGGCAGATGGGTGCGCTCGATTTCGCCGGCGGCACGGTCGTGCATATCAACGCCGGTGTCGCCGGTCTCATCGGTGCGTACCTGATCGGCAAGCGCCTGGGCTGGGGGAGGGAAGTGATCCGCCCGCACAGCCTCACGATGACCATGATCGGCGCATCGCTGCTCTGGTTCGGCTGGTTCGGGTTCAACGCGGGCTCGGCGCTCGAAGCGAACGCTTCGGCCTCGCTCGCGTTCCTCAACACGTATCTTGCGACCGCGTGCGCGGTGCTCGCCTGGACGTTTGCCGAATGGATCTTCAAGGGCAAGCCATCGATGCTTGGCGCGGCATCGGGCGCGGTCGCCGGGCTCGTCGCGATCACCCCGGCCGCAGGCAATGTCGGAATTCCCGGCGCGTTCGTGATCGGAATCGCCGCCGGCGTGATCTGTCTATGGGGCGTGACCGGCCTCAAGAAATTGCTGAAAGCGGACGATTCGCTCGACGTGTTCGGCGTGCACGCGGTCGGCGGCATCACCGGCGCGCTGCTCACCGGCATCTTCAACTCGCCCGATCTCGGCGGGCCGGGTTCGGTGCAGGACTGGGTCTCGGCAACGAGCGGCTATCCAGGTATCGCGGCGCAGCTCTGGATTCAGGCCAAGGCGGTCGGAATTACGATTGTCTGGACCGGCGTCGTCGCGCTCATCGCATACAAGGTCGCCGATCTCCTCGTGGGTCTTCGTGTCACGGACGAGCAGGAGCGCGAGGGACTCGATATCAATTCGCACGGCGAGTCCGCTTACGACTATTGAGCAATGGCTGGCGGGCGCCGCGCGTTTGCCCGCCATCTCTGCGTACCTGCGAGCACGGTTTGCTAAGCTAGCGCGACACTTTCGCAGGGAGTCCGTCGGATGAGCACGTCGCGTCGCGTACTCGTCACGGGCGGCAGCGGCGACATCGGCGGAGCGATCGCGCGCGCGCTCGCCGCGGACGGATGGCACGTACACGTGCACGCGCATGCGGCGCCTGATCGCGCACAAGCGATCGTCGATGCCATTCGCAAGGATAATGGCTCGGCCGATGCAGTGGTGTTCGATCTCGCCGACGGCGCGTCGACGCGAAGCAAAGTCGACGAGTTGCTCGCCGGCGGTCCGGTGCACGCGCTCGTGCACAACGCGGGAATCCACGATGACGCGCCAATGGCCGGCATGCGCGAGGATCAATGGCGACGCGTGATCGACGTTTCGCTGCACGGTTTCTTCCACGTCTGCCAGCCGTTGCTGCTGCCGATGGCGCGCGCGAAATGGGGACGCATCGTCGCCGTCTCATCGGTTGCCGCAGTGCTCGGCAATCGTGGACAGACGAACTACGCTGCCGCCAAAGCGGCCTTGCATGGCGCGACGAAATCGCTCGCGCGCGAAATGGCCTCGCGCGGGATTACCGCCAACGTTGTTGCCCCCGGCGTGATCGCCGGGCGACTTTCCGACACGATCTTCGACGACGCACAGATTAAAACGATGATTCCGGCCGCGCGCGCGGGCACGCCGGACGAAGTCGCAGCGCTCGTGGCGTTCCTATGCTCCGAGCGCGCAGCCTATATCAACGGTCAAGTCATCGGCGTTAACGGCGGCATGGCCTGAGAGCATTACTTGCTTGTGCTCGGGCGCATATCGCGTATCAGTTGGTCGGATTTCCCAGCTGCTGATTCACCAACGCCAATGCCTGCGCGCGATCGTCGCGCAGCGCCGGCAGCATGATGTCGGCATAGCGGCGAATATCCGGATCGATGCTCCCGTTGCGCGCGGCCTCGTACATATCGATCATCCGATCGTGATCGTCGATGACGTTCCGCACGTATTGCGCGTCGAAATCGCCGCCGCGACGGTGTTCGTGCAGATCGGCAATCTCGTTGTGATCATCCATGTCGGTGCGTCGCGGCAAGTCGACGTGCTTCTGCGCGGCGAGCAGCTGGAGCGCCTGATCCGCCTTGGTATGGCTCGACACGATGCGGTCGGCCAGCGAATGCACGCCGGGATTTGCCGCGCTCGAATCCGCCGCGTGCCCCATCGCGATCTGCGTGATGTTCGATGTGTTTGCATCGAGCAGGAAATCGACGTCCGCGCGAGGCAAGTGGCCCGGCGCGACTTCGGCGGCCTGCGGCAGCTGAGCCTCCACAGGTCCGGCGACGAGCGCGGCAAGTGATGTCGCGATCGCAAAAGGAAGAAAACGCATGTCCATCGGAGACCTCCTCGGCATATGCGCGACATGATTCGTCGCGCGTTGCAGGAACCGGACGGGCCGGTGTCCATGAGTCTCGAATGTAGGCGGGCGGACCTTAACAAGCGCCGCGAAGGAACCCGCGGCGGTCGGTATCGATTCAGAAACCATCTGTTCAGAAAACGCGATGAGAGCGCGGTGAAGTCAGGCCGCGAGGTTGAAGAGCTCCGGAGCCGGAGTCGACGCGTCACCGCCCGCTTGACGCGGATCGAGCCCGGGACACAGGCCACTGGCGCGACGCCCGATCGTGCCGGCGAGGCGGTGCATCAGCGCAACATTTTCGCGCAGACGCGTAGCGAGCTCAGCCGTGGTCAGCACATCATGCAGACTGCGATTCATCGCGACGAACCAGCCGAGATCGCGCTGATCGAGCATGACGGCGTCGTCGCGTCCGCGACTCTCGAGATGCCAGGCGCGGAAGAACATCTGCATTCGGCGGTTGAGCTGCTGCGCTTGATCGAGCTCGGTGCGGAGCTCGCCGAGCAGCGCCACATCCGTCAGGCGATCCTGGAACACGAGCTGGCACAGCACGCCCCAATAGAACGTGTAGTCCCAGATCACCTTGATCGACATGACTTCGGCGTCGCCGAATATCGGGTATTGATCGCGATAAAGCGTCAGCGTGTTCTCGTAGAACGACATGTAGAGCTGCTCGTACATGCGCGCGTAGGGACCAATCGGCTGGTTTGCACGATCGAGCGCGATCAGCTCGGTGATGTACGTGTTGGACATGCCGATGAAGTCGCTGCCCGGCGAGTAGAACGGATCAAGGAACACGCCGGCGTCGCCCGTCAGTGCCCAGCGATCGCCGGAAAAGACCTGCTTGCAGCCGTGCGAAAAGCCGCGCAGAAAAAGGAAATCCATCAGGGTGTCGCGTCGCGTCAAGCATTCGCGCGCAATCGCCGGCTGATGCACGCCGAACCATTCGAGCGAGCGCTCGAATGTGTTCATCGTCTCCAGCGGGTGCATTTTCGCATCGCAGACGATGCCGACCGAATGCGCGCCCGAGCCGAGTGGAATCAGCCAGGCCCAGTAACCGGGTCCGCACAAATGATTGGTGGAGCGCCAGCGTTCGCGCGGCGTGCAGCGCGCTCGCCAGTCGCGGTCATTGCACCAGTTATCAAAATCGAGCCGGGTATTGAGTCGGAACCAGATCGCGTTTGCGTCGTGTCCATTCGCCTCGGCGAGCCCGAGCTGACGTTTGACGAGTCCGGCGCGGCCAGCTGCGTCGATCAGCCAGCGCGCTTTGAGGGTCTGCGAGGCACTCGCGTGCTCGATGCGCACCTCGTGAGTCCCGCCGTCGCGAGCGAGATCGAAACTGCGCACGGTCGTGCCGTCGCGGAAATCGATGCCCTCGCGGCGCACTTCGTCGCCGAGAAAATTCTCGAACAGCCCGCGATCGATCTGCCAGGTCGGCGTCGGCAGCACGCGGCTGACGCCGAGCTCCGGTACGTTCTCAAGATCGCTGCGGCCTTCGCAGAAGAAAAAGCGGAAGCCGAACTTGCGGATGTGCGCCTCGTCGAGATGCGCGCGCAGGCCGAGCGTCGTCGAGAAATAGTGCGCGCGGATTTCGACCGTCGATTCGCCGACCTTGTGCGCGGCGGGCGGCACCGGATGCGCGCGCCGCTCGACGACGACAATGTCGAGGTCCGCAAATCGACGGCGCAACTGCAGCGCCAGCGTGAGACCGGCGAGTCCGCCACCGAGAATCACGACATCGTGCACCGCGTTCGCCATATTTGCTCCGGTCCAATGCGGTCATTGTGCCCGTATTTGCGCACATGCGCGAAAAGGTAGGGTCACGGCGTCTCGCGCACCTCGCGCGTGGCGGCGGATGGCGCGCGGCGCAGGAACAGCGTCAACATCGGCGATGTCATCAGCGTGGTCACGACGGCCATGACCATCAGCATCGTGAAAATTTCGGAGCCGATCACGCCAGCATCGAGGCCGACCTTCATCACGATCAGTTCCATCAGCCCGCGCGCATTCATGAGCGAGCCGATCGCGCCGGCCTCCCGCCAACCGAGCCCGGCCATGCGCGCGCCGCCGGCGCCGCCGAGAACCTTGCCGATCACTGCGGCAGCGAGGATCAACAGCAACGCGGAAAGGCCCGCGCCGCTGAACGCATCGAGTGTCGTGCTGAGACCCGCGAGCGCGAAGAACACCGGCATCAGCACCAGCACCGCGACGTGCTCGATGCGTTCGACGAGCGTGTCGAGAAGGCGGTCATCGCGCGGCAGGAAAGCGCCAAACAGGAACGCACCGAAGACGGCATGCAGCCCCAGCCATTCGGTCGCGGCCGCCATCACGCAGGTGCCGATGACGAGAAGGCTCAGAACCGCACCGCCGGGTCGCCCGTCCGCCGCATGCCGCCCGAGCCACCGGGCGATCATTGGCCTCAGCAAACCGAAACCGATGGCCGCGACCACGGCGAGGCCGATCAACGTGTGCGCGACATCGTTCCATCCCCCATGTGCACTCAAGAGCGCGACCACGACCGCCAGCATGATCCACGCGAACACGTCGGCGATCGCAGCGGATGTCAGCGCGAGTTGACCGAGTGGGCTCCTCGTCAGGCTGCGTTCCTTGAGGATTCGCGCCATGACCGGAAACGCGGTGATCGCCATCGACGCGGCCATGAACAGCGCGAATGGCCAGAACGCGACGCCGGCCGGGGCAAAACGCGCGTGCAGCGCGGGCGCGATGGCAAGTCCGAGCAACATCGGCAGCAGCACGCCGAGTACGCCGACCCAGCCGGCGCCGGCAAGTCGTCCACGCGCGCCGCCCGGTGTGCGCAACTCCGCGCCGACGACGAACATGAAAAGGACGAGACCAACCTGGCTGAGTCCTTCGAGCGCGGCGAGCTTCTCATGCGGAAACAGCCACGCGTGCGAATCGGGAGCGAGCGCGCCGAACACGATCGGGCCGAGCACGATGCCGGCGATCATTTCGCCGATCACCGGCGGCTGACCGAGGCGGCCGAGCAGCAGCGCAAGCGCGCGCGCCGTCGCCAGAATGACCGCGAGCTGCAGCAGCAGATGCGGTACGTGACTCATCTCAGCGCTCCGCCGGAGGATCGTAGATCAGCGGCGGCGTCGCGTGCGATCGGCGATAACTCGCAATGACGTTTCCATAACCGGCGACGCGTTTGATCGTGTACCAGCTGATGCGCAGCACGTCGCGGATCGGGCGGAAATGGCTCGAACGAAATTCATCCTGATAGCGCGACTCGATCGGAACCGAAACGATGCCGATGTGTTTTTCGCGCGCGGCGGCGATCAGGAGCGCGGCTTCGAAGACGAAATCGTCGGCCGTGAGATCGGCGAGCTCGATCGCCGCGAGCGGGTAGTAGCGCTGCCCGCTTTGCGTGTCGGCAACCGGAATGCCGCATCCCCAGGAAATGCCCCAGTCGGCGAAATCGTTCGCGCGCCGACGCGCGCTCGGCTGATTTTCGCGATTGCGAACGCGTGCGCCGATCACGAGATGCTCGGGATAACGCGCCGCGGCCGCGAGTAGACGCGGAATATCCGAGGCGAGATGCTGGCCATCGCCATCCATCGTGACCACCGCATCGAATCCGAGCGCGCGTGCGCGGCGGAAACCATCGCGCAAGCCCTGACCTTTGCCGAGCGAAGTCTCGTGACGGATCAGCGTGATCGGCAGATCCGCCACGTGCTCTACCGTCGCGTCCGTGGAACCATCGTCGACGACGATCACGTTCGGGCATATCGCGAGCACGGATGCAACGACACCGCGGATCGCGCGCTCTTCGTTGAGCGCCGGAATCACGACTGCGACGCGGCGCGGATCGGTCGCGCTCACGGTGTCACCTCGATGCGCAGAGCCGTGCCCGCACCGGACGCGATGGTCACATGCGTCGTCTCGCGCCGACCGAGCGCGACCAGCAGCGGCAACGACTGTGCGGCCATCGGATTGCCGATCAGCGACGCGAGCGATGTCGGCGCATCGTTCGATGCCGACAACGGTTTCGTTGTTTGCAGCGACAACCGAGCCAGCGAATGCGGACTGCGCGTCGGACTCAGCACGAACGCAACCGCGAACGGGAGTGCGCTCGGCGCGACTTCAGCCAGCGGGCCGCGCGCCGCAATGTCGTATGCGCTGAGCAGCACGGTCTCCTCGTCGGCGTGCGCTTGGATTGCGGCTTCGAGCAAACCGGCGGCGAAGCTGCCCTGCGATGCGCTGATCGCAGT
>Ga0157372_10008691_pt1 | contig 10786 bp, 9 predicted proteins | sample C55metaG_FD_115307 | JGI IMG/M metagenome (GOLD analysis project Ga0157372, IMG submission 115307) | Corn rhizosphere microbial communities from Kellogg Biological Station, Michigan, USA - C5-5 metaG | ecosystem: Host-associated > Plants > Roots > Rhizosphere > Soil | place: USA: Michigan...
AGATTTTATCCACACGCTACACCTTCTCATTTTAGCCTGTTGTTATGGTTTTGATCGCTTCTTATCTGCCGCCGCAAATTCATCGCCGGGTTTGTAATGCGGCATCACCGATGCATCTGCAATATTTACTCCGACGGCGAGAGCAAATTCGGCCTCCTGAATCATCGCTGACATGTCCCACCAGTCCTTATATTCATCCGAAGGCTGATGGTAAAACTTGGCGGTGTAATCCTTAAAAAATTCGGCAGCTTCGCCTTTTAACGGTACGACGAACATGTCGCCGTGCTGAAGATTTATCGATGGAACACCTACCTTTGCAAAAGGAAAATGGTCGGATCGGAAAAAGAACCCCTGCTCAGGTTTTGTGTCGGCTGTGATCTTGAAGTTTCGTTCTGCCGCAGTTTGTGCGATGGACGTCATCATTGTCGAGCGTTCAGCACCGAGCGGCATAAAATTTGAGATCCTGCCGAAAAAATTAACGCCGTCGATGTTTATATCAGCCCCTGTTTTTGCGAGCGGCACGAGCGGATGGTGCGAATAATATTCAGCGCCGAGCAGGCCCTGCTCTTCGGCCGTCGGGAAAAGAAACAGGAACGATCGTTTCGGCCGCTGTTTTAGCGGCATTTTCGCGAGGACCTCGGCGATTCCCAAGATCGTTGCGACACCTGATGCGTTATCATAGGCGCCATTGTAAATGCGATCTCCACTCGCGTCTGGCTCTCCGATTCCCAAATGATCCCAGTGGGCTGAAAAAACAACGTACTCGTTTTTGAGGTTTGCGCCGGAGCCTTCGACAATGCCGACGACATTTGGCGATTGAAGACGCTTCAACTCGCTGTTTAGACCGAGTTTTACTTTGAGTCCGGTCGCGACAGGCTTGAAATTGCGGCTGTTTGCCTTATTTCTCAGGTCATCGAGATTCAGGTTTGCCGCCTGCAGCATTTTTGTCGCCGCCTCGTTCGTCGCCCAGGCTTTTAGTTTCAGAAATGGAGTTTTATCGTTCTGGGTTCGGGCGATCTCGTATCGCCAGCCCCCATTCGAGGTGCGTACAACGTTCCAGCCATAGCCCGCCGACTCGGTGGTGTGGATCAGAATAACGCCTGCAGCGCCGCGACGAGCCGCTTCTTCGTATTTATATGTCCATCGTCCGTAATACGTGAGAGCTTTGCCGCCGAATAGATTTGGTTCCGCTTTGGTCGCGGGCGGATCGTTGACCATCATCAACAGAACTTTTCCGCGATAATCGGCCGGATTTCCTTTGTAGTCGTTCCATTTATATTGAGGTGCGTCGATGCCGTAGCCGACAAAGAGCAGATCCGCGTTAACGGCAACCTTTGCGGATTGAGAACTAGTGATCGCGACAAAATCGTCGCCGAATTTGAAAGTTCTTGGGCCGACGGCCAGTACCGTTTGCGGATCGGCTTTGATGCCGACAAGCTGAACGTTCTGAAAATAGCTGCCGTTATTTGCGGGTTCCACTCCGGTGGTCTTGAGTTCATCGGCGATATATTTGGCCGCTTTCTTTCCGCCCTCAGTTCCAGGTCCGCGGCCTTCGAAATCATCCGCCGAAAGCCGCTTGACGCGTTCGCGCATTTTCTCGGCGTCAAAGCTTGCGGTACGGTCTTGTGCAAAGACCGGGAGGTAGAAAGCGCAGAAAATGATTAGGGTAATTACTCGTTTCATACTTAAAGTGAATTCTGAGATGTCGGCGCTCCGACTGTTAATGTGGGACTTTAAGAAAATCAGGATTCGGCCGCAAACACTTTATAGATTTACAATGTCATCCTTTGCAGGCCTCTGGAATCGGTGTGTTGCTATGAATCCATCTCCGATTACCAAAGCTTAGCCTGAGTTGATAATAATGTGCCTCGTCCCCCCATATATTTCCCCTTTCAAGCAATAGCTCGGCATCGAACTTTGATTTGCAGAAGAGATCCGCCCAAACGAACGGATCATCGGACTCATCCCGTCTGTAATAGCGCCAGCCATTATCCGCCATCTTCTGATGAAAATAATCCCTGAATTCGCCATCGTCCAGCTCGGTTCTATATCTTGTTTTGAACCCAATGATCACCGTCTCTTTGGACAGTGACTCCTCCTTATTTATTGCGGTTTTCGGCGGAAGGGAAAACAATTTGGTTTCTTGCCGAAATTCGTTCTCTATCCGTTTAATTTTTTCGGGGTCCTTTAGCTCAGTATCAAGATTTACATATTGAATCAAACCAAAGATCGCCGCAGCGATATAGAGAAAAAAGAAAATGCCAACCACCACATTCGGATTCTTAAGGGTCGCAAGCTTCACAGACTATCCTTTTATCAACGACATCGCCTCAGCACGCGTTCTTGGGTCGCGCCGGAATCCGCCCAACACGGCAGATGTTACTGTTTTTGATCCAGGCTTTTTCACGCCGCGCAGTGTCATACAGGTATGTTCCGCTTCGATAACGACCATTACCCCGACGGGTTTTAGCTCATCAAAAAGCGTTTTGGCGATCTGCTGCGTTAGGCGTTCCTGAACTTGAAGCCGACGCGCAAAGATCTCGGCAATTCGCGCTAGCTTGGAAAGGCCGACGATCCGGCCGTTTTTCGGGATGTATGCAATATGGCATTTACCGACGAATGGTGCCAGGTGGTGCTCGCATACGGACGCTATCGAGATGTCTTTTACCAACACCATTTCATCATGCGAATCGCCCGGCAGCGGCATTATCTGCTCTTTCGGGTCAACCCACATACCTTCGGTCAGTTCGGCATAAAACTCCGCGACGCGTTCAGGTGTTTTTTGCAAACCATCGCGGTCGGGGTCTTCGCCCATCCCTTCGAGCATCATCCGCACGCCTTGTGCGATACGGTCAAGATCGACGTTTTTTGATTTTTTCTTTGCCAAGTGATTTTAGTCCCTAAAGATTTTAAATGCGCCCCTCGCTCACGCGCGGGCTTCCGCAAAATAAGTCGCTAATTGGTCTCAAGCAGCATTTAAAGTCTTATTATCGTTTAGTTTACTAAGTATTTCTTGCTCCACTTCCTTAAGCGGCCTGTTGGTCTTCGTCGCGAGTTCGCGCAGTTGATCATATTCCGGTTTTGCGTTAACCATTCTGCCGTTGAGCCTTGCGATCTTGACATCCACCTCACCGTGCTCCGTTCGTACCTTGATAACCTCGCGCGGCAGGCATTCGCGCTCTATGTTTGTAACTCGTACTCCCAGCGTACTGGTTTCGGAATAAAGCAGGGCTGTGATTTCGTCTTTTTCTCCGGCTTTACAAAGCACTGAAACCATGGTCGCCGGGCGGTTTTTCTTCATCTGGATCGGCGTAAACCAACAGTCCAGAGCACCCAGTTCAAAAGCCCTTTCCATCACATAACCAAGAATTTGCGGCGAAAGATCGTCGATGTTGGTTTCGATAAGAACCAGGTGATCAGTGGTAAGCGGCCGGCGGTCAGATACAGTTTGGCGATTAGCCTCTCCTAGAATTAAACGCAAAGCATTTGGGAAATCTTGGTATTCTCTGGTTCCCGCGCCGTATCCGGTCTGTTCGACTTTTAGTTCAGGTATGTGGCCGTAAGTGTCACACAAAGTTGAGATTATAGCCGCTCCAGTTGGCGTAATAAGCTCGCCCTCGATGTCGGTTGAGTAGATCGGCGCACCGCTCAGTAATTCCGCGACAGCCGGCGGCGGAATCGGAAATCTGCCGTGAGCCATCTGGGCAAAACCGCTGCCAACGTGAATTTTTGAACACGCGAAATTTTTGATTCCCAATATTTCAAATCCGATGCAAGCTCCGACCACATCGACGATCGCGTCCATTCCGCCTACCTCGTGAAAATGGACTTTTTCTACTTCGATACCGTGAATCTTTGCCTCGGCCTGAGCCAACCCGGTAAAGATCGCAATCGCACGTTCTTTAACTGCTTCACTTAGGTCCGATTCGTTAAGGATCTGCTTGATGTCGCTGAGGTGTCGATGGACATGTTCGTTCGGAACCTTAACATCGGCGTAAACCGCCGAAATTCCCGAACGGTCAACCCTTGAGAACTCTATATCAAAATCGGGAATGTTAAGCTGGTGCAGCTGCTCGAGTAAGGCTGTTCTTTTAACGCCCAAATCGACCAGCGCGGCCAGGATCATATTGCCGCTTGCCCCCGCAAAACAATCAAAATATAGTGTTTTCATAAAAATAGAAGTTTAGCGTTTTTAGCGTAAAAGAAAAAGCGGAAAGCTTTTGATACGATTTCGCGAAATTATTCGCGATTGTAACCGGAGGAATATATGAAAAGAAAAAATCTCGCAAAAATTGTTGTCATTACCCTTTTAGTCGCCACTCTTTGCGTTGAAGCGTTCGCAGATATTCGTATCCGCTTTGCACGCGGGCGAACGTCGGCAACCATGACCGGCAAGATCAGCAACGGCGGACGCATTTGTTACGTTGCCGGAGCGAAACGCGGCCAGACGCTGACGGCCACAGTTAGCTCGGCGACCGGACGCGTGCAGATCTTCGAAAGCGGCGATACGAGCTACACGAATGAGATCGAATACTCGGGCGACCAGTCGGTTTGTGTCGATAACCTGGGCCGCGCGACCAGCTATACACTTACGGTTTCGATCAGATAGAACATTGGTTCGGAACATTTTCGAAATAGCGTGATCGAATAACGGATAGTTCTGTTCGTTTTGCTATCGGCAGTCTCTAACCCTTATAATTTCTGTTTTACTTGTGCTGCAGAAATTATGACTATCATTGAGATACAAGACATTTTACGCGAACGAGTTCGCGAAACGGCGAGCAGCGTTTTCAATGTCGAATTGGAGACGGTTTCATCGGAAATTCCGCCGAAAACCGAACTTGGGGACCTTGCGTTCCCTATTGCGTTCGAACTTGCCAAAAAGATCAAACAGGCGACAGGCGAAAAGAAAAACCCGCGCGAGATCGCCGAAGCACTTAAAGCGGACCTTGATACACTGGATTTTGTAAGAAAGGTCGAGGTCGCCGGCGCGGGATATCTAAATGTATTTTTTGACCGCACAAGGTTTCTTTCCGAAAATGCATCGACAACCCCACTTCCGAATATCGCTGCCGCTTACTCAACGGGTGCCGCTAAAGTTTGTGTAGAACATACATCCGTCAATCCCAACAAGGCGGCGCACATAGGACACGTTAGGAACTCAGTTCTAGGCGATTCATTTGCGCGGATTCTTTCAGCCACCGGAAAACGCGTCGAGGTTCAAAATTACATCGACAATACAGGTGTTCAGGTTGCGGATGTGGTCGTTGGTTTTATCTACCTTGAACATATGGACCTGGCGTCGATCAAGGCTCTCGATCAGGAGTTGGACTCGGGCGGCCGCAGTTTTGATTATTACTGCTGGGACCTTTACGCCCGCGTGGGCCAGGCATACCAAAATGACGAAGAACTAAAGGCAAAGCGTGCCGAGATCTTACATCTGATCGAAGAAGGTAATAACGAAACCGCCGAACTGGCTGATTATGTCGCTACACGAAACGTCGAATGCATCCTGAACACGATGGAGCGTCTGTCGATACGATACGATCTGCTGCCCCGCGAATCGGAGATCCTTCACCTTCATTTTTGGGACGCGGCGTTCGAGCAGATGAAAAAACTCGGCGTGATCCACTTCGAAAGCGAAGGCAAACACGCCGGATGCTGGGTGATGCCGTTCGAATCGCACTCCGGGACGGAAGATCACGAGGCGGACAAAATTCTTGTACGTTCGAACGGAACCGTTACTTACACAGGAAAAGACATCGCATATCAGATGTGGAAACTCGGCATTTTGGGAATGGATTTTTATTACAAGCCGTTTCATAAATATGCCGATGGCAAAGAGGTCTGGATTACGACCGCAAATAAAGGTGAAAACGTCGAGCACCGGTTCGAGTTTGGCCACGGCGATGTAGTTTACAACGTAATAGATGCGCGGCAATCGTACCCGCAAGAGGTTGTCAAAAAAGGCGTCGCTGCAATATCTCCAGAAAAGGGCGAAAAGGCGAGCATTCACCTTGCCTACGAAATGGTAGCGCTGTCGCCGGCGGCAGCTGAAGAGTTGGGCTTTCAACTTTCTGATGAAGACAGACAGCGCTCGTTCATCGAGATGAGCGGTCGCAAAGGCTTAGGCGTAAAGGCCGACGACCTGATCGATCGGCTTGAAAACAACGCGCTTGCAGAGGTCGAGGCCCGCCATACCGATCTTGCCGAAGACGAAAGGAAATTTATCGCACATCAGATCGCGGTCGGAGCGCTGCGATATTTTCTGCTTAAATTTACGCGAAATACGGTGATCGTTTTCGATTTTAAGGAAGCGTTGTCGTTCGACGGTGAAACCGGATGTTTCTGCCAATATTCGGCAGTGCGGGCGAATTCGATCTTTAGAAAACTTGAGGAAAAAGGCGAATCTGTCGAAGGCTATAAAGCAAGGCTTTCCGACGCGGCTAAGGTGTCGGAGGTTTTCGCATCCGAAGCGGGAACCGAGATCTGGGCGATGGCTGTCCTGGCTTCCCGGCTTGACGAAACCGTCGAGCAGGCCGCCGCACAAAACGAACCTGCGATAATCGCAAAATATGCATTCAACCTGGCGAAGACTTTTAATCTTTTCTATCATCACCACAAGATCATCTCAGAGGCCGACGATGTCAAACGCGCGGTGCTTGTGACGGTTGCCGATATGACTCGACGTTCGCTGACAGCGGCCCTTGAGACGATGGGAGTAGAAGTGCCGGAACGAATGTGAGTTGACAGACCTTCTCGTTTGATGTTACAAACAGAACTGATGGAAGAAACCCGAACAAATTTTGCAGGCGAAAGCTGGCGCGGCTATCTGGGCTGGTGGCGCGTCGCGGCGTCTGCGGGGATTTGTACGGATCGCACGAACTAATTTGGTTTGTAAACTTCGATCAGTTTTTCATTTCGCAAGAACGCCGCTCATGGTTGAACCCGAGCGGCGTTTTTGTATTTTGGTTATCAGTCATGGAAGGCTTTGCAGAATTTTTAAGGACAGCCGAAACGGCGAACGTGATACCGGTCGTCACGACGGTGCCGGCCGATCTGTTAACACCGCTGGCGGTGTATCTAAAATTGGCGAAGGACGCGGAAAATGTGTTTCTGCTCGAATCGGTCCAGGGAGGCGTCAACGTCGCACGTTATTCGTTTATCGGTGCCAACCCGAAAGCCGTCATTTCGGGCGATGAAACAAAAACTCACGTTTCGGACAGCAGCGGGTCACAAAACTTTGACACTCCGGTTTTTGAATATCTCAGGCAATACTTCGGCCGATATTGCGCAGCGGTGAATGCCGAGCTGCCAACGTTTCTGGGCGGCGCCATCGGTTATGTCGGGTTTTCCGCCGCGCAATGGTTTGAGCCGGTATTGAAAATTCAAAAACCGCAAAGCCAACCAGCCGATGCGGCGTTCATGCTCTTTCGCAGCGTCATTGCCTTCGACCATCCGCGACAGCTGATCAGCATCATTTCGCTTGTTTTTTCTGAAGAAGCGGAAGATGACAAGGCAAAGTTGGAAAGCCTTTTTGCCGAAGCTCAGGCCTCGAACGAGCGGCTTAAAACGATACTGGAAACCGAGAACATTTCTCTTCCGCAGATTGAACCTTCACAATCACATCCTGCGACTTCAAATTTCGAAAAAAATGACTTTGAAAACGCAGTAAGGACGATCAAAGAACTTATCGCCGCCGGCGAATGTTATCAAGTCGTGCTGTCGCAGTGTTTTACAAAACCGACGACAGCTGACGCAGTGTCGATATATCGTGCGATCCGCCGACTTAATCCGTCGCCGTATATGTTCCTGTTGAAATTTGGCGACCGGGCTGTGATAGGGGCTTCGCCCGAAATGCTGGTTCGCTGCAATGGCGACCAGCTCGAATACCGGCCGATTGCCGGAACACGTCCGAGAGGAAAAACACAGACTGAGGACCAAACACTTGCTTACGAAATGGTGGTCGACGCGAAGGAAATTGCCGAACACCAGATGCTTGTCGATCTGGGCCGTAACGATCTTGGACGCGTTGCCGAGTACGGTACGGTAAAGGTCGCCGAGTTGATGAAGGTCGAAAAGTATTCGCACGTGCAGCACCTTGTGAGCAAATTGACGGCTAGGCTCCGAAACGGGTTTGACAGATTTGATGCGTTTGCGTCCTGCTTTCCGGCAGGAACCGTTTCCGGGGCGCCAAAGGTCCGCGCTATTCAGATAATTACCGACCTTGAACCGACGCCGCGCGGCGTTTACGCAGGCGCGGTCGGGTATTTCGATTACGGCGGCAACATGGACACATGCATTGCGATTCGAACGCTAGTGCTGGAAAACGGCGTTGCAAAGGTGCAAGCCGGAGCAGGCATAGTCGCCGATTCGGTACCGGAAAAGGAATATGAAGAAACGGAACACAAAGCGCGGGCTTTGTTAAAGGCAGTAGAAGCCGCGGAGACGGGATTCGCTCGCTGATCATATGCTTGCTGATGTGTTGAAACAATTTGAGGCGGGCAGGGATCTTTCGGAAGACATGGCCGAAGAGTGTTTTGACGCGCTTCTGAAGGAAACTGACGAAGACCTGCTAGGACAATTATTGCTGGCGTGGAATGCAAAGGGTTCAACCACCGAGGAGATATTTGCCCTCGCTCGCATAATGCGGTCGCGGGCTGTCAAGATCAGATCGAAACATAAAACTTTTGCCGATACAGTTGGAACCGGCGGCAGCAAGGCAAAGACATTTAACGTATCTACTGCGGCAGCGTTTGTAATTGCAGGAGGGGGTGTGCCTGTTGCAAAACACGGAAACCGCGCAGCGTCGAGCAATTCGGGCAGTGCAGATGTTTTGGCAGAGCTCGGCGTAAACGCCGCTGCCGATCCCGGAACGGCCGAAAATTGTTTGAACATGTTGGGCATCTGCTTTATGTTCGCGCCGAATTATCACTCGCTGTCACCTGTGTTGGCAAAGGTCCGACGTGGTCTTGGGGCTCCAACGATCTTTAACAATCTGGGGCCGCTCTGTAATCCGGCTGATGCCCCGCATCAGGTGATCGGCGTATGGCACCGCGATCTGGTCGAAAAAACGGCAGAGGTTTTGGCGCGATTGGGGACACAGCGTTCATGGGTTGTTCACGGCGACGACGGTTTGGACGAAATTACCTTAAAAGGTTCGACGACGGTTGCGGAAGTGGCGAATGGATCAGTAAATATTTTTAGGATAACACCCGAAGATTTTGGTGTTAGTTCTCAGAATATGAATGGCTTGCAGGTGGCATCACCTATCGAAAGCGCAAGGTACGTGTCAGGCATTTTGGATGGCTCGATTAGGCAGTGTGCCGCGGCTGATCTGGCACTGATAAACGCGGCCGCGGCGATATATGTTACAGGAAAGGCCGAAACGTTAGATGAAGCCCTTGAGTGTGCGAGAGAAAGCGTTAAAAGCGGAGCGGCTTTGAATAAATTGGACGAGCTAAGATCGGCGCAGCCGGCAAAATAGCATGACATTTTTGGACACAATTATCGAAGCAAAAAGAAAACGTCTGGACGATGTAAAAAGTTCGACGGACACTGCTGCTTTGCCCCAATTGGCCTTAGCCGCCCGATTTAAAGCAGAACCTCACCGGTTTCGCACATCGCTGCAGCGGCGCGATCGGATCGGTATCATTGCGGAGATCAAACGAGCGTCGCCTTCGAAGGGCGTCATAAACGACCGGATCGATGCTGCGGAGCGGGCGCGTGAATACGAGAGCGGTGGTGCAGCCGCGATCTCGATATTGACCGAAGAGGATTTTTTCCTTGGGTCGCTGAACGACATCCGGGAAGCCCGAAATGCAACTTCGCTTCCGATATTGCGCAAAGATTTCATCATCGACGAATTTCAAATTTACGAAGCTGCCGAGGCCGGAGCGGACGCAATCCTTCTTATCGCGGCGGCGCTTGGCGACGAAGACCTAAAGAAATTTATCAACGTTGCTGAGGGCGAACTTGGCGTTGATGTGTTACTTGAGGTTCATAATTTGGATGAACTCGAACGGGCTAAACTGCTTGGTGCGGCGATAATCGGTGTTAACAACCGCAACCTCCATTCGTTTGAAGTCTCACTTGATGTATCGCGTGAACTTGCGCTGAACAAACCTGCCAATTCGTTGTTTATCTCAGAAAGCGGTTTAAGCTCGGTGGACGAAATATTGGAATTGCGAGGGTTAGGCTTTGACGCTTTCCTGATCGGCGAAACGTTGATGCGGTCGTCCGGTGCGGCGGACGTGTTACGCACCTTGACGGTGATGAAACAGACGAGATGACAGAGAGAAAGACAAAAATCAAAATCTGTGGCATCACCAACATCGGGGACGCCCGGCTGTCGGCGGAGTTAGGTGCCTTTGCTTTGGGTTTTAATTTCTATAAAAAAAGTCCACGTTATGTTACGCCCGACACGGCACATAGCATCTGCGAGAAGTTGTCCGGCGGCGTGTTGAAAGTAGGCGTTTTTGTGAATGAAAACTTGAATGAAATTCTTGAAATTGCAAAAGCCGTACGACTTGATGCGGTACAGCTTCATGGTGAAGAATCGCCGGAATTTTCGGCTAAGCTAAAACGCTCATCCGATCTATTGATTATAAAAGCTTTCCGCGTTTCGCCTGATTTTGTCGCGGAGCAAGTATTGGGGTATGACGTTGACGCGATTTTGCTTGACGCGTTTTCAAAAAACGCACATGGCGGCACGGGACATACTTTCGATTGGCGTATTGCAAAAGGCGTCTCTGCGAGCTTTCCAAAGATGCTTTTAGCAGGCGGG
>Ga0157372_10008695_pt1 | contig 10782 bp, 6 predicted proteins | sample C55metaG_FD_115307 | JGI IMG/M metagenome (GOLD analysis project Ga0157372, IMG submission 115307) | Corn rhizosphere microbial communities from Kellogg Biological Station, Michigan, USA - C5-5 metaG | ecosystem: Host-associated > Plants > Roots > Rhizosphere > Soil | place: USA: Michigan...
AAGCTAATTGCGGAGTCGATGACGGGAGATTTCGGAGATCTGAAGTGGTCGCCGGACAGCAAGTGGCTGGCGTTTGTGCAGGCAGCGAACAATCAATTTGCGCAGATCAAAGTGCTGCATGTGAGTTCAGGCGAGATCAAGGAGATCACGTCGGACCGGTATGACAGCATCAATCCGGTGTGGAGCTCGGATGGGAAGTGGATGTACTTCCTGTCGGACAGAGCGCTGAAGACGGTTGTGGAGTCGCCGTGGGGGCCTCGGCAGCCGGAGCCATTCTTCGATCATCAACTGAAGATTTATCAACTGGCGCTGGTGCCGGATCAGCGCTCGCCGTTTCTCGCGCCGGATGAGCTGCATCCGGACGTCGACGCTGCGAAGGAGAACAAGAAGGACGACGACAAGTCAAAAGATGTGAAGAAAGACGACAAGAAAACCGCCCAGACAGCGAAGAAGGCGGACGAGAAGAAGGCGGAAGAAAAGAAAGACGACAAAAAGGATGAGAAGAAGCCGCCGGAGGTGAAGATCGAGTTCGCGGAGTTGTCGTCGCGGCTGAGCGAGGTGCCGGTGCCGGCGGGGAACTACGGGACTCTGCAGGCGACGGAGAAGCGCCTTTGCTGGTTGAACGATGGAGACAATACGCATCGACATCTCGGGCTGCAGTGCGTGGACGTTGCGAACAAAGGTGATGACGTCGATAACGTGATGGGAGACGTGAAGGGGTTTGAGATTTCGGATAACCGGAAGAAGCTTCTGGTGCGGAAGGGAGACGATTTCTACATACTCGATTCGGATGTGAAGCCTGCGGCACTGGGCGATGCGAAGGCGCTTGCGAAGGCATCGATCAATATGTCGCGGTGGACGTTCTCGACGAAGCCTGTGGATGAGTATCGCGGGATCTTTCTGGATGCGTGGCGGCTGGAGCGGGATTACTTCTACGACAAGAACATGCACGGCGTGAACTGGACGGCGATGCGGGACCGGTATCTGCCGCTAGTCGATCGCGTGGCAAATCGCGATGAGCTGAATGCGGTGATTGCGCAGATGGTGGGGGAACTCTCGACACTGCATACGTTTGTGGTGGGGGGCGATGTGCGCAAGCCGGCTGATCAGGTAGATCTGGCTTCGCTGGGTGCGCGGCTGCGGCGCGATGAAAAGGCCGGCGGCTTTGTGGTGGAGCATGTGTATCTGCACGATCCCGATCTGCCGGAGATGGCGCCACCGCTGGCTAAGCCCGAGTCGCTGATCCGCGAGGGAGAGGTGATTGTCTCGATCGATGGGCAGGATCTGCTTGGCGCCACAGATGAGCGTGCGCTGCTGCGGGGCAAGGCAGGAACCCAGGTGCTGCTGAAGGTGAAGGATGCGGCGAGCAAGATGCGCGATGTGCTGGCGACGCCGATAAGTGACAGAGACGATGCTCATCTGCGCTATGCGGAGTGGGAGTACTCGCGGCGGACGCAGGTGGAGAAAGAGTCGGCGAATGCGGTGGGGTATGTACACCTGCGGGCGATGGGCTCTGGAGATATGGATCAGTGGGCGCGAGAGTTTTATCCGGTGTTCGACCGTCAGGGGCTGATCATCGATGTACGTCACAATAATGGGGGAAACATCGATTCGTGGCTGCTGAGCAAGCTGCTGCGTAAGGCGTGGTTCTATTTCCAGCCGCGCGTGGGGAGCCCATCGTGGAACATGCAGTATGCGTTTCGAGGGCACATCGTTGTGCTTTGCGATCAATCAACAGCTTCAGATGGCGAGGCGTTCACGGAAGGATTCAAACGGCTCGGATTGGGCAAGGTTGTTGGAATGCGAACGTGGGGCGGCGAGGTCTGGCTGAGCTTCAGTAATACGCAGGCTGATAACGGGATTGCATCGGCGGCGGAACTTGGTGTGTATGGCCCGGAGGGAAAGTGGTTGATCGAGGGGCATGGAGCGGAACCGGATATTACGGTGGATGATCTGCCTCATGGAACCTTTGCAGGGAACGATGAACAACTGCAGGCGGCGCTGAAGTTGCTGAAGGAAGAGATCAAGGCGGATCCGCGACCGGTGCCGGAGCATCCGGCGTATCCGGACAAGTCGTTCAAGGGGGCGGGAAACTGAAGGCGGCGGTGACCAGTTCTCGATTTTCAGCACCTACCGAAAATCAACTACAGGTCTTTCGACTGTGGCATCTTTGAGGTTTCCGCTCCACGTGACAGACGGCTCTGAGAGATTAGGACATAGTGGGCACTCACGGTGCGGGTAGAAAGAGGCCGCTGCACTTCGAGGAGATGCAGCGGCCTTGGAATTGTTCTTGGTTCCTTGCTTCGCACCATCGCGCGTTAAGGCTGTGCGATTGAAGAGAAGCATCTGGGTCTGCCACCCTAAACCGCAGAAGCGCGGTTCAGGATGGATTACCCAGAGTTTTTCGAACGACTGATTTATTCCCCCTTGTCGGTGGTGGGGGCGGGGTGGATGACTCGGTAAGTTGAGCCGCCGTGCGACCAGACGAGCAGGAGGATGTCTTTGCCGGCCGGAGCGGATTGAACGTCGCTCGCAAACTGCTGCGCGCTCTGAACCGGCTTGCGGTTGACTTCCTCGATCACATCGCCGGGGGCAAGGCCCGCGTCGTCAGCGGGACTTGCGGGACGGACGCTTTCGACCGCTGCACCCTTCACTTGCGAAGGGATGTTCATCTGCTGACGCACATCATCGCTGAGATCGCCAACAGAGACGCCGAGTCTGCCTTTCTTCTGCGAGCCGTTGTCGCCGTTTTCGGCAACCTGCTTTTCGCCTTTGAACTCGCCGACTTTGACGGTCAGTGTTTCGGGTTTGCCATCGCGAAGGATGCCAAGTTTGATGTCGCTTCCCGGCGCGGTCTGGCTGACCACGACCTGGAGCGCGCCGCCGTTCTTGATTTTGGAGCCGTTCAGTTCGCGCAGTACGTCACCTCTTTTGAGACCGGCCTGGCTTGCGGGTGAGTCCGGAGTTACCTGGCTCACGATGGCCCCCGTCGCATCAGGCAGATTGAAGAAGCTCGAGTTCTCAGGCGTCACATCGTTCATGCTGATGCCGAGGTAGCCGTGGTGTACGGTGCCGGTCTTGATGATGGATTCAGCAGAGGCGCGCACGATTTGCGTAGGGATTGCAAATCCGGCTCCAGCGAACGAACCGTTGTTGGTGATGATGAAGGTGTTGATGCCGACGAGTTCGCCGCGCGCGTCGACGAGTGGACCGCCGGAGTTGCCGGGGTTGATGGCTGCGTCGGTCTGAATGTATGCGCCGGGTTTGCGTGCATCATTGGAGTACGGATTGGGCCGGTCGAGAGCGCTTACGATACCGCGGGTGACGGAGAACTGGAAGTAGCCGAACGGGCTGCCGAAGGCGAGTACCGTCTGGCCCGGACGCAGCCTGGTTGAGTCGCCCCATGCGACGGTTGGCAGATTGGTCGCGTTGATCTTGATGACTGCGAGGTCGTTGAGTTTGTCGACGCCGACGAGTTTTGCAGGGAAGACGCGGCGGTCGTTCAGCGCGACCTTGATCTCGGTTGCATCATTGATGACGTGGTTATTCGTGATGATGTAGCCATCGGGCGAGATGATGATCCCGCTGCCGATGCCGTGCTCGATCTGCGGTTGCTGTTGTCCGCGGCCCATCGGTCCGATCGGTCCGAAGAAGCGGCGGAACTCGGGCGGGATAGCGTTTGGCGGAATGCTGTTGCCGTGACCATTGCCGCCGTTGCCGTTCCCGTTGTCCTGGGTGTCGTCGTCATCGCTGTCAACATCGAAGTTCTGACCGTTGACGCGCGCAGTGACCGAGACGTTGACGACAGCGGGAGTAACGCGCGCTGCGACGGCTTCGACTGCGTTGTCGAGAGCGACGAGTGATGAGACGCTGTTGTCGTCCATTGGTGCTGCAGCATCGATGCCGCCAAGGTGGGCAGCAGCGTGCGCGTTGTGACCAACGACCAGGCCGAAGCCGAGGAGGACGGAGGCTGCGGCTGCAGCGGGGGCTCCGAACTTTTTCGCTTTTTCTCTTAATGAATTAGTTGTTGCTGACATGGGAGATTCTCCGTTGTTGAATGAAATTGAACTTAAAGTTGAATTACGAACCAGCCGTCGCGAACCGTTATGGCCTGTGGAGGCGCGGTGGTCGTCGGCTGAGTGGAAGTGGAACCTGGGGTACCGGGAACTACGCGCAGGATCAACTGCGTGAAAGTGAATTGATGCGCGGCCGGAGCGGTTTGGTTCTTGCTGCTGGGCGATCGCGTCGGCGTGTTCGCGGCTGTGGTGGCCGCGGCGTTTGCAGCGGTTTCTATCGAACTTGTGGTGTTCTGCGCCCCGTGAGCAGGTGAGGGAGCGATCGCCGGCTCGCTCTCCCCGTCGAAGTCAGAGATCGTTTGGGGTACGTGAGTTGACGGCGTTATTTCGCGCCAGGTAGTGACGACTACCCATTGCTGACTCTGCGGTTCGGACGAGACTACGCGATCGCCGAGCAGTTCGGAAGCGGCGATTTGCTGAGCAGTGACCGCGCTATTGGCGGCCGTTTGTATCTCTGGTGTCGACGGCGCTGCTGTGTGCCGGTGCGTGTGTGTAGAGGGCGTTGAACGCTGATCGGGCAGAATAGCCTTGGCCGGGACTGCACGGTAGGTTGCGGGAAGATGCGGTTTGCATTCGGCGTTTTCGTGCGCCAGTAGCGCATCAAGCTGCACCTGGCGCGCGGGTGTCAGGGCCTGGACGTTTTGTTTGGGAACAAACGCGACGAGTTGCGGGAGCCGGGACATCTCGACGGAGCCTGCGATGAGCATGCAGCCCAGCGTCGCGAGCAGAGCGCCGGCGGCGGTTGCGCTCATGGTGCGCTTATGAATGAGGATGCGATGGACGCGGTCGACGAGCTCGGAGCGCCGGTGCCAGGCCCCGAGTGAGAGTGCTTCGGCACGACGTTCGAGATGGCGTTCGGCAAGGCTGGCGAGACAAGCGGCGTAGGCGCGTGGTGCGTTGGTGATGCGGACGACGCCTTCGTCGCAGGCGATTTCACGCTCGCGGCAGAGACGATTCTCGATCCAGGCGAGAGCGGGATTCAGGGGGAAGACGATGAGGCAGAGCTTCTGGAGGAGGTTGGTCCAATCGTCGCAGCGGCGAAGGTGTTCGGCTTCGTGAAGGACGATCTGCTGGAGTTCGGCGGGGGTGAGCCGCGCAAGTAGCCAGTCAGGGATGAGGATGCGGGGCGAGAGGAAGCCAATCACGCTGGGGCGGTCGAGAACCTAGGTGGTGCAAATGGCGACGTGGCGGCTGCGAAGACTGTTCAGTTCTAGAGCGAGGGAGTTACTGATTTCGATGGGCTGGGCGGACTTCCACAACCGCCGCAGCCGGACGGAGTGCACAGCCAGAGCAGTAGCGCGGATGAGGGACGCGATGAGCCAGACAGCTGCCAACGCGAAACCCCAGCGGGCATCGAGTTGCAACAGAGCATGGGGTGAGGCGGGCGCGGCGGCAGAATTGGATGTCATGGCCGCGACAGAATTCCCGCCGAAGTGAACAAGGGGGAGGAATGGGAGTGCGAGAGCGATGGTGAAACCTGCTGCCCATGAGGCGAAGCGGTGGGCAGCGGAGATGCGGGGAGCGAGACGCAAAGAGATCTCGAGCGAGCAGGCGATGACCGCACTCTCCCAGATGGAGGTGATGAGAGCTGAGCCGGTATTTGCCGAGAACGACTGCCATTGCGAGAGGAGCCAAGCCCATGCAGCAGGGGCGGTCACGGCGAGTTCGGGAAAGATGGCTGTGATGTGCATGGCTAAAGCTTGTCCCCCTTATCGGAGGCTTCGGTGTCGTCGGGGGCTGCGGAGTTGATGGCAGCTTTGAGGCGTTCGAGTTCTTCGCGCGAGACTTCGCTGTCCCCCAACAGTGAGAGCAACAACTGTTCTCTCGAGTTGCCGAAGAAGCGGTTGAGCACGTGCCTGACCTCGGTGCGGCTGGCTTCGTGTTCGGCGATGAGGGGGCGATAGATGAAGGCCCGGCCCTCCTGGCGGTGGTCGACGTAGCCTTTTTGTTCGAGGATACGGATGGTGGTCAGGACGGAGTTGTAGGCCAGGGTTTCACCGTCGGGCATGGCCGAAACCAGGTCGTTTACTGCCGATTCGCCGCGGCGCCAGAGGATCTTCATGAGCCTGAGTTCGGCTTCGGTTAACGTGTTTGATTTCTTGGGAGGCATGCTGTAAGTTGTTGACTTTGCTAAGCGGGGTGGACTTGCCCCACAACGTTTCTGTTTGTATAGACGAGCAACTAATCCATTAGTTACCACACTAGAGCTAGAAAGTTCAAGGGTGCTGGTTCGAGTTGCACATCGTAAAAGGAACGACCAACTATATTGGTTAGATTGCTGGTCGGGGTTTTCGGTGCGGGCTCGTAAGTATCCCGGGGAGGAGCAGGATGGCGGCGTTGTCTGACAATGAAATCAGGTCGAAGCTCGTGTCGGTTCCGGATTGGCAAATCGAATCCGGCGAGCTTGTGCGAACGTTTTTGTTCAAGGATTTTCGGGCGTCGCTCGCGTTTGTGAACAAGGTGGGCGAAGCGGCGGAGCAGGCCGGACATCATCCCGACATCGATATCCGCTACAACAAGGTTCGGCTCGCGCTGGTAACGCATGATGCGGGTGGGATCACGGAGAAGGATTTCGATCTGGCGGCGAGGGCGGACAAGGTCTGCTGAAAGTGATCAGCGGCTATTTGTAAGCCGATCGCGGCAACTGAGGAATGCACTGCTTGCTTCCATTTCTGGGTTAGTAGGTCGCTTGGAACGAATGTTTCTGAAGAGACCTGACCGGCTCGTCGAATGACTCGCCGATCAGGCTTTAGATCTATTTGATAGTTCCATTCATACCGTTCGGATAGAAGGCTCCACCGACGCCGGCCGCGCCACCGCCGTATACGATGCTCAATACCTGCGAGGTTGTTCGCGCGTAGGTCATCCCATTTGCATCGTTATCGACAATGGTAGCGGCTCCGGCATTGACGCCCACTCCGATGTCGTCTGTGTTGGAACCGTCCAGTTTGGCGCGCGTCGCAGCGATTGCCTGTGAGGCGGATTGGACTGCGGCACCGGCTTGAAAGATCCGGGTCCGGATTCCGGCAGCGTGGTAGGCCTCGACGTTGTGAATTCCCACTGCTTTGTCCAGATATGTCTTGTTGGAAATGAGGCCCGCCGCTCCCTGGTATGCAGTGACTCCGACATCTTCAAAGATGAAAGCTCCGAGCAGGAAGTTTGTCTCGCTGGCGAATGGGTCGAATGATGAACCCAGACCAGCTGCCGCTGCCAGGGCATTAAAGCTGTTCATCAGGTCGATGTTCGGCATCGCGACAGCTGAGGTGCCGAGTGCGGATTGCAGAAAGTTCACGTGTCTCTGTTCGTCGGCGGTAACTTCGGCGGCGAACTGTTGAAGGAGAGGCGTCGTGAAGGGCACCGCCGGGTTGGTCTTCACGGTGATGGTGCCGCCGGCAGTCCCGCTTCCGCTCTTCGTTGAAAGACCGACCTGGTCCAGAGTCATCCCCGCGGTGGCCAGCGTATAAAACTGTGCCTCGAGAAATTCCAGGTTCAGCGCGAAATTAAGAATGTCTGTATCAGTGACGGCTGTGGACTGGGCGAACGCGTTTCTGGCGAGAAGCACGCTAGCCAGCGCCACGCCTCCTGCTACAACTGCGTCGCGACGAGAAGAAACCCGGACAGTTGGACCGGGGACGACGTTGCTCTCAATGTTGCTCATAAAATATTCCTCCTTACGACGCGGTTGCAGTGATTTTGCCGTTGAGTCCATTTGGGAAGAACCCACCTTTGCTCACCATTCCAGCATTCGGGCTGAGGTAAACGATGTGCAGGACCTGATCAGTAGAGCGATCGAAGGAGATCGAATCGCCGTCTGCGGCTACGATTCCGCCGCCGGACACCGCAGTTTCATTGCCTCCCCCGGCAGATGCGCGCAGAGACGAGATTTGATTGGCATAGGTGAGGTAGGGGTCACCCAACTGGGCGATCAGAGTTCGGATTTCGCCTGCGTGGTAGGCCTCAGTAGCGAGAATGCCGGCGGCGGCAGCGAGATTGCCTTTGTCGGAGAGTAAAGTAGCAGCGCCATGGTAGGCGGTAACTCCGACGTCCTCGAATGTGAAAGCTCCGACGATGAAGCTGTCTTCGTCCGCGAATGGATTGAATGCGGGTCCGATGCCTGCGGCGGAAGCAGCTGCGTTGAAGCTGCTGGTGAGGTCAATTGCAGGCCGGCTCACTGCGGCTGAGCCGAGAGCCTTTCGAAGAAAGCGGACGTGAGCGAGTTCGTCATTCGCAATCTCTTGTGCGTACTGTTGAATCGCCGGGGTCTTGAACTGTACTTGCGTTCCGCCGGTGACAGCTCCCGCACTTGCGCCGGCATCGGTTGTGGAGAGCCCAGCGCCGGTCACGGCTCGAAGGTAAAACTCAGCCTCCAGGTATTCGAGATTGAGAGCGAAATTCAGAACGTCTGCATCCGTTAAGGTTGTGCTTCCGCCACCCGAACTGGTTTTGTGGCTGCTTCCACCGCAGCCTGTGGCAAGGGCAACTGCTGCCCCGGTACCAACGCCTGCTCCGATGGTGAAGAAACGGCGCCGCGATAACGTGTTGTTCGGGCCTTTGTCTGCGGTCTTCATAGTCGAACCTCCATAAACGATCACTCCTTGATTGCTTGGAGCTATGTGCGGTACGCGGCGAGGGGCTCGATTGGATTGCGGATGGGGGGCAGAATCTGCGCTATTTGGCTCTAATCAACAATCGATTAAGGATTGTTGCGGGCGTGAAAAGTCTCCCGCCCAAGCTGCAGTTCGAAGGTCTGCCTATGGTTCTGGCGCATTCTCCGAGACGACGACTGCTCAACAGAGCTGACATCGGAAGGCGTGCGGACCTTGAGTGGGGATGTCCGCTGGTGAACAGTGGATCAGAGGGACGGACAATCCCACGGTCTAGCTCTGCTTCAAGTGCGCTGAAAGCAATCTCTTTAGAGGGCATCGGAAATGGCCCATGGCTTGCACGAGACTTGCTGAAGCTGGAGGCCGCGCTGTGTCGAGATTGACTCAAGACCTGAAATTTGCAATGAGGCATTTGCTAAAGAGCCCGGGGTTCACGTGTGTGGCGGTGCTCATCATGGCACTGGGGATCGGGGCGAACACGGCAATCTTCAGCGTGGTGCGAGCCGTGCTGCTGGAGCCCCTTCCGTTTCAGGATCCGGACAGGCTGGTGCAGCTGTGGCATGTGCCGCCGCAGTCGAGCTTTCCGGGTATGACGCAGTTTGCCGTTTCGGCGGCGAATTTTCTGGACTGGCAGAAGCAGAACGATGTTTTCAGCGGGATGGCGTTGTACAGCCATGGCGGGTATGAGCTGACCGGACAGGGGAAAGCGGAGACGATCCATGCAGGTCGGGTGACCTCGGGATTTTTCGCGGTGCTGGGAGTACAGCCGATTTATGGCCGGGTGTTTCTGCCGGAGGAGGATCAGCCGGGCAGAAACAAGGAATTGATTCTGAGCTACAAGATGTGGCAGACGCGGTATGCGGCCGATCCGAATGTGGTGGGCAGAACGGTGACGCTGGACGGTTCGCCTTATGTGATCGTGGGCGTGATGGGGCCGAAGATGACGAAGCCAGATTTTGCCGATGTATGGACGCCGATGGGACTGACGGCGGAAGAGGCGGCGATTCGGGGCGAGCATCATTTTCTTGTGATCGCGAGGCTGAAGCCAGGGGTGACGATTGGGCAGGCGCAGGCGGAGATGAATACGATCTCGCACCGCCTGGAGCAGGCGTACCCGGCCGATGACAAGGGCTGGGGCGCTTCTGTGATCTCAATGCGCGAGGACCTGGTAGGTGATGTGCGTCCGGCGCTGCTGATGATGCTGGGAGCGGTGGGATTTGTGCTGCTGATTGCGTGCGCGAATGTAGCGAACCTGATTTTCGCGCGCGTGTTCAGCCGGCGGAAAGAGGTGGCGATTCGGTCGGCGCTGGGCGCGAGCAGGAGGAGGATTGTGCAGCCACTGTTGACCGAGTCGGTGATGATCGCGGTGTGCGGCGGTGCGCTCGGGCTGGTGCTTGCGCACTTCGGGATCGAACTGCTGGTGAAATTCTTTGCGGACAAGCTGCCACGCATGGGCGACATAGGGCTGAACCAGTCGGTGCTGTGGTTCACGCTGGGAGTGTCGGTGGTGACGGGACTGCTGTCGGGATTGCTGCCGGCGCTCAGCATGATCAGGGGTGATGTGAATGAAGCGCTGAAAAAGGGACTGGGCCGGATGGATGCGGACGGCGGAAGCAGTATTACGCGGTCGGCGCTGGTTTCAGTGGAAGTGGCGCTTTCGATTGTGCTGCTGATTGGCGCGGGATTAATGCTGCGAAGCCTCTGGAATTTGCAGAATACGAATCCGGGATTTGACGCGCGGAACGTTCTGACGATGGCGCTGCAAATTCCGAAGAACCAATTCAGCAAGCCTGCTGAAGAACATCAATTCCTGACTGCGGCGGTGCAGAGGATTAGGGCGCTGCCGGGAGTTGAGTCGGTGGGCGGAGTGGATGATCTGCCGCTCGCGGGAGGCTCTAATCAGCCAGTGGCGGTGGAGGGGAGGCCCGTCGTTCCGATGTCGGAGCAGCCAGAAGTATCTGTTCGCGAAGCCACGCCGGGGTACTTCGAGGCGATGAAGATTCCACTGCTGGAAGGAAGGCGCATTCAGGACAGTGACACGGCGGATTCGAACGCCGTTGTCGTAATCAGCAATGTTTTTTTTAAGGAGTCGGCGACCACCG
>Ga0157372_10008697_pt1 | contig 10780 bp, 6 predicted proteins | sample C55metaG_FD_115307 | JGI IMG/M metagenome (GOLD analysis project Ga0157372, IMG submission 115307) | Corn rhizosphere microbial communities from Kellogg Biological Station, Michigan, USA - C5-5 metaG | ecosystem: Host-associated > Plants > Roots > Rhizosphere > Soil | place: USA: Michigan...
GGTTGGCCGAGCAAAGTGCTGGCAACACTATCGCCCGTTTGGTTTCTCACGTCCACTGGGGTACTGTTGCTGACCAGCGGGTCTATCCCGAATGTGGCGGTCTGGTTATTTGTGAAACCAAAGCTTCCGCTAGTATTCGAGAAATCGATGGGCGAGTATTGCTGGTACCACTGCTCATAGCCGATTTTGATTTGGTGCTTACCTTTTACCCAATTTAATGTGTCGTTAAAGCGGAAACCGTTGTCGATTGTGTCACCATCGACATTGTCGCCGATGTTCGATGCATTAGTTTGAGTAATTGACGGGAACAATAGCCCAGACGCACCCCCTGTTATCCCGAGCACTTGATCGAAGTTTTGTCCTTTCCCCAATCCGATCCCCGCTCCCACATTCTTACTGTTCGTGCGGTTATAACCCAGATTGAGGTGGTTCAATAAGTTTGAGCTGAATGTATGGTCGTATCCTAAGCGAAGATAGTGAGTGCCGAAGAACTGAGTTCGAGCATATCCAGCCGGACCAGCAAATATAGGAGTCGTTGAGTTGCGAGTGTTCTCACGCGAAGAATAGGTAAAGTACGCCTTATCACTCGACGTGATGTTCTGGTCGATGCGGAATGTCATGGTCGTATCCTCAATCGGGATACTGAAACCAAAGTTGTAATTGTTTGCTAGCCCCGAGGTCTGAGGCGCTGGATAGAACCCGAGAATGTTCTGTCCCACCGTCGACGATGGGGAGAACTGGTTGCCTGGAAATGCGGTGCGACACTGAACCCCGTTCACTGTCTGGGTCGTAGATGGGTCGAATATTTGACCGACCAAAATTGGTGAACCATCGCACGGATTTATTACCGGGTGCACCGCATTGCCAACGGTTACGGTAAGCGGCGGACCCAGCAAAGCGCTGAAGTCACCGTTTCGCATCGCAGCAGTGGGAACAGTCGAAGTGCTTACTCCGCCTTGGGTCTGGCGATACTGCTCCCATGAGAAGAAGAAGAACGTCTTGTCTCGTCCGTTGTAGAGATGAGGGATTACGACCGGGCCTCCCAGAGTACCTCCGTAGTCGTTCTGGCGGTCAAGAGGCGTCTCGAATTGTCGGCGTTGTGCGGCCGGCAGGTTCTGGGTCTTCAACATGTAATCGTTGCCCCAGACATTTGCGTCAAGGTCTTCATTGCGGAAAAGCTCATAGAGGTTTCCGTGATAGTTGTTTGTGCCACTCTTGGTGTTAAAGCTTTCAATGCCACCGGTGGTCCGCCCGAATTCAGCTGGCACGGTTGAGGTAAGAATTTTGAATTCACCTAAGGCCTCAACTGAAGGTGCGGTTTCGTCGAACGATGACCCGTTTTCCGAGCGGGTTGTGGCAGCGCCGTCAAGCAAAACTTCGGTCGCGTAATTCTGCCCGCCCGTAATCTTCGACTCGAACGTGCCCCCGTTACCAGAGTCCGACCCTGGACCAACAACGCCTGGGATTAAAAAGGCAAAAGCCTCAGGAGAGCGCATGTTTTGAACGGTCGTGCCCAGCGGCAAGGGTAGATCGAGGATCTGTTTGGTAGTCACAACGGTGCCGATATCAGCGCTGTCAGCTTGGACAGTGGGGGCGTCAGCGTTCACGATCACGTTCTCGGTGACAGTGCCGGTTTGCATCTTGATTTCAATAGAAGCAGTGGTGGCGGTTTGAACCAACACTCCTTCCAGCGTCGCCGACTTGAATCCGGGAGCTGTCGCCGTAATGTCATAAGTCCCAATGTTGACGTTAGGCAAGCGGTACGAACCCGCGGAGCTCGATACGGTCTTATAGGTCGCGCCGGTATTTCTTTCTTTAGCGACGATATTCGCGTTGGCAACCATCGCCCCCGATGGGTCTGACACATTACCGGCGATTGAGCCCTGGTTGGTCTGGGCCACCGCGGTCGAGAAAAGCATTGCTGCGACAAGGGGGAAGTAAGCAAATGAGGCCAACTTGCGCAAATGCATCGAACTTATCCTCCAGCCTGAATGTTGTGTCTCAGAAAGCGTTTACTAAGTCACGTAACCCATGAATAACCGAACAAACCCACGTTCAAACCCACAATAACCACCCACGATTACTGCTTACTGCGATGGCGCAGTTTGTTGCAGCTGCGCCGACCGGCGAAGCTTGTCCTGCAAATTCTGCGATTGCTGGGCATCAGCTTGCTGCTTCAGACGCATAAACGAATCCAGCGCGGCGCGCGATTCCTCTGGCTTTTGTTGACGACGATAGAGTTGCGCCAGCTGGTAATACGACTGGCGCAAGGTCTCGGTGTCCGACTTACCCGAGTCAGTGACCGCAGCCTGGAAGTTTGTGACCGCCGCGTCCACATTGCCCATTTGCGCCTGCGCTCGGCCCAGCTGATATTCGGCATCGGCCGAATGCGGCGTGCGCTTTAGGACTTGTGCCAACAATTCCGCAGCTGCGTCGGTTTTCGAGCGCTCCAAGCTGATTACGCCGAGTTTGTACAAAGACTCCGTACTCTCGGGGTCGGCATTCAATTCACTTTGAAATTCGGTTTCCGCCTTCGCCAGCTGGTTCTGCCGCCAATAAAGGTCGCCAAGTTCTTCGTGCAGTCCGGGCTCGTTCGGCCTAGCATTGACTGCCAGTTGACACTCTGCGATCGCGTCATCCACCCGGTCCGCGTCGGCGTAGGACTGAGACAGAACCTGGTGAACGCGCCAGGAATTCGGGTCTGCTTTATACATATCCTCATAGCTGGCTTTTGAAACCAGCATGTGGGCGCGTCCCCGATGATAGAGAATGTCGACATCGTGCGGCTTGAGTTCAGTGGCTTTGTCCAAGTCAGCAGTGGCGGCGAAAGCATCGCCTTTCGCCAACTCGCTTACCCCCAGCCACATGAAGGCTTGCGCGTTGGAAGGATCGATTTCCGTTTCGCGCTTCAGTGCCGTGATGGCTTTGTCGTATTCATTGCGGCGATAGTGCGCGATTCCCAAAAAAAGATGTGCGCCGCGAAGTCTGGGTTTCAGCGTAAGACTATGTTCGAAGGAAGATATGGCGTCTTCGTATTGCCCTTGCTGCATTCGAACTAATCCCAGATTGAACGACGCTTCCGCGAATGCAGGATTCATTTTCGCGGCGGCGGAAAAGTTCTGGGCGGCCTGGTCGAGATTTCCGGCTCGCATGGCCTCTGTTCCCTCGCGGAATAAACTTTCGAATGTCTTGGTTTGGGCGTGTAGACCTGGAGGGCAGACGACCGCAAGAGCACAAAAGGCTAGCGTCGCGGCAGCCACACTGTTCATCGTGCCGAAAATCTAGTTCGGGTCGATGGCGCTTGTCAAGCAAATTTAGAAAACGTTTACCAATGATGTTCAGGGCGGGAATTGCCCGATTTGAATCGGGACGGAAGAAGCTAAAATCAGTGCGCCAGCGAGACCGCTTCTTCCCCTTCTTCGATGGAGTAATAACGATCTACTCCGGCTGGCAACTTCAACCGCTGCACCTGCTTATCTGGCCAATGGATTTCCACTTGATCGATCGAAGAAGAGTCTCCCAGACCAAAATGAAGCCGCTGATCATTAGAAGAAGCAAAGCTGCCACCACTGATCACGTCCCGGCGCTGGCGAACGCCGGCGGCACTTAGGTAAACCGTTGCTCCTACACCATCACGCGGAGATTTCGGTCCCCCTAGCAACTTACATCCGACCCAATGGTGATGGTCAGCGCTAACGTTTCGCAGCAAGACAGGTGGTCCCTCTAGAGGGTTAATCACCACATCCGTCTTACCATCGTTAAATAAATCGCCAAACGCTGCACCTCGGCCAACCCAAGTCATCGCCAGTCCAGTTCCCTTCACCGGCGGAATGACCTCGAACTTCCCCGCCTTCAAGTTGTGAAACAGCAATGGACGTTCGGCAAATGTTGTGCCCCAATCACTTTTATCGACCCCGGGGTAAACATGCCCGTTCACCGCTAGAAGATCCGGCCACCCGTCATTGTCATAGTCGAGAAATCCTGTTCCCCACCCAAGAAACGGAATCGTCACTTCCGCGATGCCCGATGGATAACTCACGTCGGTGAAATTCGCGTCGCCCTCATTGCGGTAGAGCGGATTGTAATCGTCCGAAAAAACTGTGTTGTAAAGATCAAGCCAGCCGTTGTTCAGGTAGTCTCCGACCGCGATGCCCATTGAGGCGGTCTCTTTGCCGTTTTCATTTAACGCGTATCCCGAGGCATAACTGGCATCTTCAAACATTCCGTTACCTTTATTGATGTAAAGGTAATTCGGCGTGGAATCATTGGCGACAGCCAGATCGACTCTGCCGTCGTTGTTGAGGTCGGCGAAAACCGACGTCAATCCGTAGTAGGAATTCTTATCGTTGACACCGGCTTTCACGCTGACGTCAGTAAATGTCCCATCGCCATTATTGTGAAAAAGATGATCGGGTTCCCCGATCAGTCCGCGCGGACCACACATCACCTTCAGGCCGCGAAACTCGCAACTAGGGAACGCGACCATTGCACTTCCCGGAATCGGCGGATGCTGAAAATCGTAGTGGACGTATCCGGGCACAAACAGATCGAGGCGACCGTCGCCGTCGTAATCACCAAAAGTGGGGCCGGTTGACCAGTTTCCGAGAGCAACTCCAGCCTTTTCGGCAACGTCGGTAAATGTGCCGTCGTGGTTGTTGTGATAGAGCCGATTTTTGCCAAAATTGGTGACGTAGAGATCGGGCCAGCCATCGTTGTCGTAATCGCCTACGGCGACGCCGAAGCCCCAGCGGTCATTTGTAACACCTGCCCTCGTGGCAACATCGGTGAATGTGCCGTCGTGATTATTGTGAAACAACGCGGCGTGTGGCGGCGTAGCCTTTCCATTTTCCGCATCGTAGGTTGAGCCGTTCACCAGATAAATATCAAGCCAGCCATCATTGTCATAGTCCAGCAAAGCGACGCCTGAACCCACGGTTTCAATGATGAACTGCTTTTCTGGCGTACCCATAACATGCTGCCATTTCGCCAATCCAGCTTTTTCGGCGATGTCCTGGAAAATCACCGGCCCACTGTCCACGAATCCCCCAGCAGTAATCGGACGATGCTCAGCATCCAAAACTGCGGGATGCGCTTCCCCCGTAGAAACTGCTCCCTGAGTGCTAGGTCCTTGCGAAGATTGAGCTGGGGTCGACGTTTGCTCCTGCGCGTTCAGACCAACGAGAACCCCAGCGGACGCGCAAATACAAACGAAAGCTAACAGGAAGTTTTTAAAACGCATTTAGAACGCCAGTATAACCGTCAGGAGAGGTGATGGTATCGCGCCAGAGCTGAATCGCGACCATCAGCTTTCGCGCAACTGTTTCAGCTTGGAATGCGATTTGTTTTCGCAGTGGCTTTACGGCCAGCTCGTTGCCAATTACAACGAAATAATCAGAATTTCATTCAGCATTCTTCTTGAGGAAGCTACCAGCAAGCATTAGTATTTTGCGAATGGAGTTTTCCGCCCACGAGGCCACTCTTTCACAGGAACGGCATCAGCCCCGGTCTCCCCTTCTTAATCGTCGCGACTTGATCAGGGCGGCTTTGTTTGCCAGCGCGGCATCGGCCTTGGGAGCACAGTTCTCGTTTGCACAGGCAATCTCCTCCGGGATTACTCCAGCTGCGCGTGGCGGAGATGGCTCTGCAGTTCTCACAGATCGCAACTGGAAAGCTGTTTTTCTTAATGACCATCAAAATGAAACCTTGATTGCGTTGAGCGACGTGATCATTCCAGCTACCGACACTCCGGGGGCAAAAGCTGCACTGGTCAATCGCTATTTGGATTTATTGCTTTCTGTTCAGCCGGTCGAATTTCAGAAGCAATTCGTCGATGCGCTGGCCTTTATTGATACTGAAAGCCAAAAGCAGTTTGCAAAAAATTTCCGCGAACTCGTCACCGAAGATCAGATCTGGCTTTTGACCGCATGGGCCTATCCCTCTGACAGGCATCGCTGGATTGAGGCGGAAGGTAAACCGGATCCCGGACAGCAGCATTTCGAGCGGCTCAAAGCACTGATTGCGGCAGCATTTTATGGATCAGAGATTGGCCTAAAAGAACTTGGCTGGGATGGCGAGTTTACCCATGGTCCGTACGAGGGCTGCGAACACCAACCCGGCACTCACACCTAAATTCATGGCACAAGACCCTCTGCAACAGACATATGACGCAATTGTGGTCGGATCAGGCGCGACAGGCGGCTGGGCAGCGAAGCGGCTCTCCGAGGCAGGACTGAAAGTCGCGTTACTCGAAGCCGGGCGGACGGTGAGCGCGAGAGAGTTCACCGAGCACATGCCCGTGTTCAAGTTGAAGTACCGCAACCATTCGCCCGAATTGATGCGAACGCGCCCGATTCAGAGCCAATGCTACGCGTGCATGGAATACAACTACGAATGGTTCGTGAATGATTTGGAGAATCCGTACAGCACTCCGGCAGAGAAACCATTCAGCTGGCAGCGGCTTCGCATATTGGGCGGCCGGTCATTAGTTTGGGGACGCCAGAGTTATCGCCTTAGCGACGTGGATTTCAAAGCTGCCAGTCGTGACGGGTACGATGTCGATTGGCCGTTCTCCTATGCTGATCTTGCGCCTTATTACGATGTCGTCGAACGCTACGTCGGTATCACGGGTAACGCCGAAGGCAATGAGATGTTGCCGGATGGGCAATTTCTTCCGCCCATGAAGATGAGTTGCGGCGAGGTCAGGCTGCGCGACAGCATAAAGAAAAAGTTTGGACGAACTCTCACCATCGGCCGCGCCGCAATTCTGACGCAGCCACACAATGGACGCGCGCCTTGTCATTACTGTGGCCCTTGCGAGCGCGGCTGCATGACTTACTCCTATTTCAGCAGTCCGTTCACCACCGTAAAGGATGCACTGAAGACCGGAAACTGCACGCTTATTACCGACGCGATCGTCAGCCATGTCGATATGAAAGCGAACGCCAATAAAGCGTCCGGTGTTACGTTCATTGATCGAACCACTAAGCAGACCAAACAAGTTCGTGGAAGGACCGTCATCCTGTGCGCCCAGGCGCTCGAGTCCACGCGAATTCTGCTGAACTCGTCTACACGCGGATACCCTCAAGGCTTGGGCAATTCCAGTGGATTCCTCGGCCACCATTTGATGGACCACGTCGTCGGAGGCGGAGCTAGCGGCGTCTTTGAAGACTTAAATATTCTGCCGAGTGCGAATCCACCACACCGGCCAAATGGAATTTACGTTGTACGCTTTCGCAACACCCCGGCCACCGGCAAGCACCCGCACTTCCTTCGGGGGTACGGTTTTCAGGGTGGTTCGGAGCCCGCGTTCAATACCAATGCTCAAGGGCTCGGGGCTGATTATAAAAAGGCAGTGAAACTCGGCACGTATAACGTTTCGCTTGGCGCTTTCGGCGAGTCGCTCGCAAACTTCGATAACTTCTGCGAGATCGATCCCACTCTCAAAGATGCCTGGGGAATTCCCGCGCTGCGCATAAGCATGGCCCATGGCAAAAACGAAGCCTCCTTGATGCGAGACGCCGGCATAACTGCTGCGGAAATGCTCGAATCTGCGGGCGCAAAAAACATACGTCTCACTACGCACACCGAGATGCCAGGCATGGCTGTCCACGAAGTCGGCACCGCAAGAATGGGACACGATCCCAAGAAGTCGGTCCTGAACGCGTTCTGCCAGTCCCATGATGTCGATAACCTGTTAGTGACAGACGGTTCCGGTTTTGTGTCGTCAGGATGTCAGAATCCAACTTTAACAATGATGGCAATCACGGTGCGAGCATGCGACCATCTAGTCGAACGCTTTAAACGCCATGAGATTTAGCAGCCGGCTAATAACACGCGAAATCACTAAAACGAACCCAGCTTGAATGAGGACTAGTCGCGCAGCGACGAAATTTAATTAGCCCCGCACGTAAGTGCGGGGAACGTTGAAAGCCACGGAGTCCCGCAAGGGACGGCACCCGCACGAAGCCAACTGGAGATTGCATGAAGAACAGTTTTGGTCGCCGACAGTTCCTGCGCAATATGGCCATTACTGGCGGCAGCCTTGTCCTTCCGCCTAGCGTCTTGGCCGCAAAGAAGAAATCTGTTCTCGCCTTCACCAAATCATCCGGATGGGAACATGACGTGGTAAAGCGAATCGATGGCAAGCCCAGCATCGTTGAGCAAGCGATCACAGCGCTTGGCGGCAAGCACGGTTTCAACGTGACTGCCACCAAAGATGGCGGAGTTTTTGACTCCAAGGATTTTCACAAATATGACGCCGTGGTTTTCTTCACTACCGGAGATTTGACCACGACCGGCACCGATAAGAATCCGCCGATGTCAGTTCAAGGCAAGCAGTCTTTGCTCAACGCCATTCATGATGGGCTTGGTTTCGTCGGCGTTCACGCTGCCAGCGACACTTTCCACACCGCGCCCGATCCGAAAGATAATTCGAACCGTTACATCGCTCATGGAGGCCAATCCGATCCTTATCTGCGCATGCTGGGTGGCGAGTTCATAACTCATGGCAGTTCGCCACGTCTGCAGACTACAAATATCATCGTCAACGATCCGAAATTTCCTGGACTCGAAGGAGTTGCTTCTCCTTTCAGCTTTAACGACGAGTGGTATTCGTTAAAGGATTTCAGGACCGATTTGCACGTGATCCTGACGCTCGACACCAAAGGCATGAGCGGAAAGCCATACGAGCGACCGCCTTATCCAATGACTTGGGCCCGCATGGAGGGCAAAGGCCGCGTGTTCTACACTGCCATCGGCGATCGTCCGGAGAACTGGTCGAATACACTCTTCTTGAACCTTCTTGGCGGAGGAATTCGCTGGGCAATCCGCGATGCCGACGCTTCGCTCGATCACAATTTAGCGCGCGTCGCTCCTGGGTACAATGTGATCCCGCCGAAGTCCTAGCGGTTATGTGCCTGTGGAAGCCTTATCCAGCCAACGCGTTTCCGTCTCTCTGACTCCCAATGCCAGCGACTATTTGTCATCACCATGCGTAAAATGAAAACTGAATCGTAAAGCAATGAAAATCCTCGTTATGGGCGCGGGCAAAACGGGTGCGCTGGTTGCAAATGTGGCACGCGAGCGGGGCCATGTCGTCACAGTCATGCGATCTGGGGACAACGCCCACGCATCCGGTCTGACCCGGGAACTACTCACCGCCATTGAAGTAGTGCTTGATTTCACCACGCCCGATTGCGTGATAGACAACATTCGGGCCTGTGTAGCCGTTAAAAAAAATATGGTTGTAGGCACAACTGGATGGTATTCGGAAATTCCGAAGATTCGGGCGGAAGTTGAAAAGCAGCAAATCGGTTTTTTGTACGGCTCGAATTTCTCCATTGGCGTTAATCTGTTTTTTGATCTGGTGCAAACTTCGGTTCCCGCTCTGCAGCATAAATATCTGCCTCATATCTACGAGCGTCATCACGCCCAAAAAAAAGACGCACCGTCCGGCACCGCGGTCACAATCCAGAACTTGCTGCAGAAGAATTCCCACTTGGAGGTTGAAGTCACATCCTTCCGAGAAGGCGAGGTGGTCGGCATGCACGAAGTGGTGCTCGATTCCACTCACGACACCATCTATCTGTGCCATGACGCCAAGTCGCGGCGCGGATTCGCTGAAGGCGCAGTGCGGGCAGCGGAGTGGATCGCAGGCAAAAAGGGCTTTTACGATTTCAAGGATGTTTGGCGGGAACTCTAGTCTCCTCATTTTCCATCCCTCTGCGATTCGCGCTATCTTATTCTCATGCAGCTTCGCGGATGCGGTACCGCCCTCGTAACCCCGTTCCATCAGGATGGATCGCTGGACGAGCAGGCATTTAAAAATATCGTCTCCTGGCAAATCGAGTCTGGCATCGATTTCCTGGTTCCATGCGGAACCACCGGCGAAACTCCGACGCTGACTCACGATGAGTGGCTTCGGGTCATCGATCTGACCATCGAAGTTGCCGCCGGGCGCGTGCCCATCGTCGCCGGCGCTACTTCGAACTCGACTCGAGACGCCGTTGCAAAAGCTCAGGAAGTTGCTACTCGGCCAGGCGTGGACGCAATTCTTACTGCATCTCCCTACTACAACAAGCCTACCCAGGAAGGCCAGTATCAGCACTTCAAAGCTATCGCCGAAGCGGTAAACAAGCCGATCATTCTTTATAACGTACCCGGCCGTACCGCCGCGAACCTCGAAGCCGGCACAGTTGCGCGACTCGCTGAACTTCCGAATATTGCCGGAGTGAAAGAAGCGAGCGGCAATCTCACGCAGATCGCGGAAATTTGCGGTGCCGCGAGAGAAGGTTTCTCTGTTTTGTCTGGCGACGATGCCATGACTTTGCCGGTGATTGCGCTTGGTGGTGTAGGCCTCATCTCCGTCGCATCGAACGAAATTCCACGCGAGATGGCTGAAATGACACGCGCGGCCCTGAACAATGATTGGAACGCCGCGCGGCAGATATGCCGCAAGTACCTGCCGCTGATGCAAGCCAACTTCATCGAATCGAGCCCCATGCCGGTGAAGGCTGTTCTTGCCATGATGGGCCGATGTCAAGAAGCCTACCGCCTCCCAATGGTTCAGGTTAAGCGCGACACGCGTTCGAAGCTGCAAAAAATCGCGGCTGAAGTCGGACTGATAGCCAAAACCGAGGCTGCTGCCGCCCACACCCAAACCTTTTTCGTCTATGAGAATTGGGCCTCAGGTCCGCATAAAGCCGTGCTACATCGTTCGACCTGCGGCCAATGCAGCAACGGAAAAGCCCGCCCCGCCGGACACTCAGCCAATCATGCCCAA
>Ga0157372_10008702_pt1 | contig 10778 bp, 10 predicted proteins | sample C55metaG_FD_115307 | JGI IMG/M metagenome (GOLD analysis project Ga0157372, IMG submission 115307) | Corn rhizosphere microbial communities from Kellogg Biological Station, Michigan, USA - C5-5 metaG | ecosystem: Host-associated > Plants > Roots > Rhizosphere > Soil | place: USA: Michigan...
ATTCGGGCACGACGCCCTACCAGGTATTTCCGGAGTTCATGCTAAGTCGCTCGACGCTGCGGCGGCTTCGCGATGAGCTCACGCCCAGACAGCGGCGAGCCACGATGCTCGATTGACCGCGTTCCGCGGGTGATGGCTAGCGTGCTACTTCGGCCCGAAGAACGCTTCGTCGGATACACCGCTCACCGCTGTTCCGTGCTGGCCACCAAGCAGCAACGCGGGGTTGCACTGCTGCAGCAGACGCAACAGTGCACCGTTCGCTCCGCCGACATCGACCGCCAAGTCGACATCGCTGGTCTCGAGCGCGCCTGCAAGACCACGAGCCCACAACGAGGTGACACATTCCATGAGGCCGGTCACCTCTCGCGACTGCTCCGGGTTCTGCTGCAGATACTCGAAGATGTTCATTCCCAGCACCTCTCGGGCCTGGCTCCTGCCGGTCCGCACCGCCGTGACGAATTCGCCCCAGGGCGACCAACTGGACCGGTTGGTGAGCCCTAAGGCCATCCCTCGCAGCGACCCCGGCGCGTCGTTGCGCAAGGTATCCAACAGCGGGGTGCTGTGGAATCGGTCGTCGGAGTCCATGGTCAGCAGTCCGAGCGTCAAGCCCGCACGCATCAGCCGGAAGGTCGTCTCGGGCGCGCTGCGCTCTCGTTGTGCGATTTCAGCGGCCGTCAGCGGACCCGTGGCCAGGTGATCCGCGACCGACAGCTCGGCGTAGGCCCGAAGCGCTTGGCTGACCCGATAGCTCATCAGCATGTCCGCCATCTGCTGACGGACGTCGTCGCGCTGCGCTGATTTCTGTGTTGGCGTGTTCATAGTGACGCTGCGTCCTCTCCAAATTCGTACTTCTTTTCCTGTGCGGTGTTTCCGTCCTAATTACGCGAGCAAATAACATGTTTCGCGCTGTCGACCTGAGAGCGTGCCGTGGACGACGGCGCCGATGCGGTTCTGTGGATGGCGCGCACATCGGCGGCGTCGACGCTGGAGTGCACACAACTCACCTCCGATCTCACTGCGCGGGAAGGGCAGCCAGTCCGTGCCCATCCACGATCTCCACGCTGTTTTGCGCGAGGCGGATCCATCCGCGATCACTGAAATCCCGCAGCGTTGCGTCGACCGACTCCGGCGACACACCGGCGAATAGCGAGATCTCGTCCAGCGTCAGATCGTGCTTAACCCGCACCACATCGCCATCCCGTTGCCCAAATCGCTTGCTCAACAACAACAACCGACTGGCGACGCGGTACGGTGGATGGGCGAAGACGAGGTCTGCGAGGCAGCTCGTCATCACACCAGCACGACGGGCCAACAGACGCATGATCTGCTGGACCATCTCCGGGCACTCCGCCATCCATGCCAGGAGTTGCCCGCGCTCGATCTCCACCGCGCATCTCTGTGATTGTGGTGGCAGCGAATCCGCTTGTGCCACAGTCGAACGGGGGCACCTCGCCGAAGACGTCGGAGGCGCCCACGACGTTGACCACCAATTCCCTGCCGTCGGTGCGGCGGTAGGCCAGCTTCACCTTGCCCGAAGCGATCAAGTACATACAACTACCGGGGTCGCCTTGGGAAAAGACAGCGTGTCCGCAAGGGAATCGGACTGTCCGCACATGCTCAACCAGGTCCGCCACGACGTCCGGATTCACCCCGCCGAAGATTCCGGAGCGGATCAGTGCCGCGTGCGTATTCCGGCGCAAGCCAAGGGTCGGCGGCGTCGACGACGACAACGCGTCGATAGTGCTTGACCGCCGAACATCCGGGTTAGGCCCGCGGTGTTCGGACGGCACGCAGGTGCGCCTGACGACCGCCCACCACGAGGACGTGGCTGCGATGCATGCGACCGACGCAAGGGCGCCGGTTGTTGGGCCGATCATGGTGCCAACGCTACGGACCACGGCTGACGTCGAATAGCCGTAAGGCGCAACGTATTGGACAGTTTGCGCACACCCTACTGGCTGCATCGCACAGCGGATTTCAGCGAGCCGACGAGGTTGCGTTCTCGCCGCCGTTCGGCTTCGCCGAAGACGATTACGTTCAGATCACCTCGGGCGCCGGCCCACATCGCGCGCGGAGCAACGAGACGTCAAAGCCGCAAACCAATCCGTCGTTGTGCAGATGGTCAAGAACGAGTCTCGATCCACCCGCGGTTGGCCCGGCTCCGTCGAAATGCTTTGCTCCGCAACGTCACTGCCGGCGGCTCGTCGTAGCGGGCGGTATGGGCGGCAGCGAATCGGCCGAGGTTGGTAAAGCCCCAGTGGTAGGCGACCGACGCGACGCTGGTCGTGGACGGGTCAGATTCAAGCAGGCTCTGGTGTGCTCGACGCAGCCGCACCTCACGCAGGTAAGCCATCGGCGACGCGCCCATGTGGCGCCGGAAGTCCTGCTGTAAAGAACGAACACTGACACCGCAACGCGCAGCGATCGAAGAGACGGTCAACGGCAAATGCGCTTCCTCTTCGATGATTTCGACGGCCTTACGAAACGTGCGGGGTGCAGCCAACCGCTCACCGGTCGTCAGGGCGTAACGGTGCGAATGGTGGGCGGCGAGCAAGAACCCGCGCACCAGGCTGTCGACGAACGGCAACCCGACAAGCGGCTGATTGATCAGGCTGTCGGGCCGGAAAAGCTGCTCCTTGAAAAGCAACAGCATGTTGATCCAGCTTCGGGTCGGGGCCGCCGTGATCGGCATGATTGGTGTGAAATCGACGCGTGACATCACCTGCCGGCCGAGTGCATCACTGAGAGCGTCGTTGACGGTACGCCGGTCGATCTTGAAGCACACGATCCTGCTGCCCGCTTCCCATCGCGCCGCGCTGAGACCCTCCGGCGCGAACACAGCGGCACTACCTGGCCCGGCGGAGACGGACACTCCCCGGTGCACACACTCGGTGTGGCCGGTCACTAGCACAAGCACTCGGTAGGCGTCGCACATATCACCGCACGCCATCGATAAGTCAGAGCCGACGAGTATCTCGGAAAGCAGAACCGGACCCACGCGACCCGCCCGCTGAGTGACCGAAAACTGGTCTGGATCACTCAACAGACTGAGATGGGGCTTGCGGCAGCACATGAGGGCAAAGTCGTCGAACCTCTCCGCCCGCGCCCACTCATATCGAGGTCGTCGGCCGTATCCAGGTCCGCCATCATGACACCTCGCGAACGAAGCCCTGCTCGCAGCACAGGCAGGCAAAGCCGGCGATCCCGTTCGTGATCGTCCATCCGGTAGGTTGACGGGGATCCGCGGCATTTTGGACCGTCATCAGCCTTCCTCACCAAGTTCGGGACCTAATGGCCAGTTTGGATAACGTGATTGGCGGTGCTCGCCATGCCACCTCGTCCACGTCGCCAGGTAGCTCACAGTGAGTCGGCACACGACCAGCCAAACACTGCGTGTTCTGGCCATGGTGGTGCGCATCTTGGCTATTTCACAACAACTGTCCAGACTGTCCGGCGCGGTCGGGTGTGACGTACCTTGCTGGCGGTTGTCGGCTGGGGCGGTGATGCTGGATTCATGGCAGAGGTTCATGTGAACGGCCACGCGCGGCAGGTTCACGCCGACGATGACACCGCACTGCTGTACGTGTTGCGCAACCACCTCGGCCTCAAGGGCACCCGGTTCGGTTGCGGACTGGGTGTCTGCGGTGCGTGCGCGGTGCTCGTCGACGGGCACCCCGTCTACTCGTGCGACACGCCATTGTGGTCGGTCCAAGGCAAAGACGTGATCACGGTCGAAGGCCTCGGCGCCGATGGCGATCCGCACCCGGTTGCCCGCGCCATCATTGAGCACCAGGCCGCGCAGTGCGGCTACTGCATGTCGGGGATCGTGGTCAGCGCGGCCGCCCTGCTCGCGACGAATCCCGACCCGTCCGAAGCGGAAGTCCGCGCCGCGCTGGATGACAACCTCTGCCGATGCGGCGCCCACAACCGGGTGGTGCGCGCGGTGCTGTCCGCCGCCGCGGAGATGCGCAGAGCTGCCCCGTGACGGCAGAAGCCCTACCGCCGACGCTGGCCGCCAATCCACGGCTCGGCGATTGGCTGCGGATCGACTCGGACGGCATTGTCGAAATCCGTTCCGGCAAAGTTGAATTGGGTCAGGGCGTGCTGACCGCGCTGGCGCAGGTAGCCGCAGAGGAACTCGACGTCGACGTCGCCCGCATCGAGATGACCGCGGCGACCACCGGTCTGAGTCCGGACGAGGGATTGACCGCAGGCAGCCTGTCCATCCAGCAGTCTGGCGCCGCGCTTCGGCAGGTGTGCGCGGAAGTCCGCGACCTCTATGTCGAGATCGCCGCCGACAAGCTCGCGGTGCCCAAGGAAGACCTGACGATCGACGACGGGCAGATGACCGCGCCGGACGGCGCGGCCACCAGCTACTGGGAGCTGGCCGACGACAGCCTGCTGGACAGGTCCGCCACCGGTGAAGTGGCGCCGAAGCCGGTGTCGGTCTACCAGGTGGTCGGCACCAGCGTCGCCAGGCTCGACCTCCCTGACAAGCTGTCGGGCCGGCCGCGCTACGTGCACGACCTGACGCTCGACGGGATGGTGTACGGCAAGGTGGTCCGCCCACCGTCGCGTGGCGCGACCCTGCGCGACATCGACACCGGCCCGGCTGAGGGCCTGCCCGGTGTGATCGCGGTGGTGCGCGACGGCGACTTCCTCGCCGTGGTGGCCGAACACGAGGAGACCGCGCTGCGGGCGGCGGACCTTCTGCGCCGCGACGCGCACTGGGATCAGCGACCGACATTGCCCGACGAGAACGAGTTACCCGCCTTCCTCACATCGGCACCGGCGGACACCACGGTGGTCGCAGACGTCGGGCACCGGACGACTTCCGGTGTCGCCCGCTCGTTCACCGCGTCCTACCACCGCCCGTACCTCGCGCACGGCTCGATCGGGCCGTCGTGCGCCGTCGCGGTCGCCGCGGACGACCGCCTCGAGATCTGGACGCACAGCCAGGGCGTGCACATGCTGCGCCGCGAGATCGGCCGGGCACTCGCGATTCCAGCGGACCGACTCGTGGTCCGGCACGTCGACGGCTCGGGCTGCTACGGGCACAACGGCGCAGATGACGCGGCGATGGACGCCGCGGTGCTCGCGCTGGCCGCACCGGGCCGACCGGTGCAGGTGGTGTGGTCGCGAGCCGACGAATTGAGCTGGTCACCTCTAGGACCCGCCGGAGTGGTGCGACTCTCGGCGGACTGCGCGTCCGACGGCACCGTGATGGCATGGCGGCACGAGATCTGGAGCGGCAGCTTCATCAGCCGCCCCGGCATGACGCCGAACCCCGCATTCCTCGCGGCCAGCCACCGCGCGGGAGGCGAGGAGATCCGATCGGCTGGCGAGCCGCCGCAGGAGCGCGGTGGCGGCGCGAGCCGCAACGCCGTTCCCGGATACGACTTTCCGTCGTGCAAGGTCGTCAATCACCTCCTGACCACGATGCCGCTGCGGACATCGGCGCTGCGGTCCCTCGGTGCGCACCTCAATGTGTTCGCCGCCGAGTCGTTCATGGACGAGCTCGCCGCGGAGGCCGGCCGCGACCCCGTCGAATTCCGGCTGGCGCACCTGTCCGACCCACGCGCCCGGGCGGTACTGGAACATGTTGTCAGGCAGTCAGATTGGGTGTCGTGGACGCCGAGCGACGTCGTGGGTCACGGAATCGGATATGCGCGATACAAGAATTCGAGCGCCTACTGTGCGGTCGTCGCCGAGGTCGAGGCCGTCGCCGAGGTCCGCGTGCGGCGACTCATCGTCGCCGTCGACGCAGGGCTGGTCATCAACCCCGACGGAGCGGCCAATCAAATCGAAGGTGGCGCAATACAAGCCACCAGCTGGACGGTGAAGGAGAGGGTCGCCTTCGACCGGTTCACGGTGACCAGCGACGACTGGGAAAGCTACCCCATTCTGCGCTTCTCCGAGGTTCCGGCCGTCGATGTCGAGTTTCTGCCCGGCGCAGAAAACCCGCCTCTCGGCGTCGGAGAGTGCGCGCAGGGGCCGACTGCTGCGGCGATCGCCAACGCGGTGTGCGATGCGCTCCGCGTGCGCGTGCGGTCACTGCCACTGACACCGGAGCAGATCGTCGCCGCGATGCCGGACCGCTGATCTGCTCGCATATATATCGATCGGTGCGGGTATCCGAAACGTCATGGCAGATGACGCGCCGGGCAACCGCGGCAACGAGCGGGAGTCGTTCATCGTCGACTGCCTTGTGCAGGCATTCTCCGGACTGATGAAGGCGGACCCCGACGCCTTTCGGACCAAGTTCCGCAAGATGGCTGCCGACCCGTTCGCCTTCTACCGCGGCAGCGCCTGCGTGTTCTACGCCGATATGGCCGACCGCGACGACCGCTGGGCAGACGAACGGACCTCCCGCGTGTGGATACAGGGTGACCTGCACGCGGAGAACTTCGGCACGTACATGGACGGCTCCGGCCTGCTCATCTTCGACGTCAACGACTTCGACGAGGCGTTCGTCGGCCACTTCACCTGGGACCTTCAACGGTTCGCGGCCAGCATCGCACTGCTGTGCTGGCAGAAGGCGCTGTCGGATGAGGAGATCGGGAGCCTGATCGAAATATTCGTCCGCGGATACGTCAAACAGGTCCGGTGGTTCGTCGATGTGGACGACGATTCGTCGTTTTCCCTGAATCTGCAGACCGCCCGCGGCGCGGTGTTGTCGGCGCTGCAGTCGGCGCGACTCTCGACCCGCTCCCAGATGCTGGACCGGATGACACGCGTGGACGAATGGGATCGGCGGTTTCGCGAGCTACCCGGTGTGCGGCGCATTGAGGACGACGAACGCGACATTGTCACCGACGCGTTCGACCGTTACCTCGAGACGATTCCCGAGACTAAGCGCTTCCGTGGCATCGCGTACGACATCAAGGACCTCGTCGGCAAGACCGGCATGGGCATCGGCAGCGCAGGGCTCCCCGCGTACACCGTGCTGATCGAGGGATTCAACCAGGCCCTCGACAACGACGTGGTGCTGTCGATCAAGCAGGGCAACGTGGCCGCACCCAGCCGGGTGGTCGACGATCGCGATGTACACGGGTACTTCAAGCACCACGGGCACCGCACCGCGGTGTCGCAGCGCGCCCTGCAGGCACACGCCGACCCGTTGCTCGGCTACACCGACATCGACGGTATCGGCTATGTCGTCAGCGAAATCTCGCCGTATGACGCCGATTTGGACTGGGGTGAACTCACCGAGCCCGACGAGCTCGCAGAAGTCATCGAGCAGCTCGGTCAGGCCGTCGCCAAAGTGCATTGCGTCAGCGACACCGACAGCGATCAAACTCTGGTCGACTTCCAAACCGAAGAGGCAATCGTCGATGTGATCGGTCGCGAGGTCGACGACTTCGTCACGGACATGGTCTCGTTCGGTCTGGAGTACGCCGCCGTGGTCCGCGATGATCACCGACTGTTCGTCGATGCATTTCGGGAGGGACGTATCCCCGGCGTCTCGGCAACCTGACTGATCAGCCGAGGACGATCGTCTCACCTTGCACAGTGATGTTCTCGGCCTCCAGCGGCTTGTCCGCAGGGCCATGGGCGACCGTGCCGTCAAGGTTGAACTTGCTGCCGTGGCAGGGGCAGTCCACGGTGCCGTCCGCCACCTTGTCCAGGGTGCACCCCTTGTGGGTGCACTTCGCAGAGAAGCCCTTGAAAACGCCCGCCGTGGGTTGGGTCACCACGATGTCGCCGACGATCACGCCGGATCCGACCGGCACGTCGGTCGTCTTGGCGATGGCTTTCGCGGCCGGAGCGGCGGTGCCGCCCGATGCGGACGGCGCAGCGGTGGCGGGGCTGGATTCACTTGCCGCTTCCGGCTTTTTGCCGTATGTGCTGCATGCCGCGACGACGGCGGTTACCAGGCCGAGGCCGGCGCCGAGCAGAACCTTCTGCCGCGAGATGGGGAACTCACCGATGTTCATCCAATTCCTTTCAGTTAGGACTTGATGCCGTTGGTGTCGAAGAACCACAGCGCCGACGTCAGCCACACATACACCAGACCGAAGAACACCAGCCCGCCTGCGACCGGAATCACCCATCCCCGAAGGCCATTGCGGGTGAGCAGCACCATCTTCGTTACGAATGCACCGTAGAAGAAGCACCCGAACAGCGAGTGGAACAGCACCCGGGTGTCATAGGACTGGAACCCCAGCGCGTACAGGCAGTGCACGGCGACCGGAACGCTGACCAGCACCGCCAGTCGGCCCGACCACCTGTGCGCGGTGCCGATCCACGAGGGCGCCCTTCCGCCCGGGATCAGCCGGTACATCGCGAAAGCGGACACCAGCTGGAAGAGCGCCAGCGCCATGGCAACCGTCGCCAGCCACGCCTTGACGGCAAGCCCACTGGAGAACCCGGCAAGGTTGATGGAAAAGTACTGTGGCTCATGCACTTTGCCGAATACGCCGAGCCCGACGGCGACCAGCGCCCCGAGCGCGACGGCGATCAGCACCGCTGTCGCAGACGACCTCGCAGGTACGACCGTGGTCGGAGTGTCGGCATCAGACATCGCTGTCTCCGTCAACCCGGATCGCCCTGACCTCAATGCCATCGACATTCGTGATGCCCTCGGTCGTCAATGTCGGCGCGGGTGCGGTCGAACCGTCCTCCCGCCGTTGCACGCCCGTCACTCCCCCGTTCGGGTCGACGATCCAGCTGCTGCGGACGCCTGCGTTGTCGTAGACATACAACCCGGCGGGAGGTTGCGCGAGGGCCGCGTTGAAATCCCACTTCTTGTCGCCGATCGACAGCGTGCCGTCGATCGCATTCCCTTCGAGGCGCCCGTCAAGGCGGCTGGTCTTGTCCTTGCTGGCGAGGCTGACTGTGCCGTCCATTGCGCTGCCGCGCAGCCACGACTCGACCTTGTTCCCGTCGCACGCGTAGGCGATCGCCTTGTCGCCTTGAACCGTGATCTCCACCGTGATCGTGCCGTTGGCGGTAGGGATCTTGCCGACGTAGTCTGCCTTGGCCGGGAAGGCCGGAGGCGGTGGCGTGCTGGGTGCCGGTGGCGGAGTCGCCGGAGTGGCCGCGGCGGCGGTCGTGGTCGATTTGCCGTAGGGGTTGGCCGGCGGCGCCGACTGCTCCTTGGACATGTTCACGAGCAATATGCCGACCCCGAGCACCGCAACGGCGACGAGGGTGAGTATCGGGCCGCGGATCTTCATCATCCCTCCTGGCTTTTGAGCAAACACCGCTGGCGGTGTTTTGTCTGCACAACGGACGATGCCGGGAAAGGGTTCAGTCAGCCGGGCAACACGGGCAGCGCGCCGGCCACCATCAACGGCCGCACCTCTGCCCACGCCGGGTCGTTGACGGCCGCCGAACCGGACAACTGCACCACCCCACGCTGATCGGCCACGTAGACCGTCGACGGATTGGCCGCGACCGCGGTGACCGGTGGCAGCAGATTACGGCTGGGGCCGTCGGAGTTCACGCCATCGAGGTTGACGTAGGAGACGGGATGCTGCGGGTCGGTGCGGCTGACGACGATGTCGTCGCCGGTGCGCCAGGCCAGCGACACCGCCGTGTTGCCGAGCCCGAAGCCCAGCCGCCGCGGATAGGTCAGCGCATAACCGCCGCCTGCCGTCTGCTCGACACCGGCCATGATGACCTGCCCTTCGATGACCATCGCGGCGCGGGTTCCGTCGCGGGAGAGCTGCAGCTCGGCGATCGCTCCCGGGAAGCGCGTCGACACCACGGTGGAATCGACCGGAATGCGAGCAGGCTGTCCGGATGCGTCCTGGATCGCGCGCACCACGTTGTTGCCGTCCACCACCACCCAGATGGCGTCGTCGAGCGACCAACTCGGCCGCGACAGGGTGCGCCCCTCCATCGCCTGTGTCGCATTGCCGTTGAGCGGGCCGACCCACAGCGACGACGCCATGTCGGGCGCACCGGGCCGCAGCGTCACGATCGACGCCACCTCCTGGCCGGTGCGGGACACCGCGGCCGCGGTCTGGTTGGGCATCTCGCCGAACTGGCCTGTCACCCTCGACGACCGCTGGCCGTCAAGCGACAGCAGCGAACCACCCACCAGCGCGTGCAGGCCCGCCGCGGCGCCGTCGGCCGCGCCAGGGTCGGTGGCCGCGACGTCGGACGTGTTCCAGCCGTCGGCGAAACGATCGTCGAGCGCCGCACCGTCGGCGTTGATCACATACGGGCCGTTGATGCCTGCCCGCGCAAGCGTCCAAATTATCTGTGCCGCAAGCAGTTGCCTGGTGTGCGGGTCCGTCGTGGACAGGTTCTCCAGGTCGATGCGGGCACCGCCGTAGCCGCGGCCGACACCCGTCTTGCCGCCGTCGGCGCGTGTCACCGGACCACGCAGCTTGAGCGGAGGACCCAGCAGATTGCGCACCGTGTTGTTCATCTCGGGACGCGGGCCCGCGATCAGCTTGCTCACCAGTTCGGTGGCCAACTGGTCCGGGTCGGAGACCGCGACGTAGCGCGGGTCCGGGACGACGGTGTGCCCGGTGGGGTCGACGAAATACAGTGTGTTGCGTTTGTACGTCGACTGAAACTGTTGCCAGTCAAGGAAGACGCCGTTGGGCAGCCGGTCGATGCGCCACCCGCCCGGCGTCTTGACCAACTCGATCGCACCGGGATCGGGCAGTGCACCTTCGCCGGTCTCGAACACGCCGACATCCGACAGCGAGCCGAGGATGTCGGCGCGCATGTTGACCGAAACCCGGTCGGGGCCGCGTGTTTCGACGAACACCACGTTGTCGATCAGCAGGGCGCTACCGGCGTCATCCCATGCGCGCGAA
>Ga0157372_10008703_pt1 | contig 10777 bp, 10 predicted proteins | sample C55metaG_FD_115307 | JGI IMG/M metagenome (GOLD analysis project Ga0157372, IMG submission 115307) | Corn rhizosphere microbial communities from Kellogg Biological Station, Michigan, USA - C5-5 metaG | ecosystem: Host-associated > Plants > Roots > Rhizosphere > Soil | place: USA: Michigan...
CATGTACCAGTCGACGATCTTCGGCACGTCGGTGCGGCCCTTGGCGCCGCCGAACGCGGTGCCGCGCCAGTTGCGGCCGGTGACCAGCTGGAACGGCCGCGTCGCGATCTCCTTGCCGGCCTCGGCGACGCCGATGACGACACTGGTGCCCCAGCCGCGGTGGCAGCATTCCAGCGCCGCCCGCATGAGATCGACATTGCCGACGCACTCGAAACTGTAGTCGGCGCCGCCTCCAGTGAGCTCGACAAGATGCGCGACGAGATCGCCGCCCACCGCTTTCGGATTGATGAAATGCGTCATGCCGAATTGGCGAGCGAGCGCTTCGCGCGCGGGATTGATGTCCACGCCCACGATCATGTTGGCGCCCACCATGCGGGCACCCTGCACCACGTTGAGGCCGATGCCGCCCAGCCCGAACACCACCACGTTACTGCCGGGCTCGACCTTCGCGGTGTTGATCACCGCACCCACGCCGGTGGTGACGCCGCAGCCGATGTAGCAGACCTTCTCGAACGGCGCGTCGTTGCGGATTTTCGCCACCGCGATTTCCGGCAGCACAGTGAAGTTCGAGAACGTCGAGCAGCCCATGTAGTGATGGATCATCTCGCCGCCGATGGAGAAGCGCGAGGTGCCGTCCGGCATGACGCCTTTGCCTTGCGTGGCGCGGATGGCGGTGCAGAGGTTTGTCTTGTGCGAGAGGCAGCTTTTGCATTGGCGGCACTCCGGCGTGTAGAGCGGGATGACGTGATCGCCCTTGGCCACGCTGGTGACGCCCGGCCCCACATCCACCACCACGCCGGCGCCCTCGTGCCCGAAAATCGCCGGGAAGAGACCTTCCGGATCGGCGCCGCTGCGGGTGAATTCGTCCGTATGGCAGACCCCCGTGGCGCGGATTTCCACCAGCACCTCGCCGGCTTTGGGGCCTTCCAGGTCCACTTCTTCGATCGCCAGCGGCTGGCCGGCTTTGTAGGCAATCGCGGCTTTGGTTTTCATCGGGCGGCCCCAGGCGGAAGCATCGCGGCCTTAGACCACGGATATGCCGCAGCGGGCCAGAGTTGAGGCGGGCAGGGCGAAGGACTATCTTGCCGAGCTGCAGTCGAAGGCGAAGTGGATGTTGCGTAAGAGTTTGCTGTCGGGCGCCGCCGCTGTGTCGTTTGGTTTGCTACTGGGCGGCTCTGCGCTGGCGCAGGGCACGCCGGGGCAGTTCACGCCCGATGCCAACGCCCCCATTCAGCTGCACATGCCGGTGCGTCTCCATCCGCTGGCGAAGCCAAAGCCGGCTGTCAAAAAGCGAATGAGGAAGGCGACGCCGGCTGCGGAAGTGGCCTCGGCATCGCCGCCGGCCAGCGATGCTGCGCCCATTTCCAACGCTGCCACAGCGTCGGTCACATCCAGAACGCAAACCCGGGCAACGTCCTCGCGTCCGGCCACGACCGACACCAGCTACGCACCTTCCCGCGCCGAGCGGCGCAAGGCGGTGCAGGACGTGTTGAACGCGCCCGGCAGCGCGAGCACCAGCTCGGAGGCTGTGGGCGACGTGTCGGCGCCGGACGCAGCGATCCCGTTCTCGTTCGATACCGACGCCTCGCCGCCGCCGCGGGCGCAGAATGCCAAACCGGCGCAACACCTGTCCGGTCTCGCCGAAAAGGGAAAACCCTCGCCATCGCCAGCGAAGCCGAAGCCGGGCGCCGCGGCCCCGCAGCCGCGCACGGATCTCGCGGCGCTGACGCCGCCAACCCAGCAGACGCAAGCCGCCGAAAAGCCGAAGGGCGATCCCCATGCGGGGCTCACCAAACAGGGCGAGATCCTGTTCGACGGCAGCAGCACCGATCCGCAGGCCGACGGCGTGAGCGCGCTGAAGGCCAGCACGGACAAGCTGAACGCTGCGCTCGACAGGGGCGCGGCGAACGTGGAAGTCGAAGCCTATGCCGGCTCGCCCGGCGACAAATCCTCCGAAGCGCGACGGCTGTCGCTGCGGCGCGCGCTTGCCGTGCGGCAGCTCCTGATCGATGGCGGCATCCCTGCCAATCGAATCGTGGTGAAAGCTGAGGGCGGTGCGGACGATCAGGGCAACCCGCAACGCGTGGATGTTTACCTGCGCGGTGGCGCGGGCTGATCAGGGCGCTTCCGTGGTCGTCGCCATGGTTGCTTCGCGCGCTTCGCGGCCAAGCGCAGTGAGAATCGCAATGGCGATCGCCGCCGCAACCGCCACGCCGGCCAGCGCCACCGAATAATTCTCGTGCATGCTGGCCGCGATCGATGTCTGCAGCGGCAGATTGTACGAGGCGATGAAGTTGCCGAGCTGGTAAACGGTGCCGGGGAAGGTGCCGCGCGCGTCTGCGGGCGACAGCTCGTTCAGATGCGCCGGGATCACGCCCCAGGCGCCCTGCACGAAGAACTGCATGAGGAAGGCGCCAACGGCCAGCATCGCCGCGGTTTGCGAAAACGCCCACAGGTAGGTGACCGGAATGGCCAGCAGCGCTGCGAGGATAATGGCGCGGCGCCGGCCGATCCGCTGGCTGAACAATCCGAACGTCAGACCACCGATAATCGCGCCGATGTTGTAGACGATGGCGATGTTGCCGGTGGTGTGCACGTCGAAATGGTGCTGCACCTGCAGGAAAGTGGGATAGGCATCCTGCGTGCCGTGACTGAAGAAATTGAACGCGGTCATCAGCACAATGGCGTAAAGCGCCAGCGCCCAGTGCTTCCTCAGCACGTTCAGCACGGTGCCGCTGCGGGCATGTTCGATTGACCAGCCGGGCGATTCCGGCACGTGCCGGCGGATGTAGAGAATGAGCAGCGCCGGAACGATGCCGACCAGGAAAAGGCTGCGCCATGGCGCCAGGCCGGTCAGCGCGCCCAGTGGCTCGTAGAAATTGCGATAGACGATCGAGGCAAGCAGGTAGCCGGTGGGGTATCCGGACTGCAGCAGGCCTGAGACAATCCCGCGGGCCTCCGGCTTGATGCTCTCCATGGTCAGCGAGGCGCCGATCCCCCATTCTCCGCCCATGGCGATGCCGAACAGCGCGCGGATAATCAGGAAGCCGATGAGACTGGGTGAGAACGCCGTTGCGAAGCCGAGCAGGGAATAGAGCGCGACATCGGCCATCAGCACCGGGCGGCGCCCGAAGCGATCCGCCAGCCTCCCGAAGATGAAGGCACCCAGCGGCCGCAGCGCCAAAGTCAGCGTAGTGGCGAGTGCAATTTGCGTTTTTGAGGCGCCGAACGCCTGCGCCACATCCTTGATGACGAAGACCATCAGGAAATAGTCGAATGCGTCGAGCGTCCAGCCGAGCCAGCTCGCCAGCACCACATGCTTCTGATTTGGGGTCCAGCCCCGAAGTGCTTGCATGGAGATTTCTGCTTGTTGTGAGGGCGAGGGCCGATCCCTACTGCTTTTGTCCCAGTTGTCGAGCCTTGTTCTCGTCCGTCTCTGCGGCCGCGGCCTTGCCGCTGGCCCGTTCTGCCATCGCGCGATTGCGATAGGCACTGGCATAGTCCGGCTTCAGCCGGATGGCGGCGTTGTAGTCGGCGATCGCCGGGAGATATTTTTTCTTTGCGTAGTAGGCATTGCCGCGATTGCAATACGTCATCGGATACTCTGGATTCAGCTGGATAGCAGAGCTGTAATCCGCGATCGCCTGATCGTATTTGGCTTGCGCATAATAAACATTGCCGCGGCCATAATAGGCGCGAAAATCCTTCGGATCGAGCTGGATTGCCGTGCCGAAATCATTGATCGCAAGGTCGCGCTTGTTTTCGGCGGCGTAGGCCATCGCGCGGCCGACATAAGCAGTCGAAAGCTTTGGCAGCATGCGAATTGCGGCATCGTAATCGCGGACTGCCGGCTCGTATTTGCCAAGCTGCTGCAGACAGTTTCCCCGAACCAGATAGGCATTGGCTCCGGCAGGACCGATTTTGATCGCCTGGTCGAAGTCCGGAATTGCCTCCTCGCATTTGCCCATGTCGGTGCGGACCAGGCCACGGTTGACATAGGCTACCATCAGCTTCGGATCCCGGCGGACCGCGGACGTGAAGTCGGCAATCGCCGCGGGATAGTTTTTCTTCGACGCGTAGGCGAGGCCGCGATCGTTGTAGGCGCTCGCCATCGGGCTCAGATGGATCGCCACGTTGTAGTCGGCAATGGCGCGGTCGAATTCGCCCTTGCTGAGATAAAGGTAGCCGCGGTCCACGTAGGCGCGGACGTGCGTCGGCTGGACGCGGATGGCGGCGTTCTCGTCCTGCAGGGCAGCATCCAGATCGTGCTTGTAGAAGTAGGCAATGCCGCGGGCCGTCAGTGCTTTTGCCATTTCCTCCGGCGACAGTTTGCCGGCCTGGATGAGGGTAGTGCAGGCGCGCACAACGGCATCCGGAGAGCCGTTGATGCGGCAACTGCTCCAGAGCGGGTTGCTGGCAACGGTGTGGGTTCGGGGCGGCGGCGGCGGCGAACGCGTTGTCAGAAGTACCGCAGCAGCAATCACGACAACGACCGTCACGGCCGCCCACAGCGGCCACGCCTTGCGCCAGGATGAACTTGGCAACTCGACCGGCTGGAGTGCACTTGCCGCATCTGCTTGCGGCGGCAGAGCGTCCGTTTCGCGCGCCTGAAACCTCAGGGCGGTAGCCTCCGTCTCCGATGGTACCGGATGGTCTGCCGCTGGTACCCGAACTTCTGCATCAGGCTCGTCCTCCGGAGTTGCGGCGGCCGCATCATGCGCTGCCGGCGGTGCGGGGACTTCCGCTTCGGCCTCATCCTCAGGAATTGAGGCAGGTATTGTTTCGTCGGCGGCATAATGCGCGGCCGCCGGTGGCTCCGTTGCCGCAGTCTTATCAACGATCTCTGCTTCGATGGCAGCCGCAGCGTCGGTCTGTGCTTCATCGTGGGTCGTGTCGGCAGCAGGTGGCGGCGGCGCCTGGAGGTCGCCGGTAGCCTCATCAGGCGAGCCCGCAGGCGACGGTGAGGGCGGCAAAGGCGGGGGCGCCGCCGCAGGCGGAGCCACGTGTTCGTCTGGCGTTGAAGAGGTGTCGCGTGGCCAGTTGCTGCCCAGCAATGTCTTGATGGTGGCTGCGAGCCGCTCCACATGCCGTTCCATCGGCGGCGTGAAGGCATCCAGCCAGTGTGGCGTTGAAATGAAGAACTCCAGGGACTCGTTCGGCTGCACGTCTTCCACCCGAAACGGAATGATCGGCAGCTCGCGGTGCGCCGCCCGCTCGACTTCGCGCCGGACCTGCGACGACGAATTGGCGAAATTGGAAAAGACGAGAACCAGGATTCGACAGGACGCGATGCCCCTTACGATGGATTGTCCCCAGTCTGCTCCCGGCAGAACATCTCGCGGAGCGATCCAGCAGCGAATGCCGTGCCTCTCCAGAACCGCGCAGATACCGTCCGCGATGGTTTTGTCGCGGCTGGAATAGCTGATGAAAACATCGTGCGAGACGCCCGCCATCGCTGCCCCCCATCAGCGAATTACCTGCGCGGCCCAGGCATAGTTGCGCCGCCCCGCTGAACACAGCCGGCAAACAATGCATAATTATGGTTCAGGATACCAGAGCGGCTTCTGTCTTGGCTGCGATTTCGTCCCGTGTCACGCCTGGCGCGACCTGCAAAATGACAAGCCCGCCCGGCACCACATCGAACACGCCAAGGTTGGTGATGATCCGCTGGACGCAATGAATGCCAGTGAGCGGCAAGGTGCAGTGCTTCAGCAGCTTGGGGCGGCCTGTCTTGTCGGTGTGATCCATAATCACCACGCAGCGCTTGACACCGGCGACAAGGTCCATCGCGCCGCCCATGCCCTTTACCAGTTTGCCCGGCACCATCCAGTTGGCGAGGTCGCCCTTCTCGCTCACCTCCATGGCGCCCAGGATGGAAAGGTCGATATGCCCGCCGCGAATCATGCCGAAGCTGTCGGCTGAGGAGAAATAAGAGGTTTTCGGCAGTGCCGTTATGGTCTGCTTGCCGGCGTTGATGAGATCGGCGTCGACTTCGTTGTCGCGCGGGAACGGCCCCATGCCCAGCATGCCGTTCTCCGACTGCAGCGTGACTTCCATCCCTTCCGGGATGTAATTGGCGACCAGTGTAGGTATGCCGATTCCGAGATTGACATAGAACCCGTCATGCAGTTCGTCCGCCGCGCGCTTCGCCATCTCATCGCGTGTCCAGGGCACGATCAAGCCTCCCGCACGGTGCGCTTCTCGATGCGCTTCTCGTAATGCGTGCCCTGGATGATTCGCTGCACGAAAATACCCGGCGTGTGGATGCCATTGGGATCCAGCCTGCCGACCGGAACCAGCTCTTCCACTTCCGCGACCGTGACCTTGCCTGCCGTGGCCATCATCGGATTGAAATTCCGCGCCGTCATTCGATAGACAAGGTTGCCTTCTGCATCGCCTCGCCAGGCTTTCACGATGGAGAGATCGGCCTTGAGCCCGCGCTCCAGAATGTAGGTTTCGCCGTCGAATTCCTTGTGCTCCTTGCCCTCGGCGATCAGCGTGCCCACGCCCGTCTTGGTGTAGAACCCGGGAATGCCCGCGCCGCCGGCGCGAATGCGCTCGGCCAGGGTGCCCTGCGGGTTGAATTCCAACTCCAGCTCGCCAGAGAGGTACTGCTTCTCGAAGGTGTCGTTCTCGCCGACATAGGAACTAACCATTTTCTTGATCTGTCGCGTCTGCAGCAGCAGGCCAAGGCCGAAATCGTCAACCCCGCAATTGTTGGAGATCACGGTGAGGTTCTCCACGCCGGATGCGCGCAGGGCCAGAATCAGATTCTCGGGAATGCCGCACAGGCCGAAGCCGCCGGACATCACCGTCATGCCATCGAAGAGCAAGCCCTCCAGTGCGGTCTTGGCATCGCGATATACCTTCTTCATGCGCCGGCCTTCGCCCTGCGCTCCGCGATGCGCGCCTTGAATTCTTCCGTCGTGTTCGTGCGCGGGAATGGCGTTGCAGGAATGGGAACACTCAAAAAGCGGCACAACGGCTCCCAACCCTGCGCCGCTTCGAACACCAGGAGGCGTTCTGCGGGAATCGCGCGCTTCACCTCCTCGTTGTGTCGATTGAAGACGTCCACCATGTGCGATTCGCTGAAATCCATCCCGAAGGTTTTCTCCCCGATGAGCGGCGCAGCGAAATTGCCTGGAGGCCCCACGCGGGTTCCGTCCGGCGCAAACATCGGTGCCTTCATTGCGGGCAGGATGGTGTTGCTCACGCTCAGATACCAGGCATGCGGGTCGCGCAGAGTAAGGATCACTTTCGCTGCCGGATAGCGCGCAGCCAACTCCTTGTAAAAGGCGGAACTCGGCCAGTCGCAGCTGGACCGATAGTTCGCGAAGACCTCCTCCCAATCGACCGGCTCGCCTCGCGTCGCGCGTTCCCAGAACGATGCCTGCTCCGGGTGCTGAATCACCTCGTACATATGATGGCACGGCCCGAGCCCGAGCATTTCGAGGGCGTTCTTGAGAGTCATGGTGCCGGTCCGCCCCAAACCTGCCCCGACGACTTGTAGTGCCATCGCATTCCCCTGATGAGCGGCAAGGATGTAATATGGAAGAAAGCCCGGAGACAATCGCCATGAAGCTCGCACTCAATGTTCTCTGCGCCGTCTTTCTCGCCGGCCCTGCGGCAGCCATGCAGTTGACGAGTCCCGACATTCGCGAGGGAGCGCCCATTGCCAAGCAGCAGGTGTACACCCGCTGCGGGGGGCAGAACGTTTCGCCGGCGCTTGCCTGGAGCGGCGCGCCGGCCGGGACGAAAAGCTTCGCCATCACCGCGATCGATCACAACGTGCCGCCGAACGACTGGTCGCACTGGATTGTGATCGACATTCCGACCGGCACGACCTCGCTTGACAAGGGCGCGGGGCTGCCTGCCGGCGCGCACGCCGCGATGACCGATTTCGGCGAGGCCGCCTATGGCGGTCCATGCCCGCCGCCCGGCTCCGGCGTCCACCATTACGAGTTCACGGTGTGGGCATTGCGCACAGCAAGTGTGCAGCTGCCGGCGCGTGTGACGGCAAAGCAGATCGCCGCCCTTCTTCAGAAGGACGCGCTGGCGAAGGCTTCGATCACCGCCACGTATCAGCGTTAGGCGGCGACGTCAGCCAACCGGTCCACGGTTCGGAGCGGCGGGAACAGCCGCATCCAGATGGCCACCACCAGCAATGTGCCGATGCCGCCCACCACCACGGCGGGCACCGTCCCGAACCATGCCGCCGTCAGTCCAGATTCGAATTCGCCCAATTCGTTGGAAGCGCCGATAAACAGCATGTTCACCGCGCTTACGCGGCCCCGCATCGGGTCGGGCGTGGCGAACTGTATGAGCGCCGAACGGATGAAGACGCTCACCATGTCCGAGGCGCCAAGTACGAAAAGCGCAACGAGTGAAAGATAGAAGTTGGTGGAGACGCCGAAAACAATGGTGGCGATGCCGAAGATCACAACGGCCCCGAACATCTTGGCGCCGGTGCCGTTTTCCAGCGGCCGACGCCCGAGCGAAAAAGCGACCAGCGCGGCACCCACCGCCGGCGCGCTGCGCAGGATGCCGAGACCGACCGGCCCCACATGCAGGATATCGCGGGCATAAACGGGCAACAGCGCGGTCGCGCCGCCGAGCAGGACCGCAAACAGATCGAGCGAGATGGCGCCGAGGACGACCGGCCGGTGCCGCACAAAACGGATCCCTTCGATCACGCGCTCCGCTGCGCTTGCTTCGGTGAGCTTGTGCACCAGCCTTCGCCCCCCGAGCGTGGCGATGCCGATTCCGGCTGCAGTAAAACAGAGCGTGCAAGCCGCGTAGGCGGCGAGCGGGCCCAAGGCATAGAGAAGTCCGCCGATGGCCGGACCGGCAATGACTGCCGTCTGAAAGGCAGATGAACTCCAGGCGATGGATTTCGGCAGCCGCTCCGCGGGCACGATGAACGGCAGCAGCGACTGGCCCGCGGGCCCGGAAAATCCGCGCGCCGCGCCGAACAGCATCATCACCAGGTAGAACAGAAACACTCTATGAAAGTGGCCGAGCGTCAGCAGCACCAGCAGCGCGCCGCAGAGCGCTTCCACCAACATGCTGGCCGCCAAAACCTTGCGCTGGTCGAAGCGGTCCGAAATGTCGCCGGCCGGCAGCGTGAGCAGGAACATCGGCACGAATTCAGCGAGACCTACAAGGCCCAGCGCCAGCGGCGTGCGCGCGATCTCGTAGACCTGCCAGCCGACCGCGACCGACTGAATCTGCATCGCCATGGTGGAAAGAAACCGGCTGGCGAGAAAGACATTGAAATCGCGGCTGCGATAAGCCGCGGGCGCATCGCTCATGGCAGCATCGCGCGCTTGCGCCATTCTTCGCGCGCGATGCTCCAGATGTGCGTGGCGTATCGTTTGCCGGCGAGCACCAGCTCGTATTCGGGTCCCTGAATTTCGCCGAGGCGGCGCGCCACGGCCTGCGAGGCGGCGTTGCCCGGGTCGATCAGCGAAATCAGCTTTTCCACGGGTTGGGTGAGGAAGCCGTAGTTCATCGACGCGCGCGCCGCTTCGGTGGCGTAGCCGTTTCCCCAATAGGACCGGCCGAGTGTCCAGCCCACTTCCAGGCCCGGCCAGCCTTCCGGATTGATGAGGCCCACACGGCCGATCACTGCGCCGTCGGATTTGCGCTCCACAACCCAGGTGCCATAGCCGCGCAGAACCCAGTGCCCGGCCGCTGCGGCCATGTTGCGCCAGGCATCGTTGCGGGCGAGTGGCTCTCCGCTCAGGTAGCGCATTACCTCCGCATCGCCATAGATCGCGGCGAAGGCATCCATATCGCCGGCGCGCCATTCGCGCAGGATCAGGCGCTCGGTTTCGAGGCGTGGAATCATGCTCATCCTATTAGCGCAAATGCACCGTCATGGCATTGTGGCCGGGCAACAGCGTGAATCTCGCCCGGTCGAATGATGGTTCCCCGAACATCGCCGACGCATCGTTGGAGAAGCCGTACTTCTCGCCCGGCAATCCTAGCCAGGTGAAATCGAAGTTCTGGTTGCGGTTGAAATCCTGAAACATCTTCAGTCCGTAGGTGCCCGGCTTGAGCCCGGGAATTGTGACGACCGTGCGGGGCGTTATCGCCGGGACAACCGCGTCTTTCACCGGAGGCGCATCGTCATCGTCCCAGTGGGCGCGATCGTAGAGCGCAAGCCGCAGATCCCCGCCGCGCGGTGACACTTTCTGGACGGTGACCGTCAGCGTGGCGTCGGGGTCGGCGCAGCTGTTCCCGGCGGTGAGGAACATCATGGCCGCAGAGGCAAGAACGAATTTTATCATCGGTGTTTCGGTCGCAATCGGCGATGCGGTGTCTAGTACAGGAAGAACGGCTTGCCCCGGATGGTGTCGATGCGGGCGCGATATTGGCCGGTGTCGTAGAGCGCCGGCACGTCCACCCTGCGTTTTCCCTTGATGCAGGTGTCGCCCGGTACCGTGGTGTAGTTGCCGTCCTGCACCGCCATCATCAGCCCATGCTGGCCTTCATCCAGCAGCTGCACGGCCATGGTGCCGTAATTGGCCGCCACCATGCGATCCACCGCATCCGGCGGCCCCGCGCGCATCAGATAGCTGAGCTTCTGGTTGAGAATGCCGATGCCCGTGAGTTTCTCCAGCCGCTCCCCGATCAGTTCGCCGACGCCGCCTAGCTTGCGATGGCCATAGGCATCCTCCGGGCCGGACTCCACCGTGCTGCCTTCTTCCAGTTGCGCGCCCTCCGAGACCGCAACGATCGCGTAGTTGGACGGATTGGCGGCGCGATCCTTCAC
>Ga0157372_10008704_pt1 | contig 10777 bp, 3 predicted proteins | sample C55metaG_FD_115307 | JGI IMG/M metagenome (GOLD analysis project Ga0157372, IMG submission 115307) | Corn rhizosphere microbial communities from Kellogg Biological Station, Michigan, USA - C5-5 metaG | ecosystem: Host-associated > Plants > Roots > Rhizosphere > Soil | place: USA: Michigan...
CCTTCACGCCGCGCACAGCAACCGCGCCGCGCTGGCCCAGATGGATCTCGTTGCAATAGAGCGCAAAGATGTCGTTCTTCGAGAGCCTGCGTTCGAGCGCGACCGACAACATCGCCTCCGCGTACTTGCGGCGAAGTGTTTTCTCCGGTGACAGATACGTGTTCTTCACGAGCTGCTGAGTAATTGTCGATCCGCCCTGGCCAAAACTTTCGTCGCCGACGTTTCTCAAGATCGCTCGAGTTAGACCGCCGAGGTCCACACCTGAATGGTCGAAGAATCGCCGATCTTCAATCGCCAGGATCGCGCGAACCAACACGTCTGGAATCTCACCAAAACTCAAAGCTTCGCGCTTGCCACCCTTTGCAGAAAGATCGTTCGACAGGATCTCGGGCTCCAGTGCAAACGATTCGAGCGCGATCCGATCGGTCCGGAGTTCGGAGATCCCACCAGTATCAAATATCACGCGAACCACTTCCGGCTGCCTTTTGCTTGAGCGGCCTGGCCGGATCTCAATCGCTGAATCGTTGACTGTAAAACTGCCACTCCACACGCCGCTTGCTGTTGATTCGAGGTACCCGGCGCGGCGCAGAATGGTGACGAGTTTGTCGCGAGATAATTTTTGACCCGCTTGAAGCACACGTGGCGCCGCGTAGAGCCCAGGGCGACTGGTCAGGTAACCACTGGCGAGCCGAGCGTCGATGATTTGGGAGTAGAAGGTATAGGAGCGAACAAGGCGAACGGCGCCCATAGTCACGATGAGCGCGAGAAGTACGAGGCCCAGTCGCACAGAACGTTTTACTTTGCGGCGAGGCTCGGGCACAGATATAACCTCGATAACCATAGGACCGAGAGATCCTTCAGTGCTTCAAATGTCGTATGGATTGTATAAATGCTTAATATGTGAGGAATTCAGGAATGTCTCTGCGATCTCTGCGTACCTCTGCGTTGAACAAAACGTTGAACGCAGAGGACACAGAGGTACGCAGAGATCCCAGCGAAAACCTTAAGGCAAGCTCAAAGCGCGTTTGGAAAGGGGTTTCTTTCGTCGCCGCAGTTGGTACCACCTCGGTTGGGCGTTCATCGCCTCGGCAATCAGCTCTCGAATCCGAGGAATGCTTTCGAGCCCCGCCTCGTATCCTGCGGCGATCAGCTCATCGGCGCGACCAATCTCGTCCCAACGAATGTTGCCCACGTTCGGCTGAATCACGAGATCAGAAGACTGCAACTGATAGTGCGACGCAGTCTTCTGGACCACAAGCATCGATTGAAACAGCACCCCAATCACAGAACTGGATGGTCCAATAAACGTAGCTCCAGCACCGTTTACGTCGACGGCAATCACAATATCCGCTCCCAGCGCACGCGCGACCGTCGAAGGAATCACAGCTACCAAACCACCGTCGACAAGCTGACGGCCTTTCTCATCTGTGACCGGCACGTACCACCCGGGAATCGCACAACTCGCACGAATCGCAAAAGGCACATCGCCATGATCGCGCATGACCACTGCGGCGCCAGTATTCAACTCCGTGGCAACTGCCGCAAACGGTATCTGTAAATCTTCGAATCGGCAGATAGGCAAACGCGCGCGCAAGTACTGCTCGAGACGCTCGTTGCTCTGTATTCCCAGTCGCGACATCGTCACGCGGCCGATGTCTCTCCAGCGAAGCCTCCGCCCAAACTCTTCAATCTCGTCGAGTGGCATTCCAGACGCCAACGCTCCACCAACTATCGAGCCCGCAGACGTCCCGGCAACGCAGTCAATACGAATATTGTTTTCCGCGAATGCGCGCAGGACACCTACGTGGGCATTGCCGCGCGCGGCGCCACCAGAAAGTGCCAGACCGATTCTCGGTTCAAAGCTCATACAGAACTCAGCATCACAATCTCGGCGCGCTCGCGAGCCGTATCGAGAAACGCGTCCATTTCAGATTCAATTCTTCCCTCCGTCAAAGCCTTTTCGATTTCAGTTCGCGCCTGTTCGAGCGACGGCACGATGCGCCCGGGAGCACGAGCCTGAAGACGAGGCACATAAACGTCGCGGTAATAATCAGCAATCTCCTTCTGGCTTATGACTACGAAATTGCGAAAACGAAAGTCCAAATATTTTTCCATCTTCAGACGCTGTTCGACAATCTCATCGAGTTTTTCGCTAGTCAACCCAACGCGCTGAAGCCGTTGCTGGAATTCGAGCGGCGAAGCAAAATTGCGCGCCAAATCGTCTCTGGCTGCGGTTATTTCCTGCGGTGTCGGCACGATGGTCGGTATCTTCTCGGCTTCCTGAAGGATCAAGTGCTGGTCGATCAAGAGGCGAAGCGAGCGATTGAGATCTTCCGACTTGGGATTATCGAGCTGGGTCTGCGGCTGCAACGCCAACTGCCAAAGCAGATCAGAATACGTGATGAGGTCGGTTTTCACGCCTGCATTTACAGTCGCGACCATCTTGTCGACGACCTGCTGCGCAGAGCAGGGAAACGCAAAGATTAATAACACCAGAACTTTGATCCACAGATTTCTCTTCATCTCACTCACCCTCAGAACGTCTGCGTGATTCGAAAATGCAGATTCCCTCGATGCAAACGAAATATCGCCGGCGTTCCATCGAAAAGAGTAGTTGGACCACGTTGCGGAATCAAAAACTCCGGCGGGTTCAACAGAAAACCGTAATCCACCGCCAGCGCGCCGCCGAACGGCGTCTGGAATCGAAATCCCAGTCCGACCGTGTTAGTCCAATGCGCACGGAGGTTTACCGCGTTTATCGCGGCCAGAATATCGCCCGGCTGCACCGGCGTCGGGTCGTCTTTCCCAAACAGATCCCCAACTCGCCGAAACACGTTGCCACCATCATAAAAAGGCACCACTTGTATAGATCTCGTAAGCGGAACGCGCGCCTCAAGGTTCAGCACCGCGAGCGCATTGCCGCCAACCGGCACCGTAAACGGATCGAGAAACACTACATTCTTGTCTTGATCTCGAAATTCACCCTCCGGAATCACGACCTCTCGTGGACCAGCCTCCTCAAAGTTGAAACCACGCAACGTAGTAGAGCCGCCGGAGAAAAATCGCTCGCTGATAGGCAGTGTCCGGTCGATCTCGTCGATCGTTCCATTCCCATCACGGTCGCGCGGATTGAAAAGGTTCGCGAGTCCAAGTGTCATGTTACCCGCAAACACCGTATCCCTAAGCCAGTGCGCTTTGTAGTAATGCCGGTAAGTTGCCTGGAACCGATTAAACGAGATGTTCCCACCTAACTGGCGCAAGGCGAGCGAATAGTCAAGACTGAGAAAACCACCACGTGTCGCGTCGACCTGGTTGTAACGGCAAATCTCACCTGGACCACCCGGCTCGTCGTCGTCATCGCGACTTCGCTCCAACAACCCCCGTTCACATCGCTCACGAGTGTCTCTTACAAACGAGACGCCGAAGCGCGACAACCGGATCTTGTCGTCAGGCTCGAGAATCGGCCTGACCACGAGACTCTCGAGATTGAACAGACGCACGTCCTCATAACTGTACCGGGCGAAAATTATGCTGCGCGTACGCCGGTCGAGCACACGCTGCGTCTCTATCGCCGCAGTAAAGCGATTGATTGTCGGTTCGTTGACCTGGTTGCCAAAGATGTCGATGGGATTTCCATCTTCGTCGAGCCGCTGCACGATCCCCATCGTGCCGCGATCGATCGCCGAACGGAAGAAACGAGTGATCGTCGAATCCCGGTTGTACTCAACCGAAGCAGCAAGTGGTGCAAACTGTGTCTCGTTGTACCTGGCGAAACGCGGATCGAGATACTCGAGCCGCACGAGCTGCTGTCGACCACTCGCACGCAGACGCATCGCGCCATGACGCAGCCGGTTCATCAGATTCACGTTGCTGATTTCAAACAAACCAAGCGCGCCCGCGTCGGTTGAGAACCCACCGCCGTAATCCATCACATTCGGCTTCTTCTCTTCGACGTCGATGATGACATCTCGACGCTTGAAGCCCGACGTTGTTTCGCCAGCCGGTTCTGTTCGTATGATCACCTGCCGGTAAGCATCAGTCAGGTAAAGCTCACGTTCAGCTTCCGAGATTCGATCGGCCCTCAGAACACCGCCTTCCGCAATCGGAATCGCCCTTCTGATGGCGCGGCGCTTGGTGCGTCGAGTGTTCTGGTCGCCAGTGACTCCGTTGATGAGGATTTGATTGATGAAGACCTTGTCGCCCTCGTTCGTGATCGCGTAAACGAGCCTGACTTGCTCCTCGTCGCCTTTTTTCGGCAATTCGACGACAGAAAAGTCGATGCGCACATCGACGTAACCTTCACGCGCGTACAGTGCCGAAACTCGATCTGCATCGGCACGCGCCTGCGACCGCGAATAAGGAGCCCCGATTACGGTTCTCAACTCGCGACGAAGTCTGTCATCGGTATGAATCTTGTTTCCTTTTACTTCGAGGCCGGCGATACGAGTCAAAGGCCCTTCTGTCACTTGAAAAGTGATGATCAGACCTTCTCCATTAATCGAGACGCCCTGCAGGACAGCCACCGTCGCTCTTCGATACCCGAGATCGCGCATGAAGGCCTCGACAGTGCGACGGTCCTGTTCCAGCAGCGTGAGGCTTGTGTAACCCCGGCCGTAACCAAGAAACGGAATCAAACCGATCGCATTCGCCTTCTGAGTCTTCAGCTCAGCCTCGATATCTTCATACGACAGCCGGTTCGTTCCTGTAATGCGGATGTCGTCAAGACGAAAACGCCTGCCTCGCTCAACCTGATATTCGATCGTTACATTGTTGCCGGTTAAAGTGTTTGGATTCAGATTCTGGCACGTATCTTCGGTGCCGTTTGGTCCAAGATCAGCAGGCGCATTACTCACCGTACATATTTCTGTTACCTCAGCAAAGAAAAAGCCATCCTCCTGAAGCTTGTTGCGGATTCGTCGCCCGCCTTCAACTATTGCCGAATAATCGACGTTGCCCTCACGCATAACGGGCAACAACTCTCGCTGTGTCTTCTCACTGACTTCGTAGTTCTTGACGACCACATTGACCTTCGGTCCAACAACTCCGGTGAGAACAATTCGCACTTTGTTCTTCTCCGGGTCTCTCTCCACGCGCGGGTCTTCTAAAATCGGCGAGAGAAAGCCTGCGGCGACGAGAGCGTCACGAATGCGATTCACGTCGGTCGCCAGATCATCGCGTGTAAAAGGCGTGCCTTCTTGGAGCAGTAGAGAATTGCGTACCGGACCAGGATCAAAGCCTTTGATGTCGATTCCAAAAGACTCAACTCGACCTTGTTCGTTCGGCGTCACGCGATAGATAACTGTCGCGCGAATACCACGCGGGCCGACTTGCTCGACGGCCTCAACCGTGGCGTTGAAGTACCCATGGTCGCGCAAGTACACCTGAATCTCGTCAGCGTTGCGTTGAATGAGTTGTTTAGACAGACGTGTACCCGGCTGGATGAAATTCAATCGCGCGCGAAGCTCATCGACTGAGATGGGCGTACCTGTAACTGGTCCAGTGATCTCGATACGCACGTCGCCAATCTGCACCTGACGCTGCACCACGAAACGCAGCCGCACAGGTGAAGTCGGGCTGGTACCGTCTTCAACCACTTCAACGCGCACATTGGCAACGCGTCCAGTGTCAAACAGTGCTTGCAGCGAGTCGCGTACACGTACTGCCGAGTACGGGGTATTTGCGGCAACTTTGAGTACGGCAAGTAATTCAGCCTGGACGGCAGGATTATCGGGCGTTCCTTCGAAAACCAATTCGACCTGCGTTATCTGGCGGCCTTCATAGTCCTCGATTCGCGCGTCCTTGAGAGCATTGGCTTGCGCCACCGTCCAGAAAGAGAACCCGAGTATGACCACAAGCAACAGTTTGTGTTTTATGTGCTTCTTCGCGGCCAATCGTAAACGTACCCCTTGCTCAGAATCTCTTTCTAAAACGGATTTCAAAACTGAAGTTGTTAGTGCGCGCGCTCAGCCTTCTCGTCGAGGCCTGCTCGTACTGCGCCACAAACGAAAGTCGATCAGAAACGCGATACTCGAGCGCCAGGATCTGGTTCGGGTCCGATGTGACGTTGGTCGAATACGTCACCGTCACTTCTTTGCTGATTCTTTGTCCGAGAACTAGCCGTGCAGCCGGCGTTGAGCCCGCAGTTCCGCCGATCACTGGATTGATTTCAAAACGCGTCAGACCAAAAAGCTTTCTCGTCGCCCGCTGTGCTGGAGCGTTAATCAGCGCATCTGTGAGCAGGCTCGTGGCTGCGCCTACCTCAGACTGGGCCAGGATCGACGAACTCTTGTCGCTGGAAGAAAGCTGTCCGGTCGTGATCAATGAGACAACGTCGGCCTGCGGCAATGCTGGCTCAGAACGCACCGCAGCCTGAGGCTGCGAGAGTGGACCAGTCAGGCTGACAATCACGCGATAGCCTCTGATCTGCGATTCTGCTTGAATGTTGAGAATCGGATCCGCGTCGCGGGCCGGCGGCAGATCCAACAGCGCTCTCGTAATCTCGTAACGATCGTTGCGGAAATTCAGCGTTCCGCTTGTTGCTGTAATTCTTCCCGAGATGGTTGGATCGTTGACTGGTCCATCCAACTGAAGCGAAACGGATCCGACGAGATCCGCGAGATTGTTTCGCACGACGAGCGCATTTCTTCCTTCGACGCGCAGTGCTGTGAAAACAGCAGTGCGGGTGAGTTCAACCTCGGCGCCTTCTTCGATCGACTCGCCGCGTCGCACATTGATCAGATCGGCCAGTTCAATGTCCTGCGTGTATTCGGTACGGCGTAAGTTGACAGTGCCGCTAATCAACTGCTCTCGCGATGAACCCCGAATCTCGACGTCAGCATCGAGCGTCGAGCGAAAATCCTCCGGAAATGGAACAGTGACGTCATCGCCGTGAAGATTGACGCGAAACGCGGACACGGTGAACCCTTCGAGCAAAGCGCCGCCACTCGCAGACACTCGTCCACCACCGATTGTTCCCGTGAGCGAATCGATTTGAGCCTGATTCGCGGTAAATCTGAGCGTAGCCCGCAAATTCGCAACGGTCCAACGTTCGTTTCCGAGCAGCACAGACACGGAAGCGTTGTTGAGGGACGCTGTGCCCAACATCCGAGGCTCTTCGAAGCTGCCGTTGATCCGAACGGCTACTTCGGCCGTCCCTGAGGAGAAGAAATCCGGCGAGATCCCGTTGAGCACGCGCATGTTCAGATCGCCGTTGATATTCAACCCTTGCCGGCCGCCGGACGCCGTCGCCAACGTGCCGTCGAGAACGATGTTAGTTCCTGGTCCAGTGAATCTCGTTTCCTGAAACCGGATCTCGTTTGGTGTGAAGTTAACTACCAGCGGCGTGGTAGCGTTGAGCTGAACGTCTTCGACGCGAAAACTCAGTTCCGAAAATGTTGCGGTGCCCGTTAATCCTGCGAGTGTGAAGTTCTCGTCTTCGTCGAGTAAGTTGCCCTCGGCCTTGATGGTGCCGTTGGCGCGACCTGAGATTCGCACGGTGCTGCCCGGCAGCGCAATCTGAAACAGGTTCGTCAGATCGGCATTCGTGAATGTCGTATCGAGACTTGCCGCAAGACGTGGACTCGCGAGATTGATGTTTGCGGCGACTACCTGCGGTGGTCCAAATATGCCCGATGTTAACGTAATGCTCAGTTGTTGGTTTTCAGTCTTGCCTGCCAGGGCGACTGTGCCTGCCGGACGACCATTGATCGTGACGTCGCGACCTTGCCCATTGAACGTCACTCGATAATTCCGGAAATCTTCTTCCAGGAGATTTCCGGCTACCTCGGCGGTGAAGTCAGCCACACCCGTGACGGAGGGAAAGCCCGGCCTGTTAGCAAGTGCAACCAGTCGCGCCAGCTGAATACTCTCGGCATTACCCTGGAATTTAAACTCTCGACTCTTCGTATTGAAATTGCCGCTCGCGACGATGTGGCCTGCAGCGAGGCGAACATCGACGTTGTCGACGAAAACGTTAGGGCCATCGAACCGGGCACGCGCAATGAGACTTTCGAGTGTTTCGCCGCCGAGTTTGCCTGGTCCAAATCGCAGGTTCGCCTCACCCCGCATCGCATCAGGAATTCCAGCGACATTAATATCGCCGGAAATGTCTGACTGAGTATCTGAAGTTATTTGCGGCGGGATGTCCACCGGCGAAAGTGCCAGCAGGTTTCGCGCACTAAACCGATCGAGCTTGGCGTTGATCGACATGTTGTTTTCACCAATCCTCGGCTTGACCAGTGAAAACTGAACTCCGCCTCCATCACGCTCCTGCAAATTCCCATCCGGGACTCGTATTTCCGCGTCGTTCATATCAACTGACGCCGACAACGAGCCCAATTCATTTCCGTTGACTATCAACGTTCCAACAGAAACTTTTCCATTTACATTCGGCGAACTCAGCCTGCCTCGAATGTTTCCGTTGAAAGCGAGCTGACCTCCCAGTTCGATCCCATATTCTTCCATTTGGGCTTCAACTTGAGGCAGAAGTCCTGAAGAAACGAGAACGGCTTGCAGTTCTGCCGCGTCGGTTGAATTAAGGTCGACTTGAAGGTCTGAATCGTTCTCGAAAGAGAACCTACCGGTCGCAGTCAACTTAGTCGCCGGTGTTTGGAGGTTTACCTGTTGAATATCAAACGTACCTCGATCGGCGCGCATTGCAACTTCGCCGGTGATTGGAATTCTGTCTGCGCTTGTTTCACCGGTTTCGGCGGTCAGTCGCGTGGAAACAGTTCCTGAAGCGAGTTTGAATTCAGTGCCTGGAAACGTCAGATCGACTCTGCCCGTGGCGCGACCGGCTAACGGCACCGCACTACCTGCCCAGGCTGTGAGCGGTCCCGCGATGTCGATATTCGTGAAGTCAGCACTCACCTGCGACGTGCCGCCTCGCGCGATGGCAACGCGCGCGTTCCCGCTCGCACGTCCCTTGAATACGTCCGCCGTGAAATTGTTGAGTTGAATCTCGCGATTCGTCGCGACGACGGTGGCACGCGCCTGGCCCATGTTCATGCTACCCATGACGCCGCCGCCGATACTCAAATCAGCAGTCGCACGGTAGCTTCCGGAAGGTTCGACGACGAACACCGGTCTCGCAAGCTTTACGTTCTCCGCCTGGCCGTCTGCAACCTTGACTGTGCCCGCATCGATATCGGCCGTCGAGCCCTCGATTCGCCTGTTGCGCACAGACAAACGAACCCCGGCGATGTTCAGACTTCCAATCTCCGCACCTGCTGCGCTCGTCGCTCCAACCTGTACGTCTTTAACGACGACGCTGGTAACACCACCACGATCCTCGATGTTGATATTGTTGGCTGTGACTCCTTTGACCTGCGCGCCCGAAGCCGTAATCGTTCCGGCTTTGACGCTCGCGACAGTCGCATTCGTGACGTCGCCCTGCTTTCGCACTCGCAAATCTGAAGCAGTGATTCCACCGACTTTTGCGCCGGAAGCAGCGAGCCCGTTGGCCGTGAACTGACTCGAGCTTGCCGTCAGAACGCCGTCATTCATCTCAGCGCGCGCGTCATGCAGAATTAGACCAGTCAGCGTGGTCCCATAACTTTTTTCCGCAACGGCGCGTAACTCACCGACCCAACGAAAGTTCGTGCCGGTGCCCATGACGTTGCCCATCAACTGCACAGAATCGATCCGGAAATCGCCGGCATTAAGTAGATCCGCGACAGCCTTGCCATTGATCTCGTAACTCTTGCCTTGCACCGAACCACTCGCGCTTACATTCAGTCCCTGCAAACGCACGCCATCGGCGGCGAGTGCGTCTGACTTAACCTCTCCGTCTACCTTGAACTGATCTCCCTGACCCGTAACCGTACCGACAAAGTTTCCCGCGCCACGCAAAGTCGCACCCGGCTGGAGAACGTCTGAAAGTTGAGTGAGATCGACTGTCGAAGTAATCTTCATCTGGTAACGAAGCGCGCGCCAATCATCCATCACACCCTCCAAACGCGCTTCGGCGACGGGCGATCTCAATACGGCTTCCTGAATCTCCGCTCTTGTTTGATTGACACGACCACGCGCATGGAAATCGATGTTGTTGACGGCGCGACCGTCGTAAGTGAAAGTTGAATTCGTAGCGTTCAGCGTAACGGTATTCATCCAACTTGCGGCTGGAGCGCTTGGGTCGTCGGGTAGGATTGTTACTTGCAGGTTTCGCGCATCGCCGGAGATGTCGTGACGAGCATCACCGTAATAGATCGTTCCATTCTTGATTTCGACGTTAGCGGTTGAATAGGCGAAAAGGATTCGCTTGTTTGGTTCTGGCGGTGGAATGTGGATGTTGCGGAAGTTCGAGCGGCCTTGCTCGTCAAACTTAACCCATGCTTCAAGACCCTCGATTTTCAGGTCCTGGAGATTGATGTTGCGTCGCAGGTTCAAGGCATATAGATCTTCAATTCTGATCGTCGCTACAAGTCGACCGATCTTTCCGAGCTGCTCCCCGGTCGACGAGTCGTAAAGTTCTACTCCCGACATCTCCACAGTTTGAGGTGGGAAGGTGGCGTGAAACTCTCGAATCTCGGCGCGTATGCCGTAGTTCGCAAACGTCTGTTTGATCTGGCCGGCGAGGTAGCGATCGACGTAGCCCAAGCGAAACAGAAAAAGCACCAGCAGGATCACGACCAACGCAGCTACGCCGACGATCACAGCGGCGAGAAACGCGTGGCGGCGAGTGAAGTAACGCCAACGTTTTCTCACTGTGGTCGGAGGCGGATCTGGTTGAATGTTCGGCTCGTCTACACTCATAACCTGCAAGTCGCCTTGCGACTCC
>Ga0157372_10008706_pt1 | contig 10776 bp, 8 predicted proteins | sample C55metaG_FD_115307 | JGI IMG/M metagenome (GOLD analysis project Ga0157372, IMG submission 115307) | Corn rhizosphere microbial communities from Kellogg Biological Station, Michigan, USA - C5-5 metaG | ecosystem: Host-associated > Plants > Roots > Rhizosphere > Soil | place: USA: Michigan...
ATCAGCGGTGCTTCCGCGGGTTCAATAGTCCCAAATAGGGTCGTCAAGGAGCGCTCCGGTCATTTGCCTCGGCCAGCAGGCAACTTCACAAATGCACCCTGTGCGCCAATTTGTCCCACGAGCGTAAATGTATGAAGGAGCTGCAGTTACATATCAATTCAGCCCCGTGCAGAGTCGTTCCCAAGTGCAACTCGCTGCACATTATGAGAACCCTTCATTTGCGCCCTCAGGGAATTAGGCTAGGGTTTGATCTCTGTGGGTCCGAATCTTGGTTACAGCGGTTACCCGGAAACAGCGGTCGCGGCAAGAGACGTTGCAAGCACCCATATCTACGAGATGGCGCGCCGGATCCTATCCACGATCCGGAAACCCGAGCACTTACTTGCCTAGCACCAGCTTGGCGATAGTAGCCAGCTGCATGTTTGAGGTGCCCTCGTAGATCTTGCCGATCTTCGCATCGCGCCAGTATTTCTCGACCGGATAATCCTTGGTGAAGCCGTAGCCGCCATAGATTTCGATGGCCAGGGAGGTTACTCGTTCGGCGACTTGCGATGCGAACAGTTTGGTCATGGCCGCTTCTTTCACGAAGTTTACCCCTGCATCCTTCATCCGGGCGCAGTTGTAAACCATAAGACGGGCCGCTTCCAGTTCGGTCGCCATCTGCGCAATCTGGAACTGGATACCCTGATTCTCCGCGATCGCCTTGCCGAACTGCTTGCGTTCCAGAGCGTACTTGCAGGCGAACTCCCAAGCCCCGCGCGCCAATCCCACCATCTGGGCACCAATGCCGATGCGGCCTTCGTTCAATGTTTCAATGGCAATCTTGTATCCCTTGCCCGGCTCGCCCAGTACGTTTTCTTTGGGCACCCGGCAGTCCTCAAGAATCAGTTCGCAGGTGGAGGACGCCCGGATACCGAGTTTGTCTTCCTTTTTGCCGACGGCAAATCCTGGGAAGTCTTTTTCAATAAGAAAGGCAGTAATGCCTTTGTACCCGGCGCTGGGATCGAGGGTAGCGAAAAGCACGAACAAGCCCGCTTCCTTCCCATTCGTGATCCACAGCTTCCTACCGTTGAGGACGTATTCGGATCCCTTCAGCGCAGCCCGTGTCTGCAACGCGAATGCATCGGAACCCGAACCGGCCTCGCTCAGGGCGTAGGCGCCCACGATTTCGGTGGCCATTCGGGGCAAGTAGCGCTTCTTCTGCTCTTCATTCCCCCAGCGCAGAAGGGCGTTGTTGACGAGCGTATTCTGCACATCCACGATGACGCCGGAAGACGCATCCACCCGCGAAAATTCCTCCACGGCAAGGATGGCCTCGAAGAACTTCCCGCCGCCTCCGCCATACTGTTCCGGAATCTCGATGCCCATCAGCCCGAGCTGAAAAAAATCGTGAAGTAGCTCTTTCTCGAATACGCCTTTCTCGTCCATTTCCTTCACGTGGGGACGGATCTTCTCATCCGCGAACTGTCGAATGTTGTCGCGGAAAAGAATTTCGTCTTCAGTCAGGGAAGTCAGAGGCGTGGGCTGGGTAGTTTGCAGAGTCTCCGGCATAAACGCACCTTCGTTGCGGAAGTGGGCAGACGATTCATGGTAGCACTTCCATCCGCGGTACACGGATGGGGCACTTCCGGTTCATCCTTCCGATCTGTTACTGTTTTCTGTTTGCCTGCGGCAGCAGTGATTGATGTCACAGAACTGCCGGGCGGCGCATGAAAGGATTCACTGCCTGGTTGGAAAGGCTGCAATCTTGAGCCTACCCTGCTTCACGGCACGGAAAGGACGAGAGCGTGATCGTCGGAGTTCCGAAGGAAACGTATCCGGGAGAGCGTAGAGTTGCCCTGGTCCCGGCAGTCATCCCCAATATCACCAAAGCGCGCATGGAAGTGATCATAGAGAATGGAGCGGGCGAGCAGGCGGGCTATCCCGATGCCGCTTATGTGGAGAAGGGCGCAAAGATCGTTGCCGACCGCGCTACGGTCTTTCGTAATGCCGATGCGGTTTTGCAGGTGCTCTGCTACGGCTCGAATGACGTCAGTGGCAAGGATGATCTGCCGCTGTACAAATCGGGGCAGGCGCTGATCGGCTTCCTACGGCCGTTTGGCTCGGCAGAGACGATCCAGAACATCGCCCACGCCGGAGTCACGGCATTTTCGGTCGAACTGATGCCGCGCACCACCCGTGCCCAGAGCATGGATGCCCTTTCTTCCATGGCCACGATCTGCGGGTACAAAGCCGTCCTGCTCGCCGCCGAAACCTCACCCCGGGTCTTTCCCATGATGACCACAGCCGCCGGGACGATCACGCCGGCGCGCGTGTTCGTGATCGGTGCGGGCGTGGCCGGATTGCAGGCGATCTCTACCGCTCGCCGGCTCGGTGCCGTTGCCTCCGCCTATGACATGCGGCCTGCCGCCAAGGAGCAGGTCCAGAGCCTGGGAGGACGATTCATCGAACTTCCCATCGAAGCCCAGAATGCGCAGGACGCCCGCGGCTACGGTACCGCGCAGGACGAATCTTTCTACGCGCGCCAGCGCGAATTGCTAACCCGGGTGGTTGCGGAAAGCGATGTCGTGATCACCGCCGCCGTCATTCCAGGGAAGAAATCCCCAGTATTGATCACGGCGGATATGGTGAAAGGAATGGCTCCGGGATCTGTCATCGTGGACCTGGCCGCGGAGCGCGGCGGCAACTGCGAGTTGACCAAGATGGCCGAAACCATCAAGGTGCATTCCGTCACCATAATCGGCGCGATCAATCTGGCCAGCACGGTTCCTTATCATGCCAGCCAAATGTACGCCCGCAACCTGATGACCTTTCTCACTTATATGGTGAAAGACTGCAAGCCGCAGTTGAACATGCAGGATGAGATCATCCGCGAAACCATGATCACCAGCGGCGGAGAAATCATCAACCCGCGAATTCGCGATTTCTTCAAGCTGCCCCCCTTGCCACCTCAACCCGCAACCTAAAGGAGCACAGATGCCAGCGGATTTCATTTCTAATCTTTATGTCTTCATCCTCGCGGGGTTCGTAGGATTTGAAGTTATCCGAAGGGTTTCACCCCTCTTGCACACCCCGCTGATGTCACTGACCAACGCCCTGGACGCCATCGTGGTAGTCGCGGCCATCATCATCGCTGGACGGCATGAGACCACGCTGACGACGGTACTCGGTGCCATTGCGGTGGCGGCATCGTTCAGCAACATGGTGGGAGGATTCGTCATCACCGACCGCATGCTGCGCATGTTCAAATCCGGCAGGTCGAAACAATCATGACCGGACTGGCACTTCAGCAGTATCTCGACTTCGCCTACATCGCCGCCGTCGTCCTCTTCGTTCTCTCGCTGAGATTTCTCAACTCGCCCACGACGGCGCGGATGGGCGTACTGTGCGGCGAAATCGGAGCTGCGCTGGCGGTCGTCGCTACCCTGTTCAATCCCGAGGTGGCCCAGTACAAGTGGGTACTCATTCCTCTGATCGTGGGCGCCGGGGTGGGAGTTCCTCTTGGCCTGGTACACATGACGGCGGTGCCGCAGCGAACGGCTCTGAGTCATGCCTTCGGCGCGCTTTCCGCAGCCATGATTGGCATTGCCGAGTTCTACGTCGGCACCGAACCCGTCACCCGCTTTCAAATGGGTGAAATCGGGCTCGAAGTCATTATTGGTTCGCTGACCTTTACCGGCAGTCTCATCGCAGCGGGGAAACTGCAGGAAATCCTGCCGCAACGACCCATTGTCTACCGCGGACAGAATATTGTCAGCCTTTCGGTGCTTGGAGCCGCACTCGCATTGGCGGTCGCGCTGGTGGTCAATCCGGCGAACGCCTGGCTGTTCCCGATCATGGTTATCGTGGCCCTCATCTTTGGCGTGCTGCTGGTCACGCCCATTGGCGGCGCCGACATGCCGACAGTGATCTCGCTCTTGAACTCTTACGCCGGTTTTTCGGCGGCCTTGTTGGGATTTGTTCTGAACAGCAAGGTGCTGGTGGTAGCCGGCGCTCTCGATGGATCCTCCGGTTTCATTCTGTCCGTCATTATGTGCAAGGCCATGAACCGCTCCTTCAGCAACGTTATGTTCGGAGCGTTCGGCCAGGTGCAGACATCGGCAGCAGGCGTCAAGGAAGAACGAGTGGTCCGTAGCGCAAACCCCGAAGAAGCCGCTTCCATTCTGTCGGCAGCGAACAAAGTGGTAATCGTCCCGGGATACGGTATGGCCGTCGCCCAGGCGCAGCATAAAGTCCGCGAGCTGTACGACGTGCTCACGAAGAAGGGGATCGATGTCCGCTTCGCGATCCACCCGGTTGCGGGACGCATGCCCGGCCACATGAACGTCTTGCTGGCCGAAGCTGACATTCCTTACGATCGCCTCATCGAGATGGATGAGATCAACGGCGACTTCCCGCAGACCGATGTCGCACTCGTCATCGGCGCCAATGACGTGACCAACCCCGCGGCCCGCACCGATCAAACGAGCCCCATCTTCGGCATGCCTATTCTCGACGTCGACAAGGCTCATACCGTGATGGTCATCAAGCGCAGCATGAATCCGGGATTCGCGGGGATCGACAACCCGCTGTATTACATGGACAACAACCTCATGCTGTTCGGAGATGCCAAGCAGTTCGTCGGCAGCATCGTGCGCGAACTGGGCACAGGACATTGATTCCCTAGATCAAGGTAGGTTAACGAGCGCAGCTTATGAGAACTCAATTATTTCTGTCAGCCGTACTCTTCATCTCGGTTTTATCCTCCGCTCAATCGCAACCCCAACTAAACCTCATGCCCATGCCGTCCAGCGTGCAGCATGGCACAGGGCAACTGCAGATCAGCGCAGCATTTTCCGTAGCCGTCACCGGAACACACGATGCTTCCCTGGACAGCGGTGCGCAGCGTTTTAGCGAGCAACTGTCACGAATCACCGGCATCCCCGTCCGCGCCAATACCTCGGGCGCGCCGACGCTCGAAGTTCACGCCGACCACGGGCGCGAAGCGGTTCAAAAGCTCGGCGAAGATGAATCTTACGAACTCACCGTAATGGCATCTGGCGCAAAGATCACCGCTCCGAATCCGCTAGGCGCGCTACACGGCCTGCAGACGTTTCTGCAATTGGTGCAAATCGGTCCGAATGGTTTCGCCGTTCCGGCAGTGACCATCAAAGATCAGCCTCGCTTCCCCTGGCGCGGTTTGCTCATTGACGTCAGCCGCCACTTCATTCCCATTGATGTCCTCAAGCGCAATCTCGACGGCATGGCTGCCGTCAAGATGAACGTCCTGCACTGGCACCTTTCAGACGATCAGGGCTTCCGCGCTGAAAGCAAGAAGTTCCCAAAGCTCACCGGGATGGGTTCGGAAGGCAAGTTCTATACCCAGGAAGAAATCCGCGACCTGATCGCCTACGCGCACGATCGCGGCATCCGTATTGAGCCCGAGTTCGATACTCCCGGCCACAGCCGCTCGTGGTTCGTGGGATACCCCGAACTGGCCAGCAATCCGGGTCCGTTCACGGTGGAGAACGAAAACGGGAACCAGTCCGTGACCGATCCGACCCGCGAAGAGACCTACAAGTTCATGGACAAGTTCGTCGAAGAGATGGCAAAGCTGTTTCCTGATCAATTTTTCCACATCGGCGGCGACGAGGTGGACCCAAAGTACTGGGATTCCAATCCCAAAATTCAGGCGTTCAAACAAGCGCATGGGATGAAAACGAATCAGGACTTACAGGCGTATTACAACCAGCGCTTGGAGAAGATTCTGGCCAAGCATCACAAGACCATGGTGGGCTGGGATGAGATTCTTCACCCCGATTTGCCGAAGGACATCGTGGTGCAATCATGGCGCGGACAGGAGTCCTTAGCCAGGGCCGCAGAACAGGGCTATCGTGGCCTCCTCTCTTACGGTTACTACGTCGATCTCATGTGGCCTGCGGCGCGCCACTATGCTGTCGACCCGATGAGTGGCGCCGCCGCAAACCTCACTCCCGAGCAGAAAGCGTTGATCCTGGGAGGCGAGTCCGCCCAGTGGGCTGAGTGGGTCACGCCCGAGAACATCGACTCCCATATATGGCCACGCAATGCGGCCATTGCTGAGAGGCTCTGGTCTCCACAGAATGTAACCGACGTGAACTCGATGTACACGCGCATGCATGCCGTCGGTCTTGAGCTTGAAGCGCTCGGTTTAAGGGAATATTCGACCCGTGACCGGATGTTGCAGCGCATGGCAGGCACTTCCGACATTACTGCTCTCCGCGTGCTGGCGGACGTGGTCGAACCGGTCAAGGACTACAACCGGTGGGATGACGCCAAAGGCCCGATCGATTTTCACGCACCTCTGACTAGCCTGATCGATGCGGCATACCCTGAGAGTGATACCGCACGCGAATTCAGCGCCCTGGTGCAGCAGTTTATTGAGAGTGGCTACAAAGATCAGGCTGCCGAGGCCAGGATTCGCAAGTGGCTGGTGCTCTGGCGAGACAATGACGCGAAGCTTGAGCCTTTGCTTCATCAATCGTCGCTTCTCCAGGAGGACATCCCAGTTTCGCAAAACCTGGCAATGGTCGCCGCCGCCGGGCTGCAAGCACTGGATTATCTCGATAAAGGCGAATCTGAACCGGAGCTGTGGAAAGCGCAGCAAATAGCGGTAACCGAAGTAGCCAAGAAGCCCGTCGCCGGGCTACTGCTGCAGGTGACCGGTCCGATTGAGCAACTGGCGCAGGCAGCCGGTCAGACGCAAACGAAGTGATTGGGCGAGCCGTCCATGAGTGATACCACTCAGGGACGACTCCTATGCCGCAACTCGTGGTCCGTAATCTTGAGCAGTCCGTGAGGGTTCGCCTGCAGCGTCGCGCCAAGCGCATGGCCGGAGCCTGGAAGAGGAACTGCGGGATATTCTCCAGAAGGCTGCGGGCTTTGACGAATAGCTGCCCGTATAGAATATCGGCGCGTGATATCCTAATAGCAGCAGCTGCGCACCGTCTTGGCGGAAGTCTCCGCCGTTCCTGAAGCAATTCAGAAAAAAGCTCAGCAGAAGAGAAGCCAGAACTATGCTTTCAGTCAGCAATGTATCGATGCGCTACGGCGCGAAGGTTTTATTCGAAGAAGTTTCTACCGCGTTTACCCCGGGGAAGCGGTACGGCTTGACCGGGCCGAATGGCGCCGGAAAATCCACGTTCATGAAGCTGCTTAGCGGCGAACTCGACCCGCAAAAAGGCACCGTCGTCCGCCCTCGCAAGCTCGGAGTGTTAAGCCAGGACCAGTTCGCCTTTGATGCCTTTACGGTACTCGACACCGTCATCATGGGCAACAAGCGTCTCTGGGCTGCGCTGCAGGAGCGTGATGCCATCTACGCCAAGCACGATATGACCGATGAAGATGGCATGAAGCTCGGGGAGCTAGAAGGCGTCGTGGGCGAAGAAGATGGTTACACCGCCGAGAGCGATGCCGCGATTCTTCTCCAAGGTCTGGATATCTCCGAAGACTTGCATGCGCGCAAGATGGGCGAACTGCAGGGCGGCCAAAAGGTCCGCGTGCTCCTCGCGCAGGCTCTCTTCGGCCATCCTCAAGCTCTTCTGCTCGATGAGCCTACGAACCACCTCGACCTGGATTCGATTCACTGGCTGCAGGGCTTTCTCAACGTTTACGATGGCGTCGTTATTGCTATCTCGCACGACCGTCACTTCCTGAACAGCATTTGTACGCACATTGCCGACATCGACTACGAAACCATCATCACCTACACCGGCACGTATGACGATATGGTCGTGGCCAAGACGCAGGTGCGCTCGCAGATCGAGGCGCAGAACGCTCAGCGCGAGAAGAAAATTGCGCAGTTGAACGAATTTATCGCACGATTCTCCGCCGGAACTCGTTCCAGCCAGGTGCAGTCGCGCCGCAAAGAAGTCGAGCGCCTGCAGGTAACGGAACTTGCCCGATCCAACATTCAGCGCCCGTTCATCAAATTCGAGCAGAAACGTCCTTCGGGCAAGCACATCCTCGAAATCGAGCACCTGAGCAAATCGTATGACGAGAAGCTCGTAATTCGCGACTTTACCGCCAGCATCACCCGGGGCGAAAAGATCGCTCTGATGGGACGCAACGGCGCGGGAAAAACTACGCTGCTGAATGCTCTCCTGGCGAATTCGCCCACCACGCCGGAAGCCGAACTGCGTAAAACCAGCGGCTACGACGGCCCGTTCGTGGACGGTGGCAAAGTCAACTGGGGGCACGAAGCTTCCATCGGCTACTTCGCCCAGGACCATCGCAGTCTCATCGAAACCGGTACGACTGCCATCGAATGGCTACACCAGTGGGACCCGTCGGCGGTCACCGAAGAACTGCGCGGCATTCTCGGCCAGATGCTTTTCGCCCGCGATGAGGCCACCAAGAGCACCAACGTGCTGTCTGGTGGAGAAGCCGCGCGCCTGCTCTTCTGCAAGCTCATGCTGCAGAAGCCCAATGTTCTCATTCTCGACGAACCCACGAACCACCTCGACCTGGAATCGATTAACGCGCTCAACATCGCGCTGCAGCGCTACCACGGCACGGTCCTGCTGGTCACGCACGACCACGATTTGATCGACGAAGTCGCTACGCGCGTGTGGCACTTCGAAAGCGATCACAAGATCACTGATTTCAAAGGTACGTACGAGGAGTACCAGTCGGCCGCCGTTGCAGTGTGAAGGTAGCGAGGGCCGTATGGAACATCCGGTTAGCGGCTTCGAATGCTGTCCCTGCATGAATTGCCCGTTGCACCATTTCCGCTGCATGTAAATCAACCTGGTTCTCCACAGCCTTGCACAGCGATCCTAGTTGCGTTGTGCGCCCAAGTTGAAGATAATGAGCGCAAATGCCTTACTCGTCAGGGTCTTGTGTCCTGTGTACAGTCGAACCGATTTATTGAGGATTCTGCACGTCACCCCGCGCCAGTTAGCCAACTGGGAGCGGAGCGGTCTGGTGGCGCCCAACGAGAGCTACAGCTTCTCCGACCTGCTGGAAATCAAAAAAATACGCGATCTCTGCGCCATGAGCGTCCGCCCCAATGTGATTCGGGAGTCGCTGGAGGCCATGCGCAAGCAGGCAGCTGGGATCGAGAAGCCGTTGCTGGAAGCCGGAGCGTGGTCAACCAGGAAGCACCGCGTCGCATTCCGGCATGAAGGCAAGCTGCTGGAGCCGATCGCCGGACAGTTCCTGATGGATTTTTCCGAACGCGAGAAGGTTGTGACCACGACTCCCGTTCCGCGGCCCGAACCCACTCCCCGCGATCACGAAATTTCGGCGCTGTTCGCTCGTGGGATTGCCCTGGAAGAGAATCCCGCCACCCAGCCCGAAGCCATGGCGGCCTACCACAAAGTTTTGGAACTCGAACCCACGCACGCCGCCGCGCACATCAATCTGGGCACGCTCTACTACAACCGCCAGGAATTCGGCCACGCGGAAAAGCACTATCGCAGCGCTATTGAATCCGATGCCCGTTATGCCCTCGCCTATTTCGATCTGGGCAACGTCCTCGACGAAACTGGACGGGTGCAGGAAGCGGTGCAGACCTACAAGATCGCTATTCAGCTGGCTCCCACGTACGCCGACGCACATTACAATCTCGCACTCGCCTACGAGAAGCTGCGTGAGCCCCGGAAGGCTCTCAAGCACTGGCAAGCCTACATCCGGCTCGATACGTCAGGTCCCTGGGCCGTCCATGCCCGTAGCCAGATCAAGCGTATTCTGCAAGCGGATGGGCTCAAGCTGGTTTTCAAGCGCGCGTAGTCCGCTTGCAGGCAGCTCTGTGATGTTCCCCACACGAGTGTGAACAAAAACCGCGGCACAATAATTCCTAGCTGTGAGCTGATGCGAAGCGGTAATGCCAAACTCGCGCGGCGCCAATGAGGTTGGTGTCATCGCCCAAGGAGGCCATGGCCAACTCCGTCTTATTCGCCGGCACGAAGCGGCAACCGCTACGAATGAGCGTGCGCATCCTCTCCATCATGAGGTCAGCACTTTTCATCACGCTGCCGCTGAGTACGATCGCATCCGGGGTGAACAGGTTGATCAGATTGGCGAGCCCCAGTCCCAGATAGTAGGCCTCGGTCTCCACCGCCTGCACCGCGACCTTATCGCCTTCCCGCGCCAGTTCGCAGATGCGTTTCGCCGTGATTCCATCGCCATGCGGATAGCCGGCTGGGGCATTGTGTTGTAACCATCCGACCATGGCGGGCCCGGCGGCGAGCGATTCCCAGCAACCGCGGAACCCACAGGTGCATTGTGGTCCCGCGGGATCGATGACGTGATGCCCAATCTCAGGGTGCGCGCCATCCACGCCACGATAAAGTTTTCCGTCCAGGATGATGCCGCCGCCGATCCCGGTTCCGACCGTGACGTAGATCAGGCGCGTCCGGTTGCGTCCCGCGCCCCATCCGGCTTCGGCGAGCGCAGCGGCATCGGCGTCGTTCTCGAGCGCAACCTGCACACTAAAGACCTGAGCCAGATCTTTGACCGGACTCTTCCCTCTCCACCCGGGAAGGAAATCGACATCCCCAAACTCACCTCGCATGGGATCGACGGGCCCTGTCGACCCGATCCCGATACCTGTAACTTGCCCCCCTGCCCTCTGCGCAGTCCTGCGTAGCATGTGGGCAATGAGTTCGATCCCATCCGAATATCGGTTCGGGTCCGTAGGCGACTCCATTCGGGAGAGCACCTTGCCCTTATCATCCACCATGCCAACGGCAATTTTGGTCCCGCCGATATCGACGGCTCCGATCATGAATACTCCGGCTGCATCGATTTGGCTTC
>Ga0157372_10008709_pt1 | contig 10774 bp, 11 predicted proteins | sample C55metaG_FD_115307 | JGI IMG/M metagenome (GOLD analysis project Ga0157372, IMG submission 115307) | Corn rhizosphere microbial communities from Kellogg Biological Station, Michigan, USA - C5-5 metaG | ecosystem: Host-associated > Plants > Roots > Rhizosphere > Soil | place: USA: Michigan...
GCATTCGGGCGCGACGCGTGCCCGTAAGACGAATCGCCACCAGGACGGCGCTCGTCGTCCTGTTCACGGCCTGGATCATTTCCCTCGTCGCTTACTTCGACACCTTCCTCAACGCGGCGACCCTCCCCCGGACGCTCGTCCCGCACAACCCGGTAGCCGCGGCTGCGCTCCTCGCGAGCTTGGCTCTAACGCCGATCGTGCTCATCGCGTCGATTCTGCCACTCGGCGGCCTGCTCGCGCTCACAAGGTTTTGGCTGCCTGTCGACGATCGGGCGACGCTCGGCCTGTTGACCGGTGCGTGGATCGTGACGCTGGATGTCGCGACGCTCGGCGACCGGTATCAGTTTTTCCGCGGCGGAGCGCTCGCTCCGCTGTTGGGCACCCTGATCTCGACGGGCGGGCTTCGAATCGTGATCACCGCGGCGCTCAGGCGGTGGAACGTCCAGTCGCGCGCCCGCTAAGCGGTGTTCTACATCGGGTTCAAGTCCGGCCCTCGAGTTGACGAGGAGGGATGGCGCCACGCCGTCGGCGGCATCGAGCTCGGACCAGATTCGGATAGCTTCTACGCCGATCTCGCCGCGTGGACGCTCGCGGACTACGAGGCGCAATGGCGCGAGGGAATCGCGCGGCTAGCCGCGGGAGAGCGCTCGAGTGCGCTGGTCACGTCCTACGGAGGGCCCACGGCCGCCTTTCACTGGATGTGGCCCATGTGGCGCGTGGACGACAAGGTGGTATTCCACGAACATCTGGTTCCCGGCGAGGCCGTGACCGAACCGCACGTCGCCGCTCACTTCTACGCTGCAGTCGGCGAACGCCGAACTCGCAGCGACGACGGCGAGCCGGTTTCGGAGTGGGCGGTTCCCTTCTCGGACGTCCTGACCTTTTTGGCGGACTCATAGCGCGGAACGGTCGCTGGGGGCAGGGACTGAGAACGCGTAGTGGCCTCGCCATGAGCACGAACCGCCGTCGCTGGAGTGCGCGAGAGGCCGGGGGCGAGTAGCGTAAAGGAAGACCCGAGCCAAGCCAAGGACGACGCACATGAAACGCACTGCGAACGCCCGCTTCGCCATCAAGAACTGGGACGAGAAGCCGTACAGCGAAGGTCCGGAGTTGCCGAAGCTGACTCGCGCCAGCGTGAGCAAGACGCTCACCGGCGACATCGAAGGCGAGGGCCACGTCGAGTATCTCATGATGTACCGGAGCGACGGCACGGCGACGTTCGTGGGCCTCGAGCGAGTGAACGCGCGAATCGACGGCAAGAGCGGATCCTTCGTGTTACAGCGCAACGGCGCGTTCGAGGGCGGCCAGGCGAAGGAGACCTACACCGTCGTGTCGGGCTCGGGAACGGGCGAACTGCGCGGACTCGCGGGCGAAGGGTATACCTCCGTCGGACACGGCATGGAACATCCGTTCACGCTCAACTACGAGCTGGAATGACGCGGCGGACCTAGAGGGCGATCGCAGTTGCCCGTCGATGGCGACGAGAGTCTCTGTTTTTGCCTCTCTCTATCCACCGGATACACACCTTTCAAAACGAATGGACCGGATCTGGCGCTTTGCGGCGGTCGTCGTCGCGATCATGCTCGTGCTCGGTGGACTCAGCACCGTCGTCCTCGCGCGGTGGGTGACGCTCGTGCTGGCGTTGTCGCTCTGGGTCGTTTCGTCCGCGCCTGGCCAATCGAGCCCCTCTCCCGATTCGATTCGCCGGCTCGCCCCGTCGGCCTTCCCAAAGCTGCCGATCGAAATTCGCCGCGATCTCGAGACGCGCGGCTGCCGCGTGCCGCAGCCTTGGGACGAAACCACTTCGGCCAATGTGATTCACGGTTCGTTCACTACCGCGCGCGCGAACGAGTGGGCCGTGCTCTGCTCCGCGCGAGACACTTCACAGATCCTGGTGTATCGAGCGGGAGGCGGTACCGCCATCGACTCGTTGCAGAGAGCGGCGGACCTCGGGTGGATGCAGGGAGTTGGCGGAGTTCGCTGGGGTTATTCGCGTCTTCTTCAGGTTCGGCCCCTGCGAATGATTCGCGCGTGGAGGCACGACATCGACGGACACACGATTCCGCAGCCCGTCGACCACGACGCGATCGAACAGGCATTCGAGGGCAAAGCCGCCGAAGCCTTCTACTTCGCCGCGGGCCGGTGGCATCGACAAGTTACGGCCGATTGAATTCGGGCTTCGACATCGAGATGAGCGCGCCCAGATCGCTGAAACGAGCGCGGGCCTCGCCCCGTATGGGTTACCCATAGGTCAACCCAGAGGCCACCATGAGCTCGATCCAAAGCAGGACCATCGGCGTGCTGCTGTTGATCGCCAGCGTCGGCTATACCGGGATGAGCGCGGCTTACATCGGGTTTCCGTCGTACGTGGCCAGCGTGGATCGCATCGGGATGATTCTCATCCAAGGCGAGTTGGCCGCCGTCCTTGGCTGCTCGTCGTCGGCGCGCGACGGGTGAGCCCGTCTCAGGTCAGCGCGGCCCCTCCCATGAACGACCGCGCCCCGGCGGTTGGCTCGTGCCGGTCAGGTCGACGTATGTTGCTGAGATGAGCCGCCAATCTTCGGAACGGGTCACCGATCAGACGTCTCTCACGGCGACGGACCTCGGGGCATCGCTGACGGTGGCGAGCGTTTCCCGCAGTCGCGATTGGTATCGCGAAGTCCTCGGCTTCACCCTCGATCGAGAGTTCGAGCGCGAGGGCAACCTCTTTGCGGCGTCGATGCGCGCCGGCGCCGCTCGAGTCTTGCTGACCCAAGACAACGGCGCGAAGGGCGAAAACCGAACCAAAGGCGAAGGATTCTCCCTTCAGTTCACGACGCAGGGCAACGTGGACGCGATCGCCGACCGCGCAAAGGCGGCTGGAGCCACTTTGGATACGGAGCCGAGCGATGTTTGGGGGCAAAGAGTATTTCGGCTTCGCGACCCCGACGGCTTCAGGCTCGTGATCTCGTCACAGCGCGAAGGCGATCGCTAGACTATCTTTCAACTATGAGCATCACACTCCACTCCTCGCTGCGCGTGCCGAGCATGCGTCGCGCCCGGGCCACGTCGGTTCCGAGGCGAGCGGTGTAGTGCGCGCGTAAGCCTTTCAGGTTCCGCAACCGGCCCCAGGTCTCCGACTTGGGGCCTTTTTCGTTTTTCAGAGGCGATCCATGACCAAACCGATCTATGTGACGACGACGATACCCTACGTGAACGCCCCGCCCCACATCGGCTTCGCGCTCGAGCTGGTGCAGGCGGACGCGCTCGCGCGATACAACCGTCTGCTCGGGCGCGACGTGCGGCTGCAAACGGGCACCGACGAGAACGCATTCAAGAACGTCCTCTCGGCGCAGCAGCGTGGAATCGACGTGCGACAGTTGGTCGACGAGAACTCTTCCCGTTTTCAGCGACTCACCCGGGTCCTCGACGTTTCGGTGGACCGCTTTCAGCGCACGACGGACCCGGCCCACCGGCGCGCGGTCGAAGATTTCTTCGCGCGCATTCGGTCCGATGACCTCTTCGTCGACGAATATCGTGGCCTGTATTGTCCCGGGTGCGAGGACTTCTATCTCGAAAGCGATGGCATCGACGGTTGTTGTCCTGAGCACGGCACGCCACTCGTCGAAATCGCCGAGCGAAATCACTTCTTTCGCCTGAGCGCGTATCAGTCGCGGTTGCACGACCTGATTTCGTCGCGGCGAATTCACATCTTGCCGGCGGCGCGCGAAGCCGAGGTACTCGGGTTCATCGCGCGAGGTCTCTCCGACATCTCGATCTCCCGGGACGCAACGCGGTCACAAGGTTGGGGCATTCCCTACCCCGGCGATTCGTCGCAGGTCGTGTACGTGTGGATCGAGGCGCTGATCAACTACCTGTCCGGCCTCGGCTTTCCGGATGACGGCGCGATTCGTTGCTGGGACACGGCGGCCAAGTGCCACGTGATCGGCAAGAACGTCTGGAAGTTCCACGCGGTGTATTGGCCGGCGCTGTTGTTGTCCGCGGGACTCGAGCTTCCTGATCGAATCATCGTTCACGGTTTTCTGACGAACGAGGGACGCAAGATCAGCAAGTCGGCCGGAGACGCCGTCGATCCCGTGCTGTACGTCGACGACTTCGGTGCCGACCCGATTCGCTACTTTCTGCTGCGACACGCACGTCCATTCGAGGACTCGGATTTCTCTGTCGAAAGACTGACGGCGGCCTACAACGCGGACCTGTCCAACGGTCTGGGCAACCTCACGTCCCGGCTCACGGCGCTCTGCGAAAGCGCAAACGTTCCGGGATTCGCGTCGCCGGCGCGTGAGCCGCCGCACAGATTTCACGAACACGTCGAGTCGTTCCGCTTCGACCTCGCGCTGGCCCTGTTGTGGGGCGAGATCACGGACCTGAATCGCGAGTTGGGCGCGGCGCGACCGTGGGATGACATAAAGGCCGGACGACTCGCCGAAGCACGAGTTGGGCTCGAGCCCGTGGTCGCGCGTCTGTCGACGGTCGCTTACTGGCTGTCGCCATTTCTTCCGTGCACTGCGCAACGGGTTCAGGATCAGTTGGCGGCGCGGTCGATCAGGCGATCGGAGCCCTTGTTTCCCCGGCGCCGCGTGACAACCGGAGGGCATTCGGGATAACGTTGTCGCGTGCGGAAAACGACCCTCCTTTTCGGACTGCTCGGCGGTGGGCTCATCGCGCTGCTCAAGCTCATCGAGTATCGCTTCCTCGTCGTCGAGCACTCGCTCGAGATCTATGGCGGGCTGGTGGCATTGGTCTTCTCGGCGCTTGGCATCTGGCTCGGCCTCAAGCTCACGCGCGCCCGACACGCGATCGCGCCGGCCCAACCGGCCGCGGCTGCGCCGGCGCAGGCTGCCTTCGTCGTCGATAGAACGCGGCTCGAGGCGCTCGGGATTACCCCCCGCGAGCACGAGATTCTTGGCCTGATCGCCGCTGGGCTGAGCAACCGCGAGATCGCCGAGCGGCTGTTCGTCAGCGAGAACACGGTGAAGACGCATTCAAGCCGACTATTCGAAAAGCTGCAGGCGAAACGCCGAACGCAGGCCGTCCAACTGGCGAAAGAGGCCGGATTGATCGCCTGAAAGGATGATTTTCGCGGACCCGCTGCAAAATCACCCGTTCGGGTGACGCGCAGAATCGGGCTTGGACATATGGTGCCGCGCGGTTCCACCCTTTTCCCGCGCAAGGAGCGCTGATCCTGTGAAGAAAACCGTCTGGAAGTTCGGGCTGATCTCCGGGGCGATCATCTCCGCCCTGATGCTCGTCACGCTCCCCCTCGAGGACCGGATCGGTGAGCACAGCCTCACGGTCGGTTACACGACCATGGTGCTCGCATTCCTGTTGATCTACTTCGGAATTCGCTCTTACCGCGACAACGTCGGCGACGGCTCGATCGGGTTCGGACGTGCGTTGGCCGTCGGGTCGCTCATCGCGGTGATCTCGAGCGTTTGCTACACGGCCACCTGGGAAGTCGTCTACTTCAACTTCATGCCGGACTTCATGACCAAGTATCAGGCGCACGAGATCAACAAGGTCAAAGCCAGCGGGGCCAGCCAAGCGGTGATCGATCAGCGCGCGGCTGAGATGCAGCGAATGGCCGAGTTGTACAAGAATCCCGCCTTTAACGCGGCGATGACGTTCATCGAGCCGCTGCCTGTAGGATTGGTGATCGCGCTCGTGTCGGCCGGTGCGCTGCGACGGCGCCGCTCGGCCGCGGACGGCGCATCGGGAGTGCTCGCGACCGGATGACGGCGTGAGACGCGGCCGACGTCACTCTATCGACGCTCGAAACTGCCGAAGCACTTCGTCCATCGGGTCGACGCGAAACAACCCGGCGCGTGGATGCTCGAGCTCGATGATGACGTAGGTCGCGCTCGCGACCGTGGCGGCAATGCCGAGCATTGCGAAATTGATGATCGGCGGATGCATCTGGAAAGCCATGCGCTCCATGTCTACGTCGCCGAACATTTCGTTCATCGCGGGAAGCAGCAGCACGCGCGCGCTCTCACCCGTGGAAGTCGTGCACGCCGCCACCGCGGTGGAGAAGAGCTCGCTCTCGGCGCGTTGCAATTCCGGACTCGAGCCGAGCAACACGCTGCTGTTCGAGGAACCGTAGAACGCCATCAATGCGTCCATGTAACGCCGAAAACCGCGGCGAACCGCCGGCTGCTGATCGGCGGGGAGAAGACTCACGCGAAGCCACGCGGTGCTCGCGGCGTTCTGCTGCTGAGCGACGAGTTGTCGTCTGTGTTGGAATCGGTCGGCAGCGCCGGAAAACATGAATCCGATGAGCAACGCGAGCAGACCGTACACGGCGCCTTCCACCACGCCGACACCGGCGCGCGCTTCCGGGCCCAACGCCAGGCGACGCCGGCCCAGGCGGCGCCCGATCTCGAGAAAACAAAGCATCCCGAGGAACAGCGCGAAGGCGAGTGCAATGCTGGCAACGACGAATGGCATGCGGGCCGCGCTCGGCTCCTCTACGAGGCGCGAGCAGGCGAGTCTGGGCGGCAGCGGCGACCGGAGTGGACGTTGGTCCAAGGTGCGACGCACATTGTCTCTTCCGACGGCCCTCGCGGGTTCGTCGTGCGCCGCGTCCGCCGCGACCCGCCAATACCGTCTCTTCTCCATGCCTCCCGAATTCAAGGATCGTTACGCCAAGGATTTTCTCGTCGGATGGCGCGCCATGGACTTCAACGGTCACATGGCGAACACCGCCTACCTCGACCTCGCCGCCGACGTGCGGTTGGCGTTTCTCGCCGACCACGGCTTTCCGCCGACCGAGCTGCGACGGCTCGCCATCGGGCCCGTGATCCGCAAGGAAGAGCTGGAGTATTTCCGGGAGGTCAACCTCCACGACACCGTGACGGTTACCTATGCGGCGCTCGCGTCGAGCCCAGACGGTGCCCGCTTCGTGATCGAGAACGAGATCTGGTCGGCCGCGGGTGAGCGGGCGGCGACGGTCCGCTCGACCGGCGGGTGGCTCGACCTCCGTGCGCGGAAGCTCGTCACGCCTCCGCCCATCCTTTTGGCGGCCCTACAGCACCTGCCGCGCGCCCCCGGATTCATCGAGCTCCCTTTGCCGACTGCGAAGACCGGATAGGCCCGCGACTTGCCGAGTCCGCCCGCAGAATTATTTGGCTCGACCGAGGGGAATGCAGGCCCGACGCGTGCGGAAGGGGAAAACAGAGGCGTGGCACCTCAGACGGCGGACGAGCTCGCCAATGTGGAATCGAGACAGGTGAGAGCGCCCTCAGAGCCGCCCAATCCCGGCGTCGCCGAGGTTCTCGCGCACGGTGGAGAAATGGGCGCGTTGATGCGCACCATCGATTGGGCCAGCACGCCCCTCGGTCCAGTCGACGCATGGTCGCCGACTCTCAAGACGATGGTCCGCTTCCTCCTCGCCAATCGCTTTCCGATCCTCCTTTGGTGGGGCCCGGACTACATCAGCCTTTACAACGACGCCTATCGGCCGATTCTCGGCGCGAAACATCCGCGGTCGATGGGCCAGCCCGTTCGCGAATGCTGGTGGGAGATCTATGACGTCATCGGTCCCCTCATCGACACGCCGTTCCAGGGTGGGCCGGCGACTTGGATGGATGACATTCTCCTCGAGGTGAAGCGGCACGGATTCGCCGAAGAGACGCACTTCACGATCGCGTACAGTCCGGTTCCGGATCCGACGGCCGACCGAGGCATCGGCGGCGTCATCGCCACCGTTACCGAAACGACCGAACAAGTCATCGCCGAGCGACGCGTGCTCGCGTTGCGAGACCTCGGCACGCAGTCGATCATGGAAGCACGCACGGTCGAACAGGCGTGTGCGGCGGCGGCGGACGTGCTGTCGAAGCACTCGCGAGACATTCCGTTCGCACTGATCTATCTGCTCGATCCAGACGGCAAGCGCGTCCGCCTTGCCGGCGCGATGGGAACGGCGGCAGGCGGCGCGATCAGTCCGGAGACGATCGACCTCGGCGACGCGGCGTCGGACCCCATGGGTTGGCCGATTCGCGAGGCACTCGAGGCGGAGGCTCTGCACATCGTCGAGCACCTCGGCGCTCGCTTCCGGGACATACCTCCGGGCCCATGGTCCGACCCGCCGCACACCGGCATCGTGGCGCCGATCGCGTCGAACATCGCGCACCGGCCGGTCGGCGTGCTCGTCGCCGGCGTGAGCCCGCGCCATGGATTCGACGAGCAATACGCGACGTTCTTCGAGCTCGTCGCGAGGCAGGTCTCGACGGCCGTCGTAAACGCGCGCGCCTACGAGGACGAGAAGCGGCGAGCGGAAGCGCTCGCCGAGTTGGACCGCGCCAAGACCGCCTTCTTCTCGAACGTGAGCCACGAGTTTCGCACACCGCTCGCGCTGCTGCTCGGTCCCGCGGAAGAAGTGCTGTCCGATCCGAAGCTGCCGGCGGGCGACCGCCGCCGCATCGAGGTGATTCAACGCAACGCGCTGCGCCTGCAACGACTCGTGAACACGCTACTCGACTTCTCGCGGATCGAGGCAGGGCGCGTCGACGCCGTGTACGACGGCGTCGACCTCGCGGCATCGACGAGGGAGCTCGCGTCGAACTTTCAGTCGGCGGTCGACGCGGCGGGGCTCACGCTCCTCATCGACACGCCGCCGGTCGGACAACCCGTGTACGTGGATCGCGAGATGTGGGAAAAGATCGTCTTGAACCTCATCTCGAACGCGTTCAAGCATACTTTCGACGGCGAAATCGCCGTGTCGCTGCACGCCGACGAGACGCACGTCGAGCTCGTGGTGCGCGACACCGGGGTCGGTATTCCGTCGAACGAGATCGCGAACGTCTTCACGCGATTCAACCGCGTGCCGAACACACGATCGCGAACGCACGAGGGGAGCGGGATCGGATTGGCGCTGGTTCAGGAGTTGGTCCACCTGCATGGCGGGACGATCACCGCGGCCAGCGACGAAGGCAGGGGAACGGCCTTCACGGTGCGCATACCGCTCGGCACCTCACACTTGCCGCAGGACAAGTTGGGCGCGGAACGTCCCCGCCCACCGGCCTCGATCGGCGCGACGCCATTCGTCGAAGAGGCGCTGCGGTGGCTGCCCGAGCGCGAACCGCCCACTGAGACGGACGGCCATTCGGCGATCGGCGACGCGCCGGACGACGCTCGTGCCGAGACAAACGGAAGAGTTCTCATCGTCGACGACAACGCGGACATGCGCGACTACGTCACGCGTCTGCTCCGAGCCCGGGGTTGGACGGTCGACGCGGTGGCCGACGGACGCACCGCGCGCGACGCCGCTCTTCGTAAGCCGCCCGATCTAGTGTTGGCCGACGTCATGATGCCCGGCCTCGATGGATTCGCGCTGCTGCACGAGCTGCGCGCAGACCAGCGGACTTCCGACGTTCCATTCATTCTGTTGTCGGCGCGCGCCGGTGAGGAAGCGCGAGTCGAAGGATTGGCCGCCGGCGCCGACGACTATCTCGTCAAACCGTTCTCGGCGCGGGAGCTCGCGGCGCGCGTGAAGGGAACGATTCACGCCGGGCAGGCGCGACGCGACATCAGACAGCGCACCGCGCAGGTCGAGACGCTGTTCAACAACGCGCCGATCGGCGTCTATCTCGTCGACGACGAGTTTCGTCTTGCCGCGCTGAATCCGACGGCGCAAGAGAGCTTCGGAGGGATTCCGGACTTGATCGGCCGGGATTTCGGCGACGTCATGCATCGGTTGCGAGCGCACGACCGCGCCGACGAAGTGGTCCGACGCTTTCGGCACACGCTCGAAACCGGAGAGTCGTTCGGCTCACCGGAGGAGCGGCTGGAACAATCGGAAAGCGGAGAGACCGCGTTCTATCAGTGGCGAATCAGCCGGATTCCGCTGGGCGACGGCCGGTACGGCGTGGTCTGCTACTTCCTCGACATCACCGGGCAGGTGCACGCGCGGCGTGACGCCGAGGCCGCGCGCGCGGCGGCCGAGAGTGCCAACAGCGCGAAGAGCGAGTTTCTGGCGGCGATGAGCCACGAGCTTCGTACTCCGTTGAACGCCATCGCCGGGTACGTGCAGCTGCTGACGATGGGCGTTCACGGGCCGCTGAGCGACGAACAGCGGCAGGTCCTGCGGCGAGTCGAAATGAGCGAGCGGCATCTGCTCGCACTCATCACCGACGTGCTGAACTTCGCGAAGATCGAGGCTCGGCGCGTGGACTACGACATCAAGCCGGTACCCCTCGCGTCGGCCGTGATCGACGTCGGCACCATGATGGCGCCTCAGCTGATGGCAAAGAACCTGTCGTTCGAGAATCGCGTCCGAAACGCAGCAGCCGTGAGGGGCGATCCCGACAAAGTTCAGCAAATCCTCCTGAACCTGCTGTCGAATGCGGCGAAGTTCACGCCGGCGGGCGGCCGCATCGTCGTCGACGCCCCGACACGTGCCGAAGGCGAGGCGCCGGCTGAGACCTTCTTCCTGCGCGTGTCGGACACTGGGCCCGGAATTCCGAGCGACAAACAGGAGGCGATCTTCGAGCCGTTCGTGCAGGTCGAGCGCGGGCTCACGCGCCCGACCGAAGGCACGGGACTCGGCCTAGCGATCAGCCGCGACCTGGCGCGCGGCATGGGCGGAGATCTGCGCGTCCGCAGCCGCGTCGGCCAGGGTTCGTCGTTCACGCTCAGCATGCCCGCGGCATAGACGCGATCAGGGCGTTCGCAGTCTCACTTTGTCGGCGGGGCGCGGCGGCAGGGTGTGCTTCACCGTCGCCATCTGCTTCATGACTTCCTGGACGGCGCGCTCGAGCTGGTTGTCCTTTCCGGC